>Ga0206881_10092_pt1 | contig 29295 bp, 25 predicted proteins | sample Alteio_BWOrgCont_3_FD_152867 | JGI IMG/M metagenome (GOLD analysis project Ga0206881, IMG submission 152867) | Enriched cells from forest soil in Barre Woods Harvard Forest LTER site, Petersham, Massachusetts, United States -... | ecosystem: Environmental > Terrestrial > Soil > Temperate forest >...
GGTTATCTGCTGTGGCCTGGAGACATCCTGTTCACCTATGCCATCAGCGGCATGGTCGCGTACCTGGCGCGCAAGTGGAGACCGCGGACACTGATCGTCTCCGGATTGTTGTTTGTCAGCGTAGCCTCGGTGCTTGCTGTGGGGAGCTATGTGTCGATGCCCTACTGGCCGAAAAAGTCGGTCGACCAGATGCGCGAGCACATGTGGGCGCCGTCTCAGGCTGCGGTGACCAAAGAACTGCAAACCTACCGCGGCGGCTGGCTCATGGAGGAGAAAGACCGCGCCATCCAGAATGTGGGGATGCAGATCCAGGGAAATCTCTTCCTGGCCTTCTGGCGCGCCTACGGATTGATGCTGGTTGGCATGGGGCTCTTCAAGCTGGGAGTCTTCAGCGCCCAGGCGCCCGCGCGGGTCTACCGCAGGTTTATTGTGATCGGAGTGATTTTTGGCCTGCCGGTGATTGCCTTCGGCGTACACCAGGAGTTTGCCCACCACTGGGATCTTCGCAAGAGCTTTTTCCTCGACTTCCAGTACAACTACTGGGCGAGCCTGCTGGTCTGCCTGTTCTGGATTGGGGTGGTGATGCTCGGCTGCCAGAAGGGCTGGCTGCCCGCTGCGCGGCGACGGTTAGGAGCAGTCGGACGAATGGCCTTCACCAACTACCTGACGCATACCTTCGTGTGCACATTTCTTTTCTACGGGTGGGGACTAGGGTTATTTGGCAGAGTCAGCCGCGTGGGGCAGTTCGGAATCGTGCTCGTGATTTGGGCTGCTCAATTGATTATTTCGCCCTGGTGGCTCGACCACTTCCTGTTCGGGCCGTTCGAGTGGATCTGGCGGTCGCTGACTTACTGGAAGCTACAACCGATGCGGAAACAGGCGGCTCCGACGATTCCTGCGCCGGCTCAGGTGTAAGAACATCGGGCGAAGACGCGAACAAATCGCCTTCGGCGGGATACCAGAGCTGCTGATCCTGAACGCGGAGAAATGGTGTGAGACGGTGCGGCTCACGACGACTTTTGCCGTGAGCGTCGTAATAGATATCCTCGACAGGAATGCCGCGGACGGTGAGAGCGTCGGCAACCAAAGAGCGATGGCAGCGCCAGGGAACGGCTTCCGCGCACGCGATCACAGTGTGGTCGTGAGAGCTGGCGTTGAGCAACTCTGAAACAGCGGCGGCAAACTCCGGCGTCTGCATATAGTCGGCATATCCGCGAAAATTTGTGTTGCGCCAGCCGGTGTTGATCGAATCCTTGCGCGCATGGCGCAGACCTCCGAGAGCGCGATGCCAGCGATATTCGATGCCCGCATCAGCGAGGGAACGCGAGAGATTCTCTTGGGCAAACTGCGGATTGTGCCGTGATTTGGGGATGGTGCGAATATCGGCCAGTGTGCGCACGCTGTTCTCGCGAAGGATCGCGACAAATTTCTCTACGGGCAGCGTGGAATGACCGATGGTTAACATCAGGAATTCAGGATTAGCAATTAGAAAAACGGTCTTACACCAGCGTCAGAATACGGCCATGAGCACCATTCTCGAAATCCCGATCCCGAAGCTTCAGCATACGGTGGTTTTCGATCCGCCCCTCACGGACGAGGAGTTCGAGCGGATGAACATGGCGAACGAAGGGTGAAGCTTGAGCGAACATAGGACGGCCAGATCATAGTGAACCGACCAACAGGCTTCGCAGTGGCAGCGGCAATAGCGAAATGAATGACCTGCTAAGGGCATGGTGGAAACAGCATAGGGTCGGATCCTCGACAACAATACAGGATGCTTTCTTCCCGACGGTTCTTCACTTTCGCCGGATGGAGGCTATGTAACCGAAGAGCAGCATCGCGGTCTGACGAGGGAAGACCGGAAACACTTCCCGCATCTGACTCCTGTTTTGTTATCGAGCTTCTGTCTCCCTCTGATAGCCTGCCCGCAATGAATGAGAAGATGGAGACCTGGATTGCCAATGGCGCGAAGCTAGGCTGGCTGGTCGATCCGCGTCATCGCAATGTGCTGATCTACGAACCAGGAAAGAAGCCGCGCGTGGAATCAGGTAACAAGGTCACTGGAAGTGGGCCGGTTGAGGGCTTCGCACTCGATTTCACTGCGGTGTGGATTCTCTACGAGGACTGAAGCAGGCTCAAGGCGGGCTAACTGCATTTCACGGTTCGAAAAAGCTTTGGCCGCACGGATGGTTTTTCCGCGCGGCCAGCAAATCTCAAGCGCCTGCGTGCTCGAGCACCTCTTCCCTCACCTGCTCATCCTTCTTTTCCTCCGCTGCTGACTTAGGCAGCGCCACGGCGAGCACGTCTTCGATCCGGCTCGCGTAGTGGATGTTGACGCCTGCAATCTGCTCGGGCATCAGGTCTTCCTCCACGTTCTGCCGATTGTCGGCAGGCAGGATGACGTCTTTCACACCGGCGCGCTTGGCGGCCAGGAACTTCTCCTTGATGCCGCCGACGGGCAGGACGTTTCCGCTGAGCGTGATTTCGCCGGTCATAGCCGTCAGCGGGCGCACCGGCTTGTCGGTCATGAGCGATACCAGCACCGTGGCCATAGTGACACCGGCCGACGGACCGTCCTTGGGAATGGCTCCCGCCGGGACGTGGATGTGAATATCCGCGTCGTTGGTGAAATCTTCCGCAAGGCCGAGTGAAGCGGCGTTGGAGCGGACCCAGGTAAGCGCAGCCTGCATGGATTCCTGCATCACCTCGCCGATCTGTCCCGTCATCTTGAAGCTGCCCTTGCCCTTCATGCGGTTGGCTTCGATGAACAAGATGTCGCCGCCAGCGGGCGTCCAGGCAAGGCCTACGGCCACACCCGCACGTTTGGTGCGCTCGGCAATCTCGGTATCCACGCGGACCTTGATGCCGCCCAGAAATTCCTGGATGACTTCACGGGTAACAACGAGTTTGTCGGTGTTGCCCTCGGCGATACGACGCGCCTGCTTGCGGCAGACAGTGCCAATGAGCTGCTCGAGTTTGCGTACTCCAGCTTCGCGCGTGTAGTGGCGCACGATGTAAGAGATTGCTTCCTCAGGGAACTCGACATTATCCGGCTGAATGCCATTCTCTTTGATCTGCCGCGGGATGAGGTAGCGGAAGGCAATGTGCGTCTTCTCCTCCTCTGTGTAGCCCTGCAGATCAATGATCTCCATGCGATCAAGCAGCGGCGCCGGGATAGGATCGAGCTGGTTCGCGGTGCAGATAAAGAGCACCTTCGATAGATCGAAAGGCTGGTCGAGGTAGTTATCGCGGAACGTGTTGTTCTGCTCTGGGTCGAGCGTTTCGAGCAGCGCCGAGGACGGATCGCCGCGGAAGTCGCGACCCAGCTTGTCGATCTCGTCGAGCATGAAGACGGGGTCGTTGGTGCCCGCGCGGCGAAGGTTCTGGATGATCTGGCCAGGCAGGGCTCCAATATAGGTCCGACGATGGCCGCGAATCTCGGCTTCGTCGTGCATGCCGCCGAGCGAGATGCGCTGGAACTTGCGGTCTAAGGCTCTAGCAATAGACCGGCCAAGCGACGTTTTGCCTACGCCTGGAGGTCCGACGAAGCAAAGAATCGGCCCCTTCATGTCTGGCTTAAGGCGGCGGACAGAGAGGTAGTCGAGGATACGGTCCTTTACCTTCTTGAGGTCGTAGTGGTCCTCGTCGAGAATCTGCTTAGCCTTCGCGATGTCGACTTCGCTGCCCGAGGATTTCGACCACGGCAGCACTGCAAGCCACTCGATGTAGTTGCGCGTGAGCGAATAGTCGGCGGCCATCGGTGACATGCGCGAGAGCCGGTTGAGCTCCTTGAGAGCCTCTTTCTTCGTGTCTTCAGGCATGCCCGCGGCTTCGATCTTCTCACGAAGCTCTTCGATATCCTTCTGGCCCTCGTCCGCATCGCCGAGTTCCTTCTGGATGGCCTTCATCTGCTCGCGCAGATAGTAGTCGCGCTGCGACTGCTGCACCTGGTCCTGCACTTCGGACTGGATCTTGTTGCGAAGCTGCTGGACCTCGAGCTCTTTGGCGAGGTGCTTATTGACACGCTCCAGACGAGCAGTGACGTCGGGGGTTTCGAGCAGTTCCTGTTTGTCGGTCGTAGCCAGGAAGGGCAGCGACGAGGCAATGAAGTCGACCAAGCGGCCCGGCTCCTCGATATTCATCGCGATCGTCTGCAGCTCGTCGGAGAGTGTCGGCGAAGCGGTGACAATCTGCTGAAACTCCGACAAAACATTGCGCTGCAGTGCCTCGCTCTCCGAGCCCTTTTCGGGAAGGATCTCCGGAACCGGCTCAACCGACGCGGTCATGAACGGCTCAATCTGAGAGAACATGCCGAGCTTCACACGCTCTGTGCCTTCGGTGAAGACGAAGAGGCTCTGGTTGGGCATTTTTACGACTTTATGGACAGTCGCAAGCGTGCCATACGCGTGCAGATCGCTCGGTTGCGGCGTATCCATGCGCGCATCCCGCTGGGCGACCACCACAATCGTCTTCTCGTCTCCGAGCGATTGAATAAGCTGGATGGAGCTTTCGCGGCCCACCGTCAAGGGCAGCACGGCGTGGGGAAATAAAACGGTATCGCGGACGGGAAGTACGGGCAGAGATTTTCCTCCGCCGTTTTCGTCGCGCCGTTTGGAGGTACTGGGGTGAATCTCACTTAGGAAATCGCTGGCCATTGAGTGCCTTCTTATCAAATAATTAGATATTAGACGCAACACATCTAATATGGTCGCAAGATTCGATGACGGCTCTTTCTTTCTTTATTTTTCAACCACTTAGAATGACCCTCGTTCTCCTCCTCTTTTGGATGCGTCTACGTAAGAAATGCAAACCCGGTTCCCGACCCAAAGCTCATCGGCAACTTCACATACAAGTTGAAGCCATCAGTCTTCCCTCATCGCGGAACGATACCGGCCCAATTCCTTGACCCTGGAGCAGTGATCGGCAAGCAGCTTCAGCGCGGCATTGGCTGAAGTCGCCGTTGATAGCTGGTAGTCGGCATAGAAGACGTACTGCCATGGATGCCCGTGCACTGGACGAGACTCGAGTTTGGTCAGGTTCGTACCCTGGCCGGCGAATACCTGGAGCGCCGCGACTAGGGTTCCTGGGCGGTTCTCGACCGTAAAGGCTAGGCTCACCTTATCTGCATGGGGATCAGCCACAACCTGGCTCCGGCGACGAATCAGAAAGAATCGTGTGTAATTTTCCGGATTATCTTCAATATCGGCGGCAAGAATTTCGCCCCCATAGTGAATCGCAGCCTGAGCACTCGCAATTCCCGCCGAGGAGCGGTCGCGTAACTCCACCAGTTGCTTCACGCTGCCCGCCGTGTCATAAAACGGGATGGCCTCAATCTGCGGATGCTGCTCCAGAAAACGACGGCATTGCGCCAGAGCGACGGGATGCGAATACACACGAAGGATCTGGTCAAGACTGCTTCCCGGCACGGCGATCAGGTTATGGCGAATCCGCAGCAGCAGTTCACGCTCGACGGAAACATCGTGAGTCAGCAGCAGATCGTAATGCTCCACCACCGATCCCGCCAGCGAGTTCTCAATCGGGATCGCGGCTGCATGCACACGGCCTTCAGCGACAGCAGAAAAGACTTCCGACGATAGAGCACAGGCAAGAATAGTTGCCTGGGGAAAAAACTTAAGAGCCGCTTCATGGCTAAACGAACCCGGCTCTCCCTGAATGGCGATGTGCATGATGCGGATCGATCCTCAAATTTTCGATTGTACGGCAACCCTATTCGGCTGGGGCGCACCCTATCTCACCGTAAGCAGTGAATTGCCTAACGAAAGAAGAGGACGGACGTCATGTTGTGGACAATTTTCGTAATTCTGCTGGTGCTGTGGCTCATCGGTTTAGTCAGCTTCCACGCAATCGGAGCATACATCCACATTCTGCTGGTGATCGCGGTAGTAGTTCTGATAATCCAGCTCATCAGTGGGCGGCGATCGGCCCTTTAAACAACAACGCAAGACAACCTGACAGCAAGCAGGCAAGGTGATCTGTCACACAGGAGCAGCTTCCCAATGAACAAAGATCAGGTAACCGGGAAAGTCGATCAGATGACCGGCAAGGTTAAGGAGAAGGTCGGAGAAGCCGTTGGAAACCAGAAACTGGCTAACCAGGGCGTAGCGGACCAGGTAAAAGGCGCTGCAAAAGAAACCTGGGGCAACGTGAAAGATGCGGCCCACCAGACGGCGGAGCGCCACAAGCATGAGGCTGAAGAGCATGCAACGGATGCTCGCAAGCAGGTCTCGAACACAGTCCAGAACGTCAAGGACAAAGTGAACGATAAAATTGAGGAACACAAGGAGCAAGAGCGGATCAGGGAGCGTCGTCCAGCCTAAGCGTTTCCCATCTCGAAGCACAGAGCCCGCGGTTCATGCGGGCTCTTCATTTTTAGAGCCTGCGGTTGTCCTACCGACGCAGGAGCAAATCAACCGCGACAAAAACAAAAAAGACAGCGGAAATCACGCCGTTCATGGTAAAGAATGCCGCGTTCAATCGGCGCAGGTCGCTCGGCGAAACGATCAGGTGTTCATAGAGCAGCAAAGCACCGACGACGGCGACTCCAATCAGCGCCGCAGGCCCCAGCGCAAAGACGCGTACCAGCCATACGAGCAGCAGAAGCATAATGACGTGCATGGCGCGCGCTATCCAGAAGGCCGCCGTGATGCCATAGGTTGAAGGCACGCTGAAGAGTCCGACATTGCGATCATGACCAGCGTCCTGGCAAGCATAGAGAAGATCGAATCCGGCCACCCAGAACATCACCGCGCAGGTAAGGATCAAAATGCGCGGGTCCAGCGAGCCGCGTATCGCGATCCAGGCCGCGGCAGGAGCAATTCCCAGCGATACCCCCAGCGCGAGATGCGACCAGCGCGTGAAGCGTTTGGTGTAGGAGTAGACGAGGATAATCGCCAGCGCCACCGGCGACAGCAACAGAGTAAGCCGGTTGAGCTGGCCGGCCGCGAGCACAAAGAGTGCCGCCATCACGCAGGTAAAGCCGCCGACAAACCCCCGCGTGAGCAGACCGGCGGGAATGGCGCGCGATCGGGTGCGGGGGTTCGCCGCATCGAGCGACGCGTCAGCCCAGCGATTAAAGGCCATGGCCGCCGAGCGTGCTGTCACCATGCACACGATGATCCAGAAAACCTGTAGGGGATGAGGCATACCGTCCGCAGCCAGCATGGCGCCGGTAAGCGCAAAGGGCAGCGCGAAGACCGAGTGCTCCCACTTGATCATCTCCAGCGTCATGCTGATGCTGCGAAAGAAGGCCATGTTTCCAGTATAAAGACTCTATCTCTGTTCCGGCTGCGCATCGACCTGCAACCGGTTCGTCACCTTGAAGACGCCGGGAACAGAGTTGGCGCGAATGCCCGCTGTGTCCTTGTCCGCCTGGCTTTCGACAACTCCGTACAGCGTGACGTTGCCGTTCTGCACCGCGATACGTATCGGTTGGGCCGGATCGATCGCGTATCGGTTCAGCGAGGTGAATCCGTAAACCGCCCGATAGACCGCTCGGCGTATTCCGTCATCCATGGGTGACGGTGGATCAACCCGGATTTCGTTGACCACGTCTTTCACACCCTTTGTGTTGGCGGCCACAGCCACTGCGGAGTCGGCATCGACGGGACCATAAGCACTTCCGCCTAAGGTAACCGCTCCATCGTGGACGCTGACGCTAATGGCATTGAAAGGCGTAGTGCCATAGCCCACGCGGTCATATTGAATGGCCTTCACCAGCTTCTCCTGCAGATCGGCGTCAGAGATTTCCGCACCGGCGACCTGAATTTCGTTGTCAACGGCAGTGACGCCCTTAATGCCATGCACTCGCTTATCGGCGTCTTCCTTCTGGGAAAAGACATCGACGGTACCGGTGAGCTTTGCGACCCCGTTCTGCACCCCGACCTGCACGTTCTTGAACTGTGACTTGCTCAGCTTCCTCATGATCTCGGCGCGAAGATTGTTGTCGTCCGCCTGGGCTTGCGACACTGCGGTCGCGTGACCAGATACGGCAGACGCGCCCAACACCAAAACAGCCACCACTGAAAGCAGACCACGCTTCGTCTTTGTCATCTCTACCCTCCTGGCTGGCTGCCCAAGGCCCCTCTCCGTTGTTAAGCCCGACTGGAATGGGTTCCTTGCCTCATATAACCCGCGAGATGCCCGCACTATATTCGCGGGAGCCAACTGATCCGAAATACCTTAGGCATGCTACTTGTAGCGGCGGCGGATCTTGAAGAGCATGCTGAAAACTCCCGATTCGTCGCGCACCGCCAGCACGGAGAATGTTTGCGTAAGATTCACTTCCGCTTGGATGAGCTGCTCCGCAGTCGAATTGATGTTAGTTGAGTAGGTAAGAGTTGCATGCTGCCCTATCCGCTGCGCCACTGTGATACGGGCGGTCGAGTTGCTAATTCCACCACTTTGGTAGGACGGATCGATCTTCACGCTGCCGACTCCAAAGAGCTTTTGAATCCGGGTGCTGACGGTGGCATTCAACGCCCCACCCAACAAGGTGTCTGCCGCTGTATTCCCTCCCGACTGTTGCTGTTGCTGCGCGAAGATCTGCTGGTCTTCCTGGGTGCGGCCCACGGCCAGCAGCGAGAAGATATCCTGTTCCGACAAGGGTGGCGTGGAACGGAAAGTCGGTGTCAGCTTCGAAGTCGTTCCCACCATCCCGATGGTGATGTCGTAGTCCTGGACGTGAGTCGTCGCGCTCAGATCGATCAACGGATCGATGCGAACAGGGTTTGTGAAAAAGATGTCACCGTGCTGCAGCTCGTATTCGGTCCCCGCGAAGGTGGCGCTGCCTTCGGTTATCGAGATGTGGCCAAGCACCGAAGGCTGGGCAAGCGTGCCGCGAATTCGCAGATCGACGTCGCCGGCCAGCTGGGCAAAGGAATTCTGGAAATCAAGCTGTGGCGCCGATACGACGTGGATATCCAGTCGAAGACGATTTGCGGGAGCATCGGGATCCGGAGGGAGAGAGACACTGGCGTTGGAAGAACTGAGCGCCGCCAGATCCAGATCGCTGCGGATCGCAAATCGCGTGATGGTCACATTCCCGTTCAGCAGCATCGAGTTTTGTGTTCCCTGAAGACGCAGCTTGGCGTCCGCCATCGAGCTCACGCCCTGCGGATAGCGGACACGGACATCCTTGGCCGTCACCGTCAGATCGGCGTACAGCCCTTGTTGAAAGGTGATAAAGCCTCCCAGTTGCAGCTGTCCCCCGCCGCTCATCCCTGTCAGCTCCCTCACCACCAGCCGGTCCTGATTGAAGGCAAGAGTGCCATTCATCTGGCTTAAGCCGTTGGGAAAATACTGGAGCGCCATCGCCACATTCGTGACTTTCACCTGGCCGGTAAGATTCGGGTGCTCGAATGTGCCTAACGCATCCACGTTGAAGTCCACATGGCCCGAGGCTGTGAGATCGCTGTCCAAAGTCTGGGCCAGCCTCATATTGATGGAACCATTCGCATGCAAATCCAGATCGCGCGAACCGCCGAAGAGCCCTACCGAACCCTGCGCGCGCAGGTTTGTGTCTTCGCCGACAACATGAAACGGATCGAGATGCAGGCGGCCCGCGGTGAGCGCTGCGTGCAAAGGGCCCTCGGTCCTGAGAGGAACTCCGACCAGCGAAAGCGAAAACTGGTCAATCGCGGCCTCACCGGTCAGCTTACGCGGCTGCTTCAGCGGGCCGGTCACATCTATCGTCCCCACTATCGAGGAGTGGGCGCTCACGCCGCGCACCTCGAGCGTCTGAAGAATCGGATCTACATCCAGGTCGGTAAGCGTGAAGCGCGCCTTCGTCTGGAAGTCGCCGCTCAGCTGCGTCTGCCCATGCACCTGAAAAGCAGCATTCGTCATCCGCGCGTTCAGATCGACGGAAAGCAGATGAGACTGCACACGAGCGTTCGCGTCCATGTACCCCGCCGCCTTATCTGCCAGATTCAAGTGCGCCAGGTGGAGATTCGCCTCGATATTCGGATCCTGCACCGTCCCATCGCCGCGCGCCTCGAACGTCAGCAAGCCGCCAATTGGATACTTTGGATTTTGGAGCCGATGGATGCGCGCAAGATCAAAGCTCGTGCCTCGCACGGAAAAGTGCAGTGCGCCAGTGGACAGGTTATAGCCGCCGTCACCCTCCACCTTGCCGCCGTCTTGCAAAAAGACGAGATGGGTGGCGCGAATCTCGCGTCCCTCGAATTTCAAATCGGTGTTGAGGCTCCGGTAAGGCTCTCCATCGATATCGCCGCCCTGAATCGCGAGGTGGCCGCCTCCGCTGAGGCCGTTTGGCCGGCCGAGCGCATGCGCCTCCAGATTCAACGTACCCCTCACCGGCATCTCCTCGCCGGCTGTCTCGAGCACATCGCCGAGTGGAGCGGCTCGAACGGTGGCGTCTATGCGAATGGCCGATTCGCCGTCGAAAACCGAGCGGCGCGGTGAAATCTGGTGCGCGCGCATCTCGCCCGAAATGTGTATCGCCGTAGCGCCGCGCAACAGGGATGCCTCTTGGATGGAAATGATCTCCGGCGCATACCGCCCCTGGATGTCAAGCGAGTCCCAATGGATGATGTGCTGAACCGCTTCGGCATGCTCACCGGCGATCTCCTTCACGTCGGACCTGCTACCAAGCTCGTCCACCGCGCGCGAGCTGTATATGACATCGAAATCTGTGGCGTTAAAATGTCCCTCGACAGCGGGCATCACAATACTGCGCGTAATCGTTCCCTGGAATGCCGCATGGCCGTGCAGCGCCACAGGAATCGCCCGCACTCCGGTCTTGCCGTCTTCCGTCACGCCGAGCACTGTGAGCGTGCGGTCAAACTCGCCAAGATCCGTGGTCGTAAGGGTAACCTGCAGGCCAGAGGGACGCGTGATCGGATACACTCCCAGCACGCCGGTCGCATGAGCCTGCGTCCCTGGAGTGTGCGCCGTGAAATTGCGAATATTCACGATGCCTCGGGCGTTGAGATACTGCGCATCTACGATCCCGTCCAGCGGAACAAGCTGCGGCGCAGGTCGCGCCGGAGCTCTCAGGGCGAGTCTGGCGTCCAGAACAAATGCGGCGGCGCTGCCCGTCCAGTCCAGATTCACCGGACCGCTGACAATCGTGTCGAAACCAAGGTTGTGAACTGCCGGCGGCGCGACCGACGACAGAATGGAAGCCAGCGTCGTGCCGCTGATGCGTGCGCGCACAATTCCCTGTTGCTGATTGCCGACAATTACATCAGGCCCCTGGGTCGCACGCGTCGAAGCCGATGGCTTTCGACGAGCCTCGGCCGAAGCTCGAGACTCCAACTCCCCGGGAGTTGCCTCCCCGATATTTAACCAGTGGATAATGCGCATCGTGCCATCCAGGGAGCCGCCGCGAGGGAACCTTGCCTGAACGTCGGTCAGCGCCAGCTCATCCTGAGTGATGTGAATCGCGGTCTTGGCATTCACGCCGACAAGATTCACCGTGCCCACGCGATACGTCCCATCGGCCACCGTGCCCTGACCATCGACGGTGAAATTACCCTTCGTTCCCTGCCCTGCGATCTCCAGCTCAGCATTGCCCTTGTCTAGCCCCGGAATCGCCGCCAACCCTTCCACAATGCGGATATCTACCTGACCCCGTAATGAAGCTTTCCATTGCGGGTCGGCAAAATCTGTCAAAGACGCATTGCCCTCCAACTGCGAAGGTCCTGTTTGTAACCGAAACGATTGCAATTTCGCTTCGTTCCTTCCAAGCTCCATTTGTAGGTCGAGTTTCGATTGAACCGGCTTGGCCTTGCCGCGCTGCGCAGTCAGGTCCTCGACATGAATCGTGCCCTCATAGCGATCATGCGCTGCGTCCGTAATCGGGGCCACGTACTTCACCGTCGCGTTCAGGTTATTCGCGGCAAGATTGAACGGAATCGCTCGCTGATTGATGAGCGCCACGCCGTCGTTCACCTCGGTGCGATCCACAGCCAGATCCAGAAGCGTGTCCGTGGGTGAGTTCTTACCCTCGCTCGGAATCTTAGGCCGCGGCTGATTCGTAGAGCCGTCCGGATACACAATGAGATGAATCGCCGGCTGGTCGACCGCGAGGTAGTTCAACCCAACCTTCGCACGGAACAGGGACAGTATCTTCACGCGCACGAAAATCCGGTCCGCATGTGCATACGGAGCCTCGCCCACCGCCTCCAACCCGTGAATGGTAAGGTTATGAGCTTCAAATTCCAGGTGCAGCAGACGCCACTGTAGAGCTCCAAGCTCAACCCGGCCTCCGGTTGCTCGTTCCAGGACAGAAATCAGCGCCTGACGTACGCGGCTCTCGAATTGCGGCGTGCTCATGTACCACGCCGCTGCGCCCAGAATGAACGCGAGCAGTATGACCACAGCGATAACCGCCTTCCACCAATGCCACCAGAGCGAACGTCGCGGAACCGCCGGGGAAGAAGGCGGGTCTGGAGCAGCAGGATTATGTGGAGTGCTCAATCTGCGTCCTCGCTATCGTTCTGGTTCTCGGAACTCTCGCGGTAAGCCGGATCGATAATTTTCACGCTGCCTTCGTCGTGCAAGCTCTTGAGCCAGTCCTCCAACAACACGTTGACGTGCTGCTGCAACAGAATCTCATGGATGTTCTGTGACACTTCGTCCAGCGGCGGCGGCTTTTCATTCTGGCGTTTGAATACCGGAAGAACCGACTTCTCGTAATATTCCTGGATCTCCTCATGCGAAATGCGAACGCCGCTTCGAAAGCGGAGATCTATGAATCGCAGAATAGCGAGCCGCTGTCGCCAGTGGGCAAAAACCTCGTCTTCCCTCAAATCGTGCGCGGCAAGAAACCTCTTCCATCCCTCGGCGCTCGCGCAGTGGAACTGCCGGCATACCGGCAAATGGTTGCGCACATCGTTCAGCGACGCTTCTACCTGATCGTCGGGAATTGCGAGATCCAGGTGCTGTTGCGCCCTCATCTGCTGCAGGATTAGCGTGCGGTTCGCCAGCCGGCGAGCGGCCAGGATAGACGTGTCGCTGCCTGGGGCCACCGAAAACGGTTCGAGCACCGCGAAGCGCATTTCTTCCTGCACGTCGCTCTCTAATAACACATCTCCGTTGATCACGGCGATTATGCGGTCGAGCACCACGGGTTGGCCCGCCTTTTGAGCCGGATCTGCGGCCGCCGCCTGCGCATGGGCAACTGCCCGGCCTGTCGCCAGGGCCGCGAAGATCGTCGCCAAGGCCAGCATTCGCTTCATCAGAAAGCCTGCCCGATGCTGAAGAAAAAGTTGAAGTGCCCGGCCTGGCCCACATGCGGCGGTGTCGGCTGACCGTTGGTGGTCCCGTAGGTGACGATCACCGGAAAGATCGGAGGATTCAGGTTGTAGCTGAAGTCCAGCCGCAATGGACCGATCGGAGTGCGGTAGCGCACGCCCAAGCCCACCGCGTGAGAAAAGTTGTTAAAGTCGCAGAGGCCAGTGGGATTCGTGCTCGAAGAGCGTGTAACCATGGACTGCAGTTCCTCGTCCAGGATCTTGCAGGTCCAGCTGTGCGGCTGCTTAATGCGGAAAAAACTGGGCCAGATATCCGACGAGTTATTGAAGACGTTGCCCATGTCGTGGAACAACACGAAGCCCAATGAGTCGGCAAAATAAGGGAGCCTCCTGTAAGGAAGGCGCAGTTCGGTGTTGTTCACGAAGGCGCCGGCGCCGCCGATGGGAAAGCCGGTAAGCGAGTCGCGCGGCCCGGCGGAATTGATGGCGAAACCCCGCAGTGACTGGGCGCCGCCGGCATACAGGCGCTCAGGCAGCGGAATGTATCTGTACTGATCCGCGCCAAAGGACCGCATATAGCCAAACCGCGTAACGCGCGCGAGAACGTACCGGTCATTATCGAAGGCATAATAGCTCGCGTTGGTAGCGTCCAGCCGGTTGAAATTCGCCTCCGATGCGAAGATGTTATAGGTAAAAAACTCCTCCACGCTCGTGTAGGTCCCCGCATGGGCATCCAGCTGAATTGGCCGGCGTGTATCGCGAATCCACGTAAGGCCGGGGCCGCCCACGCGCACCGGCTCTGAATCGATCGGAATCTGATCGGGAGAGACCTGAATCGTATTCGAATCCACCACCACGCGGCGATAGGTGAAGAAGTAAGTCAGCGTGTTCGCCTTGTCGGGCCTTTGCGTCAATTGCACCGTGCCTTCCAGGCGCGATGATGCGAACGTCGTTATGTCCTGCGCATTCTTGTAGCCGCCGCTCAGCGAGAGATCCAGCTTGGGATTGTTGAAGATATGCGGAACGGAATAGACCACCGCCGCCAGCTGTTCCAGCGAGCCATATGCCGTTCGCAGGGTAATCGACTGGTTGCGTCCGCCGAGATTGATGCGTGACACATCGAATCGCACCAGCCCGCTGGCGCCTGTCTTTCCATTGGAACTGCAGCTTGGTTGCGGGGGTTCCCCCGGGGTCGGGTTGGGGCAGTTGTTCGTAGGGTTGCCCGTCTGCGCCTGGAATCCAAACCCATAACTCAGATCCCAACGCTTGGCCTCGGTAAATTGCAGTAGCACGTTCTTACGCTGTGCATCTCCGGCAGGATTCTGAACCGCCGCGTTCACCTCGTTGAAGAGCGCCAGATCATACATCTGCCGCTGCATATCCGCCAGGGCCGATTGATCCAGCGGTTGGCCCGGATGTACCAGAATACGAGACTCGATCGTCGATGGCCGGGTGAAGTGCAGCCCGGAAATCAGGAGGCGGTTGACGAAGGTCTGGTCGCCCTCCGTTATGTTGAACGTTACGTCGATTTTATTCGTGTCTTCAGACTCGTGTTTCTGTTCAATGGCAATGGAAATCTGGCTGAAGCCATGCCTTAGATAATAAGTGAGCAAAGAGTCTCGGTCCGCGACGATCGTTGCCGGGGAGACGGGCTCGCCGGGCTGCAGATTGAGCAGCGGCTTCAACTCCTCAAGCGGAATCTGCTGGTTGCCCGCAACCTGATAGGTGCCGATCCTCTGCTGTATCCCCTCATCGATATGGTATGTAACCGATAGGCCTGCTGGCTGGCCTGTCCCGGGGCTCGGGGACCGCGTCACCTCCGGAGTTACCTTCACGTTGATAAAACCATTGCTCAGGTAGAGCCCGGTAATGTTGTTTACGGCTGCTTGCATAAGCGCCTGGCTGAAGAGCCCGTGCCTGTCGAACAAACTTGCCTTCAGGACCACCAGGCGCGATTCCAGAACGGCGTCGCTAAAGTACTTGTTGCCGGTCACGGTCACCGCTTCTACGCGATGGCGTTCACCCAGCTTTACGTCGAATTCGATTAGCGTTTTGTCTGGCCCCTCGGCAGTTATCCGGTGGGTAACCTGCACGTCAAAATACCCTACGCGCTGGTAGTAGTCGCGGATTCGCCTGTCGCCTTCATTCAACAGGTCCTGATCCACGGTGCCCTCTTCAAACACCGGCACCAGCGTCCGCACCTTTCCCTGGCTCATGTTCACGCCGTTCACGCGAATGGCCACGACCGGCCCCGGATTCGCCTGGAAGGTATAGTCCAGCAAATTCGTCGTCCGCTGAAACTCCTTCGAATCAAGACCGATACTCGCTTCCAGGCGCTGCTGTTTCTGGTAGTGGCTCCTCAGATTCGTCAAGGCGCGGCGCACCGTCTCGCGCGTCACCCGCGATCCCTGCTTCAGTCTTCCCTTCTTGCGAAATGTGTCGATCGTCATTCCGGGATCGCCCTGCACCTTCACGTCTCCCACCCTGGCCTGCGGTCCTGTAGTGACCTTGAATTGCACATCCACCTGTGCGTCTTCGTTATTCACTGTTGTGGTCTTCGTAATGTTCCCCTGGTAAAAGCCGTTTTCCTGGAGTGTCTCCGTCAATTCCGGGTCGGCCTGTGAAAGCCTCAAATCGCTGAATCGCGTGCCGGGATTCAGGCGTGTCGCGCGTTGGAGTTGACTGGTGAGCCGGTCGTTCCTCAGACCCTCCACCGTAATGCGCCCAAAAAACAGGGCTTGTGCGCCCTTGAATATGATCGTTACCTGGTCGCCGTGCCGGGTACCTTCAACTTCGATCCCCCGGTAAAGCCCGGTGGCATAAAGACGGCGCAGGCTCTGCCGCACATCGTCAGCGCTCAAAGCCTTGCCGGCCTGAACCGGCAGCGCCTCGGGAAGCGGCTCCAGCCGGATGCGGTCTACACCTTCAAATTCCACCGCCTGGACATTTAGCCCTTCCCATGCTCGCAGGCTATTGGTCGCACTTCCCGGCGTCGCAGAGGGCGGTGGCGCAGTATTGGAAGGCGTGACGGGCGGAGGGGCTTTCGGCTTCGCTGGCGCTTGAGCATGCGCTAATGTTGGAGCGCCGAGGGCAAACGAAAGCGCGGCGGCCAAAAACAGCGCCGTGCGGCATCGATGGCCCAGCATTCGCGAAAAACCCAATCAGCCCTCGCATGCGCTCCTAAGAGCGTGCTCCAACCATAACGTCCCCAACCGTAGGATGCGAAACTTGCGCGGAAGCGGCGTTTCATCTCCGCCTCCAACGACATCCATTTCGCCTCCTATACTAATGACAGATGGGGATGGTCTTCAAAACCGCGCCTGCCGATCCCTCATTGGATCGATACTCGCGCCAGGTGTTTTTTCCGGGAATTGGCGAAGCCGGCCAGAAACGGCTACGCGTCGCGCATGTCGCGCTTGTGGGTTGCGGAGCCACCGGAGCCGCCGCTGCCGGCCTGCTCGCACGCGCAGGTGTCGGCACCCTCACTCTGCTGGACCGCGACTTCGTGGAAGAAAGCAACCTGCAGCGCCAGGTGCTCTTCGACGAAGCCGATGCCCGCGAGTCTCTGCCCAAGGCGGAAGCCGCTCGGCGAAAAATTGCACTCTTTAACAGCGAGATCACGGTCCATGCCCGCATTGCCGACCTCACTCCGGGAAACATTCACGAGCTTCTGACCGGGGCGGATATCATCCTTGACGCCACCGACAACTTCGAAACACGCTATCTTCTGAATGACTATGCGGTCGAGCAACACAAGCCCTGGATCTACTCCGCGGCTGTGGGCGCCTATGCCGCCACCATGAACGTTCTCCCCGGGGAAACCGCCTGTCTCGCCTGCATCTTTCCCGAGCCGCCTGCCGGAACAGTAGAAACCTGCGACACGGCCGGCATTTTGAACACCGCCGTCAATCTGGCTGCGTCGCTTGCCGTGACCGAAGCATTGAAGTTTCTTACCGGCGCACACACCCGGCTGCGGCGCACCCTGCTCTCCTGCGATCTATGGACCAATGAATGGTCCTCTGTCTCATCCGCTCAGCCAAGAATCGGCTGCGAGGTCTGCCAGCGGCGAGACTTTCGACATCTGCGCGGCGAAGGTCGTCCGCACATCACGCTCTGCGGACGAAATTCTGTGCAGATTCACGAACACAGCCGTCCAGTCGACTTCCGGGCGCTCGAAACCCGGCTCAGGCCTCATGGCCAGGTCCGGTCCAACAACCTGCTCTTACGCTTTGAGCGGGGAGAACACACGTTAACCATCTTCGCCGACGGAAGGGCGATTATCCAGGGAACGACAGACTTAGCTGTCGCTCGTACCCTCTATGCCCGCTACATCGGTTCATAGGCGGTCAGGTCGCGTCGCGCGATTTAATGAGAGCGTATTGCGTGCGCCCAGCCTGCTCTCCTTCGATCTGTGGAATCTAGCCGAGCCCCGAAAAAAGACGACGGCAAGATTTGCGAGCACTGCCCCAGCTTGCAGTGCAAGCACTTCCAGCGTCTCTCTTGGAGCCCGTGGCAGCCATCTCATCGCGAAGAATGCCAAGACCGGCAGCTGTCCGGCCATGAGTAGCTGCCAGAGATGAGCATCCGTCCCTTCATCAGCCTCACGGAGAACGTGGCCGTTTTGGACTAAGTCTGAACCAACATGACCAAGCACCAACGCCAGGGCGATAAGCGACATTGCCATCGGAAGAAAGGCGCTTGGCCGTTTCGTGATGGAGACAAAGGTGAGGGCGCAGTGTTTCATTTTTGGTCCCCTGAGTCGGAAAGACGTGAGAAAGTGCCGAGCGACCACGCCCGGACCTCAACCCAGCATGGCGTGCGGCGCGGGGTAGCGTCAAAGCTCTTACCGGGCATATCCCACCGGGGCGAGGCCTGTTCAGCCAAAACCTCCCGGGCAACCCGTCGCTTTCCGTATGCCTCTAAGCGTAAGAGTTGTTTTACATTCTTTTTTCCAAATTTCCCATGAATGCGACCACACTCAGATCGAATTCCCCCTTGCCCGAAGTCGCAACTCATGGAATTCTCACTCAAGCAAAGGATTTCTTAATGAGCGTTGGCCAGACAGAATCAAAGCCCGCCCACCAACACCTACGACGCAATCCGCCCATAGCCGGAGAAGCCGAAGCAATCGCCGCGGCGCAGGCAGGAGACGAAAAAGCATTTGAAATGCTCTACGCGCTCCACAAGCGCCGCGTCTACTCGCTGTGTCTTCGCATGCTGGGCAACGTAGCCGCTGCCGAGGATCTTACTCAGGACGCCTTTCTCCAGCTCTATCGCAAAATCGGCACCTTCCGCGGCGATTCGGCCTTTTCTACCTGGCTGCACCGCCTTTCCGTAAACGTGGTACTCATGCACCTTCGCAAAAAGGGCCTGCCCCAGATTTCACTCGAAGAAGCACTTGAGCCCGCGCAGGAGGACGGTCCCCGCAAGGACCTCGGCGCTCGCGATCTTCGGCTTTCCGGCTCCATCGATCGCGTGACATTGGAGCGCGCCATAGAAAATCTTCCCCCGGGCTACCGTCTGGTCTTCGTCCTCCACGACGTGGAGGGTTACGAACATAACGAAATTGCTGACATGCTCTCCTGCTCCATCGGAAACAGCAAATCGCAACTGCACAAGGCGCGTATGAAATTACGCGATCTGCTCCGCACCGGACAGCGGAAGGAGACCGCAGTATGACTGGGACGCGCCTCGAAAAACCCCCTATGACTAATTGTGCTGATTTTCAAGGACGACTGCCTGAGCTATTCGAGACAAACGCGAACCTGAGTGCCGACGAGCACCTCAAGAGTTGCGAGAACTGTACTGCGCTGGTACGTGACCTCGAATACATTGCCCAACAGGCAAAACTGCTCCTGCCCATCCATGACCCCAGTCCCGGCGTCTGGGAGAACATACGGTCGGCTATCCATAGCGACTCCGGTCAAAACAACGTTAATCCGTCTTCCGCGCCTCCGAAAGCTTCTGCGCCACCGACGGGAAGATAGCCCTCGACGGTTGAAGTTGTATTCGGTCCTATAATTTCGTACAGCGCATGAGGACCGAGACAAATCTGCCGGTAAAGGTGCGGCGCATCGTGCTTACCGGATTCATGGGAGCCGGCAAATCCACCATCGGTGCGCTGCTCGCGGAGAAGCTCGGCTGGGGCTTCCTCGACACCGACGCCGCTATCGAAGCGCGCGCCGGAGTCACCATCGCCCAACTCTTCGAACAGCGCGGCGAGGCGGCCTTTCGCGCGCTTGAGACCGAAGCCATCCGCGAACACGCCCGGACCGAGCATCTTATTCTCGCCCTCGGCGGCGGAGCCGTCGAAGCCGAACCCACTCGCGACGCCCTCGCCCAGCTGGACCACGCCTGCATCATCTTCCTCGAGGCCCCGCTCGAGTTGATGGTAGCCCGCTGCATCGCACAGCCCGGCGCCGCTGAACGTCCCGTGCTCGCCGACCGCGAAGGCCTGGCGCGGCGTCTGGCCGCGCGACTTCCCCACTACCGCAAGGCGCATCTCACCATCGCCACCTCACAGCTGACTCCTCAGGCCGTCGCCGACCATATCCTCGAAGCTCTGGCTGATCGCTGTGTAGCCCCACCCCGCGCCATGCGGGAAAAAGAAGGCGTCGCAACCCCATGAGCGAAATCATCACCGAAACCGAGACGAAAGCAGTCCAGCATTCCCAAGCCCGGTTACGCGATCACAGTGGCAATCGCGCCGACATCCTGTTTGCCTTCGGCGTCGCCCTCGCCCTCTACGTCGCGTGGCATGTGCTGGAGGTCCTGGAACTCATCTATGTCAGCGCTCTATTTGCAGTCGTGCTTACACCAGTCATGCGCACTATCATGAGCCTGCGCATCGGCAAATGGACGCCCGGCCGCGTCTCGGCCATCCTCATCCTTCTGCTCGCCGTGGCCGCATCGGCAGCTCTCTTTTTCTTCGTTGCTCTTCCTCCCGTTATCCGCGACATGCACCAGTTCGCCCTCGAACTCCCCAGCCGCGGCCCGCAGTTGATCGAGCGCATCCACAGATTCCCGCTCTCCAAGCATGTGGATGTAAGCGCGCTCAACGCCAGGCTTCAGGCCCTCGCCGGCAACTTCGCCGGCTTTGTCTTCTTATCCTTTAAGGCATGGGCGAGCAGCCTTTTCTTTATCATCACCGGCGCCGTCCTTACCGTTTACTTCATGCTGGAGGGTGAAATTGCCTACAACTGGTTGCTCTCCTTCCTGCCTGTGGACAGGCGTCAGCGCCTCCACACCACCCTCGCCCGCGCCGAAGTCCGCATGGGAAAGTGGCTGCTCGGCCAGGGATTGCTCATGCTGCTCCTTGGCCTTACCAGCATGATCGTCTTCCTGTTTCTGCACGTCCGATACGCTTATGCGCTTGGCGTACTCATGGGACTTTTCAACCTCATTCCCTATGCAGGTGCGATTGCTTCCATGGTCCTCATCGTCCTAGTCGCCGCCATCGACTCCTGGGGACGCGTCATCGGCGTGGTCGTCTTCTATGCGATTTACTCCCAGATCGAAACCTCATATCTAACGCCGCGTATCATGCGCCAAAGCGTCGACCTTGCCGGTCTTACCGTCCTCATCGCGCTCATACTCGGCGCTTCCCTGGCCGGCATCCTCGGCGCTCTGGTCGCCGTCCCAACGGCCGTTCTGGTGGCAGTGCTGCTGAACGAATACGCCGTGCAACACGATCCATCATCGCCGACGTCAAGTCGAGTGACAAAATCGAGTAAGGGCTGAGGGGTAATGGTTCAATTATCGGTTTGGACGACGACGCGCCCGAACTCGAATAAGGAGCAGTATCGCGCCTCAATGCGTGACCTTGACTGGTTATCACCAACGGACGCATCAGCCTCTCTTATGGGAGAATTGAATGCTGTGCTTGGACCCAGGTAGAGCTACGATTGGCCTCCATTCTGAACAGACCCATCGTATTGCCCGTGCAAGCATTTAGAGACCATAGGAAAATGCGCCAGACTCTATACACCTGGAGCCGGTATCTTCACAGTCGCGATGGAAAGAGAATCGTGCTTCGTGGTGTGAATCTCCCCCTTCTCGACGACTGGAACTTTCCCGGACAAGATGCTCTTTCCGCTCTTGAAAAGAGCGGGGCCAACGCTGTCCGCATTCAATGGTATGTAAACTATGGGAATCCGGATCGGCCAAAGTATTCCATCACCGATCTCGACGACGTTTTGAAACGCTGCGCCGCAGCCGACATGGTCCCTATAGTGATGCTCGCGGATCTTACGTGCGCCTTCGACGCAACCCTGATCAACTCGCAGTTGGTCCCTTGGTGGACATCCAAGGAGGTCGTTAAAGTTCTAAAAAAGCATGCGAGATACTTGATCATCAATCTCGCCAACGAAGTTGGTGCTTACCGTTGGGCTGACAATCCCAACAGCGCCCTTGCTGAATACGAGACTGCTTACACCACCGCCATCGCAAGCATTCGGAAAACGGGCCTCGCGGTCCCGATCATGCTCGACGCACCAGACTGCGGTACCTCAATAGACGCTCTCTTATCCATCGGTCAGCAGCTCATCGATGCGGATCCGTCTCACAACCTGCTGCTCAGCGCCCATGCATATTGGGCTGGGTATGATGGCATCCCCTTCCTCAAGAAGTGTCTCAGCGCGAATCTTCCCATCGTGTTTGGCGAAGTGGCGAATAAGCAGGATGAGCAAATAGACGGAAAGACCGCGTACTGCTACTACGATCTGGACGGAAGCCATACAAATCCGGGTGCCGGTAACGGATTCACCTATCAGTCTCTTCTGACACTTCTACAGCACGACGCGGTCGGTTGGCTTGCCTGGTCCTGGGGACCCGATGAGTGCTCCGCCCGACGCCTGAGCACCGATGGCTCCTTTGCCTCACTTTCGGATTACGGTAAGGACATCGTCAACAACCCGACGTATGGGCTCATCGCCACCGCCCATCGGTTCAGGCTCTAGTAGAGCGCTGCCAGTTCGTAGGCAGGCAATTTTCACTAGAACTCAACCTATTTATGGCTTCGCGTTCGGGTTCCATCGAAAATCCGCATCGAAACGACCCGATTGCGGAGAGTGACGCAACCCGTAACCTGGCTCACTATCCTGAAGGGTCTGTCGGCGCATTGGTATCATGGAGTGTGAACCCCACACCCCAGCTCGCTGAAAGGTTGACCGCCGAGCCAGAGCTCGCGCCGATCTCCCTGAGTCCGCCGGATGTAGATCCTCCGGAACAGATGGAGCATGAGACGCATCTCCACGCTCCGCGTGCCGGCGATACTGCATCCCGCATCGCCGACTATCGCGAGCTCTTCAAGGTACGCGTAACGCTGATGGTCGTGATGACGGCATGGGCCGGATTCTACCTCGGGTCCATGCAGTCCGGTATCAGCAGCGTTCAGCCCGGCCTCATCGAAGCCCTCTTCGGCATCGCGCTGGTCTCAGCAGGATCGGCTGCCCTGAATGAGTGTCTGGAACGCAAGCTCGACGCCAAAATGATCCGCACCTCGCGGCGGCCCATGGTCACCGGACGCATCGGCCTGGCCCATGGAATTATCGCTGGCCTCGCCGCCATCGCCATCGGTTCCATCTGGCTGGTCCACGAAACCAATCTCATCACCGGCACCCTCGCCCTCATCACGGCCTTCACCTATGTGGCGATTTACACCCCGCTCAAGCGCCACACCACCATGGCCACATTCATCGGAGCCTTCCCCGGAGCCATGCCGCCCCTGCTCGGTTGGACCGCCGCCCGTGGACGCATCGAGTGGCCGGCTGTCGCCCTGTTCGCCATTCTCTTCATCTGGCAGTTTCCCCACTTCATGGCCATTGCCTGGCTCTACCGCGAAGACTACGGACGCGCCGGCATTCGCATGCTCCCCGTGGTTCAACCCGACGGCTGGTCTACCGTGCTCGAAGCCCTCACTTACGCCGTGCTGATGATTCCCGCCAGCCTTCTGCCCGTCTATCTGCACGTCGCCGGACTTTACTACGGGGCGGCCGCTGCGATCCTCGGCATCGTCTATCTCGGCTACACCATCCGTTTTGCACGGATCACCCGGGCGCGGTCGACCATCGAATCGAAGATGTACGCACGCGATCTGCTCAAGGTCAGTGTCATCTACCTCCCGCTGCTGCTCACCGCGCTCATGCTCAACGCCAAAGGTAAGTAATCATGCAAACCACCATGGAAACCAAGGGGCCTGAATCGAAGGGATCGACCGGCGCTACCATAGGGGCGATCATCGTAGCCAGCGCCTTGGCCAGCGCGCTCATCTGCTGGCTGGTGTATTTCCACCCGCCCACCGATGTGGCCCGAATCCATCTCCTCTTTCTGCCCGCGACGAATGCGTTGCTGAATGCCCTCAGCACCATCGCCCTCCTCACCGGTTTCGTTTACATCCGCAGGCGGAAAATCCCGAAGCACCGCGCTTCGATGCTCACAGCCTTCTTCTTTTCGTCGATATTCCTCGTCTCCTATCTGGTCAACTTCACGCTGCACGGCGAGACGAAGTTCCCGCGCGGCAATCCCTTGTGGCCTTTTTACTGGAAGCTGCTCGCCTCCCACATCGTGCTCTCGGTCATCGCCTTGCCGATCATCCTGATTACCTTCTTTCTCTCGCTTTCTGGCCGTTTCCCGGCGCACAAACGCTTGGCTCGCTGGACCTTTCCGATCTGGCTCTATGTCTCGGTTACGGGCGTGATCGTTTACGCCATGCAGGCCGTTTGCCGCTGAGGATTTTCGAATGCCGCTGGTTATGAAACAAGAGCGAAATGGAGAGACCGGGAAAAAGTCCCGCCGCGAGCTGCATCTAGCCGGAAAAGGCGGCCAGCCTCCAAACGCGCCAGCGAAAGATGACGGAACGCGCCAGCTACTCCAGAGCGGCGGCTGGACCATCGCCGCTGGTCTACTTGCCGCGCTGTTGACCGCTACCGTCTTTGGAGGAATCACCCGCCAGGGGCCGCACACCAACTCCGGCTGGCTGGCGCTCATCGTCGCCCTCATGTGCCTGCCCTTCGGGTCTCTGCTCTTCCTGCTCGGAGCTGCCAAGTGGCTCCGCAACCGCCGCCTCAGACGCCATAGTTAGGTTTTCGGCTAACCCTCGAACCTTCGTAACTTGCCCTTGCGCGAATCGTTCGAAACGCTGAAAACGCACTCCCACGGTCCCTGTTATCCTTCTCTGAACATCCTTTGGAGTAACCCCAGTCATGGCAAGAAGCGTCAACAAGATCATCCTCCTCGGCAACGTCGGCAAAGACCCCGAATTGCGCGCAACGGCGGGCGGCACAACCGTCGCCAACTTCTCTCTGGCCACCACCGACCGCACCAAGGACCAAGCCGGCAACTGGACCGACCGCACCGAGTGGCACAACCTCGTCGCGTTCCAGCGCACCGCCGAGATCGTGCGCGACTACGTGAAGAAGGGCTCAAAACTCTATATCGAGGGCAAGATTCAGACCCGCTCCTGGGATGACAAGACCTCCGGCGAGAAGAAGTACCGCACCGAAGTGCTCATCAACGAACTCGTACTTCTCTCCGGCAAGAACGAGGGCGGGAGCGAAGGCGGCTATAGCCGCGGCGGCGGCTCGTCGTACGACCAGCGCAGCTCAGGCCCCTCGGACGACCTTGTGAGTTCGACCGAGATTACCGACGACGACATTCCGTTTTGAAGACCGGTTCGAGTATAGGATTTCAAGTCCTGGACCCGGTCGCGCCAGCCCTCCGCTTACAAAGATCGCAGGAAGTTCAGTAGGTCCTGTTGTTGACTGTTGACCGAGGGCTGACTAACGCCTGCTCTCCTCCAGCCGCACATCCATCTTGGAGCCCGTGGTCCGGTCAAGGAGTTCTTTAGCAGAGGTCAGGCTGATGTCATGCGGAACGGGATGGAAGTTCGTCCGGACTTCCCGCTGATCCTTGCTCACATTGCGGAACAGGAGCACTCGGCCTTGGACGTGAACCTCGATCAGGCTAACCTTCCAGCGTGTCGCGCTCACCTGCTCGCGCTGGATCTCGAACGTCCCGCCCTTCTCCACATAGCCCAGGAGGCCGTACCCGAAGTCCACCCGATCCATCAGCTGACCTTTCATGGCGACCAGCCGCTTCAGGCGTCGATTCACTACCAGCGTGCCGCTCAGCGCGTGCACAATCCGCCCGTCATAGCTTGTCGGGGTAAACGCAGGGTTGGGGCGGAACGAAAGATGCGCCTGGTCGCCCTCGCTGGGGCCTGAATATTCATAAAGAAACGCCTGCGGAAGCATCTCGATCACCCTTCGCATCCGCTCTTCGTCCTTCAGATGATCCTGCTGTACCCGCGTCATCGCGCCCGGCTTGTTGACCAGTTCATTCAGCCGCCGTTCTTCACTCCTGCGCTCGCCCTCATCCAGCGGCCTGCCATGGTCTGCAATCACGCGAAAGATCGGCCCCTGCGGCGTTTCTACCTGCTCACGAACCACATCTTGCGACCCGGAGACGCGATTGCTGCGATATTGCCAGAAGCTGTCGCATTCGCGGTCCTGAAGCTCGTTGTATACCACGTCCGCGGCCAGTTGTTGCCCAGATTGGACCGGTATCCGGTCCTGCGCCTGGGCAAGCAGGCTGATGCCGATCAAAGCGACTACGAAAGATGCCCGTGGGTGCATGGTTCGTTGACTCCGTGACTGGTCCGATCTACGCACAGCATCCCATGTCTTGCTGAAAACAATGCGAGGATGCTGTTAATTGCCACAGAAATTGTGCACTAACGGGAGGACCCGTTGCTCACTTAGATTCAACAGTACTTCAACTGGCTGCATCCGAATCGTTTAAGGTTGATTCCGGGCCTTCCCTCGCAACCTACATCCCCAGCCCAGATTGCTACACTTGAGTCATGCTAGATGAGTTAACCTTTCGTCGAAACGCGGATCACGCTATCGAATCGCTCAAGAAGAGCCTGATCGACGCCGAAGAAGACGGCGGCTTCGAAGTCGAGGAGCAGAACGGCGTTCTGCATATCGTCTTTGAAAAGCCTCCGGCGAAGTTCGTCATCACGCCAAACGCCCCTGTGCGGCAGATATGGATTTCCGCTCTCTCCACCAGCTTCAAACTGGACTGGTCTGACCCAGCCAATGATTTTGTCTTCCCTAAAGACTCGCTGTCGCTCAAGCCTCTCGTTGCCCGGCTCATCAATGAGCAATTGGGCGGAGAGTCAGTCGTACTCGACTGACGCAAACCTCGCGCAATTTACAGAAATGGGCCGTGCAGGACGTGTTCAAGACACACGTGAGCTTGTCATTTCAGGCACACCCTATCTTGTTGTGTAGCGTATCATCGCCCACACGGTTCGAATCCTTCGCGTCCTTCACGGCGCCAGGTAACGGCCAGATGAGTTTCCAGATCGACCTGAAAGAAGCAAAGTGCCGGATATTGCTGCTTTGATCGCACGCTTCTAGACTGGAGAGTCCTTCAACAATCAGAAATCAATGGCCGAAACCCCCAGCAAACCGAAGCCCGAAGAACTTAGCAAAGGCCGCACTCCATCGCCCGAAGAGCTGCGCTGGGAGCAGCAAACCCTTACTCCCGCGCTCGAAAAATCTCCCGAGCGCCCCGTAGGCGCGGCTACCGGTACCAATCTTGATGCTGGCGGGCACGCCCGCTTCACTACCATCTCTGGCGTCCCCATCCGGCGCCTCTATACCGAAGCCGACCTGCCTGAAAATCTGGACCAGGCACTGCCCGGCGAACCGCCCTACACGCGCGGCATTCACCCTACTGGCTACCGCGGCAAGCTATGGACTATGCGTCAGTTCTCCGGCTTCGCCAGCCCGGAAGAGACCAATCTCCGCTACAAATACCTGCTCGACAACGGAGGCAGCGGCCTCTCCGTCGCCTTCGACCTGCCCACGCTGATGGGCTGCGACTCCGACGATCCGGAGAGCGAGGGAGAAGTGGGCAAGTGCGGCGTGGCCATCGACTCGCTTGAAGACATGGAGACGCTCTTCGCCGGAATCCCGCTCGATTCGACCACCACCTCGATGACCATCAACTCCCCCGCCAGCATCATCTGGGCGATGTATCTGGTAGTCGCGGAACGGCAGGGCGCGGATTGGACCCGGATCTCCGGCACCCTGCAGAACGACATTCTCAAGGAGTACATCGCGCAGAAGGAATACATCTATCCACCTGCGCCCTCGATGCGCCTGGTTATCGATACCCTCGAATTCGGCGCTCGCTTCACGCCCCGCTTCAACCCCATCTCCATCTCCGGCTACCACATCCGCGAGGCCGGCTCGACCGCGCTGCAGGAGTTAGCCTTCACCCTCTACGACGGCGTCGAATATGTCGAATGGGCGCTGCGCCGCGGCCTGAAGGTCGACGACTTCGCGCCGCGCCTGAGCTTCTTCTTCAATTCGCACAACGATTTCTTCGAGGAGATTGCCAAGTTCCGCGCCGCCCGCAAAGTCTGGTACAGGCTCATGACGGAGCGCTTCGCAGCAAAGAATCCGCGCTCGCACTGGATGCGTTTCCACACGCAGACTGCCGGCGTCTCGCTTACCGCGCAACAGCCGAAGAACAATATCGCGCGCGTGGCCCTGCAGGCTCTCGCCGCGGTTCTCGGAGGAACGCAGTCTCTTCACACCGACGGATTCGACGAGGCTCTCGCCCTGCCCACCGAAGACGCCGCGCGCATCGCGCTGCGCACGCAGCAGATTCTTGCCTATGAGTCCGGAGTCGCCAACGTAGCCGATCCCGTCGGCGGCTCCTACTTCGTCGAGCGCATGACGCTCAACATGGAGCAGGGGGCGTTTGAGTATTTCAAAAAGCTCGACGCACTCGGCGGCATGGTCCGGGCTATCGAGCAGGGTTTCCCGCAGAAAGAAATTGCCGAAGCTAGCTACGCTTATCAGCGCGCCGTGGAGGGACGGGAAAAAATCATTGTCGGCGTCAATGAATACGCGATCGAGGAGCAACCGCAGGAAATTCTCTATATCGACGAATCCGTCCGCGAAGCCCAGGCCAGGAAACTGCGCAGGCTGCGAGCCGAGCGGTCAAACGATGCTGTCCAGTCCAAGCTAAGTGCTCTCTGCCGAGCCGCCGAGCAGGAACCGCAGGCGCCGAACGATGGCATCTCCAGTGCAAACACTATGCCCTATCTGCTCGATTGCGTTCGCGCCTACGCCACCGTTGGAGAGATCGCCGAAGCGCTCAAGCAGGTGATGGGCGAATACCGCGAAGTCAGCATGGCCTGAAATCGCCCCTAGAAAACCGCTTTAGCTAACACGAAACTCCCAAAATTTTTGTGCGTACGAACGTCACGACGTGCTACAACTTCGCCTATGGGTAAGGAAAAAACCGGAGGTACCCTCGGAAAACGGCCCCATTAATCTGCGGAAGCTGTCAGAGATTCTGCGCCTCTCGCAGACAACCGTTTCACTCGTTCTGAACGATTCGCCCGCGGCCAGGTCAATCCCGCCGCACACGCGGGAGCGCGTCTTTGAGGCTGCCCGCAAATTCCAATACCGGCCCAATTATTTTGCCCGCTCCCTGCGTCGCAGCCGCAGCATGTCCATTGGCGTCATGGCTCCCGACCTGAGCGAGGGCTACTTTACGCTGGTGATGCAGGGCGTCGAAGAGTATCTGCTTCGGGCTCACTACTTCTATTTCGCTGCAAGCCATTACTGGAAGCCAGAGCTGATGCAGCAGTGTCCCCGCATGCTGATGGAGCGCGCGGTGGACGGGTTTCTACTCCTCAACACCCCAGCCCAGGTGCAGTGTCCCCTGCCTACGGTAGCAATCTCCGCGCACAACAACGCTGCAGGCGTCACCAACATCGTGCTCGATCACGAGAGGGCTGCCGAACTCGCGCTTGCGCATCTCCATCACCTGGGCCACCGCCGCATCGCCTTCATGAAAGGACCGGAGATTATCCCCGACACCGAATACCGTTGGCGCGGCATCCTGCAAATGGCCCGTAGGCTGAGAACTCAAGTCCGGCCGGAGCTTTGCATTCAACTCGAAGCCGACAGCTGGTCGCCCCAGGTCGGCTATGAGCCAATGAAAGTTCTTCTGGAGCGGACACGCGACTTCA
>Ga0206881_10093_pt1 | contig 29080 bp, 30 predicted proteins | sample Alteio_BWOrgCont_3_FD_152867 | JGI IMG/M metagenome (GOLD analysis project Ga0206881, IMG submission 152867) | Enriched cells from forest soil in Barre Woods Harvard Forest LTER site, Petersham, Massachusetts, United States -... | ecosystem: Environmental > Terrestrial > Soil > Temperate forest >...
CAATCAATTTGATAATTACGTAATAGACTCCGTTCACGTTCAAGGTAAGCTTACTATTGGTGAAAATACCGCAGACTTAGGTGGATTGACCATCGCATACTATGCTCTTCAAAATGAAATGAAGAAACACCCGGAACCTGTAAAAGATGGATTTACAGCAGACCAACGTTTCTTTATTTCATGGGAACAAGTATGGAGAGGAAACAACCGTCCTCAAAGAATACGTCTGCAAGTGCAAACTGATCCACACTCTCCGAATATGTTCAGAGCTGCGGGCCCTCCTTCTGACATGAAGGAATTTTATTCGGCATTCGATGTTAAGCAAGGCGATGCCATGTATAAAGATAGCGCTTCAAGAGCCGTTATCTGGTAAAAGAAATTAACTGATTTAATTTAGGGCAAGGTATTTATATCTTGCCCTTTTTGTTTGTACGGAATGAGCAATTTTGTAGGGATAGCCTACTCTATCGCATTCAAAACTCTTGTAAAATCAGAAATTAATTCTTTGATTCTATTTAAAGTGGGTTCGTCTTTAATTTCCCCTGTGCTACTCACTTTAGCCCTCACCCCAGAAATTAATAACTGAGATTTGGGGCTTAGTTTAGCCTCAAGAGTTTTCATAATTAACAACAAGGATTCATGTGCCTTTTCACCGGATGCAGCGGCAGTAATTATGGCAACGGGCTTATGAGAAAATAGCGTAGTAGACACCATCCATTCAATAGCATTCTTAAGGCTTCCCGGTAAACTGAAAACGTACTCGGGGGTACAAATTAATATTCCATCGGCAGTACTAATTTTACTTCTTAAATCTTCAATAATCTTAGGTGTAGCACCCTCCTTGTCAATATCCGGGTTAAAATGGGGCAATAAAGCCAAGTCACTGTATATTTCCATGTCATATTGAACCCCCGCCAATTCAGCTATCGCTTTTATAATTTGCAAATTGGAAGAATCCTTTCTTGTACTTCCTGAAATTGCTAAAATCTTTTTTTTCATCCCAACAAAAATAAATAAATTCTCCTGCACTTTTTAATATGCATTTCTATTAGCCTCTCTTAATAATTGTTAAAACCCCCGGTGATTACTTATTGAATATCAAATAATACTATTTTTGAATAGGGTTAGTTATAAAATCAGAAATTCAGAAATATGAATTTGAATACCATCAACCGGAAAGCCTTACTCATTTTTATTTTCTTGTCATTTTTTTCATACACTTTAATTGCACAAGTCAATGGTAAGGTAATAGATAGTTCAGGTGTAGCTGTTCCTTTTGTATATATAGGATTAGCTAACTCGTCTGACACAGCATTAATCAAGATAACCATTGCTGACGAAAAAGGGAATTATTCCATTGAGGCTGAAAAGGCAGGTACTTTCAGGTTGATTGTGTCGGCAGTAGGATTTGAAAAATATTTCAGCGCTCCCTTCGTTTTGTCAGCAGGACATTGGGCTTATAAAGCGCCTGATATAATCTTGAAAAGTGAGGCACATCTTCTTAATAGTATCCAGGTTGTTTCACAAAGGCCTTTTATGGAGCAAAAAATAGACCGTACTGTATACAATATTCAAAACAGTATTATTTCAAGCGGGAATAATGTACTTGACATTCTTGGCAAATTACCGGGGGTGATGGTTGACAACAGTGAAGCCATAAGCGTACGAGGAAAGTCAGGCGTATTGATTATGATTGATGGAAAAACCAATTATTTATCTGCACAGGATGCGGCTACATACCTTAAAAGCCTTGAGGCGAGCCAGGTTGATAAGATAGAAGTAATTACTAATCCATCATCCAAATATGATGCTGCTGGCAATGCTATTATCAATATCATCCTAAAAAAGGATAAAAATTTAGGCCTGAATGCAACCGTGGTTTCCAGTTACAGGCAAGATTTTTATGGCACTGGTTACGGTGGAATAGATGTAAATTACCGGATGAAAAAAATCAATTTCTTTGGAAATGGATATTATTCCTCTACCGGCTTTTTTCACGATATAAATCAAACCAATACATTTAATCTATCTGCCACACCTGAAATTCTCACGGATGATGAGCATATAACATTTCGCGGAAATGGAATATCCGGGAAAATTGGTGCAGATTATGCACCCAACGATAAGCAAACATTAGGCTTTTCCATAGAAGGGGAAAATGAAGAAGCAAACAGGGTATATACTACACAAAGCAATAGTTATAATGGCAATGTATTGCCCGATTCCTCGGTAAGTACATTAGGGGGTAAATACGATACCTATACGTACAGAGATTATAATCTTAATTACAAATTTAAAATCGATTCGTCCGGCAGAGAATTAGATGCCAATGCAGATTACGTTACGGTTGTGATCAATCAAACAATTAATGAAACGAGTTATTATTACGATAGCCTGGGCAGGTACATGCGTCCTCCTAATTCAATTCAATCAAGTCCACCCTATAATACGGGCATAAAGGTTATTAATACCGACTACACGCAGCCTTTGGGAAAATACCAAAAACTTGAAATGGGCCTTAAGTATAGTTCTGTAACCAATAATAACAATAACCAATTCTGGAATGTAGTAAATGGCGCATATATACTAGATAGTTCAAAATCAAACCACTTTATCTTAACTGAGCAGTTAGCGGCTGGATATTTGAATTATAGCCGAAAGTTGAATAATAAACTGGATGTAGAAATTGGCTTAAGAGGCGAAGAAACTCTGGATAAAGGGACTTATGTAAATAGTGATTCCATTTTTTACAAAAAATATTTTAACCTTTTCCCTACTGCATTTTTCAATTGGAAGGTAGATTCCAACCAATCCATAAACATATCATACAGCAGGCGGATAGATAGACCGGGGTTCTTTAGTTTAGATCCTTATGTGTTTTATGTTTCGCCCTATTTCTATGATTTAGGAAACCCGCTATTACAACCTGAATTCAGTAATAATATTGAAGTTACCCACCTATTCAAAACCTTTTTGAGCACGGGAATTGGGTATACCTATTCCACCAATGTATTTACTTCTGTTTCTCTTCAGAACACTGTTACACATATTACTTATATGATACCTGTTAATATGAGCAATGGAGCTATTTTTAATATACTATGCTCTGCTACTATACCCGTAACTAAACGAATTACCAGTATAACCTCCTTGAATGGCTATCACAACCAATATTCCAATTCCGCTTCATCAGGCGGGTTTAATGTATCCGGTTATTCCTGGACAATTAATTCTACAAACAGCATCAATCTTGGAAAAAAATGGAGCGCTGAAATAGTCCTTAATTATAATTCGCAATCTAATTACGGATATTGGCTCTACAAGCCTGTTTATATCTTGGATGCAGGAGTTAAAAAGAATTTTGCCCATGATAGCGGAACCATTACACTCAATTTTTCCGACCTGTTCTGGAGCAATAAAACCGTTGCAACCGAAATTTATCAAAATGAAAATATACAAACTACCGATTACCGCGATAGCCGTGGAGCGAGAGTTACACTTTCATGGAAACTGGGCAAATCGCAGTATGAAAATCCGGAAAAGAAAAAAGCATCAAACGAAGAGATAAATAGAGTGAAATCGTAAGAGAATCGTCCTCTTATTGCAGTAAGGATAAGCCAGGTATATTGCTTATTTGCTTTAACCAAATTAGCCATCCCTTTTCTTTTATAACTCATCTCTATTTCCTACCTTTGCAACTATGGAATTTCAACTCGAATCCCCGTTTAAGCCTACCGGCGACCAACCCCAGGCTATTGAACAACTTACCAAAGGAGTATTAAGTGGTGCACAAGACCAGGTTTTGCTGGGTGTAACCGGCTCAGGTAAAACATTTACCATTGCCAATGTTATTGCCAACACAAAGAAGCCTACTCTTATATTAAGCCATAACAAAACCCTTGCTGCACAGCTTTATGGGGAGTTCAAACAATTTTTTCCGAAGAATGCAGTAGAATATTTTGTTTCATATTATGATTACTATCAGCCAGAGGCTTATCTGCCAACTACCAATACCTATATTGAAAAAGATTTATCCATCAACGAAGAAATAGAGAAGTTACGTTTGGCAACTACCTCTGCCCTACTTTCCGGAAGGCGTGATATCATTGTAGTTTCATCGGTATCATGCATTTATGGTATCGGCAACCCGATCGAATTTGAAAAGAATGTTATCCCTATAAATGTGGGACAAAAAATCAGCCGGACCAAATTCCTTAATTTACTTGTAACTGCTCTCTATTCCCGTACGGAGGGTGATTTTGAGAGAGGCAACTTTAGGGTGAAGGGCGATACGGTAGATATTTTCCTTGCGTATGCCGATTATGCTTTACGGGTGCAGTTTTTTGGCAATTCCATTGAAGGAATTGAAACCTTTGAAGCAACTACAGGGAAGAAAATTGAAATTCTGGATTCTATTAGAGTTTATCCTGCCAATATATTTGTTACTTCTCCTGATACACTCAACAAATCGGTTCAGGAGATTGCGGAAGACTTGGTAAAACAAGTAGATTTCTTAAAAGACATTGGAAAAGATGAGGAGGCTGACCGACTGCAAAAGCGTGTGAATTATGACCTTGAAATGATGCGTGAATTAGGCTACTGTTCGGGCATTGAAAATTATTCCCGCTATTTTGACGGCAGACTACCTGGCGCAAGGCCTTATTGCCTTTTAGACTATTTCCCGGAGGATTATATGCTCGTAATTGACGAGAGCCATGTAACCATTGGGCAGATAAATGGGATGTATGGAGGCGACCGCTCCCGCAAAACAACTTTGGTTGATTATGGCTTCCGCCTGCCTGCCGCATTAGATAACAGGCCATTGAAGTTTGATGAATTTGAATCGCTCCAAAACCAGGTTGTTTATATGAGCGCCACTCCAGCTGATTATGAATTAAAGAAAACGGAAGGTGTGGTAGTGGAACAATTAATACGCCCTACCGGATTATTAGACCCCATAATAGAAGTTCGGCCAACACTTAACCAGATTGATAATTTATTGGAGGAAATCCGTAAAAATGTTGAGAAAGAAGAAAGAGTTATCATCACTACGCTTACGAAACGGATGGCAGAAGAGCTTGCAAAATATCTTAGCAAAGTAGATGTACGCTGCCGGTATGTGCATTCCGATATTGATACACTGGAAAGGGTAGAAATTCTACACGACTTACGTATGGGATTATTCGACGTGCTGATTGGCGTAAACCTGTTAAGGGAAGGTATTGACTTGCCGGAAGTATCACTATTAGCCATTTTAGATGCCGATAAAGAAGGCTTTTTACGCTCAGAACGTTCCCTTACGCAAATTGTGGGCAGGGTTGCCCGTAATTCCAACGGTAGGGTAATTATGTATGCTGACAGGATTACTGGTTCAATGCAAAGAACAATGGATGAAACCCAGCGTAGGCGCAAGCGGCAAATAGCTTATAACTTTGAGCATAACATTACACCAACCACTATTATAAAATCGAAAGAGAGTATAATGGAGCAATCGGGCCTGGGTGATTCCCGAAGCACGAAGGCGAAGATTTATTTAGCTAATACAGAAGCTCAAAATGCCAGTATTGCTGCTGAATCTGCAGCAGAATATAAAACCGTTCCTAAACTGGAAGAAGAAATAAAACGGGTAAAGAAAGCCATGGAAAAAGCAGCCAAAGAAATGGATTTTATTGAAGCTGCAAGATTGAGGGACCATCTGCAAGCGTTACAAAAAATGCTGGAAGGAAAGAAATAATCTATTTAGTTTGTAAACTTTAAAAGTTCATAAAGTCGAAGCCGTACTTTCTACTTTATGAACTTTTACTTTTACGAACCTGATTATTTCCCTGTTTTTTGCGACGCGTTATAATCAGCTAAAAACTTTTCCAATCCAATATCCGTTAGCGGATGCTTTAACAGCGCCAAGATTGAACTCAATGGGCAGGTAGCCACATCAGCGCCATATTCTGCACATTTAACAATATGAACAGGGTGCCTGATAGAAGCGGCAAGAATCTCGCAGTTGTAATCATAATTGTCAAAGATCAACCGTATCTGCCCTATCAAATCCATGCCATCAGTAGAAATGTCATCTAATCTGCCAATAAACGGAGAAACGTAAGCGGCTCCCGCTTTAGCAGCCAGCAAAGCTTGTCCGGCAGAAAAAATAAGAGTGCAGTTCACTTTTATTCCTTTGTCATGTAAATATTTTATGGCCTTCACTCCATCTTTAATCATGGGTATCTTCACTACAATACGCGGATGAATTTTCACAAGCGCGTCCGCTTCTTTTAACATACCTTCATAATCTGTTGATATAACTTCAGCGCTTACATCGCCGGTTGTTATTTCACATATTTTGCGGTAGTGATCATATATATTTTCTTTTCCTACAACGCCTTCCTTAGCCATCAGCGAGGGATTGGTTGTTACACCATCAAGTACACCCAAGTCCTGGGCTTCTTTTATCTGGGCTAAATTAGCCGTATCTATAAAAAATTTCATCCTTTGTTATTTAACGGCAAACATACGAATTTATACTGCTTTCCAGTGAATATTTTCCACTAAAAAAAAGCAGATATGCCTCTATGATGTTTAATCCTTAACAAAAAGCCATTCCTGCGGGTCGAGCTTATTCTGGCCTTTCCATATTTCAAGCTCCAAATCATTGATTTGATTTTGGCTATCAAATAATATCGTACCCAGGGTTTGTTTGGTTTTTACCTTGTCTCCAGCTTTTACAAAAACTTCATTCAAGTGGATATATACAGTAAAATATTCGCCATGTTTTATGATAACTACTTTACCTTGTGATGGGTCCGGGTCATCTGTAACAATAGAAACCGTTCCGTCAAAAACCGATCTGGCTATAGCGCCCTTGGAAGTGGCAATATCTACTCCATCATTGCTCATGGTAATTCCCGGCATGGGCGAATAAACACCAAAAGAACGGGTTATAACTCCTTGCACAACAGGCCAGGGTAATTTGCCTTTATTATTTTCAAAGTTTTGCGATAAAGCCTGCGCTTCCGGGGTAAGTTTAAGCTCTACTGATTTTGAATTGGTAGTGTTTTTTTTGGCGTATACATTTGACTTTCTTATCTCCTCCTCTACCAGCTTTTTTATAGCTGCATCAAGCTTTTGTGAAGCTTTTTCTTTTTCTTTTAATTCCTTTCGATATTCTTTTTCTTTCCCTTTCAGTTGGTCGTAAATATGTTGCTGTTCATTCTTTTCAGAAGCCAGGGCGTTTTTTTCAGTTTCCTCACTTTCAAGTAATTGTTTTTTTTCATCTTTCGTGGCCTGCATAACCACCACTTTTTTACCTATCTGCTTCGAGGTTGAATCAATCATGAGCGCTTGCCTGTGGCGATATATCTGGTATTCCTGTAGGTAGCGCATACGCAGGGCCGCCTGTTCAAAATCTTTCGATGCAAATACAAAAGAGAGCTGATTATACCCCTTCTCTGTTTTATAGGCATCTACTACCATTCGTGCGTATTCCTTTTTCAGATCACTCAATTTTATTTCCATGGAGCCAATGGTATCGTTGGACTCATTAATTTGAGTTTGTATAATGTCAATTTCTTTTGATACAGTTTCTATTACTTCCTCTTGCAGGTTTATTTTTTTACTCACGGTCATAAGCCTGCCCAGTGATGATTGCTTGCTGTTCGCCGTTTTCTCAAGCAAATCATTCAGGTACTGTATATCTTCCTGCAGCTTTTTCTTTTTACTTTCCAATTCGCCTTTAGTCTTTTGGGCTATCGCAAACCCAGGCAGACTAATTAACACTGCTATAAACAGCACATATTTAATAGTGCACCTGTACATACTTTTTGGGGATAATGAAAGGAATAGTTTCCGAATTGGTAAAATTGATTTTCTTGTATTTTAAATCAATATTAATGATTTTTTTGCCTGTGGTAATTATATAATGAATGTGCATGGGAAAAATACTTCCTGAATCTTGCTTTTGAAAATCTTCGTAAGAAGCTTCAAACGTATGGTGGGTTACAAAATCTTCGAGCCTGATTTTCCGTATGTGAAACAAGGAATCATCCAACCATATAAGCTGGGCATCGCTATGGCTATGCAGGGGCCTGTTTCTATACATCAATCTCTTGTATCTTCTTTTTCTTACGGTACTTAATATATAGTCCCTCCCGTCAAAATAGGCTTTCATATTAGCCGTGTCATGGTAAAAATCAAGATACTTGCCAACCATCACCGATTGAATCATGTCATAATCTATATCTTCCTTTAAAAGCGTATCAAGATAATCGTAGGTTCCTTTAAAATACTGTTCATCGTGGTGATCTATATACATTACTGAATCCATATCCAATTTGGCGTGAAGAGCTGTGTAGGCTCCTAACGCTACCGAAACAGTCATCCATATTACACTGTCTTTGCGTATTCTTACCGAGCCATTAAAGGAAACCTGGGAACTGTCGCTGCTGGTAATATCGGCTGAAAAACGGGCACTGATCCAGCGATAATTAAGGTATTCGGCCTTTAGCCTTGTCATAAGGGAATACGCATTTTCCTTTTTCAGGCTTGTGGTAGGCGGAGGATTGGGCGATTGAATTTTTTTGGCAGTAAAACAAGATGTGAAAAATATCGCACCTGCAATAATTATAAAAAACGGAATGTATTTTCCTCCCGGGAAAAGTCTACTCATTCTTGAATCCTGATTTTATTTTTCATACTCTTGCTTATCCTTTATTTCTCTTTCAAGCAATTCGGAATGGCCTCCAGCATCATTTGCTTTAATCCAATAGTCCACTGCCGAGCTCTTATCGCCTAACTTGAATAAAATATTACCATAATGCTCTAAAACAGTTGCGTCTTTACTTCCCCCGTCCAGTATAGCTTTGTATTCCCACTCTTTAGCGCTTGGGTATTTACCCGACATATATAATATCCAGGCATAGGTATCTTCGTATGAGCTATTATTCTGAACCAGCCCATTCGATTTTTTTGACATCCTTTCTGCCATTTCTAAATTAGTGTCGCGAACAGATAGAAAATAGCTGTAATTGTTCAATACATAATCATTATTCGGGTTTATCTTAAGGGCTTCATTATAAGCCGAATCAGATGCTGTATATTTCTTCATATAATAATTGGCATCTCCCATATTCTGATAAAATAAATCAAGCAGAGTAGAGTCATTAATAACATATAGTGTACCTGATTTAAAAGCGCCTACTGCCGCATTATAGTTTTTGAGTTGCATATTGGCAAGCCCGTTATAATAATAAAGCCGGGCATTACTGGGAAACAAGCCAATTGCTTCCCTACTTTCATTTTCCAAATCCTGGGCGTCATTTAGCTGCGCCTCAATATCCAGAAGCTGTGTCCAGTAATTGTATTTACTACTATCTTCACTTACCGCAACCCTAAGCTGGTTCCGCGCTTCATTGAGGTTTTGACTATGTTGCAGTAATTCTCCATAAATAACATGAGCCCTTGATTCCGTTGGATCGGAAGCAACCATTTCCCCGGCTAAAGTAAGGGCTTCATTAAAAATAGAATCGCTATTGGTAAATGTATTTAAGGCCAGTATTATCCTGATCTTAGTTTCTATGTCAAGCGTAGGCTCAGCGAAAGCTTTTTTCAATTCTTCAAAAGCGGGCTTATCCTGGTTGGCTGATTTATAATAATCGGCCAATGACAAATGCACCATAGGATCGTGTGGATACTCTTGCTCCATTTTTTGATATAGCCCAAATGCCTTTTCGTTTTTGCCTTCCAAATCATATAAGTTTCCAAGCATATCCTCATATTGGGGCGTAGATGGGTTATTTTTAATCAATTTTTCTATTTCTACTTCCGCTTGAGGATATTCCTTAATTTTTTCCAATATTTCTATTTTGTCCATTATAAGATCATCATCTGCCTGGTCCGATTTTGTTCCTATTTTATTGTATGTTTCAAGGGCTTCTTTATATTCCTGTGCTTGTAATTGCGCTAATGCAAGTTTGTAGTATAAATCAATTTCTCCCGCATTGGTTTTAATCAGGTTATCATACACTTTTACCACTTCTTTATACCTGCCCAATTCCTGCAAATCATGTGCATAAGCGTTGCCATACCACATGTTTTTAGGATCGCCGGCTACCGCTTTTTTTATATAAACAAGTGCACTATCGTGCTGTTTATCATACTCTAATAGCTGCGCCACTTCAAAGTTGGCTGCAGGACTGAGTGGATCTATTGTAAGGCATTGCCTGAAATCACGCATGGCATCATCCAAATTACTTTGTGTCTTTTGAATTAATCCATTATAATACAATGTCTTGAACTTACTGTCATCATCTTGATTAAGTTGCTTTCCGGGTGCGGAAGAAACGGATGGATGAGAAGCGGAGCACGAAAAAAACAGGAGCGGAATCATTCCATACATGATTCCGGCATAAACTTGCTTTTTCAGAGTGCTCTTCATTTTGTTTATCCTATCTGGTTATAATCACCCAAATTCAAGACATCCCGTTTGCCGGTATAATGAACATTGCTTCCAACCATAGATTCATTAACATTTACATTCATTAGACGACTATGAGATTGAATAATAGCATTGGAGATAATTGAATTCTCGATGTGATTATGACTACCTATGGAAACTGACGGACCAACAACCGAGTTTATAATAGTGGTATTTTCCGCAATATAGCATGGGTCAATGATAGTTGAATTGATTAATTGCACCGAACTGTGTTTATGCGACTTCTTGGTTTCCAGCAAACGTTTATTGGTATGAAGCATATTGGCTTTACTTCCGCAATCGAGCCATTCACTTACTTGCGCCACACTGAACTTAGTACCTTTCTGTTTCATGTTTTCCAGCGCATTGGTAAGCTGGTATTCGCCTTTTTCCTTGATGTCATTATCAAGCAAGTATTGCATTTCCTTTTTCAGGTATCCTCCATCTTTAAAATAATAAATGCCTATTATGGCTAAATCCGATACGAATGTTTCGGGCTTTTCCACAAAATCGGTAATAATATTATTCTTATCGAGCTTAACCACGCCGAAAGGCTTGGGATCTTCCACTTTTTGAACCCATATAATTCCTTCGTGCGAAGTATCTACTTTAAACTCTCCCCTGAAAAGGGTATCGGCAAAGGCGACAATAACATTACCCTCCAATAACTCTTGCGCGCACATTACCGCATGGGCCGTACCTAAAGCTTCCTCCTGGTAATATATCTTTCCCTTGGCTCCTAATTTTTCGGCAACGTGCAGCAAGTGCATCTCCACTTCCTTTCCGAAATGGCCAATCACAAATCCTATCTCATCTATCTTTCCATTAATGGTAGCCGAAATATCTTCTACCAAATGTTGCACCATAGGCTTCCCGGCAACAGGTAAAAGTGGTTTGGGAACTGTTAACGTATGCGGTCTCATTCTTTTGCCTATGCCCGCCATCGGAATTATCAATTTCATATTCTTCTTTTTAAAATTATCTTATTTCTTAGTGTTTTCCTGTGTGTCCAAAGCCACCCGCGCCTCTCTCTGTTTCCATCAGTTGCGCTACTTCTTCCCATTGCACTCGTTCATGCTTAGCAACAATTACCTGGGCTATACGTTCCCCATCATTAATGGCAAAATCCTCATTAGACAAGTTTATCAGTAACACTTTTAGTTCCCCCCTGTAATCAGCATCAATAGTACCGGGAGAATTAAGTACAGTAATACCATGTTTCAGAGCAAGTCCGCTACGAGGACGTACCTGGGCCTCATGCCCTTCAGGTAGTTCCATAAACAACCCAGTAGGAACCAATGCCCTTTCCATTGATTTTAAAACCATGGGTGCATCTATATTTGCCCGCACGTCAAAACCGGCAGATGCCACAGTAGCATACTGCGGCAGCGCATGTTTCGATTTATTTACAATTTTTACTTTCATGCTAAAAGTTACTTTACAAACTTGTTAAATTTAAACTGAGGTTTCTCTAAAAAATAGACGAACGCTATAAATATGAGGATTAAACCATTATTTATTAGCAATTCCAACATTCTTGAGTTTAGAGTTATTCGAGTGCTCAGAAAATACAAAATTAACGATAATGCGAAGTAGATTCCTATGTGAAAGAAATCGTATTTAACAGGCAATTGTTTACGACTCATGAAATACGACAGTACCATAACAGTTGCATAACATATCAGTGTGGCCCAGGCGCAGCCTATGTATCCTATTTTGGGTATCCAGTAAATATTGAGTGCAATGGTAATAATAGCCCCAATAATAGTAAGGTAAGCGCCATACAATGTTTTATTACCCAACTTATACCAGATGGACAGCGTATAAAACACCCCAAGGCATAAGTTAGCCATTAGCAGGATAGGCACCACTTGCAATCCGCTCCAATAGTTTTTCCCAACAAAGTATTTCAGCCAGGAAATATTAAGCATGGTGCCGAGGAAAATAACAAGGCAGCCGATAATAAAGTATTTCATTATATCAGCATAGGTTTTCATGAAGTCTTTATCTTTAGATGTAGCAAAAAAATAGGGCTCGGCAGCATATTTAAAGGCTTGTACAAACATCGTAATGATGATAGAAATTTTATAACAGGCGCTATAAATACCACCCTGTTGCCAACTGACATCTTTCGGCAATAAATACTGCAGTAAAACCCTGTCAAGAGTTTCATTTACCATTCCGGCGAGGCCGGCAAATACGAGTGGCATGGCATAAGGCATCATGCGTTTCCACAACACAGAATCAAAACCAATGCCTGCAGAAATCATATCGGGGAATAGCATTAATAGCGTAGCTGCACTTGCTACTAAGTTTGATATTAAGATATACCCGATGCCAATGTTGGGGTCATAAACAGGTTTTATAAGTGAATACCATACACTATCAGGATGTTTACAGATAGCGGGGCAAAGTATAATGAAGAATAGATTACTCAGGATATAAATAACGATGTTCAGGGTTTTAATAGTAGCAAAACGGCGCGCTTTGTTCAGTTGTCTCAGCTTGGCAAAGGGGATGGCGCAAATAGCATCAATACTCAATATAAGAGCCAGCCATATAATATATTCAGGATGTTCCGGTAAATGCATCCATCCGGCGACTCTTTCACTAAATACTCCCATTGCCGCAATAAATACTATGGATGTAGAAATTACCGATAAGAGAATAGTGCTATACACATTCTTCTTATTTTCTTCCAGCCTTGAAAAGTTAAAAAGGGAAGTTTCCATTCCGTAGGTAAGCAGGATATTGATAAACGAAACATAGGCATACAGAAACGTTATCTTCCCATATTCCGTCGGGACGAAAGTGTATGTGTATATAGGAACCAGTAAATAGCTTAGAAACCTCCCGACGATACTGGGAAGACCATACACAATTGTTTGTCCGGCTAGGTCTTTAAGTGGTTTCATTTTTGAATTGTTAATGCTGAATTGTTAATTGTTAATGAAATTCATTTAGCATTAACAATTTACCATTAGAATTTTGCTTTACGTTTCTCAAGAAATGCATTGATGCCTTCTTTTATTTCTTCCGAAGCAAAGCATTTTCCAAATTCAGTTAACTCAGCTTCATAGCCTTTCATAGTGCCATCGTATGCATTAGCCGCCCTTATGGCTGCACCTATTGCAAAGGGCGATTTGGTTTTAATAACCTCCAATATTTCTTTGCATTTAGCAAGCAATGTATCTTGCGGAACAACATAGTTTACCAATCCCAATTCCAGTGCTTGTTGGGCATTTAGCATTTCAGCAGTCATCATCAGTTCGAGGCCCTTGCTCCTACCCACATATTTAATAAGCCTTTGCGTACCACCGTAGCCGGGAATTAACCCCAGGTTTACTTCCGGTTGTCCGAAGCGGGCATTTTCAGAGGCTACCCTTAAATGACAAGCCATAGCCAATTCACAACCACCGCCCAAAGCAAATCCATTCACGGCTGCAATTACAGGCTTCGGACTACTTTCAATGCTGAAAAATACATCATGCCCTGCTTTAGCCATCTTCATTCCTTGTTCCTTGGTAAGGCCTAAAAACTCTTTAATGTCTGCCCCGGCGGCAAATGCTTTCGGTCCTTCTCCTGTAATTATGATAGAAAATACACTTTCATCGCCATTGGCTTCTTTAACCGCTTCCCAAATTTCCTCTATGGTTTGGCGGTTGAGGGCATTCATTTTATCGGGACGGTTTATGGTAATGGTGCAAATTCCATTTTCTATTACTGTCTTTAAGTTTTCGTATGTCTTCATCTTATATTAGAATTTCCTGTGTTCTTTTACCCACTCTTTAATGTATTTCACTATGATGCCTGTATCTGTTCCCGGAGGGAATAGTTTGCCTACCCCCAGTTTATTCAGTTCTTCCATGTCTTTATCAGGTATTATGCCCCCTCCGGTAAGTAAAACGTCATCCAGCTTTTTTTCCTTCATTAATTTAATAACCTTAGGAAAGGCTGTATTATGTGCACCAGAAAGTATACTTAATCCTATTACATCCACATCTTCCTGAAGAGCTGTATTTACAACACTTTCAGGGGTTTGATGCAGGCCTGTATATATTACTTCCATACCCGCATTGCGGAGGAAAGATGCTATTACCTTGGCGCCCCGGTCGTGGCCATCTAAGCCCACTTTGGCAACCAATACCCTGATAGGGCGTTTCAATTCACTATTTTCTCCTGTCATAAAGGACAAATTTAAGATATATTCCCAAGTAACAGTTTCTCTACTATTTCAGGGTAAAATTTATATTCCAGTTCATGCACCTTTTTGGCAAGTGTTTCAGGTGTATCATTTGCTTCCACCGGGCATTTAGCCTGAAAAATTATTTTCCCCTCGTCATATTTATCATTTACATAATGAATGGTGATGCCGCTTTCCTTTTCTTTATTGGCGATCACAGCCTCATGCACCTTGGCGCCATACATGCCCTTGCCGCCATAATCGGGCAGAAGCGCAGGATGTATATTTACCATTCTGCCTGCAAACGCCTTGCAAATATTATCTGGTATCATCCACAGAAAGCCCGCTAATACTATAAAATCGGCTTTTTGTTTTAATTCATCCAGAACGGTATCGCTGTTGTAAAAACTATCCCTATCAACAATAATCGTGTCAATGTTGGCCTGTTGTGCTATACCAACAACCCCGGCCTCCTTTCTGTTGCATACAATAAGTGAAATGCCAATATCCTTGTGGTTCTTGAAATGCTCGACAAAATTACGGGCATTGGTACCTTCGCCCGAGGCAAAAATGGCTATTCTATGCATGTACTGGGTTTGTGGGTGTAAAGGTAATATGGTTTATGAAAATAAAGGGATTTGTCATTCTGAGCGAAGAGAAGAATCTAACAGAGATGTTTCGCTTCGCTCAGAATGACAAAAAATTCAGGACATAAAAAAGCCGGATATGCTTTTTACACACATCCGGCTTAAGGTTTACCTTGTTCGGTTATTCTTGAGCAGGTTCTCCTGACTCTTCCGCCTTATCTTCCGAAGCTTTCTTGCTGGCAGCTTTCTTATCCGCTGCAGCTTCCGACTTCGTCATTTCAGACTTCAAGTTAGAGAGGCTGTCCAAATCACCAAGTGTAGTCTTCTGAATGTTGGTTGCTAATTTCTTCACCGCATTGCGGGTGTCTTTAGCTTCCGCTCTCTTCTCGTTCGACTTGGTTGCTTTTTCTTCCACCATGGCATCTTCCCTTATTCTCGCATGAGAAAGGATGATTTTCTTGGCTTCTTTATTGAATTCAATAACCTTAAAATCGAGTACTTCGTCCACCTTGGCCGGAACTCCATTTTCCTTGGTCAAATGCTTGGCAGGTGCAAAACCTTCTACTCCGTATGGGAGGTTAACGGTTGCGCCCTTGTCAGTCATGCTGGTAATGGTTCCTTTGTGTACTGAATCAACCGTAAAGATCGTTTCAAACGTATCCCATGGGTTTTCTTCCAGTTGCTTGTGGCCCAGGCTCAGTCTCCTGGTATCGCTGTTCACTTCCAATACTACCACTTCCAGCTTGTCGCCTACTTTGGTAAATTCAGAAGGATGCTTGATTTTCTTGGTCCATGAAAGGTCGGATATGTGAACCAATCCGTCTATACCTTCTTCCAGTTCTACAAACACACCAAAGTTGGTGAAGTTTCTAACGGTTCCGGTATGTTGAGATCCTTTAGGATATTTTTCCATGATTTTGCTCCATGGATCAGGCGTAAGTTGCTTGATTCCCAAGGTCATTTTCCTTTCTTCGCGGCTAAGGGTAAGTACAATAGCTTCGGTTTCGTCGCCTACCTTAAAGAAATCGTGCGCGGTACGCAGGTGCTGGCTCCACGACATTTCTGATACGTGGATAAGACCTTCGATACCCGGGGCAATTTCGATAAATGCGCCGTAATCGGCTACTACCACAATCTTGCCTTTCACCTTGTCGCCTACCTTCAGGTCAGCGCTTAGTGAATCCCATGGATGGGCGCTCAATTGTTTCAAGCCCAGTTGAATCCGTTTCTTTTCATTATCAAAGTCGAGGATAACAACATGTATTTTTTGACCGATTTGAACCACCTCTTCCGGATGTGTGATACGGAACCAGCTAAGATCGGTAATATGGATAAGCCCGTCAACGCCGCCGAGGTCAATAAACACACCGTAAGAGGTGATGTTTTTAACCGTGCCTTCCAGCACCTGGCCTTTTTCGAGCTTGCCAATGATTTCTTGTTTTTGTTGTTCAATTTCTGCTTCGATAAGCGCTTTGTGCGATACTACCACGTTCTTGAACTCAGGGTTGATTTTCACCACCTTGAATTCCATGGTTTTACCTACATAAATATCATAATCGCGAACCGGCTTAACGTCGATTTGTGAGCCCGGAAGGAACGCTTCCATGCCAAACACATCCACAATAAGACCACCTTTGGTACGGCATTTAACCAAACCTTTGATGATTTCGCTGGTGGCAAGTGCGCTGTTAACCCTTTCCCAGGCACGTACAAAACGAGCCTTTTTGTGGGAAATGAGCAATGTGCCGTTCTTGTCTTCTTGCTTTTCTACGTATACTTCTACGGTATCGCCGATTTTCAAATCGGGGTTATACCTGAATTCAGAAAGCGGTACTACGCCTTCCGATTTGTAATTGATATTGACAACCACATCCTTCGAGGTGATTTCAACTACCCTGCCATCCAATACCTGGTTTTCAGCAATCGATGTTAAGGTTTTTTCGTAAAGTGCTGACAACCTGTCGCGTTCTGCGTAATTGTAGTTGTCTTGCTTTTTGCCTATGGTCTCCCAATTGATTTCGGTTGACTCCGCCGGTGGGGCGATAGGCATGTGTTCTGTTTCTATTTCTGCCATTTTTATTATGGTTGTCCTGCCTACGGCTTAGCAGGAGGGTTATTATTAGTCGCTGCCGGGCGACTTTTGGGTCCTTTTTTTGAAAAGGGTTGCAAAGGTAGTAAAAAAAGTGAAATGAAAGATATAACTGCCAAAATTTCAGCTAAGCCCTTATTATTTTGACATTTTTGGTAAAAATTACTGCCAAATATTGCACATGCGCGAATATAATCATTTGGTATAATATTTGCAAGCACTTTTATAAGATTTAATATTTTTTAACAATTCAAAAACTAAAAATGACTAAAGATTACACAGCAAGGCTTGAGAATCTTCTGAAAAGACGCCATGACGATAACCTCAATAAAGCCATCCTTACCGAATCATTTTCAAATCCAGATATTAGTAAAAGTGTTAAGTATGTGCTTGAAGCAATGAGCGAAATTGATCCAAAATACACTCAAAATACTTATTTGGCCGCGGATGGGATTAAAACTAATCTAACTAATGGACTTAAGGAAAAGGGACTTACCGTAGAGTATAGGTATCAAGGCTCTGTTGAAACTAATACACATATAAAAATCCACAGCGATATTGATTTGCTTGTATTTACCGAGAAATTTGCAACAATAGAACCACCTTTAGTCAATATTTTCCCATACGAAGGTGATGCTTTGATAGATCTTAAAAATTTGAGACAAGATTGTTATAGTATTCTTAACAGTATCTATCGTCAAGTGAACAACTCAAATGCAAAATGTATTGAGGTATATCCGACAAATCCTAAACGACAAGTAGATGTTGTCATTTGCAATTGGCTTAATACGCTAGAGGCCAAAAATTATAATTCTGAAATTTATAGAGGTGTCAGGGTTTACGATAAAGATAAAAATGATAGGACGAAAGATTTTCCATTTCTGCACATAGCGAAAATTAAAGAAAAAGATAAAAGCGTTAATCTCGGGCTAAGAAAACTTACAAGACTACTTAAGACTTTAAAGGCAGATGCCGAGTTAGATGGTTATGCAATCAATCTTTCAAGTTTTGAAATTATTAGTCTTGTTTATGCTATGAGTTCTGAAGCATTATTTAAGCTTCCGAATAGACAACTTCTACTGCTTGAAGAAGGTTCAAAACATTTGAATAAGTTAATAATTGATTCTAATTACCGCCAGAATCTTCTTTCACCAAATGGCAAAGAAGTTATTTTTGGTAATAGCGAATCAAAATTGGTGGAAATAAAAAAATTGAAGTTGGAAATTGACGAACTAATTCAAGATACGACAGAGGAGTTAAATACTAAACTAAAGACGTTCAGTGAACCAATAATTTATTCATAGATGAAGCCGAGAATTTTTATAGGTAGTTCCAGTGAAGGCATAGCTATTGCAAATCAGGTAAAAGATTTTCTAGAGAAAATGAAAAAAATTGATTGCATAGTTTGGAATAATATTGGAGTATTCCCATATAATAAAAGTGCCTTTGAATCTCTTTTGATTAGTCGGTTACTTTATGATTTTGTAATTTTAGTTGCAACCAAAGATGACTTTGTTAGATCCCGAGGACTAAAAACGAATGCGCCAAGAGACAACGTAATCTTTGAGTTTGGTTTGTTTTTGGGGGCTTTAGGGGAGTCGAGAACTATGTTATTGCAAGAAGAGGGTACAAAATTACCATCTGATTTCAATGGCATTACATTACCCAGATTTTCTATACAAAAAAAGAATATCGATAAAACTTTGGAAGGTATTTCAAGCTATATAAATGATATTTTAAAGCTTAACGAATTTCAAATATTACCCTCAACATCATTAGCAGTTGGTTATTTCAATAATTTTCTAAAGCAAGCAACATCAAGCCTTATTGAAAATTCAGAAAGTCTTAAAATAAAAGATTCTTTTCACCCATGTAGTAAAATAAAAGTAATTATTCCAAATGAATTAAGTGATAATATTGCTGAAAAGGCAAAAGTATTTTATAATAAACATGGTATTGAAATATCCGAAATTCAAAATAGTAAACGTCCTTTTAAGGTTCAGTTTGCGTATGATAATTCAGATCCTAAGAATCTCACAATAGTAGATATGCCAACTACAATTAATACGATTCGCCATTGTTGTACTTTGCTCTTAAAAAAATCAGGTGTTGGAACGAGTGGCAATCAGAAGATGGTAGAGGAAAAAGAAATATCAAATTTCAAATCAACTCTTGAAAACTTAATAGAACAAAACGATTATTGCAAAAAGGTAGTTACAATTCTTTTTGAGAGTGATTATTTATAAAATATCGGAACTCCCGATCTTTCTAAAATTCCCCTACCTTTGATAAACCTAAAAGTTTGTCCCAATGGCAAGAATTTTAAAGTACCTGCTCCTATTCGTATCTGAGTTTATACTCGTTTGGGTAATTGTAATCCTTGAAATGCTAATAAAGGGCTATTGGGGAGATACTCCGCTTTACTTCATACTTATTTTTATGGTTGCATATTCCCTCACTTGTTATGCCTGGGCTAATTTAGCATTAACCGGGGACAAGAAGAAGAAAAGGCGACTGGGACTTATTTCGGGTGCCATTGTTGGCCTTATAGCTGCCATGTTTGACAGCTCTCTTGGCTTGCAACTTTTACAACATATATTCAGGCTTCTTCACACACCTATTTCATGGATAAATATATATGGAATGGCATATACACAAGCTTCCACCTATTGGATTATTTTTATAGTTGCCATAATACTCCAGGTAGTGTTTTGGGAAATCCAAAGCCGCAAGGGAATTTCGTTCCGGAAGAAAAAGGAAAATATTGTCCCAAACCCCTAAAGGGGCTTTAAAACACTTAATTGCCGGTCGGGCTCCGACTGTTCTCAGTGTCTCAGTGGTGAAAGACTTATTTCGTTAAGCGTTGTTCCCAATTCTCAGGGTCGCGGGAGGTATGAAAAACGGCAATTACCTTGATAAATTTCTTCTCTACCAGAAAATGTATTCCATAGGGGAACCGTTCAATATATGCCACCCTTATTTTCTCGTATTGTATTTGGTATTGCTTATGATTCCTTAACAAGCGATTCAATTCAGCCTCAAGGCATAACTCGAAGTCTTTGCCCAGTCCGTCTCTTGCAGATTCATACCATAGAAAAGCGTCTAAAATATCAGCATTAGCCTCATCAGACAATAGAAGAGAATACCCTTCTTTCATTTATTTATGCAGATTCTTCTTCACTTCATCCCAGGTAAAAAACCGGGTTTCACCCCGTTTCATACGGGCTAACCTTTTATCCAATTCCTTTTTATGGGAAGCTTTAATAGTAATCTCATTTGAAGGAATACTGTTCCAAAGTTCTTCGAGCAGCAAAAGCCTTTCGGGTGTACTAAGTTTGAGAATATTTTGAAAATTACTCATACTGAAATATGAAACACAAAGATAGGCAAAAATATTTTATTATCTCCTCCTGGGTATCCTGCTTACAACAAAGCTTTTTTTCTGGGTGTCCCAAATTCCAAGTATATCTATTTGCTTTTCCATTTCCTGGTAAAAAATAAAATACTCGCGAAGTTTTTTAGCCCTGGTATTCTTTATGTCTGTTGGTTTCCCAATAAGCGGGTATTCAGCAATTAGCTTTACGGCTTCCCTGAAAAGCCCGTCCAGCTTAATACTATAGGCAGTTGATTTATTCTTTAGAATCCAATACCTAAGGATATTTTTACGCTGATTAATTGCCTGGTCCGACCAAATTATTTCTTTAGCCATTGGTCTATTTCAGCGTCAGCTTTCCTATTACTCAAGTATCTTCCATTCCGGACATCCCAATACCCCCTGGTTACGTAGTCTTTTATATTGGGAGGAGTTTTCAATTCTTCCATATTCTCCGTTTCAATATTTAATAAACGGTACAAATCTTCCAATACCTTAGGGTCGTCAACCGCTTTAATATGGCGGATAAGCTTATTTTTTAATTGTAGAGTTGTCATAAGGCAAAGCTATGAAATTCCTCTCAAATCTATGCCATACCCAACTGAACCTCGATGTCCTCTGTGTCTTTGTGGTAGAAGGCTTATTTTGCAGTTTTACCCCAATTTTAGACTCCGAATTTACAATCAACCACTTGCTTGTCAATGCATTACATCGAATTTTAATACATTGCATTTGCCACCCATTTGTATTGACCGACTAATTGTCACAACATTCGCCTTTCGAGTGACACACGATAAGTAGCTATATATCAATTACTAGAAAGCAAATAACAGGCTTTCTACTACCGCAAAAAGTGTGACGATTAAGTTTTTAAAAAATCATAAAAAATAAATGAGGATACCATTACAAGTCAATAGCCATAGCGGATTACGGTGTTTTAGAAACGCCTAAAAGATGTACTTTCGGCTATTTACGCCACCTACAGCTGATTTTTTAAATCAAGCAGCTGCTTTTTTATTTTTAGCAAAGAAGAATAAATCGCGTCTCTTTCAAAAGCCTCTTTCCGGTTTTCTTTCAGGTACTTCTGGGCGCCTTCCAGGGTGTAGCCCTGCTCTTTAATCAGGTTATACAAAACACGTATTTTAGAAATATCCTGGGGGGTATATTGCCTGTTACCCCTGCTATCCTTCGATAAATCAAGAATGCCGGAAAACTCCTTTTCCCAAAACCGCAGCAGTGAAGTATTCACATGGAACATTTCAGCCACCTCGCCTATGGAATAAAAAAGCTTAACCGTTTCCCTTTCTTTATAAGGCATGTTTTTAATTATGAGTTATGAATTATGACCATACATATCTTAGCAACGAAAGGATTATAACTCATAACTACCTTGCTCCTTGCTTGAAGTTTTCAATAAAGGTTCTTGTAAACTTTGAAAGTACAAGTTCACCGCTCATTTCAGCCCGTTCAGAAAGTAAGGTATCCCAGTTTTCGGTTCCTTTCCAAAACACTTTTTTCAGCATCATCATGGCCTCCGGGTTACTTTGAGATAGCTTAGCAGCAAGCTCATCAACAGCTTTATCCAATTCCTCAATAGTAGGATAAATGTTTACATACATTCCTTTTTCTTTAGCCCATTGGGCGCTATACCATTCACTCGCATTAATGGCCAATGCAGCAAATGCAGAGGTCCCAACTTTTCTTTCTACAGCCGGGCCTACTACAAAGGGGCCTATCCCCACATTTAACTCGCTTAATTTTATGGAAGCAGCTTCAGTAGCCAGCGTGTAATCGGCTGCCGATGCAATGCCCACGCCACCTCCCACTGCCTTACCCTGAACTCTTGCAATAACAAACTTTGGGGCCTTGCGCATAGCATTAATAACGGCAGCAAATCCGGAGAAGAATTTTTTGCCTGTTTCAAAATCATTTATGGAAATCAATTCATCAAAAGAAGCGCCTGCACAAAAAGTGCGGCCTCCTGTACTTTTTATAACAATAACTTTTACCTCTGTATCATTTCCTGCTTTTTCAATCTCAGCAGCCAAATTATGGAGTAAAGCTCCCGGTAGGGAATTACTCTGCGGATGGAAGAACTCAATAGCTGCAACTCCATTAGTTATCCATGTTTCTACTGTGCCTGTATTCATAAGATTTTTATAAGGAAGTATTATCAGCAGTAGTTTCTGCTGGAACTGCAGGCGATAGGACTTTATCTTCAACCACCGCCCCATTTTCGCAGCGTAGCGTCCTTGCCGGAAACTTTTGTACAAGAGCTAGGTTATGAGTAGCAATTATAACAGAGCAATTCGTTTCTGTAATAGCTAAAAGCAACCGTATAATATCTTCTGAGGTCTCAGGGTCAAGATTGCCTGTAGGTTCATCTGCAAGTATTATTTCCGGATGATTAAGGAGAGACCGTGCAATAGCTACCCGCTGTTGCTCCCCACCTGAAAGTTCATGGGGCATTTTAAAACCCTTTGTTTGTAAGCCAACTTTATCCAATACTTCATTTATCCGTTCATTCATCAGCTTTTTATCTTTCCAGCCAGTGGCATGTAATACAAACTGGAGGTTATCTTTAACGCTTCTGTCCATCAATAATTGAAAGTCCTGGAAAATAATGCCTAATTTCCTTCTGAGTAAAGGTATTTGCTTTCTTTTTAATTTCTTCAGGTCAAATTCCGCAATATGGGCTTCGCCTTCAGCTAAAGGCACTTCTCCATAAAGAGTTTCAAGCAAACTGCTTTTTCCACTTCCTGTTTTTCCCATCAGGTAAATGTATTCGCCTTTTTTCACATCCAAATTTACACGGCTTAAAATAAGATTATCTCCCTGGTAAATGGCTGCATTCTTAAGACTGATGATAATATTCGAATCCATAATGGGGTTATAGCAGGAGTAAAATTATAATAATGTTTTTAATATCCTCAGGTTGTGTGTGTAGTTTCTTCTTTCTTCACTAAAAATGCCCAAATGGTCGAGCTTGTCGATATGCACTTTTCCCGATGCATGAATTATTTGCATGTCAGGTAATACAATACCCACATGGGTTATAGCACCCTCGTCATTATCGAAAAATGCAAGGTCGCCGGGTTTGGCTTCTTCGGGAAAATCGAGTGTTTCACCTTGTTCCACCTGTTGAGATGCATCCCTTAATAGCTTGATTCCATTGAGACGATACACCATTTGGGTAAATCCTGAACAATCAATTCCGAATGGAGAACGGCCTCCCCACAAATAAGGGGTATTCAAATAAATAAAGGAATCCTCTACAATTCTCGAACGTTTGGGTTTTGCACCCGGTGTGGTTACGCTTCCCTGGAAATTGTATTTTTTATTTTCAATAGCAAACTCTTTCCCTTTGATAAATGGCAAACGGCTACCGATAGTTACCGGGAAAGAAATGTTTTCAGTAGTTTCAGTAATTATGCCTACAATATCTGAGCTGCGTGAGTAGGCTGCACTGCTTAATTGGTCGAAAGTATCTTTTGAAATGGACAAATATTGTTTCCTGTCTATCCAGCTTTTGTAGCCATCTATAGCAGAATTGATATATACCCAGCTTTTGTGTTCTTCCAGTATTTCAAAATGCTCGCCAAATAAGAGCTGGGTGGTCATTTCGCTCCTATCAGAAGGTTCTCTGCGACAAGGTACAATACTGAGGTTGCAAAAGCCGAATGAACTCATTTCTAATTGTAAATGGTAAATGGTGAATGGTAAATGGAATACATGCCTTAAAATTTACAATTTAGCATTAACAATTTTCAATTACTAAAGCGCTTGCTCCGCCACCGCCATTGCATATTCCGGCAGCGCCATATTTTCCTTTATTTTGTTTCAGCACATTGATAAGCGTTACTACAATACGTGCGCCTGAACAGCCTAGTGGATGCCCAAGAGCCACTGCACCGCCATGTACATTCACCTTTTCAGGATTGAGGTTTAATAACTTATTATTAGCAAGGGCAACTACTGAAAATGCTTCATTAATTTCAAAATAATCTATATCAGAAATCTTCAGTTTTGCTTTTTCAATAGCTTTAGGTAATGCTTTTGCAGGTGAGGTTGTAAACTTTTCAGGGGCTTGTTCAGCATCGGCGTAACCAATGATTTTCACTAATGGCTTTAGTCCCAACTCGTCAGCTTTTTCCTTACTCATGATAACCAAAGCAGCAGCTCCATCATTTAGGGTGGATGCATTGGCAGCAGTTACAGTTCCATCTTTTTGGAATACCGGTTGGAGGCTTGGTATCTTATCAAACTTTACGTTTTTATATTCTTCGTCTTCGTTCACCACAATAGCTGGGCCTTTGCGTTGAGGCACTTCTACTGGAACTACCTCATCTTTAAAAGCACCGCTTTTCCACGCATTGGCTGCACGGGTATAGGAAGCAATAGCATGTTCATCTTGTTGTTCACGGGTAATTTGGCAATCTTTAGCACAGAGTTCACCTGCAAGTCCCATAGGGGTGTGAGAAAACGGATCGGTAAGGCCGTCATACATCATGCCATCAATCAAGGTTCCATTTCCCAGGCGATAGCCTTTGCGAGCTTTATCTAAGTAATAAGGCGCAAGCGACATGCTTTCCATGCCTCCTGCAACTACCACATCATTGTCTCCGAGCATAATGCTTTGAGCCGCCCACATAATAGACTTCATACCGGAAGCACATACTTTGTTTACAGTTGTACAAGGCACATTATCAGGGATACCTGCGTGGCGTGCTGCCTGGCGCGCAGGAGCCTGCCCTACACCTCCCTGCAATACATTACCCATAAATACCTCATTCACCTGTGAAGGGTCAAGCTTTATTTTCTCTAAAGCCTGTTTTATGGCAGTTGCGCCCAGCAGAGTAGCCGGAACTTCTGATAAGGCTCCGCCAAAACTGCCTATGGGCGTGCGGACTGCTGAAACGATATACACTTCTTTTGACATAGTTATAAATTAATGCTCCAAAAGTAAACCTTTTGCATTTATCGGGTGATTGCTTTTTATGATTTTTTATGTACGTTTGAACCGAAAATCAAAAATATAGAAGACTCGTAAAATTTAATTACTTATAACTTTATGAACAATGTTTCTACTGGACAAAGCCTTACCCATCGCGCTTTAAACACCACTGTCATCGTAGCAGCCCTTGGCTATTTTGTAGATATATATGATTTGATATTATTTGGCGTGGTACGTAAACCCAGCCTTCAGTCTATAGGATTGCAGCCACAGGAAATATTTGATAAAGGAATAAGCCTGCTCAACTGGCAAATGGCTGGTATGATGCTGGGTGGCGTTGTATGGGGCATCTTGGGCGATAAGCGTGGAAGGCTTTCAGTGTTATTCTTCACCATTTTACTATATTCCCTTGCTAATATTGCTAACGCTTATGTGCAAGATTATAGTCAGTACGTGGTATTACGCTTTATTGCAGGCTTTGGTCTGGCAGGTGAGCTTGGACTGGGAATCACCCTTGTATCTGAAATAATGAGTACCAAAAATAGAGGGTATGGCACTACTATAGTTGGTTTTGTAGGAGTACTTGGGGCAGTTTTGGCCTATTTTGTATCCATTAAGTTTAACTGGCAAAGTGCTTATATTGTAGGAGGCGTATTGGGCCTTGCATTGCTTGTTCTGCGTATTCTTGTCAAGGAATCGGGGATGTTCAATAAAATTAAAACCGCGTCTGCAGACCGGGGACAATTCTATAAAATCTTCACCAACAAGAAAAGGCTTTTAAAATACTTTTACTGCATTTGCCTTGGACTTCCTGTCTGGTATATCATAGGTTTATTGGTTAATTTCTCTTCAGAGTTTGCCCAAAAGGTATTTCACATTGAAGGCGAGATTAACGCTGGAAAAGCCATTATGATACATTATGTAGGGGCATCTATCGGTAGCCTTTTGTGGGGTGTGATAAGCCAGTTGCTACATTCCCGCCGGAAGGCCCTGATGATTGCCATGTATAGCATGGTTATGATGGCGGGAGTTTACTTTTCCTCTTTCGGTATGAGTGCAGATGCGTTTTATACTATCATCCTTCTGCTAGGTATTACCCAAGGCTATTGGACGGTATTTATAACTGTAGCTTCAGAGCAATTTGGCACAAATCTCAGGGCTACTGTAACTACCACTGTACCTAATTTTGTTCGAGGTTCATTTATTGGAGTTTCTGCATTGTTTAGCCTTCTTAAAACAACCCAGTTGGGTATGTGGAATGCAGCCATACTAGTAGGCGTAATTTCAATTGGGCTTGGATTTTTGGCCCTTTACAAATTACAGGATACATACAATAAAGACCTCGACTATCTTGAGGATTAATTAAGCTGAGCGGTTTTGAATTATTACTAAATTTGTCTCAAATAGCTGGGTTATGAAAAAAATATTGATACCTATTGCTTTTGTCTTCTGCATTGCAGGATTGAAAGCACAAAACAATACTACTGAGCAACGCAAACAAGTTGGACAATTCGCATGGAAACGCACGGCAGAAGATTCGGTAGATATCAGGCAACTTCCATTTATGCGAGGCATGTTATTTATGATTCCCGATAAGGATTACCCCTATAAAGAAATGATGAGAGGTGAAACCTATATGCTGTTTCCGGAGAATGAAAATAATAATTGAGAAAACAAAAAGAAATAGAATTATTTCTTTCTAATAAGATTAAGGTTATGCTCTCTATATTTCGAACAAATAGAAAGATAGCTTATATTTTTATTCTGATCGCTCCTTTCAAGGTCTCATCCTTTTTTATTTTACCTGTAGGAGTTTCTATAAAATCATCAATTATATAGTATTCCTTAGGCTTTTCATATTTAGGAAGAAGGCTTCCTATTTGTTTTATGATTTCCTTCTTATTTAGTCGCTTCCTACTTTCAATAACCATTACAACCTTTTGTCCTAGTTTATCATCGGGCAGAGAAGCTATAAAAAAGCGATTTGCACCCAATACAGATGCCAACTTATTTTCCAATATTTCCGGGTGAATCTTAATCCCTCCGCTGTTAATAACCTCATCATAGCGACCAAGCCATTTGAAATGGGCGGAATCATATAACTCAATTACATCATTCGTAATAACGGGAGAATCACTTACCAAAGGGGCATATACCACAAGGCATCCCCTCTCATCCTGCTCAAAATGCACTCCCTGCAATGCAAAATATCTATCGCTTTTTGTCTTTCCGCTCAATCTTCTGAGGGAAATATGGCTGAGGGTTTCGGTCATAGCAAATGTAGCATAGACAACATTCGTGCAACTTTCAAGTTCTTTTTCCAACGAAGGTGATATGGGGGCGCCACCAATAATCACATTCTTGACCGTTGTGAATTTTTTCCTGCTTATTTCATCGTTAACCAAATTTTGAACTTGCAATGGTACAAATGCAGCAAAATCAATTTTCCCTATGGAACCCAATAGTGGCTTATCAGATGGCTCAAGCATTACTAAATCCATTCCGCTCACAAATGCACGAACCACCATCATTTTTCCAGCAATGTATCCGGGAGAAAGACAAAGCAGACCTCTTGTACGACTATTTAAATTAAAATAACCGCAGGTCATCAGGGCACTATTTATAAACTGCTGTTTTTTGAAAGTAATTGTCTTAGGATTACCGGTAGTACCGGATGTGCTAACAGCGATTGTTTCTTCGTCTGAAATCCATTCACCAATAAAACTGTATAATGCCTTTTTAAATTCGGAAATGTCCGGCTCTTCAAGTCTCTTCTTAACTAACTTGACTAAATCATCCTTAAAATAAGTCTGCCCATTTAACGTAAGTTCGTCAAAGTAATTCATTGTTCTGTGTCAATTCTGTCAAAGCTCCATCCATCACCCATATACCAAAGTTTGGAATCTTCGATAAGTAAAGGAGATACTATATTATTGGTATATAATTGTCCGGTGCCTAATCCTTGCGGAAGTTTGCTGTTCAAGGTATAAGTCCATTGTGCTATGGCATTCAGACCGATGTTAGCTTCCAATGCAGAAGTAATCCACCATCCAATTTTATGCTTATTCGCAATTTCTATCCATTCTTCGCAATGGCGGAAGCCACCTAATAGTGAAGGTTTCAGTATTATGTATTGCGGGTGGATTGTAGATATAAGTCTTTCTTTTTCTTCGTAAGAATGAACACCAATGAGTTCTTCATCCAACGCAATGGGAATAGGAGATTCCTTGCAAAGTTGGGCCATAGCATCCCAATTGCCTTGCCGGATTGGTTGTTCTATTGAATGGATATTATATTTAGAAAATCGCCTTAATTTTTCATTCACTTCATCTAATGAAAATCCACCATTGGCATCTAACCTGATTTCAAAATAATTTTGTGGATATTCTTTCCGCATATTAATAATAAACTTCAGCTCTTCTTCAAATT
>Ga0206881_10094_pt1 | contig 28785 bp, 18 predicted proteins | sample Alteio_BWOrgCont_3_FD_152867 | JGI IMG/M metagenome (GOLD analysis project Ga0206881, IMG submission 152867) | Enriched cells from forest soil in Barre Woods Harvard Forest LTER site, Petersham, Massachusetts, United States -... | ecosystem: Environmental > Terrestrial > Soil > Temperate forest >...
GGAAATTCAAGGCGAAGTCCCGCGTCCGCACGCTGAACTTCCCCGGCGGCGGCGGTTCTGCCGCGCCGTTTTGTGCGATGACAAAGAACGACGCTGCCATGCCGACCCACAATGCCATCAGACCGATGTGGCTGCTGCGAACTGATTTCATGGGCGGGAGTTTCCCAAATTGGGAGACTGGAGTCGTGTAAAATATTTCGCAGCAGGATATTTAACATTCAGCCGGCGCCCGCCCACGATTTCCGCCGTGTTCAATTTTATTCGCCGAAGAAAAGTGGAAGCCCGGCAATTGGTTATGGGCTAGAGTAGCTATAAGGTCCCCTGATTAAATGCTTGGCAACCGGACAATATTTAACCATCAACTCCTGGCAAGCCAGGTTTCTTCAGCTGCACCCAAACCGCTAGTAAAACAACGAAAACAGTCAACAGTCAACTCAATCCAAACATGAAAAAAATCGTTCTATCCGCATCAATGGCCGGCTTGATCAGCGTTGCCGCATATGCGCAAACTCCGAACATCACTTGGGGAACGCCCACCACCATCTCCCTCGCCGGCACCCCTGACGTCAGCATTGCTGGCGTTCTGGCGGGAACGTGGGCACCCGGTGATGATTGGGGCGGCACCATGCGTTCTGACTACTATCCTGTAAATGGCGTGACATTTGCCGCCTATGGCAACGGACTTTTATCTGGTTCTGGTTTTACCACTTCGGGGTTTGATTCCCGCTATGGTAGCTATGCCAATCCGAACACCGCGGATGCCAACTATAATTACATCCTCCAAACTTCGGGTTATAATTCTTCAAGCGGCCCCAACACAATTTCTTGGGCAGGCATGACCCCGGGGGACACGTATCAACTTCAAATCTGGGTTAACGACGGGCGCAACAGCACGACCGCCGAACGGAGCGAAACCATCACAGGCGGGGCAAACACTTCCGCTGCATTGGCTTATGGCACCGGCCCGAACGGCACCGGTCCGGGTCAGTTCATTCTCGGCACCTTTGTGGCTGACAGCACTGGAGATGAGTCGCTAACGTTGACTGGATATGGTGGCAACGACATTGGTCCGAGTACCCAACTCAGCATAATGCAAATTCGCGACATCACCCCGGTTCCGGAGCCTTCCACCTTTGCCCTTCTGGGCGGTGGCCTCTGCGTGATGCTGGCGGGTTTCCGCCGGAAAAACGTCTGATCTGGCGGTCCGCTGGACCGGAAGACTAAGACACGGTTTGACATTGGGCGGCGTGAGGGCACTGGCATCACGCCGCTCATTTATTTTTTAAGAACCGTATTTATGCGTTCTGAAACAAACCGGGTGGGGGAAACATTATAACGGCGGCGAAAACGTGTGGCAAAGTACTGGCTGGAATTAAATCCGTTCGAAAAAGCAATTTCGGTCACGGACAGCTCGGGGTGCGTGCGCAGTTGCTGAGCCGCCCGCTCCAAGCGGCATTGGTTGAGATATTCCATCGGTCCAATATTCACCAGTTCGCGGCAGTATTTTGAAAAGGCAGTCACTCCCAGATTACAATGAGAAGCCAGACGGTCCAACGTCCATTGCTCGCCAAGGTCAATCCCCCCGTCCTTGAGCTCGCGGAGAAATGTCTCGACCGCCTGCATGCGCGAGGGCAATTGTCCGTTTTCCTGCGTCTGCTGTTCGACCAGGGCGTCAAGCACACCGATGAGCAGCATGTTCAAAAGCCCGGCCATCCGCGAAACGGCGTGCGGCTGATTCCAGGCGGTAATGCACCGCGCCAGCTCCCGAAACGATTGCGCAATCTGCGGAGTGGAGGTCCAGACAGGATCTTTGAGTTGCTGCCATCTTTCCGTCAGCTCCGCCCGGTCACCCTTGGTCAGGACGATCCATGCAGGCCATTTCCAAACCTGGTTAGGCCGCCTGACCCCGACGTCGAGGATCATCCAGTGGAGCCGCCCCCGGCCGATGTTGGGGGCGCCAAATTTATGAAGCTGCCAGGGACGCGTCAGCAGAAAATTACCCGCATGCACATGAATGGTTTTCTGTTCCATCATCAAGGCGCACGTTCCGGTTTCAAAAAAGACAATTTTAATGCCTTCGTTCCGATGGGGATTCAGTCCCCAGTCCTGCGAGGTATTCGCATCCCAGAAGCCGATGCTGTTCAACCCGGGCAGGACGTCTCTCGGTATCAGTGTGCCGGGATAGTGACCCTTTGTCAGGGCATGAAATTCAATTTTGCCTTCGCGCACCGCCTCTTTCTGGGGCTCGCAATTGTCAATCGCATAGCGCGTGCGGCCCATGCGAAAAATTGGCTCGTGATCGTGCATGTTCAATGTTCTTCGCCGAACAATAATACAAGATTTCGGTTTTCGCAATGTGGCAACTTAGTCAATATTGGCCAATGCAACGATTTTTTGAAAACCGGCATCATGCCAATATCTATCCGCTTAAACGCGGGAACCATGAAAACGCATTGAAGTTCCGAGACAGTCTTCCGGACCAAATACGTACGAAAATGAGAATCAAAACGAGTTTAAGCCGCCTGGTCATGCTGGCTGTTTGCGCGAGTGTTCTTGCGGCAACCCTCGCGCGCGCAGACATCAACGCCGGCACCGGTACAAACTCAACCATTTACGAATCTCCCGCCCAACGGGATGCCCGGATGAAATGGTGGCGCGAAGCCCGCTTCGGCCTGTTCATTCACTGGGGACTCTATTCGGTACCGGCGGGCGAATGGCAGGGCCAAACCAACTACGGCGAATGGATTCTGGAGCAAACTCACATGCCGGTCAGCCAATATGAAAAGTATGCTGAACAGTTCAATCCCGTGGAGTTTAATGCGACCAATTGGGTTCGGGCGGCGAAAGCGGCGGGCGTGAAATATATCGTCATCACCAGCAAGCATCACGATGGCTTTGGCATGTTCCGGTCCGACCTGACGGATTGGTGCATCCGCCGGACACCGTTTCAACGCGATCCGGTAGCGGAACTTGCCGCTGCATGCCGGGCAGAAGGGATCACCTTCTGTTTATATTACTCGATCATGGACTGGCATCACCCGGATTGGGGAATTCGCCGGCCCTGGAACGACGTGGCGGCTCAGGCCGGCCCGCCTGACATGGACAGATACGTGGCCTACATGAAAGGCCAGTTAAAGGAACTGCTCACCCGCTACGGTCCGATCGGTTTGCTGTGGTTCGACGGCCAATGGGAGTCGCCGTGGACGCCGGAACGCGGTGTTGACCTTTACAATTATGTGCGGAGTCTGCAGCCAGATATCATTGTCAACAATCGGGTCGGAAAACCGGCTTCGTCGGAGGCCGTCGGCTTTTCGGAGATCGGGGCGGTGGGCGATTACGGCACGCCAGAGCAAAACATCCCCCCGGCCGGTTTTGGCCCTGGCGTGGATTGGGAGTCCTGCATGACCATGAACGATCATTGGGGCTACAACCAGTTCGATCAGAACTGGAAATCCCCCGGCGTTCTCGTCCGCAACTTGATCGATTGCGCCAGCAAGGGAGGCAATTATCTGCTGAACGTCGGGCCGACCAGCGAGGGCTTGATTCCCGGACCCAGCCTCGACCGGCTGGCGGCCATCGGTGATTGGATGCAGATTAATGGCGAGTCGATTTATGGCACTTCCGCCAGCCCGTTTCCCAGGAAGCTTCCCTGGGGGCGTTGCACTCAGAAAGTTTCCGGCGACGTCACCAGGCTTTATTTGCATATCTTTGATTGGCCGGCCGACGGACAACTGCTCGTCCCCGGCCTCCTGAGCAAAGTGCACAAGGCTTATCTGCTCGCGGATCCATCGCGGCAACAGCTCGCGACCAAACAGGCCGAAGCGGGTGTTCAGGTAACCCTGCCGGCAAATGCGGCCAATCCAATTTCGACCACGCTGGTTCTGGAAATCAAAGGCACGCCATCCATCGAAGCTCTGCCGCAGATCAAAGCATCTGCCTCCGAGGTGTATCGAAACGACAATTCACATTACGGCCCGCAGTTCGCCTTCGATGGCAACCCCGACACCCGCTGGGCCACAGATGACGCCATTTCCCAAGCCTGGATCGCCGCGGATTTCGGCAGCCTCCGGAGCATTCACGGCGTCCGGATCAGTGAAGCGTACCCCGGCCGCGTGCAAAACTATGAATTGCAGTATCGCGATGGCACGGCTTGGAAAACCTTTCTGGCCGGCGCCACATTGGGCGACCACATTGAAATCACCTTCCCCGTGGTCAAGGCGCGCGAATTCCGGCTCAATATCCTTACCGCCAGACAAGGCCCGACCATTGGGGAGATCGATTGGTTTTGAGCGAACCAAAGTTCCTGTGAATTATTCCGCCATAAACAACCCAATGAGCAGTGTGGACTGGGCAATCATCGCCGCCTATCTGCTCGGGGTCGTCGGGCTTGGTGTCGCGGCGGGATTTATGCGGCGAAAAAACGAGCGCGGCGGCGAGGGTGGACACTATTTTCTCGCCGGCAATACGCTGAGTTGGCCGGTGATCGGGTTGGCCATGTTTGCGGCAAATATTTCCACGGTCCACCTCGTGAGCCTGGCGGAAGCGGCCTACAAATTCGGCCTGGTTTTCGGCAATTTTGAATGGATGGCCGGCTTTACTTTGATTTTGCTCTCCCTGTTTTTTGCGCCGCTCTATCTCCGTTCAAAGGTCGCCACGCTTCCGGACTTCCTTGAGCGTCGCTTCAATCGCGGTTGCCGGGACGTGCTGTCGGTCATCTCGCTGTTCTCGGCCATTGTTATTCACATGGGCGTGGCCCTTTATACCGCCGCGTGGGTGTTGCGCGGCATTCTTGGCCTGGCGCCGGGTGCCACGATTTTCGGGTTGGACCCGCTGATGTTCTTCATCGCGATCCTGGGGGTGTTGACCGGAATCTACACGATGGTTGGCGGATTGCTGGCCGTGGTTTGGACGGAAAGTGTGCAGACCGTTTTGCTCCTCAGCGGCGCGGTGATCATCACCATCGCCGGGTATTCGAAAGTCGGAGGCTGGGCCGGGCTCTCCCACACGCTTGCCGCGAACGCGCATCCGCTCGCCAGCGTTGCCGGAAGCAACGTCACCTGGGGCACGGGCAATTTTCTCAGCCTGGCGCGTTCCTCAAGTGATCCTTCCGGCCTCTCCTGGTATTCAATCATGCTCGGTTACCCGGTGTTGGGTATCTGGTATTGGTGCTGCGATCAAACGATTGTACAACGTGTGCTCGCCGCCAGGAATGAACAGCAGGCCCGGCTGGGTCCGCTCTTTTGCGCTTTCCTGAAAATCTTCCCCGTGTTCTTTTTTGTCCTGCCGGGCGTGATTTGCGTGGCGTTGGTGCAGCAGCACGCTTTCAACGGCGCCGCCCCGCAAACGGCCGCCGACACCTACACGTTTCTCATCATGCACTTGCTGCCGGTTGGCTTGAAGGGGCTCCTCGCCGCCGCCATGCTGGCTGCGGCGATGCAGACCTGCTCCGCTGCGCTGAACTCGACCGCCACCCTCGTCGCTTACGATTTGTTCAAACGCCACCAGCCCGGCATTGCGGACCACCAACTCGTCCGGATTGGAAAAATCACCACCGTGCTGGCAACGATCCTCGCGATCATCGCGTCACCACTGTTCGGCCATTACCCCACGATCTTTGAAGGCATCAACAAATTGATTTCCTATGTCGCGCCGCCCATCACGGCGGTTTTCCTGCTCGGCGTCTTTTGGAAGCGCGCGTCGGGAAAATCCGCCTTCATTACGCTCATCATGGGCATGGCCCTCGGCTTTACGGCTTTTTTTCTCGATTGGAATAATATCTATCGCGGCAACTTCATGCTCATCGCATTTTTCCTGTTCGTCGCGTGCCTTTTCATCATGGGCACAACCACCTTGATTTTTCCGGAACCGCTCAAAAACGAAGCGCGGTTGCTCGTTTGGGAAAACTGGCGCGAGCCGTTGCGCGGCCAGGCCGGCGGTCGCGGCCTCGGCAATTATCGTGTGCTCGCGGTCTTGATTCTGGCGGCGTTCGTCGCGCTTTATTGGGTTTTCTGGTGACAAACAATTTAACAAAATGAAATCATCATTGCTGCAGGACAAAATCATTTTCCTCACGGGGGGCTCGTGTGGCATCGGGCGCGATTGCGCGAAAGCTTATGTCGCCGAGGGCGCAAAGGTGGTCGTGGTCGCCATCGATAAAGACGGGGTTGCGGAAGCCGTTGCGGAACTTGGTCCGGAACATCTGGGAATCGTCTGCGACGTGACAAGTGACGCCGAGGTGAAACAGGCGGTGGATAAAGCGCTGAAACAGTATGGCCGGCTGGATGCCGTTCACAACAACGCCGGCATCTCTGCCCCGTGCAAGCCCGTGCATGAAACCACCGATGCCGAATGGGATGAAGTGTTCAATGTGAACCTGAAAGGTGTCCTTCATACCACGCGTCACGCATTTTCCGCACTGGTGGCCAGCAAAGGAAGCATTCTGAACACTTCCAGCCTGGTGGGCGTCATCGGCCAGGAAATTCACGCGGCTTACACCGCGACCAAGGGCGGCATGAACACACTCACCAAGTCCATGGCGCTGGATTATGCGAAACACCATATTCGAGTGAATGCCGTCTGCCCCGCCGGCACCTGGACGCCCATGTTGCGGCAGTGGTGTTCCGAGCAGCCCGATCCCGGTTCCATTGAGCGTTACCTGGAGGAAATCCATCCGCTAGGGTATTGCCCGGAAGGCGATGCGGTTGCCGATGCGTGTGTCTTTTTACTTTCCGACATGGCCCGCTTCATCACCGGCCATATTATGCACATCAGCGGGGGGGCTGAATTGGGCTATCGTCGGCTGCTTTAAACACATGATTCAATCCTATTCCACCCGCGACGCGCGTTTTCCCATCGGCCATGGCCACGGGAGCGATGCCATCCACAAAGATCCGGTTTATTCCTATGCCGTCACCGAACTGCACGACAACCAGGGCCGCACCGGCGTCGGCCTGGCCTTTACCCTGGGCGAAGGCAATCAACTCGTCTGCGAGGCCGCCGCCTTCTATGCGCGCCGCCTCGTCGGAAAACCCATCGAGGAAATCATGGCCGGCTTCGGCGAATTGCAGCGCGCCATGGCGGATGAACAGCAATTCCGCTGGCTGGGACCGCACAAAGGCGTCGTTCAACTTGCGCTGGCGTCGGTGACAAATGCCTGCTGGGACCTGTGGGCCAAGACCCACGATGTGCCACTTTGGAAATTACTGCTCGATCTGTCTCCGGAACAAGTCGTTGCGACGCTTGATCTTTCTTATCTCGAGGACGAACTCCTGCCCGGCCAGGCCTTGAAGATTTTGCGTGAACATCAGGCGACCAAGGCTTTGCGCTCAGGCATTTTGAAAACCGGTTATCCCGGTTACGATACTTCCGTCGGCTGGTTCAATTACGATGACAATCAGGTCCGGGAAAACTGCAAACGCGCCGTCGCCGCCGGTTTCACGGCGATGAAGTTAAAAGTCGGCTCTCGCGACCCGGACCGCGATCTGCGGCGCGCGCAGATTGTCCGCGAAGCCGCCGGGAACAAGGCGCGCGTGATGGTGGATGCCAACCAGCAATGGACCTTGCCGCAAGCCCTGGACATTTGCCAGCGGCTGCGCGTCATCGATCCATTCTGGATCGAGGAACCGACCCATCCCGACGATGTGCTGGGCCACAAGACGCTCGCGGATGCCATTGCCCCGACCAAACTCGCGCTTGGCGAACATGTCCCCAACCGCGTGGTTTTCAAAAACTATTTGCAGGCCAAATGCGCCGGCTTCCTTCAGCCAGACGCCGTGCGGGTTGCGGGAGTGAGCGAATTCCTCGCCGTTAGTTTGCTTTGCCGCAGATTCGACGTGCCCGTTGTGCCTCACGTCGGCGACATGGGGCAACTTCACCAGCATCTTGCTTTGTTCAACCACATCGGCCTCGGCCACGAAGCCATATTCCTCGAACACATTCCGCATCTGCGCGAGCACTTTGTGCATCCGTGCAGAGTCGAAGGCGGTGTTTACCAGACTCCGCAGGAAGCCGGTGCGAGTTGCGATTTGAAACCGGCCTGATTCATGAGCGACTTTTTGATCGTTGATTCCCACGTTCATTTATGGAACCCCGCGCAGCTTCGTTATCCGTGGCTCGACGGCTTGCCGACGCTTAACCGTGCGTTTCTTCCCGAAGATTTTTCAGCGGCAAGCGCGGACTTGACCGTGGGCAAAATCATCGTCGTCGAGTGCGGTTGCGAGCCGGCCCAAAGTTTCATGGAAACAGTCTGGATTTCTGAATTGGCGAGAACCGAGCCGCGCGTGAAGGGAATTGTGGCGCACGCAGATTTGGAAAAAGGCGAATCCGCCCGGAGCGACCTGGCCCGACTGGCGGCGATTCCGATCGTCAAGGGCATCCGGCGAAATTTGCAAGGCGAACGCGACCAGGAATTCTGTTTGCGCCCGGACTTTGTCGCCGGTGTCAAGCTGCTGGCGGAATTCGGATTTACGTTTGATTTATGCATCCGGCACGAGCAATTGCCAGCCGCCGCCGAACTGGTTCGCCGGGTTCCGCAAGCCGGCTTCGTGTTGGATCATTTCGGCAAGCCGGATGTGCGCGGCAAGAAAACGGAGCCGTGGGCGGCTGATTTGAAAAGGCTTGCGGCATTGCCAAATGTCGCATGCAAGATTTCCGGACTCACGACCGAGGCGGATTTGAAAATCTGGCAGCCCGCCGACTTGCGTTTTTATTTTGAACGCGCACTGGATTATTTCGGCTTTAACCGCGTCCTGTTCGGCGGCGATTGGCCGGTGGCAACGCTCGCGACCAGTTACCGTCGCTGGGCCGAAACCATCCGGGATTTTATTTCCGGAGCGCCCGCGGCCGACGTGACCAAATTATTTCAAACCAACGCAGAAAGGATTTATCGTGTTTAGCCTCAAAGACAAGACCGCCCTGGTGACCGGCGCAGCCTCCGGCATCGGCGCGGCGATGGCAGAAGTGTTCACCAGTGCCGGTGCCGCCGTTTGGATCGCCGACCGGAACGAGGCGGAGGGAAAAGCCGCCGCGGATCGCATCGGTGCAAAATTCATTTCGCTGGACGTCGCCAGCGAAAGCGCCTGTGCGCAGGCGGCGCAAACCGTCGGCGCGCTGGATATTCTGGCGAACGTCGCGGGCATCGGTCACGTCGGCCACTTGCTCGGCACCACGGCGGCGGATTTGGACAGGCTTTACGCCGTGAATGTGCGCGGCGTCTTCAATTGTTGCGCCGCCTTTGTTCCCGCCATGCTGAAACAGCGGGCTGGCAGCGTGATTAACATGGCTTCGATTGCCGGCGTCGTCGCCGTGCGCGAACGTCTTGCCTACACGACCACCAAATTTGCCGTCGTGGGCATGACGAAGGCGCTGGCACTGGACCATTCGCACACGGGCGTGCGGTTTAACTGCATTTGTCCCGGCCGCGTGGAAACGCCCTTCGTCCTCGCCCGCCTCAAGGAATACCCCGATCCGCAGGCTGCCTATCGTGACATGGCTTCGACCCAATTGAATGGCCGCATGGCCCGGCCCGAAGAAGTTGCCGCCGCCGCGCTGTATCTCGCCGCGGAGGAATCCGCCATGGTCACCGGCAGTGCGTTGATGCTGGATGGCGGCTGGAGTGCGGGGAAATAATTTATGGAATCGAAGTCGTACTTGAAACTTTTCGCGTTCGCCACGCTGCTTGGCTTCACCCTGAGTGCCCGGGCCGCATCCATCGCCTGGGACACACCGGTGGGCATTACCGGTGACACCGATGTTGGCACTGCCGGCACCCTGGTCTACGCCTATTGTTGGTCCGGCATTTCCACCACCGTCAATGGCGTCAGTTTTACTGGCACGACTTCCGCCAACAGCGGAAGCGTCAACGTGACCCTGATCGGCTTTGGAAATAACTATTACGGCTATACCGGCAGCGGCTCGACAGCTTTTTCCACCGCTTACCAAAACCTGCTTGCCGGCGCTGATTGGAATGGCTCAGCCAGCGGCACGATAACCTTCAACCATTTGATCGTCGGTCACGCCTACGTCGCGCAGTTTTGGGTGGGCGACTGGCGAAACTACAATACAGTGCGAAGCGAGACCATCACCGGTTCGGCCTCGGATAATATCACTCCGACTCTGACTTATCAGGTTGGCAGCGGCGGATCAGGCACGTATGTCATCGGTGCTTTCACCGCCTCCGCTGTGACGCAGACCTTCACCCTCACTCCCGGCGGTTCCAGCCCGAGCCTCCAAATTAACGCTGTTCAGCTCCGTGACCTCACCTTGCCGACAGCGTCGGTCGCGTGGAACACTCCGGTCGGCATTACCGGCGACAGCGATGTGTCCACCACCGGCGCCCTGGATTACGCCTATTGCTGGTCCGGCACTTCCACCACCGTCAATGGCGTCAAATTCGCCGGAACGGCTTCCACCAGCGGCGCGGGCACGGACGTAACCTTCAGCAGCGGCCTGGGGAACAACTACACCGGTTTTATCGGCAGTGGCTCAACCTTTTCCGCTGCCTATCAAAATCTGCTCACCGGCGGCGATTACAACAACTCGGGGATCGATACGGTGACCTTGAATCATTTGACCGTTGGCGATGAATATGTCGCCCAATTCTGGGTGGGTGACTGGAGAAGTATCAATTCCTCCCGAAGCGAAACGATTGTCGGTTCATCTTCGGATAATATCACGCCAACTTTGACTTATCAGGTTGGCAGCAGCGGGTCGGGCACGTACGTCATCGGCCTTTTCACCGCTTCCGCCACCACCCAGACCTTCACGCTCACCCCTGGGGGTTCCAGCCCCAGCGCCCAAATCAACGCGCTTCAGCTCCGCGATCTTACTCCGCCGGTTTCATCAATCTGGACCAATAGCGCCGGCGGTTCCTGGGCGGCCCGTGCCAATTGGTCAAATAATATTGCCGCCAGCGGCACGGGTGCCTCGGCGTCCTTCAATTCGCTGGCCTTGACTGCCAATGTCACCATCACACTTGACGGTGCGCGGACGATTGGAAACCTCTTGTTTGACGACCAGAGTTCCACCAAACATGGCTGGACCTTGAGCACCGGCACCGGCGACCCGCTGACCCTGGCCGCCAGCAACGGCGTGCCAGTCATCAGCAACAATGTTTCCACCACCATCAGCGCCGTGCTGGCTGGTACTGGCGGCTTGTTCAAGAACGGCAACGGCACCCTGACCTTCTGCGCCGCCAACACCTATACCGGCACCACCGCGATCGGAGCCGGAACTTTGCAACTGGGTGATGGTGTGAACAATAATGGCTCGGTGTCCGGCGCAATTGTTGACAACGGCATGCTGGTTGTCGCAAATCCGAACGCACAAAATTTCGCCAATTCCATCACCGGCAGCGGTGGCTTTGCCAAGACCGGTGCCGGCACGCTGACCCTTTCGAGCAGCAACACTTACTTGGGTGGAACTATCGTCAGTGGCGGAACATTGCGCTTGTTTGCGACCCAACTGACCAACAATTTTCAAATCATGCCGCTGGGTGATTCGATCACCTACGGTTATAATGGATCCGACGCCGGGTACCGCGGATTCCTATACAATCTACTGCAACCGGTCGCCCCCAATTTCCAATTCGTTGGTGCCTCGACCATCAACCCCGGCAGCCTGCCGAGCAGCCCCGTTGATCAGACCCACCACAATGGATATTCATCCTATGCCACCCTGGACTTGATGAATAATCTCGCCGGGCTTGATCTGACCCGCTACAACGAGTACGGCGGTGCTGAACGCAATCCGGACGGCGGCTACTGGCTCACCGGCGGAAACGGCACCGGCCGTAGCGCGGTCTATCCGGACATCATTCTGCTGTTGGTCGGCGCCAACGACATTTCTCAGGCAACCCTGGGCAATACCAACATCAACGTCGTTAACTACCCGGCCAACCTCACCGCCTTGATCAACAAACTTGTCACCCTGCGGCCCAATGCCAAGCTGATCACCGCTGACATTACTCCGTGGCCTGCCGAGAGTGCGTACGTCCCCACGATCACCAATGCCATCCACACCGTGGTGACCTCTTTTCAGGCTCAAGGCGCCAATGTGTCGGAAGTAAATTTGAACCGGCAGTTTCCCGCGAATGGCATCAGTAGCGACGGCGTTCACCCTAATGACACCGGCTACAGTTTCATGGCTGGTCAGTGGTATAATGCCATTCTTTCCGTTTGCCCCGGCGTTTCAAGCTGCCTTCCCGGCAGCTCCACCGTCACCGTCGCAACGAATGCCACTCTCGATTTGAACGGCAACCAGGCAACCATCGGCGGCCTGAACGGTAGCGGCAATGTCACACTTGGCAACGGCGGCATTCTCAATGTCGCCCCTCCCGCTGCCACCAACACCACCTTCAATGGTGTGATTTCCGGTGGCGGTGCGCTGGTCAAGACCGGCGGCGGAAGCCTGACCTTGACTGGCAACAATCCTTACACCGGTGACACCACCATCAACAACGGCACCTTGTCGATCCAAGGCATTTTGGCCGGTCCACTTACTGTCGTCGGCGGCACGCTCGGCGGCAACGGAACCGTAAACGGAAGTGTTGGCGTCAGCGGCACAATCGCTCCAGGAACAAATGGCGTGGGCATTCTGGCCACAGGCACAAACTATTGGAACAGCGGCGGCACTTATCTCTGCGAAATCGATGGCACCAACGGATACGCTTCCAGCGAGGTGGCCATTACCGGTTCACTGAATATCCAGGCCACCCCCACCCTTCCCTTCATCATCAAGCTTGGATCGCTGACTGGCGGCAACACGCCCGGCCCGGTGCCGGCCTTCAACAAATTCGCCAGTTATTCCTGGACGATTGCGGCCAGTTCAGGCGGGGTGCAAAACTTTGTCCCGAACAATTTCGTCCTGGATACGTCTTCGTTCAGCAATAATTTCAGCGGCGGTCTCTTCAGTCTGACCGTCGAAGGTAATTCGCTTGTGCTTCATTACACCTGGGTGCCGGTTCCGCCAACCTTGCAGGCCAGCGGGTGGATGAACAGTGGTTCTTTCCAGATGACGATTGGCGGGCCAAACGGCCAGGCCTATGAAATTCTCACGACTACCAACCTGTCCCTGCCTATGCCGGCCTGGACACCGTTGACGAACGGCACGTTTGGCAGCGATCCGGTTAACTATGCCGACCCGGCGGCGACGGATGGCGCCCGCTTTTACCGGGTCGTTTCGAAGCCATGAATATTAGGCCGCATCGATCAAACTTTTGCGGACATCTTTAACACAGCAACCCCAACTCTCTCAATCCACCGTGAAAATTATTCGTTATCTCAATCAACAAGGTGTGGTCGGCTTCGCCACTCAACAAGCCGACGGCTCAGCGCTGAAAATCGCCGGCGACATTTATAATTCACCGCAAACCACGACCGAACCAGCGGACGTCGCCAAGTTGCTCGCACCAATTCAGCCCAGTTCGATTATCTGCATCGGCTTGAATTACCGCCGGCACGCACAGGAAACCGGGGCGAAAATCCCGGAGTTTCCGGTGGTGTTTTTCAAAGGCATCAACACGCTGCAGCATCCCGGCGACCCGATCCTGCTGCCGACGCATTTGAAAAGCGACGAAGTGGATTACGAATGCGAACTGGCCGTAGTGATCGGTTGCGCCGGGAAAAACATTCCGCGAGCCAAGGCCCTGGATCATGTGCTCGGTTTTACCTGTTGCAACGACGTCAGCGCGCGGGACTGGCAGATCAAGCGCGGCGGCGGCCAGTGGTGCCGCGGCAAAAGTTTTGACACGTTCAGTCCGCTCGGCCCGGTTTTGGTGACACCCGATGAAATCCCCAATCCCAACGAGCTCAAGATCCGCACAGTGTTAAACGATCAAGTCATGCAAGATTGGAACACAAATGACATGATTTTTGACGTTCCAACCCTGATTGAATTTTTGAGCGGCAGCACGACGCTGCTGCCCGGAACGGTGATTTTGACCGGCACTCCGCATGGCGTGGGCATGGCGCAAAAACCGCCACGCTGGTTGCGGTCTGGCGACCAAGTCAGCATTGAAATCGAAAAAATCGGCGCGCTGCAAAATCCGGTCGCGAGCGAACCTTGATTTTCATTTCAGCAACTATTAAAAAACCGCCGGACTATTCCTAGTCCGGCGGTTGTCGTGAACTTTTACAGTAACAATCTATTGCCGCCTTTATTCCTTGATGATGAAGAATTGGTGCGGAATGTTCGGGGTGATGGCATTGGTGACACTAAAGCCTCCAGTGCCGTCGAATGTATTGGTCATCAGCACCGTCCAATTGATCAGCGGCGTGGTCACGTTGGTCGTCGTCAACACATAATAAGTGCCGCTGATGGTCCCACCCGTGCCGCTGAAGATCAGGCTGCCATTCGAAACCCGAACGCTTTTCACGACCGGCTGCGAAGCCCCCACGATGATCCCGATCGTACCGAGTGTGTTTAACTGGGACGTATCCCATGCCAAACCCGCTCCGGGAGTGGCGGGACTGATGCTCGAGAACGAGCCCGTCATGCTCGGTGCGCTGAAGAGCTGGAAGCTGTTGCCGACGGCCAGCGGAGCACCGCTGATGTTTGCCAGGGTGAGAGTGCCGCCGTAGGTGATCTTGGTGCTGCTCGCCACTTCATCGCTGACACCTGAACCATTCAGTTTCATCACGGTATTGCCGCTAAGCGTAATGTTGTTGCTGGAGCTCAAGGTACCAGTGGAGTTGGCTCCAGTCGTAATGCCAATCGTCGTGTTGGTTCCGGAGGGCGACAAGGTGGCGCCGGGAGCGACAATCAGACTGCCGTTGATGGTTCCGACACCACCCAAAGTTTGGCCGCTGGCGAGCGTCAAGGTGCCGTCGGCGCGTCCGCTTACGTCCAAGGAGACGTTGGCGGAAGCAGAGCCGCCAAGGAAAATAAGCGAACTCTTTGAAATGGAACCATTGCCGGTCAAGGCCAGCGTCGGGCCACCGCCACCGATGACGGTTGGGCCGGTGTAAGTGTTGGCCGCCTGAAGGATCATTTGGTGATCGCCAGTATCCCAAACAAAGCCGCCGGCACCGTTGACCAGGTTGCTATAAACCGTGTTGTGGCCGCTCACAACAATGTGGGCGACACCATTCAAGGTAATGGCACTATTTATGGGCACGTTGCCGGAACCACCAGAGCTGTTCCAGAGGGCGTTGTTCTCCAGGGTAATGGTGCTGCCATTGAACGCCGACGGCGCCGAGAAGATATTGACCTGGCCATTGTTGAGAACGTGGAGACTTCCATTATACCCACCGTCCCAAAAATAAACTGTGCAGTTGGGAGCGACGGTAACGACGGTGCCGGGATTTTGGAAGGCGTTCTGCATTTGATGAAATCCCATATAGGCAACCGCGGCGTTGCTGGTTGCGAGGCCGATGCCGTTGGTAAACATAATCCCAAGCACATCTGCCCCAACGCTTGCACTCCATTCAAAATAGGGGTTCGCAGCACCCTGGTTGGCGGGATATACTTGGTCAGCTGACGGATCCAGCGTCAAGTAGTGCGGGCCGCTGACTGTCGAGCTGCTGGCCAGATCCCAACGCCTTGGAAAAGCAAAAAGCGTGTCGCCGGTCAAGGTGATGTTCAACGATTGTCCGCCAGAACCGTAGGTATCGATGATAGCGCCTTGGCCATTGTTCCCGGTCCCACCAACGGTGACGGGCCTGCTGCCGGACAAAGTGCCGCCGGAAAGATCCAGCGTGGTATTGTTGGAGATGGTGATGGAAGCGACCGAGCTAAAAGTATTGTTCCCGGCAATAATCGAGCCACCGCCAATCGTCACCGGCCCGGTCATGGTGCCCGAGTCATAGATCGTCAGTGTGCTGGAACCCAGCTTGACCAAACCGCCCGAGCCCGTGACGGTGCCTGAGCCGATGGTATAACTATTAACGCTGGAATTGACCGTGATGCCGCTGGGTGTGAGGGTGCCGCTGCCCGTCACAGAGGTGGGCACGCCAGTGGTGTCATCAAACAGCACAAAATCGCCGTAGTTAAAGACCGTCTGCGCGCTGCTGCTCTGGTTGATCCAGTTCGCCGTGGTGGCGGTATCCCATACTGCGCTGGCCGCACCGCTCCACCTCAGATGATTCGGCGTGAATAATGAAAGAGCCACCACCGCACTGTTCGTGGTTCCATTAATGTTGCCAACGACCACACTGTAGGTGGTGATATCGCTAGTCTGCACATTGCTCAAAGTCAGCGTCGCGCTGGTTTGGCCGCTGATGGGGACTCCGTTTTTCAACCATTGGTTGGTCGTCGCAAAGGCGCTGAGATCGGCCACACTGAACGTCGCCGTGCCGCCAATGTAGGTTGCCTGAGGTTGCGGTTGGGTGACAATGATCGGTGCGGACGTGGTTGAAGGCGCATTCACTTCCGCCTCGTAGTAATGGTTCAATACTTGCGCGGGCGTCAGGGCGTTGGTATACATAGCCACCTGACAAATGGTGCCTTGAAAAAAGCGGTTGAAGCCATCAGCCGATCCGGTCCCAATCGCCCACGGGTCTGAAAAATTGATCGCGCCCACGGTGTCCCCGCCCTGCCCCACCAATTTTGTGTTTACATAAAGATTCCAATTGGTCCCGTCATAGGTGGAAACCAGGTAAGTCCAATTCGTCGTCTGCTGGCCGCCGCTCGCGCTGGCGCCCCCGTTGGTGTTGTTGTAGGTACCTCCGTAATAATTGACGCCGCCGTTTGCCCTGAGGACCAGCTCATTGTAGCTCTGGGAACTGTCATAACCCTTGCCGATGATGTCCGCCGGCCCCTGTGTTGTATTGGTGGATTGCACCCAGGCTTCCATGGTAATGAGCCCCCCAAAACTCAAGATCCCGGTATTGGTGCCGCTGCTCAAGTCAACGAATGATTGTGTCCCGGAGCCGCCAAAGTATGCGGCGTTGGGTATATAAGCCGTCGGGCCGGCAGTTGCGGAAAGAACGTAATACGATGAATTGTTGCCGTTGCCGGACAAATCGGTGGCCGTACCGCTGTTGTCGATCGTCAAATCCAGCGCGTAATATGCCAAAGGATGGTCATTGAGCACGGTACTTTCATAGCTTGCTTGAACCGGGTAAACGGTTGTTAGCAAGAAGCCGATGGCGACCAGTAGCCCGCCTTGAAGAGTGCGGAAGATACTATTTATTTTCATATATTTGTGGTATGGATTTCTGTTTTTTTGAGGTTAGGGATCGGTTGGGGATTCAAAGTTTTGATAGATCCAAGCTGCATCGACGCCACTTTGGCTGGGCTGGACCGGGCAACTGCTGTACTGGTATCCGGTGGATCCAGCCGCCTGGGCATATTTTCCGTCGGCAATAATCGCCGGATCCAGCCAGTGGTGGGCTTCCGCATGGCCGTCGGCAAAAGCAAATGTCCCGATCGAGCCGTGGTAGACGGAAAACACATCGGTAAAGTCAATCCGGTTGTCCGCCGCGACGATGTGTCCCCCGCTGGCCGTCAGCGCAAAGGTTCCTCTATTGTAGCCCCGGGTATCGGCCTGTTCCGCGAAAATCACGCAGTTGGCCGATCGCGTTATTTGCGCCATTTTTGTAAAACCGTCGGTAAACAAAGGGATGGGTTCGACATTTTCCGTGATCGCATAGCTGTCATAAGCCCAGCCAACCGAATTTCCGGTGCCGATGGGCAAATTGAACCGGACATCGCCGGGACAGTGATAAACCCCGGGAGCTGGCGCATAGGAGACAAGAAGATTGTTGGTCTGCAAATCGTGTTGCACGTCAGACAAAGCAAACGCCTGTGATGTCCAGTCTCCGGGAGCGTTTGGATCCAAGCCCCAAAAACCTCCAGCGTTGTTGAATGTCGTCGAATTGTATTGCACAAGATTGCCGTTGTTGTCATTCACATACATCGTAAATGCCAACCCCAACTGTTTTTGGTTGCTCAAACACGTTGCTTCCGTCGCTTTGAGTTTGGCCCTGGCAAGAGCGGGAAGCAGCATCGCCGCCAGGATCGCGATGATGGCAATTACCACCAGCAATTCAATCAAAGTGAAGGCGCAATTAGATTTTTTCTGATCGGGCGCGATGGTCATTTTCAGATTAAAACACATGATTTCATTCTTTTTTTACCATGCTCATTCCGCCGGATTATCTGGGGAATGGACCGTTTTGCGGTTCACGTTCCCGGTGTCCCAAACGCATGCCTTTTTGACGGCAAACGCCAATTCTACACATCTGTTCAGCGGTGGATTAAGCCCTGAATTTATCCCAAGGGTTGTTGGCAGTCTTTCAATTTTCTTCGGCGAAGAAAATTAAACACGGTGGCGGCCGGTGGTCGCGCGGCAAGAGTTTCGACACCTTCAGTCCGCCCGGACCGTGCCTGGGCACTCGCGACGGTTGAAGTGGACCCCATCCTTTAGACTACTGAGCTCAGAGCGTAATTGCGGTCTGGCAACCAAGTCAGCATTGAAATCGAAAAAATCAGCTAGCTGCAAAATCCGGTCGCCAGCGAACCTTGATTCTCATTTCAGCAACTTTCTAATTTGCGCGGCGACTTGATCGGCTTGCAAAGCGATTCCCTGGTCGTTGAAATGGACGTTGTCGCTGTGATATTCAGGGTGACCGCGCATCGGCGTGTTCAGATCGTCCACCGGAATTCCCTGCGCCTGGACCCATTTCAACGCGATGGCATTTCGTGCGGCAATGCGCTCATCCGTCGCCTGCGTCTGGTTGTCGGCGGGCAAGTTCGGGGACACTTTTAACGGGGTGGTGTCCGCCCAAATCAATTTTGCATTCGGCGCATACTTACGGATGGTTTCAAGCAAGGTCGGGAAGGCTTGGGCATATTCTTTTTCGCTGTGCTGCCACCCGTGCATTCCGTTGTTAAAATGAATGACATCGAATTTGTACTGGCCCAGGACCATTTCAATTTGCTTGAGCAATACCGGGTCGGAAATGAAAGCCGAACTGGAAAGCCGGCCGACGTAAGCCTCACCTGCGAGACGTTTTTCCACTTCCGGATAGTAGGCGCGGGTGATTGAATCGCCAATCAACAGAACGCGCGGAAGATTGGTTTCGTCGGCATGTGAAATCCAAATGTCGCACCATTCAATGGATTCGTGCGCCGCCGGCGGATAGCCGGCGAGTTGAGCCCCAACCGCCAATCCCAAGCCGGTGGCAAGCGTGAACAGAAGAATTGATTTGATCATGTTAATATAATGTCAAGCCATTAGAGTTAAGGCAACTGGATGCTAATCTTTGCATGCAGGTTACGGTTGTTTGATGAGGTAAAACTGCGCGGCAACGCCGGAACCAATGACATTGGTCACCGTGAAGTTGCCGCTGGCGTCATAGAAGTTTGTGGCGATGGGGATCCAATTCGCCAGCGGTGTGGTCACGTTGGTGCTGCTCAACACATAGTATATGCCTTCGGCCGTCCCGCCCGTGCCGCTGAACACCAGGTTGCCGCCCGATGTGCCCGTGCTTGCAATCACCGGCTCGTCCGGCGCGAGCGTAATATCGCGAACCTGTAAAAGATTGACTTGGGGTGAGTTATCGCCCGCTTCTCCGTTTATTGTAATCGTCTGATCGCCCGAACTGTCTGCCACAAATGTGCCAATAATATACGTCCCGGGATCATCATTCATCACGGCAGACGCGTTGGCGCCACCGTTGAGCGTCTCCGTCCGGCCCTTGACGTTGCCGTTCACCCAGAATTCAAGCAGGTAGGTATCCCCCGGTTTCATGCCACCCCAGTTGATGGTACAGGCGGGACCGGGATATTCATATGCTCCGGATTCCAAAAGGGTGTTGTAATTGTTGTTCGCCGTCCCCGGATTGGGGAATGACGTATAGCTGGCGTTGAATCCCGTGGTGCTAAAGTCCGGCAGGTCGCTGTTGTTTTGGAACGTGACGCCGTTGACGCTCAAGGACGAGGAAGAGTCAGGCGCCCAGGAACCGAAATAGGTTCCCAACGTACTCACGTCGGCAGCCCCCGAGATATATGCGGGGGTCAGCCAGCTTATGTTCGCCGCCGTAATGTCGCGAATCTGCAGGAGATTGATCATGGGCGCGTCGCCATTGGTGGAATTCGCTCCGTTCAAGCTAATCGTTTGCGAGCCTGAACTGTCCGCCAGGTAGGTGCCAATGACGTGCTGTCCGGGGGCATCGCCGAAATCCAAATTGGCGGACGTGTTGTTCCCGCCGATGACGGTCTCACTCCGGCCGGGAAAAAGCCCGCGCCCGTCATTTGCCCAAACCTCAATCTGGTAGGTGTGCCCGGGCGTGTCACCCCACGTGACCACTATCGTTCCATTTGTCACGCTGCCGCAATAAGCCGCATATTGCAGGAGGCTGTTGTAGTTGGTGTTTGGAGTGCCCGGATTATGGAAGAAATTATATCCGTTTTGGTCATTATTGGGAAAACTGACGCTCAAGTCGGGCAGGTCGGAGTTTCCCTGAAATGTTACTCCGTTGACCGGCAGATTGTTTGCGTTGACGTCATAGGGCGCCCATGTGCCAAAATATGATCCAAACGTGCTCACGTCGGAAGCGCCGGAAATGTTGGCAGGCGTTTGCCAGGTTACATTTTCCGCCGGCACCACCACCAAGGAGAACAATTTAGACTGCTTGGCATTCAAGCTCACGTTCAAGGAGTTGCCAACCACCTGGGTTGTCCCATCCCACAGGTTGGTCGCGATATAAGTTCCCGCCGGCAGGCCCGCGCGGCTTAAACTAATCGTTTCGTTGACGGCGCTGGCAGTGTAATTAAACACGGCAATGCGCCAAACTGCGCCGTCCTGCCGGACGAAGTCGTTGACGGCGGCAGTGCCGGTATTGCCTTCAATGGGGGTAAACGTCTGTCCAACCCGGGCCACGTTGTCGATGGCTGCGTTGGTCAGACACATTTGGGCCGCCTGCTGGCCGTTCGATGATGTCAAATCGTCGCCATCAAGGAACACTCCCGTCACCGCGCCGTTGATGAGCCGGCTTTGATTTTCATTGGTCGTGGCGCCATAACCGTTGAACACCATGAGATCCGGGTCATTAAATTGATATAAGTTGTCCAGCCACCAGCCATAGGACACGGAATTCATTGTGTATTCTGTGTTAGAAATCAGGGACGGTTGGGAATCGCAGGCAATCCGTCGGCTGTGGGCATACTGATAAGGAAAAAGCGGCGCGATGGATTCACTGATGAACATGCGGCCATTAATGGTGTGGAGAACATTGGACATCCCTTCGTTGTAGGCCTCAATTCCCGTGGTAATATTGGGGTCATAATGAACTCCTTCCAGGGCGCCGTGCGAAAGGAAATCCAACTTGACGTAATCAAAGCCCCAGTTCGTGAAAAGGTTCAAATTGTAAACAATGCCCTGAAGAACGGCCGGATGGCTCGGATCAAGGGCATATCCGCCATCGACTAATTCAGGGTTTCCGTTTGTATCCCGCAACAGAGCGTCGTTGTAGGTGTAGTTGGTCGAGCCGAGCAGCAGCGTGTTGGTTGCAAGCGTCAGTGATCCAAAAAAGACAAACGGCCCCCAATAGATCCCCGCTTTCTGTCCGTGAGCGTGGCAATGAACAACAAAACTCTGCAATTGCGCCGTGGTGAAGTTATTGTTCCAAAACGAATCCAGATTGATATAAACCGTGCCATTGTCCGCGAAATGATTGCCCATCAACTGGGTATAAAAATAATCTGAAACGGCAACGGCGTCAGCATAGGAGATATATTGTTGAATGACGCCCCAACTGTTCCAGCCAAACGGCACTCCATTCGTCCAGGGCAGGCGCGCAACAACATTGGTGTTCTCCGCGGCGTAGTTTTGCATCGTCACCCGCCAATCGGCGCCGAAGCCGACAAAAATCGTGGGTGAAGAAATCGTGTTCCCGCTCACAGACCCGTGCGGTGCCACGTCGTTTGGCGCAGTTGCGCCCCCATAGACGTTCAGGGCGTTCAATTTATTGTTTGCGCCAACAAAGAAGACGCCGGTTTTCCAAACATCATGGGTCACGGAACCGACGACTAGACCGTTGCGGCTGGTGTTGTCATAAAACGCACCCACTTCATAACCCGTGCCGGTACTGTTCATGGACTCAGCGTTGTAGGAGACAAAACCATCGTTATCGAACGGAACCACCAGCGCACGATTGTCGTTGGCGATGCCGATGTTCACGCCGCCGGTGGTATCTGCCACCACCGGCCCCATCCAGTTGGCCTTCAAGTTCGAACCCGAAACATCCACCCGAACCAGAAAACTGTCATTTTGATCGAGCGTGAAGTATTGTTTCATCGTCGGCAATCCGGTGCCACTTGCAGTGACCACCGCCTGATTGCTACTGCTGGCGGTCCAACTCCAGCTGCTATAACCGGTTCCTTTAATATATCCAGTGCTCAGCGTAACCCCGCTGTAAAAGGCGGCGATTTTTTTTGCATTCTGCCAATAGAAATCGGTGGTGCCGGCAGTCAAATTGTACTCCAGCACGACATTGGCGTTCGACATCACCAGGGTGTTTCCAATTTGCGAAAAAGTCGGAACAGCTACCGCCGACTTCAATAAAACAAACGTTAGCAGAACGAAGGCAGAGACATGTCTAAAATACATCATAAGACTCTTAATATAAACCGTATATCCAGCCAGCATTTGCCAGCCATTTCAATATTATTTTGCGTCAAAAAAAACCGCCGGATCAATACATCGATCCGACGGTTGTGAGTTAAATACTATAAGATTATGCCGTGATTGGAGGCTTAAGGCACCAATTTGAGGCGATAATAACGTTGCGGCGTGCCGCTTGTGATGGCGTTGGTGACGCTGAATGCCCCAGTGCCATCAAAGCTGTTGGTCACAAGCGACACCCAGTTCGTAAACGCAGTCGTCACGTTGGTCGCGGTCAGCACGGCATAATTTGCATTGGGTGTGCCGCCTGAGCCGCTGAAGACCAGGTTGCCGCTCAAAATCCGGACGCTATTCACGACCGGCTGGGAAGCCCCGGCGATCACATTCAACGTACCAAAACTGTTTAATTGGGACGTATCCCAAGCCAGCCCGGGTCCGGGAGTGGCGGGACTGATGCTGGAGAACGCACCGATCATGCTCGGTGCGCTGAAGAGTTGGAAACTGTTGCCTGCGGCGAGCGAAGCACCACTGACGTTTGCCAGGGTGAGCGTGCCCCCGTAGGCGATCTTCGTGCTGCTCACTATTTCATCGCTGACGCCTGAACCATTCAGCTTCATCACCGTGCTGCCGCTAAGCGTAATGTTGTTGCCGGCAGTAATGGTGCCCGTGATGCTCGAACCCTCCGTCAGGCCCAGCGTGATATTGGTTCCCGCCGGTGAGATGGTCGCGCCCGAGGGGACAATCAATTGGCCACTGATGGTACCGATACCAGCGATAGTCTGACCGCTCGCGAGGGCGAGCGTGTTGTCGGGACGACCACTGACATCAATCGTGGCGCCACCCAGCCAGATAAGGGAACTGTGCGATATCGAACCATTGCCGCTCAAAACCAGGGTCAAGGCGCCTCCGATCACGGTCGGTCCGCTATAGGTGTTGGCTGCCTGGAGGACGATATTGTGATTGTAAGCATCCCACACAAAACCACCAGGGCCACCAATGGGATTGCTGAAGATGAGATTGGTCTCGCCTACAAGGATATGCGCGATACCGTTCAATGTAATGGAGCCAGTCAGTCCATAGTTGGCGCTACCAGCGGATGCGCCGAACGTGTTGAAGTTGGCATTGCTTTCCAACATCACGTTGCCGCCGAAGTTCGCAATGCCAGCCAGGATTTGCATCTGGCCGCCGCTCAAGACATGGAAATTTCTAGCATAACCTGAATCACTGGTCCAGAAATCCAGTTCGGTTCCGGGGTCAACCAGGACGTTGGCCGCCGGATTGCCAAAAGTTGATCCCATGTTTTTGATGCCCAGCTTGCCGGTGGCCACTTCGATGTCCCCGACATTTGGGGCGATGGCCACCGTGTTCCATTCGCCATAATTATTGGCCTGGCCATAGGCAGCGTTTGTCGTGGTCCAGTTGACGGTGACTTTATACGGACCGCTCAGCGTGCCCCCGTCATAATCCCAACGGGCGCTGCCGCCAAAGGTCGTGTTGCCCGCCAGCGTGACGTTCATCACGTTACCCGGGGTGGCGTAGGGATAGCTGTTGAATAGCGCACCTTGGTTGGTTACCCCGGTGCCGGAAACGGTAATAGGCTTGTTGCCGGTCAACTGGCCGCCGCCAAAATCCAAGGTCGAGTTGTTCGTGATCGAGATGGAAGACACTAAATTGAAGCAGTTGTTTCCCGCATAAATGGTGCCTCCGCTGATTTTCACCAGGCCGCTAAAGCTCTGTGGTGTGAAAATGGAGAGCACACTCGATCCCTCCTTGAGCAGTGTTCCTACCCCGGTAATCACCGGCGATCCGGTCCCGCTGTTGAACGAGAAATTATTGGTGCTGGAATTGACGGTCATGAGGCTGGGTGACACCGAGCCGTTGACGGTCACACTGTTCGAAACCCCGACCGTGTCATCGAACAACACCTGATCGTTCGTGTTAAACACCGTCTGCGCGCTGGTGTTCAAATTAAGCCAGTTGGCTGAAATCCCGGAATCCCACACGCCGTTGCCTCCAGCGGAATTCCATTTCAATTGATTGCCGGTTGCGAGCAGGGTGACATTGGCTGCCGTGCTGCTGGTTTTTCCATTGGCGCTGCCAACTACGACACTGTAGTTCGTGCTGGCGGTGGCACTGCCAACGTTCATGATTGTCAGGGTGGAGCCGGTTTGACCGGCAATCGCCACCGAATTTGCGTACCACTGATTGGTTGTGGGCAATGCACTGACTGCTCCAACGCTGAACGTCACTGTGCCGCCCAAAAACACGGATTGTGATTGCGGTTGGGTGACAATGATCGGTGCGGACGTGGCGGGAGGCGCATTCAATTCCGCCTCGTAGTAATGGTTCAAGACCTGCGCGGGCGTCAGGGCGTTGGTATACATGGCCACCTGGCAAATGGTGCCTTGAAAAAAGCGGCTGAAGCCATCGGCCGATCCGGTCCCAATCGCCCACGGATCTGAAAAGTTGATCGCTCCCACGGTGTCCGCGCCCTGGCCCACCAGTTGTGCATTCACATAAAGATTCCAATTGGTCCCGTCGTAGGTGGAAACCAAATAAGTCCAATTGGTCGTCTGCTGGCTGCCGCTGGCGCTGGCGCCATTGTTGGTGGTGTTGAAGGTGCCTCCGTAATAATCGTAATCTCCGCTCGCATTGTTTGCCCTCAGGACCAGCTCATTATCGTTCAACGAGCTGTCATAACCCTTGCCGAGAATGTCGGCCGGACCCTGCGTTGAGTTGGTGGATTGCACCCAGGCTTCCATGGTAATGAGACCTCCAAAATTCAAGATCCCGGCATTGGCGCCGCTGCTCAAGTCAACGAATGATTGTGCCCCAGAGCCGCCAAAGTAAGCGGCGTTGGGTATATAAGCCGTCGGGCCGGCAGTTGAGGAAAGAACGTAATACGACGAATTGTTGCCGTTGCCGGACAAATCGGTGGCCGTACCATTGTTGTCGATCGTCAAATCCAGCGCGTAATATGCCAGGGGATGGTCATTGAGCACCGTACTTTCATAGCTTGCTTGAACCGGGCAAACGGTTGTTAGCAACAAGCCGATGGCGACCAGTAGCCCGCCTTGAAGAGTGCGGAAGATACTATTTATTTTCATGTGGTATGGAGTTGTGTTTTTTTTAGGTTAGGGATTGGCTGGGGATTCAAAGTTCTGGTAGATCCAACCCGCATCGGCGCCGGTTTGGCTGGGCTGGGGCCCCGGAAAATTGCTGTACTGGTATCCGCTAGATCCAGCCGCCTGGGCAGCTTTTCCGTCAGCTAAAATCACCGGATCCAGCCAGTGGTGGGCTTCCGCATGGCCGTCGGCAAAAGCAAATGTCCCGATCGAGCCATGGTAGACGGAAAACACATCGGTAAAGCTAATCCGGTTGTCGGCTGCGACGATGTGTCCACCACTGGCCGTCAGCGCAAAGGTTCCTTCATTGTAGCCCCGGGTATCGGCCTGCTCCGCGAAAATCACGCAGTTGGCAGATCGCGTTATTTGTGCCGATTTGGTAAAACTGAACTGACTAAAACCGGTGATGGGTTCGACATCTTCCGTGATCGCATAGCTGTCATAAGCCCAGCCAACCGAACTTCCGGTGCCGATGGGCAAATTGAACCGAACATCGCCGGGACAGTGATAAACCCCTGGACTTGGCGCATAGGAGACAAGAACATTGTTGGTCTGCAAATCATGCTGCACGTCAGACAAAGCAATCGCCTGCGATGTCCAGTCGCCTGGAGCGTTTGCATCCAAGCCCCAAAACCCTCCAGCGTTGTTGAATGCCGTTGGATTGTATTGCACAAGATTGCCGTTGTTGTCATTCACATACATCGTAAATGCCAACCCCAACTGTTTCTGGTTGCTCAAACACGTTGCTTCCGTTGCTTTGAGTTTGGCCCTGGCAAGAGCGGGAAGCAGCATCGCCGCCAGGATCGCGATGATGGCAATTACGACCAACAGTTCAATCAAAGTGAAGGCTTGACGCGGAGCCTTCGCCAATGAAATGGTGTTCGTTTCAATACTTTTCTTCATACATACATAGTGATGTGATTATAAATTAATTTAACACGCCGATATAGGCGGGGCTTCCAATTTTCTTCGGCGAAGAAGATTAAACACGTGGAATCCAAATTGGAGGCATTGGCCAATCATGATTACCCCCGGAAACAAATCCATTTCCAGAATTCTCATATGATCCGCACTATGACTTTGTCGCGACACAGTGCGAAAGCTTCGTCCTTTCAGCCCCCCGAGCTGTTTGCAGTGATTCAGTGACTGTTTGAAGGGTGTGCACGGATCATCCCAACCGAAAAGCGAAGCATTCAAGCTGTTGACGCCCAACACTATATATGCAATCATACTCCCTCTCAAAAAAAACGATTGCGTCATTACGACACAGCCCGGAATTCGGCCAGGGAGTTTTTTTGTTTCGGCGCCACGTCGTTAAAAAATCGTCGCACGCGTTCAAAACCGTGAAGGACATTGCGGGTGCTGCGGGAAAGCCGCGGGACCAGGATTAAAGGCTTTATCATGACAAATTTTGCGTTTCAAAAAAGGTTCGAGCCGACCGGTGAATCGTCGCGTTTGAAAACCAAACTCCCGATTCGGCAACGCCGGCTCGCGTTCGCCGCTTCAGCAGCTCCCGCTGTCTTACCCTAATCGGTGAAAAGCTAATTGCAAACGGCGGGGCGTAAATTAATGCAACTTTAATGTAACCTTAATGGAAGATTAATGCAAAATGCCGCGATGGAATGCCGCTGTGGCGGCTTCAGTGCGGTCGTTGACTTCGAGTTTCCCTAGAATATTTTTGATGTGGAATTTTGCGGTGTTTTCTGTGCACCCCAGCACCTTTCCAATTTCCCGATTGCTCAATCCTTTGATTAATAATTCCAGGACTTCCATCTCCCGCGGAGTCAAATCCGAAGCAGGATCATGTTCAGAAAGGCTGCGTATAACATGGGGAGGGGTGTATTGCCCACCGCCATGCACGAGCTTGATGGCGTGAAATAATTCTTCGCTCAACACACTCTTTAACGAATACCCGCGCGCACCGGCTTGAAAAGCGCGATAAATGTCCTCTTCCCCGTCATAGCTCGAAATGATGATTACCTTGGGCGAATCAAATTCCTTATGCAACTTGATCGTGGCTTCGATGCCACTGGAATCCGGCAGGCGTAAATCCATCAGGACGACATCCGGCAAATGTTGACGATAAAGCTCAATGGCTTGGGCGGCGGTACTGGCCTCGGCAACCACTTTGAGGTCGGAGTCCATTTTTAGCGAGGTCAACAATCCGATCCGTACGAGAAAGTGATCGTCAACTATCAATATTCGGATTTCTTTTTTCATTCGCCTTTTTGCTTTGCCAGGTAAGAACCCGGATTCGATAAATCGGATACTTGTTCCGGCACTGGGATTCTGACTGAAATGATGGTTCCTTGACCGGGGCTGCTGGTGGCTTGAAAGGTTCCACCGATCTTTTCGGCCCGTTCACGCATGCCCAAGAGTCCGAAGTGTCCGGAGGACGTGCCGAAGGCATTGGCCGGACTGAATCCACAACCATCGTCGTGAATGGAGAGTTTCAACCAACGAGACTCACAGTTTAATTCGATCCTTATGTTTCCCGCTCCCGCGTGTTTGATGGCATTGGTAACGGCCTCCTGCCCGATCCGCAACAAATGGTTTTCAACCTGGTTGGGCAACGACTGATAGCGACCTTTTACCGCCACGACAATTTTGACGTGTGAATCATCTCCCGAGGTGGTGGCGAACCGGGACAAGGCGGTTGGCAGATTATGCTTTTCAAGGTCCAGAAGCCGGAGATTGCGAACGGTTCGTCCGGCTTCCGCCTGGGCGTGGTTGATCATGGAACGGGCCACTTTCAAAATGCGTTGAGCCTCCTGAGACACGCCGTGCATGGAGTCAGCCAAGGCATTTAGTTGCAAACTGGTCCCGGCCAGGGCCTGTTCGAGCGTATCATGAATATCGCGGGCGATCCGTGCGCGTTCCTCCAACGTTGCCTCGCGCTCGACTTTTTGATGAATCAACAGTGCTTGAGCATGGACCTGTCGTTTCAAAGTAAAGATCCAAAGCAGTGCCCCCGCCAAAATCAACATGATGACACCAAACGCCGCGAACAGGCGCTGCAGGGTCCACCAACCAGGATGTTCCAAGGCAATCACATCGCTTGCGGAATTGAGCAGCAGCTCAAAAGTTGGGGCATTG
>Ga0206881_10095_pt1 | contig 28653 bp, 25 predicted proteins | sample Alteio_BWOrgCont_3_FD_152867 | JGI IMG/M metagenome (GOLD analysis project Ga0206881, IMG submission 152867) | Enriched cells from forest soil in Barre Woods Harvard Forest LTER site, Petersham, Massachusetts, United States -... | ecosystem: Environmental > Terrestrial > Soil > Temperate forest >...
TATTCAGGATGTCTACGCCTCCCAGCTCTCGTGACTCTCATCAAGAGGCAGCCCAACAATACTGTCACCAAGGGCGTGATGGGCTCCGGGAATTCTGAGCCATATGCAATGTTAGTCTTCGACCAAATCTGACCTGAGAAAGAGGAGGATTTGGGATGCGGAAAAAGCGGTTCAGCGTGGAGCAGATGATCGGGGTGTTGAAGCAGGCTCAGGTTGGTGTTCCCGTGGCGGAGGTGATCCGCAAGGCGGGAATCAGCGAACAGACCTTTTATCGATGGAAGGCGAAGTACGCTGGCCTGGAAGTGGACCAGGTCCGCCAGATGGCTCAGTTGCAAGAAAAGAACGTGCGGCTGAAGCAGCTTGTGGCGGAGCTGACGCTGGACAAGACGATGTTGCAGGACGTGCTTTCAAAAAAATGGTGAAGCCTTCGCGGCGTGGACCCATGGTGGAGCGTTTGGTGGTGAGCTACCTGGTCAGCGAGCGGCGAGCCTGCCGGGTTCTGCGTGTGCCGAGGGCGACCTACCGTTACCGAAGCTGCCTGGATCCAAGGACTGAGCTGCGGATGCGCATCCGCGAGATCGCTCAGGTAAGAGTGCGCTACGGATATCGTAAGATCCGCGTGCTGTTGAACCGCGAAGGCTGGGAAGTTGGCAAGTATCTGGTGTATCGTCTGTACACGGAAGAAGGCCTAACACTGAAGAGGATGAAGCCAGCTGGGATGCGGAAGGCTGCGCGACATAGGGAGGAACGGTTCAAGGCTACTGCGCCCGACCAGGCGTTCCCTGCGAGTCGTGTTGGGTGAAGCCGAACCCGGCGGTTAGCAACGGGATCGCAATCAAAGCGCCTCCGATCGCGAACAATCCGCCGGCGAAGCCCACCACCGCTCCGAGACCGACGAAGAGAACAACCTCCGAGAAGCTCATGCCGATTACCTGTCGTCCACACGCAATGTTAGCTAACCTCGATAAAGCTTGAACTTGTCTTTGTGCTCGAAACAAGCTCTCAAAACTTATAGCCGGCCCACAACACCCAGTAGTTGAGATTGCGCCCGGGCTGCGTCTGCTTGAGGAAGGAACCTGCATAAAAAATCGCGTAGTCACCCTGAAACCAGAGATGACGGTTCGCCTGCCATTGAACCTCCGTGCCAGGCCGGTTTCCAACGAATCGTGCACGACTGTCGTCTGCGGCCCTGATCAGAAATCCCGGTATAGCGTACACGCCATCTTCAAGACTCTGCCGCCACTGAAAAATCCAATCGGCAAAGACAGAAACACCGTGGGGAGCTTCGAGCTGCACTTTAGGGTGAATGTCCATAAAATTCAGAGGTCCGGGACCGGTGGATGCCAAGACGCCGAAGTAACGTCCGGATGGGTAGAGTGGGTTGAATGTTCCGAGCGTCTTGCTACCGGGGTGATCTCCACTTGCAATGTCAGCGTCCACGCTGAACCGCGGTTTAAGAGGGGCCGTCGGGAATCGATATCCGGTATTGGAAGCGATGGTCCATGCCTCGATGTTTCCCGAACCGAAAGTGCCGAACTGCCAGGTACCCTCATAGTCAAAGTCCAATCCGGGCCGTTCAGTAGCGGCGGGCTGAAAAATCCTCGCCCCCAAGAAGTGGCGCACCTCCGGGGCTGTGCCTCGTTCGAACGTCGCTTCTTTACGATTCAGACCCAGGTAGTACACGTCCAAGGTATGTTTGCGAGGCAAGGGCCGTGCGGCGTACACGCCCCAAAAACCAACGGTGTGGTCGGGCGCGTTGTCGAAAAATCCGAACTTATCCAAGTCGGGACGCATCGCAAATCCGTCGACTTGCCAAGAGTCGATTTTGCTTTTTACCATAAAGCCATCGAAGCTTAGACGGCTGTTCGGACCTTCGCGCACGTTGATGAAGCGGCCCGAGCCGTAGTCCATCTCCTGTCTACCGACTCGGAGCTTGATCCAGATCCGATTACCCCATGTGCCCAGCTCCAAGAACGCCAACTGGAAGTCGAGCTTCTTTTCATCGATGGTTCGCGGCCCGCCTATGCGGAACGAATTCAACGCACTCTTTAATTCGACGAAAGTCCGAACGTGTTTGCCGTAGTGAACGTCGAAGTGGATCATATATCTTTCATTGAAGTAGCCGTTCATATAGGGCTGCTGGCCCCAATTGTCATTCCCGATCTGCTCCCAGACCTCTCGCGCCTCTCCACCGATTGTGAGGTACCAATCTTCCCTGCCGCCGCGCAACGCGATGTACTTGATCGGATCCCAAAAGTCTTCACGGAGGTTCGGATTCCTCAGGAAACTCCAATCCTCGTCCTCACTCAGTAACTTGTAGCTGCGATCCGGCGTTGGCGGGTTTGCTTGATCCGACTGGGCATACGCGGGCAGCACGCCTACGAGGAACACCAGTACGAGGATTGGAAACATTCGCATCGGATATTTTTCCTGAAACGCCTGCTGCCGCTGAGCGTCGCTGATCTATTTGCTGACGGGCGAATGGATTTCGGCAATATAGCCCCCGGGGAATTGCACTACGGCCGAATTTCGCTGCTCGGCCGTATAGGGAGCAACCAAAATCGTGCCTCCCGCCGTCTTGGCCTTAGCGAGAGTGTCCGTTAGGTTCCGGACCTCATAGCCAGTCGTCTCTCGTCCGTAGGGGTAAGGAAGATGGCCATCCGTCACAAACACGGTCATTTTGCCGAAGTTCGATTCGATCCGGATTCGCCGATAGGTGTCAGTGGCCCGCCCGATCTCCAGGCCGGGAGCGTCCGCGTCATCGGAGGTGACTTTGCCGAGAGAAAAGGCGAGGAAGCTGCGAGTGAATGCGTCCACCCTGTCGGCGGAAACATAGACGCGGTTTTCCGGAATAGTCTGAAGTGGCGCTGAGGACGACGGTGTAGTATGCCGGTAGAATTGCATATTCACGCCGCCGGGCCATTGGATTATTACATCCCGCCCGATCGGATCGTTAAATGGGCTCACAAGCACATCTGCGTCATCAGCTCGGGCGGCTCGGATCGCCGCATCCATGTCGGTTACAAGATAACCCGTCCGCTCCGATCCGAAAGGATATGGGGCCGCTGTCGTGAAACCTAAAACTGAAAGGACCCCCACTGGTGTAGACACCGCCTGCCACATGGTTCGGCTCGGAGTTGGGGTCACGGTCGTGGCGGCTTTCTTGGAAGCAGTGCCGCCGAAAGTGGCGAGCAGGCTAGCGACTAAGCGATCGAAATCTTCTGGCGCGACATAGACGTGCGTCGTATCGTATTGCGACCCCACGGCGAAGTTCGGCGTTGCCACAGCAGCTTGGGCGGCTGCAGGTGCAGTACGCGGCAACAGCAATAGACGGGCGCTTCGGAGAGTGAGAACGGCCACGACAGCGGTGACCGCAAGGGCTCTGCTTATACGCATCTGATTCTCCTTTCTAAAGGTGAATCAAGATTTCAGCTGAGGGATAGGCTTGCAGTCAGCACCAAACTGCTCCATCTTCACATTGTTGTCAGATCCGACCAGGACGTCGAAACGTCGCATGCCGTTCGAGTCGACAAGTACGACCCCCGATGCACCGGCATTGTTGAGGAAGAGATAGCTAGATGCCCCACCTGGACGATCGAACAGCACATGGGTACCCTTGTCGTCCACCTCGAGCACTGCCGTCGGACCCTTCGAGTCGGGGTTGGCCAACTTCACCGCCGGACGCCCGGTGGAGTCGAGCAGAACCTCCATGCCAATTGCGCCATTCGTTTCAAGCAATTGAATGACCGGGTTTCCCGACCTTGCAGACATTATGATTCGGGGATGGCCTTGGCTATCGACAATCTTGATCTCATCCGTGATCACCGGTAAGGACGATGCGTACATGTTGGCCTCCGATACCCCCCGTGTTCAGAACGCAAAACAATCGCAACCCAACTCCCATAGCCCAAACTTACCCAGCACCGGTAGGTGCCAGCTGTTGCTTTCCTTGGTGTGACCCGCTGCATGGGAACACGCAGCAGAATGGGAAGCGCCGAGCGATTGATTCGAAGCCTTCGCGTACCCGCCATACTTTTTGACAGGCGACCAGTCCGGACTCACTGGAAGCGCCGGAGGCGCCAGTTTTGAGAATTCGGCGGTGGCATATACGATTTTCCCGCCGACAATGGTGAGCACCGATTCGAGCTGTTTGATCTCTTCTTCCGGAATGGAGAAATAATCTGCCGACAAAACGGCGAGGTCTGCCAGTTGTCCGGGGGCGAGCGCTCCCTTCTTTCCGTCCTCGGTTGAAAACCAACTGCTCCCCATTGTGTAAAGCTTCAGGGCTTCCGCGCGATCCAATCGGTTTTCCTGCGGATACAGTCTAAGGCCGCCTATCGTCTTGCCTGTAATAAGCCAGTGGAGCGAGACAAACGGATTGTAACTGGACACTCTGGTTGCGTCCGTGCCGGCCCCAACCGGAATGCCCATCTCGAGCATCCGTCGGATTGGCGGAGTGCGCTTGGCCTGCTGCGCGCCGTAGCGTTCGACGAAGTATTCTCCCTGGAAAGCCATGCGATTCTGTACGGCAATGCCGCCGCCCAACTTCTTGATGCGTTCCAGGTTGCGATCCGTAATTGTCTCGCAATGATCGAAGAACCAATGGAGACCCTCGAAGGGAATCTCGCGGTTTACCGCCTCGTATACGTCGAGTGCACGAGAAATCGTTTCGTTGTAAGTGGCGTGCATGCGAAACGGCCATCGATTTTCCGCCAGATATTGGACAACTGCCTTCAATTCACTCTCCATCACGGGAGGCATGTCTGGCCGCGGCTGGAGCATATCCTCGAAATCCGCTGCCGAAGCCACGAGCATCTCTCCAGCACCATTGATGCGATAGAAGTCATCGCCTTGGCCAGGTTTCGTTGTCTTTGTCCATCGTTGAAAATCCGCGAGCTCTTGCTCCGCTTTTTGGGGATAAAGATTAGCGGCTAGACGAACGGAGAGCTGGTTCATCTGATGGAGTTCGTTGACGACTTGGTAGTCGTCGGGATAGTTCTGGAAACCGCCGCCTGCATCCACCGCACTCGTGATGCCGAAACGATTCAACTCACGGAAAAACAGACGCGAAGAATTGAGTTGATCTTCCCGTGAAAGCTTTGGCCCGTTGGCCAACGTCGAGTAGAGGATGAAGGCGTTCGGTTTGGCCACGAGAATTCCCGTAGGATTGCCTCGGTTGTCCCTCTGGATTTCGCCCGCCTGTGGATCGGGCGTGTCCTTGGTGTAGCCCAGGGCGCGCAAAGCGGCACCGTTGAGTAACGCACGGTCATACAAATGCAGCACAAAGACGGGCGTGTCCGGAGCCACGGCATTGATCTCATCGAGCGTCGGCATGCGCCGCTCGGCGAACTGAAACTCGGTCCAGCCTCCTACGACTCTCACCCACTGTGGCGCAGGCGTACGTGCAGCTTGCTCCTTCAACATGCGGAGAGCATCTGCAAGCGATGGCACACCGTCCCAACGCAGCTCCATGTTGTAGTACAGGCCCCCGCGGATGGGGTGCATGTGCGAATCGTTGAGGCCGGGGATGACCGTCCGCCCCTTGGCGTCAATGACCTTGGTCGCTGAGCCGCCCAGTCGCATCATCTCATCGCTGTTTCCTGTGGCGGTGACCTTTCCGCCATCGATGGCAATCGCTTCGACAAACGACGGAAAGACGTTCGTCGCAATCTTCGCGTTGTAAATAACGGTTTCTGCTGACATCGGACCCCCTCCGTCGATTGATTTAGTTTGCGCAAACTCGGGGAAAGGGCAAGGGTGCTCCCTGCCCCGCCCAATTACTTGTGTGCCGCTGCGGCAAGAGGAACCTTGTATTCCGGATACTTGGTGGGCGGGGCTCCGTGCACCATCGTGTCGGCGTACTCCACCCCCATGCCGTAAGCCCCAAAATGATTCTTCACGATATCCATCACCGCGTCGTAGGTCGCGATGTTTGCCCAATCGCGTTGCCACTCCAACATCACCATTAGCGCCGTGACGGGCTTTGCGCCTGCTTGGATCACCCGTTTCATCGCGTTGTCGTGAGCGAGTTGGCTCACATCGCCACAGCAGTCCTCCACGACATAGACCTCGTACCCATCGTGAATTGCTTGCACCGTCGGAAGCGTAACGCAGGTTTCCGTCCAAAGCCCGGCCAGCACGATCTTTTTCCGCCCTGTCTTTTCGATCGCTGCGACGAAGTTCTTGTCGTCCCAAGAGTTCATCGAAGTACGCTCGATGGGGACCTTGCCTGGGAACACCGCCTGGATCTGTGGCCAGAGATTGCCGCTGAAGCTACTCTCAACTGTGCTAAGCACCACGGGAAGATCAAAGACTCTAGCTGCTTTCGAGAGAGCAACGACAATGTTGATGACTCCTTGACGATCAAAATTTGCGACCCCGAATAGCATTTGGGGCTGATGATCAATCAATGCCACGACGCTGTTGTCCGGAGTCAGAAGTCCCTTTTCACTGAGCTTGGGACGATTTCCAATTGCTGCTTGTTGACTCATACGATTTCTCCTTTTTGCGTGTGAATCACTGCTACAAAAGCAACATTCTTACCACTTGGCCCGCGCTTCATTCTTTGATCGCGGATTTTCTTTTCTCAGCGACAGGTTCGCTCTTGGCGTGCATCGACTTCACGAGGTCCGCCGCAGATGCTCCTTCGAGCGATAGTCCATAGCCCACTTCTCGCACGATGCGTTCTTTCAGGGGCTGAATGAAGTGCACACGTGTGTTGCGCCGAGTCACCTCCGGAGCCTTTAGGTACAGTTCGGCCAATTCGCGGGCACGATTGAGCGCCTGGCCGTTCGGCACAACTTCCGCGACAACTCCCCAGTCTTGCGCAACGTGCGCCGGCAGCGGTTTCGGGTCTAGCAAAAAAGCTTCGGCACGTCCTGCTCCAGCGCGGTAGCTCCACGTCGTGAAGATGCCGTCACCCGGCGCAACACCTACGGCGTAGTGCGCTACATCCTGAAAGGTCGCACCCTCGCCGGCGACAATGACATTGCCCAGCAGCGCATAATCGGAGTGCACGTAGGCGCGTCCCTCGATCGCCGCGATCAGCGGCACGCGTATGTTGGCGATGTTTTCCAAAACCTGAACGCCCTCGTCGTGAACCTGGCTCCAGACTCCGGGATCGGAAACCTCGCCGAATGATGACCAGTCGACATCGATAATGAAGTCCCCTCCCGCGCCGGTGAGGATGACGATCTTGTTAGCACGGTCTTGTCCGATTCGGTAAAACGCGTCGACAAATTCCGTGTGACCTTGTGCGTTCATAATGCACGGCCCGCCGTTACTATGGAACTCGGCAACCAGCACGCCCTTGGCGTCCCGCGTCAGCTTCAGTTGGCGATAGGCAGAGAAATAGTCCGATTGAGCTGTCTGCATGGCATTGTCCTCTCGTGTGTTTAGGGTTCGAAGGTCGGCTTCTCTTTCAGGATTAGAGCCTCTCCCAGCGACCAAATTGCAGCTCCAAGCAGTACCACATCCTTAATTAGGAACTGTCTGACTGCCCCCGAAAGGGCGGGGAATCCACCAAGGCTTGGCTCCCATCCAAAAACGACCTGCGCTCTCTACAGCAGCATGCCGAGTGCCAAGAAGCAGCGTCGCAGTATCGCCTGAATTAAAAAGGGATACGAAATGGCGAATCTCGGCGTCACTCGTTTCGTGGCGAATCTTTGACGTCAAGGCGGAAAGCAGATTGACGTGGCGTGCGAGCGCAATTTCGTAACACATTCAACCGAGAGCTTGAGAAAAACCGGGAAGACTCTGGGCTCGGAAAGTACCGGCTGATACTGAACCACGCGGCGACAGCACTTTCCCTTCTGTGTGCGATCAGGTGGGGAATCTGCGCGCTCCCTTCGCGCAGAAGGCGGTCGGCTCTCATTTAGCACTCAACGTGCTCTTCCAAGCGGGTCGGATCTAACCGTCGCCGGGCGCTCCGGACTAAGGAGCAACGCTTCAGTTTACGCTGCCCCAACGAAGGACAGTAAACGCATGACCTCAGCGGATGACGTCATGGTGTTCATTATTTATCATCGATGATGCCCGTATGCGTGCGTCGGTGCAGCGTCAGTTGAAGTCGATTCGCGGAGGCCGTACGAACGTAAATGAGGTGCTCCGATGGAGCGGAGGCCAGGCTTTGTGGAGATGTCAGACTATGTGCGGGAATGTCTCCGTGAGGATGAGGAATTCATCCTGTACCGAGCACGTGCAAGCGCAGCAGAAGTGCCTTCTGTTCTTCTGCTGACCTTTGCTTCAATACACCCCCGACTGGAAAGCCACAAGAAGATAGAGCACGAATATTCGCTTTGCCGGGATTTCGACACAACATGGGCAGTTCGACCCCTTGCTTTTTCTGAGTGCGACGGACAGAAAGCGCTTGTGCTCGAGGATCCCGGTGGTGAGTTTCTCCATCGTCTGATTCGAGGCCCGATGGAAATAACGCAGTTTTTGCGCATCGCCATTGGGCTTTCAACCGCACTCGGCCGGTTACACAATCGGTCGGTGATCCACAAAGATCTAAAACCCTCGAATCTCCTTGTCGACACCGCTACCGGCCATGCTTGGCTCACTGGTTTTGGAATAGCCACACCTCTTCCGCGCGAACGACAGTCCCCGGGGCCACCCGAGTTCATCGCTGGAACCCTGCCCTACATGGCACCGGAACAGACCGGACGCATGAATCGTTCCGTCGATTCGCGTAGTGATCTTTATTCCCTTGGCATCACGTTTTACGAAATGCTGACCGGCGGCCTTCCCTTCACCGCTTCCGATTCGATGGAATGGGTGCACTGCCATATTGCTCGGCAGCCCGCGCCACCCGACGTGCAGCTGAAGGGCATTCCGGTGGTGCTTTCGGCCATCATCATGAAGCTACTCGCCAAAACCGCTGAGGAGCGGTACCAAACAGCAGCCGGCCTAGAGCGTGATCTTCGTCGTTGTCTTGACGAGTGGGAGACGCGGCACTCCATCGACGAATTCCCCCTTGGCGAACAGGATTTTCCAGACCGGCTGATGATTCCCGAAAAGCTGTATGGTCGAGAGCGCGAGGTTGACGCTTTGCTCGCAGCCTTCGACCGGGTCGTGACGCAGGGTAGGCCAGAGCTCGTGCTTGTGTCCGGTTATTCTGGCGTCGGCAAATCTTCTGTGGTAAACGAGCTGCACAAGGTACTTGTTCCTCCGCGCGGGCTGTTCGCCTCCGGCAAGTTCGACCAGTACAAGCGCGACATACCTTATGCGACCCTGGCACAGGCTTTCGAGATGCTGGTCCGTCAGATCCTCGTCACAAGCGAAGCAGAGGTGCATCAATGGCGGGACGCCCTAGAGGAAGCTCTGGGGCCCAATGGCCAGCTCATCATCAAACTCGTCCCAGAAGTGGAATTCCTTATCGGGAAACAGCCGCCCCCTCCAGACTTGCCTCCGCAAGACGCGCAGCGTCGCTTCCAACTAGTGTTCCGGCGATTCCTCAGTGTATTCGCGCAGCCGGAACATCCTCTCGCCTTGTTTCTCGACGACTTGCAATGGCTCGATGCGGCAACACTTGATTTCATAGAAGACCTTCTGACCGCATCGGACGTCACCCACTTGATGTTAATACTCGCGTACCGCGACAACGAAGTCGATTCTTCTCATCCGCTGATCAGAAAGCTTGAAGCGATCCGCAAAGCCGGCGCAACAGTGCAAGAGATTGTACTCGCACCCCTGACTCGTGAAGACCTCGAACACTTAATCGCAGACGCGATTCATTCCGAGCCGGATACAGCTAGCCCACTGGCGCAACTTATTCATGATAAGACCGCCGGTAATACGTTTTTCGCGATTCAATTTATCGCTTCACTCACCGAAGAAGGGTTACTCGTTTTCGATCGCCGCGAAGGGCGATGGTCTTGGGAGCCGGCTCGCATAAATGCCAAGGGCTACACGGAAAATGTAGTGGACTTGATGGTGGAAAAGTTGAGTCGCCTTCCCGGCGAGACCCAGAACGCGTTAAAGCTGCTTGCCTGCTTGGGCAACAGCACACAGTTCACAGCGTTGCGCATGGTTTTTCAAGAGTCGGAAGAAGACATCCACGGCCAGCTTTGGGATGCCGTCCGAGCGGGCCTTATTTTTCGCTCGGAAGATTCTTACACCTTCCTCCATGATCGCATTCATGAAGCTGTCTACTCCTTGATCACGGTTCGATCGCGTGCCAAGACTCATCTCCGAATAGGGCGGCTCCTCGCAGAACGCACTCCTCCAGAAAAGCTGGAAGAGGCCATCTTCGAAATCGTGAATCAACTGAACCGCGGCCCTGACCTGATCACGTCAACAGTGGAGCGCGAACGCCTCGCGGAATTAAATCTGATGGCCGGCCGGCGCGCGAAACTATCGACTGCCTACGCTTCGGCGCTTAAGTACTTTACTCTCGGCCGCGAATTGTTGACCGACGACGCATGGCAGCACAATTCCGATCTGATCTTCTCGATTGAATGTCTTCTAGCGGAATCTGAATTACTGACCGGAAATCTGGTGCGCGCAGACGATCGACTCTCAAAACTTGCGCAACGAGCCAAAGGCAGCCATGAAATGGCCGTTGTCACACGGTTGCGGCTCACTGCTTATACCGCTTTGGATCGAAGCGACCGTGGCGTGGAGGTATGCCTTGAATATCTCCGGCGCGACGGCAGTGTATGGCCCCTTCATCCGACCGAAGATGAAGTGCGCCGCGAGTATGATCAAGTCTGGGCAGTGGTCGGAGACCGTGAAATCGAGGAATTCATAGACCTGCCTTTGATGACTAACCCAGAAGTGCTCGACATGCTCGAAGTTCTGACCGAGGTTGTCACCCCGGCCGTCTTTTTCGACGAGAGGCTGTCGTCATTTCTTCTTTGCCGGATGGTAGGTCTCAGCCTCGATCATGGTAATACTTCCGCTGCCTGTTTCGCATATGTATGGTTTGCAGTGACTGCTAGATCTCACTTTGGGAATTACAAAGACGCATTTCGATTCGGTCATCTTGGCTATGAGCTGGTCGAAAAGCGTGGGCTAACGACGTATCAGGCCCGCACCTACATGTCTTTCGGAAATCTTGTGGTTCCGTCAGCGAGACATGCCATAGAAGGGCGCAAACTGGTTCGTCGCGCTTTCGAGGCCGCGTATCAAAACGGTGATTTGACGTTTGGAGCCTACAGTCTCGAGCAGTTGATCACAAATCTCTTAGCCGTAGGAGACCCCCTTGCGGAAGTTCAGCGTGAGGCCGAAAACGGCCTTGCCTTTGCTCAAAAAGCACAGTTCGGTCTGGTTGTTGATCTCTTCTCCGCCCAGGTCCAACTTGTCCGGATGCTCCGCGGCCTGACCACGAAATTTGGCTGCTTCAACGACGAACATTTTGATGAGCTTGAATTCGAGCGACACTTGGCCAGTAATCCGGTTCTGGCGGATCCTGAATTTGGGTATTGGGCCCTAAAGGTACAGGCCCAGTTTCTAGCGAGGAACTATGATTCCGCTATTCATGCGTCGCTAAAGGCCCAGCAGCTTCTTTGGTCAGCACCCTCGCTATTAGAACCCTCGGTGTTTCGATTCTACAGTGCCCTTTCGTACGCAGCGGCATGGGACTCTTCATCTCCTGACCAAAAGCAGCAGTATTTCGGTGAAGTGCTAGATCACCAGCGGCAGCTCGACATTTGGTCGGAGAACTGCCCTGCGAATTTCGAGAACCGCGCTGCTTTGGTGGGGGCAGAGATCGCCCGCATCGAAGGCCGCTTGCTCGATGCCGAAGAGCTTTATGAAAAGGCCATCTACTCGGCGCACGCAAACGGATTCATCCACAATGAAGCGGTTGCGAACGAAGTTGCAGCACGGTTCTACTCTGCGCGCGGCTTCGAGAAGGTTGCGAATGCATACTTGCGCGATGCCCGTTACTGTTACCAGCGGTGGGGAGCCGGTGGTAAGGTTCGGCAGTTTGACGCGTTACACCCTCACTTGAGCAAGGCCGAGGTAGCGGTCAGCCCCAGCAGCATGATCGGCGTGCCTGTTGAACAGCTGGATTTAGGCACGGTGATCAAAGTCTCGCAAGCTGTATCGGTCGAGATGGATCTCGAAAAACTAATCGATACGGTCATGCGGGCCGCTCTTGAGCACGCGGGAGCGGTTCGAGGGTTGTTAATTCTGTCACGTGATGATGCTCAGCGCATCGAAGCGGAAGCCACGACAATTGGCGACAAGGTTCTGGTACGACGGAAGGAAGCGGCCCGATGCGCCGTGCCCCAATCGATCGTCAATTATGTCATTCGGACACAAGACTTTGTGATCCTGGACGATGCCTCTAGCCAGAACCTCTTTATTGCAGATATTTATTTCTCTCAACACTATGCCCGTTCAGTCCTCTGTTTGCCATTGATCACACAGGGTAAGCTCGTAGGCATTCTTTACCTCGAGAATAATCTCGCGCCGAATGTGTTCACTTCCAACCGAGTCGCACTTCTCAGACTATTAGCATCCCAAGCCGCCATTTCGTTGGAGAACACCCGGCTCTACACTGATCTTAGACAGAGTGAAGCTAAGATTCGGCGCCTGGTCGACGCCAACATTTTAGGAATCACGACCTGGAATTTCGAGGGAGCCATCCTCGCGTCCAATGACGCCTTTCTCCGTATGGTGCAATACGATCATGAAGATTTGATCGCGGGTCGCGTGCGCTGGAGAGACATGACACCTGCGGACCGGCGCGATCGTGTCGAATTCGAGTTGGCAACAGTAATGCGGACCGGAACCGTACAGCCCTTTGAGTCAGAGTTGTTCCGGAAAGATGGCAGCCGGGTGCCCGTGCTGCTTGCCGGGGCGCTTTTCGAGGAAGGTGGCAGCGAGGGCGTTGCATTCGCGCTCGACTTAAGCGAGCAAAAGCGGGTGGAGAGGACCCTTCGTAAGCACGAGGCTTACTTAGCCGAATCCCAGAGGCTGGCCCACACAGGCAGTTGGGCCAGCGATGGCACAACCCACGAGTACCAGTACTGGTCCGAGGAAATGTTCCGAATTTTCGGATTTGATCCGCGACAGGGCCTTCCGAAGCGGGACCAATGGCTGCAGCAGCGACTGCATCCAGAGGATCGCGACAAGGTCAGACGGCAGGGCAGCGATCGGATGTTCGTCCAAAAGGTAGATGCCGACCTCGAGTTCAGAATCGTGCTGCCTGATGGAACGCTCAAACACATTCGTGGCCTGGCCCATCCAGTAGTGAGTCCCGATGGAGAGCTTATTGAAGTGGTCGGCACGGTGGTCGATATCACGGAGCGCAAGCGTGCCGAAGCGGCGCGCGATAGGCTGCGCCAGCTAGAGGCGGACCTTGCGCACATGAACCGCGTGACCACGATGGGCGAGTTGACGGCTTCATTGGCCCACGAAATCAAGCAGCCAATTGGGGCGGCGGTTACAAATGCTCAAGCGTGTTTGCGATTTCTTGATGGGGACCGACTTAATCTAATCGAGGCGCGCGAGGCTGCTTCGGAAATGGTCCTCGACGCTAGACGTGCGGCCGACATCATCGACCGTGTCCGCTCGCTTTACCGAAAGGATTCTTCACATCATGAGACGGTCGACTTAAACGACCTGATTCGAGAGATGACCGTTATGCTGCGCGACGAGGCCAATCGGCATTCCGTTACAACGTGCACTGATCTCGCCGAAGGGCTCCCCAAAGTAATGGCCGATCGTGTGCAGTTGCAGCAGGCATTGATGAATCTCATGCTCAATGGGATTGAGGCGATGCAGGACACGACCGGGGAGCTGAGCATCAAGTCGCGGCTGGCTGAAGAGCATCAAGTGCAGATTTCCGTCGCCGACGCCGGCGTGGGGCTACCGATCGGGAAGGCGGACCAGATCTTTAACGCGTTCTTTACTACCAAGCCGCAAGGCACTGGCCTGGGACTGGTGATCACACGTTCCATTGTCGAGTCGCACGGTGGTCGCGTCTGGGCTGCTGCAAATTCCGGCCGGGGGGCAACGTTTTACTTTACGCTGCCCAGTATAGTCGCAGTGACCGCATGAGCTTTCTTGCAGTGGGGCGGATCCCATATTGCGGCCTGAATGGCGTATGAACGGATCCTATTGTTAAGGTGGCGCGTGGGTGAATAGCGGAGATGTCATCTCTAACCAAACTCGGAACCGGCGAAGGCCCTTATGCTCCGCCTCAGATTGCAGGGGGCGCTATGAAGCTGTGCTTCGCCTCAGTGAAGCTCTTTCCCAATGTCGAGACCCCGAGGATCTCACCACGATCCTCTCTGAAGAACTTCGCGAATTCTCCGGTTCTTGCAGTTCTACATCGTCGTCTACAAGGAGAACTCCGACGAAGTCGAATGGGCTGTAGTCGGGCGAGAAAAGAGCCTCATCGCTGGATACGCGAATGTGCCAGTTGAAGAACGGCCATACTGGCAGGCGTACAAGACCCAGGAGCCGCTCTACATCCGTGACTGGGACACCGACGAGAAAGTGCCCGCTCAACTAAGAAAAGGAATTGCAGATCAAGGGCTTGAGGTCGGCTCGCTGTTTTTTGTGCCCCTAACAACGTCTCATCGCCGACTAGGCGCGTTAGGCATGTCCGGAACCTACCGCGACTGTCTCCGGCAGTGAGGACATCAGCTGTCTGCGACTGATTGGCCGTGTAGTTGCATATGCGATTTTTGACAGTTTCAATCTCCGACAGGCGGAGGCAGCACGCTTGGAATTGGAGCGCCAGAATGATCGGTTGCAACGCACTGAACGAGAGCTGCGCGAAGTGATCGAAACGATCCCATGTATGGCATGATCTGCTACAGCAGACGGGAACGCCGAATTCTTCAATCGGCGCTGGTTGGACTACACCGGGGTTACGGCGGATCAGGCGCGAGGCACCGGCTGGACAACTGTGCTCGATCCGAACGACCTCAAAGGGTTTGTGGATTACTGGCAACGGACTTTAGCTTCTGGCGGGCCGGGTGAGTTCGAGGCACGGCTGCGCCGTTTCGACGGCGAATACCATTGGTTTCTGTTCCGCACGACTCCAAGCTTTGACGACAATGGAAAAGTGAACAAATGGTATGCCACAAACATCGATATCGAGAAGCGCAAAAGAGCGGAGCAGGCTCTCACGCGCAGTGAAGCGTATCTTGCCGAAGCGCAGACGCTGACTCATACGGGCAGTTGCGCCATAGATGGCACGAGCCGCGAGATTCTGTACTGGTCAGAGGAAATGTTCCGACTTTTCGGATTTGAACCACAACAGGGATTACCGTTGTGGGAGCAATGGCTACAGAGAATACACCCACAAGACCGCGATAAGTTGAGAATGGCAGCTGATAAGACGTCCCTTGATAAAGTGCCTTGCGACGTCGAGTTCAGAACCCTGAAACTCGATGGAAAAATCAAACATATTCGTTGCATCGGCCATCCACTTTTGAGTCCTAGCGGAGAGCTTGTTCAAGTGGTCGGTACAATGGTCGATATCACGGAGCGCAAACATGCCGAAGAGGCAAGCGATAGGCTGCGCCAGCTTGAAGCAGATCTTGCACGCATCAACCGCGTGACCACGATGGGCGAGTTGACGGCCTCGCTGGCGCACGAAATCAAGCAGCCGATTGGCGCTGCAGTGACTAACGCGGAAGCGTGCCTGCGACTGCTTGACAGCAACCAGCCTGATCTGCCCGAGGCGCGGAAGCTGCGCTGGAAATGGTCAAAGACTCCAGGCGTGCGGCCGCTATTATGAGAGTACGAGCCGGGCGACGTGCGTGGCGAAGGCGATCTGCCCGTTGCCGGAGAGTGCCGGAGCAGCCGGAGCAAATATTATGATGGTACGGGCACTGTGGCGCTTTGACCGAAGGGAAACCTATGAAGGTCGTCCGTACTCTTTCGATCTGCACCCTCCTTTTGTCTCTCGTCACGGCTGCCTTTGCGCTCAATCCGGATCGCGACATCCACCAGCTTGCTCACCGGTCCTGGGGCGAGAAGGAAGGATATCCCGCAAGGGCGCAAGATCTGGCACAAACCACAGATGGTTTTCTGTGGATAGCCACTGATAAAGGGCTCTTTCGATTCGATGGGGTTCACTTTGAACGGTATGTACCGAGATCGGGAAATAAGTTTTCGGATGGCCCATTGCGCGGCCTGCTGGCGCTCCCCGATGGCAGTTTGTGGATCGTCTATAGACGTGAGAACAAGATCTGTGTCCTGCGGAACGGCAACGTCAAGTGCTACGGCAAAGCCGATGGTATAACGTCCCTCCCTACCGCCATCGTTCAGGACCACGAAGACACTCTCTGGGCAAACACAGAGCGTGGAGTCATCCGCTTCAACGGTACACGATGGGAACACATCGGCAAGGAATGGAATTTCCCGGAAGACGTACCACACGAGAATTCAATCGTGTTGTTTGTAGATCGCCACGGAACCCTCTGGGCCGGCGTCAATCATACCGTCCTCTATCTCAAACAGGGATCAAAGCGATTTGAACCGACGGGCGTATTTGCCGTCTGGTCGGCCTCGATCGCCGAGGCACCGGACGGCACGATATGGCTGGCGGACAACTTTAGCTATGTCCGGACCATCAGCACGTCCGTTAGCACGAAATCCGTCGCCATGGCCAAATGCAAGGTAGAGACGCCCGAAGGGACGCCTCCAAAATGTCCCATCGAAGGTCCGCCGGCATTTAAGATCAACGGCCTGGACCGCCTTCTCTTCGACCACAACGGGAGTCTTTGGATAACATCGGATACTTCCGGAGTGTTCCGCGTTCCGCGTCCTGAACTGCTGGGGGAGCAATCGATTTCGAAGACCAGCGATGCCCTGCAGACATTCACTTCAAAGGATGGTTTGAGTGCCGATGACTGCAATTCCATCCTCGAAGACCGGGAAGGAAATATCTGGGTGGCAACCCGGGATGGACTGGACCAGTTCCGCGATACCGCCCTGGTACCGATTGCCCTGCCGACATCGATCTTTCAAACCGCAATCGCACCGGCGGACAGCGGAGATATCTGGATCGCCGGCAGCTGGAACTACGTTGCACGAATTCACGCCGACTCGAGCAATGTGTCACTGATCTCCGCCGACGCCCCGTTCAAGCCTTATCGAGATCCTGCCGGCGTTACCTGGCTAATGGGAAATTCGCTTGGGCAATGGAAGGATGGTAGGTTCCGAAAAGTGGCTCAGCCTCCATACGGCCTTCTGGGCAGCTCTGGTTTTTGGCAAATTGCTAGTGACAGATTCGGAACACTATGGGACTTTTCCGACGGCCTCGGCTTCTTCTCGTTGGACCATCGCCGATGGAAAGCCTGGACAACTCCACGGGAAGTGGCGAAGCAGCACGCTACAAACATCTATTCCGATAGCGCGGGACGTATCTGGGTCGCAACCTACGAGGGCGATATCATCACGATGGATAAGGGCAACGTTGTGGACTATCCTCTCAAACCGGATAGCACCCTACGCTATGTGGAAGCATTTGCCGAGCATGCTCCGCAAGAGATATGGGCAGGGGGAGAAGGTGGTTTGGTTCTGATCAACAGGGGCCACTTTCGCGTCATCAGACCTGCGGCGTTAGATTCTTTAGAAAATGTTACGGGAATTGTCGATGCCGGCAGCGAAGGACTTTGGCTTAATACCTCAAGCGGCGTCATTCACGTCCCCAGCGATGAGGTAGGCCGCGCTTTGCGGGATACCTCCTATCGCTTTCAGTCGGAGCGATTCGATTCCTCTGATGGCCTTCCGGGGCAGACCGTAGATGTATACCCATTTCCAAAGGCGGTCCAAGGAACGGACGGACGGATATGGTTCACTGCTACAAGAGGCGTTGCGTGGATCGACCCGAAGAAAAGGAAGGATTTGAGAAATGCCCTTCCGCCGCCCGTTTCGATCACCTCAATCTCGGCGGATGGCTCGCTTCATCTGCAATTGACTAATCTGCGGCTTCCGGCGCACACGGCAAACGTTCAAATCAACTACACTGCACTGAGCTTATCGGTGCCGGAGCGAGTTCGTTTTCGCTACAAGCTGGATGGAATCGATAAGGGATGGCAAGACGTCGATACGCGCCGCCAAGCCTACTATAGCAACCTGGGTCCCGGATCTTATAGATTCCAAGTCATCGCCTGCAACGACGACGGAGTCTGGAATGAAGCAGGCGCATCCCTCACCTTCTCGATTGCTCCAACCTGGTATCAGAGCGTATGGTTCCACATTCTTTGCGTAGCAGCTTTCCTGGGACTCCTCTGGACGCTCCACCAGCTCCGCATTTGGAGACTGCGGAAGAGGGAGCAAGAGCTTCGGGAGGTGATTGCAACGATTCCGACATTTGCGTGGACGGCCTCGCCCCATGGCTCCGTGGATTTCCTGAATCGGCACTACGAAAACTACACAGGAGTTGCTGTCGGGAAGGCGGTCGGCTCAGCCTGGACAGCCGTCGTTCACCCGGACGATCTGGAGCGGCATCTCGAGAAGTTTCGCACGGCGATGGTGACCTGCGAACTTTTCGAGGTCGAATCGCGCTTTCGACGGGCGGACGGAGAGTATCGCTGGTTTTTGACCCGCGCCGTACCTCTGCGGGATGCGCGCGGCAAGATCGCCAGGTGGTACGGCACTTCGCTCGAGATTGAAGACCACAAACGCGCTGAGAAACTTCAGGCAGACCTCGCTCACATCACCCGCGTTAGCACCATGGGCGAATTGACCGCTTCCCTGGCGCACGAAATCAAACAACCCATTGGGGCTGCGGTAACGAACGCCGAAGTGTGCTTACGATTGCTGAATCGGAACTCGCCTGATGTGCCGGAAGCGCGCGAAGCGGCTTTGGAGATGACGAAGGACGCTAGGCGCGCAGCCGACATCATCGACCACGTACGCTTGCTTTACCAGAAAAGTCGTCCTCAACTAAAACCTGTGGATGTAAACGAAGTGATCGGGGAGATGCTCGTTATGCTGCGCAACCAGGCGAACCATCATTCGGTTGCGATGCGCACGGACCTGTCTGAAGGGCTGCCAACTGTGATGGCAGATCGGGTACAGTTGCAGCAGGTGTTGATGAATCTCATGCTCAACGGTATTGAGGCTATGAAGGATACCGGCGGCGACCTTAGCATCAGGTCGCAGCTGAGTGAAGACGGTGAACTGCTGATCTCAGTAACGGACAATGGCATTGGACTGCCTGCAGGAAGAGCAGATGAGATCTTCAATGCATTTTTTACTACCAAGTCTCAGGGCACAGGTTTGGGACTGGCAATCACCCGTTCCATTCTGGAATCGCATGGCGGACGCGTCTGGGCAACCGCAAACATGGGAGGAGGCACGGTATTTTACTTTACACTGCCGATCAGGACGACCATCTCCGTATGACTTCTCCCGATAAAGCGACCGTGTTCATTGTCGATGATGACGATCGCATGCGTGCGGCCACGGAGCGCCTGCTGAAGACGGTGGGCTTGCATTCCGAGGCGTTTGCCATGCCTCAGGAATTTCTTCGGCACAAGCTTCCAGATGCCGCCAGCTGCCTTGTTTTGGATGTACGGCTTCCTGGAATGAGTGGGCTGGATGTTCAACAGAGATTGATCGAGGCTGGCGTCCAGATTCCCATCATCTTCATCACCAGCCATGGGGACATCCCGATGACGGTCAAAGCGATGAAATCTGGCGCGGTGGAGTTTCTGACAAAGCCTTTCCGGGATCAGGATCTCGTTGATGCGATTCAGGAGGCCCTGAAGCGCGCAGATGAGTTGCGGCAACAACAGGCCGAGATTGCTCAGTTGCGAGAGCGCTACGCGAAGCTGACTGCGCGTGAGCGCGAGGTAATGCGTCTTGTCGTTTCCGGCATGCTTACAAAACAGCTTGCCTCAACGCTCGCTATGAGCGAGATCACCGCGACCGTCCATCGCGGGCACGTGATGCGCAAGATGCAAGCCAATTCCCCGGCTGAGTTGGGAAGAATGGCAGAAAAGCTTAAGCTTCCGGCAATGACCTGACCATCGAGCGGCAAGCGAACGAACGAACCTACCCCCCTGCACAATTAAAGATCACCTTATAGATATCTATCAGTGCCCTAATCACAAGCCACAATTGCATTTTGCGGTGGTCGAGTTGATTCTGTATCTGTATGGCCGGAGAGAGGGTACCCAAAATGGTCGCGGTTGTCGAAGACGATGAATCGTACCGGCTCGCGATGCAACGTTTACTGAAGTCAGCGGGTTTCTCGGTGCGGTCGTTCAGTTGCGCCGAGGAATTCTTGGATTCTGGCTGCCAGCGCGATACGGGTTGTCTAATCACCGATATCCGCATGCCCGGAATATCAGGCTTGGATCTTCAGGCAAAGCTGAACGAGGATCATTGCCCAATCCCCATTATTTTTGTTACGGCACATGGAGACGAAAAAATGCGGTTGCAGGCAATGAGAGGTGGCGCAGTGAAATTCCTCGCTAAGCCATTTGACGGTGCAATTCTACTGGAAGGCGTTCGAGCGGCCTTGGGAAGCGAACCCTAAGGCCAAGTTGAGCAGGGTTTTGATGGGAGGGATACTGTGGCCGGCTTCAAAGCACTTCAGTCTGGGGACCAGGAGGGCAGAGATCGCCATTTTGATCAAATCATCGGACGAAGTGCAGCCCTTGAAGCAGTTCTTGAGAAGATTGAACTGGTCGCGCCTACCACCTCAACGGTGTTGATTCGGGGCGAGACGGGCACCGGGAAGGAACTGATCGCGAAAGCGATCCACAATGTCAGTCCGCGCTACGACCGTCCCTTTGTGAAGGTCAATTGTGCTGCCATTCCTTTAGACTTGTTGGAAAGCGAACTTTTTGGTCATGAGCGGGGAGCATTCACCGGGGCGATCTCGCAGAAAATCGGGCGCTTCGAACTGGCCGATAAGGGGACGCTTTTTTTGGACGAGGTCGGCGATATTCCACTGTCATTGCAGCCCAAGCTGCTGCGGGTTCTGCAAGAGCAAGAATTCGAACGTCTGGGAAGTACTCGGACCCACCGCGTAGAAGTGCGGGTCGTGGCTGCCACCCATAGAAATCTGGAGCACATGGTGAAGCGCAGCGAATTCCGTGACGATCTCTACTATCGTCTCAATGTGTTCCCGGTGCTACTGCCTCCCTTGCGGGCGCGCAGTGAGGATATACCCGCTCTGGTTACTTATTTCGTTGGCCTCTATGCCCGCCAGATGGGTAAGCGCATTGAACAAATTCCCGAAGAAACCATGTTGCCGTTGCGCTCATACGACTGGCCTGGCAATGTGCGTGAGCTGCAGAACCTGATTCAACGCGCAGTGATCCTTTCCTGTGATGGCGTGCTTCCGAATCCCCTAGAGTCGAACCATCTCGAGACGGTAACTGTAACGTCGAGATCCGCGGCGCTAAAAGAAGTTGATCGAGCCCTGATCTTGCAGGCATTGGAAGCGGCATGCTGGATGATCGGCGGGCCGGAAGGTGCGGCAGTCAAACTGGGGCTCAAGCGCACCACCCTGTTTTACAAAATGAAAAAGCTTGGCATTTCTCGCCCCACTCCGAGCCGCGGGGTAAAGGTTCCCGTAGCAGCGTTCGAGCCCACAGAGTCATCCTCGACACCATTGTGACTTCCTTCCTCATATTGAAGTCTCAGGTCTAAACTACACCGCCAATAAACTTCGCGAAATCGAGTGAGTCCATTCGTTGCCTCCAAGAAAACAATTTGTTACTGATCCGAACCGAACGCACAGAGATGAGATTTGAGCGGCAATCCGGTTGCTGTTCTCTTGCCGTTATCACGTCTTCGAGACCTGCCCGGGTTGAAAACTGCTAGACGCTCTCTCAAAGTGACGGCGGTGGTGAGTTGTGAAACGCTCCTCGTCAGAGCGCTGCGCAGAGAGGCGCTTACGTGCACGAACTAGGCGAGACTTGGCGGCCGCTTCGGAGATATTCAGCGCCTCGCAGATCTCCCTGACTGACCATCCATCCTTCATCCGCATCCGAATCGGCGCTTGCAGTTTGGGATCGAGGCAACGGATCGCGCCCAAGGTCTTGATTTGATGCTCATACAAGGCATATGCCTCCTCGGGATTTGGAGCAGGATCCTTAGCCTCGAAAAGGATCGTTTCATATCGGTCATCTGCTTGGGGATCTAACACATTGGAACGAGCGGGCCGTTTGCGAAGAATCATAAGAGCAGAGTTGATCGCGATCCGAGTCAGCCAGGAATAGATGCTAGATCGACCCTCGAATGTATGGAGCTTCAAATGTGCTCGCAGAAATGTCTCCTGAAGAGCGTCCTGGGCATCTTCCGGGTTCTTAGTAATCGCAATGATCGTTCTGTAAAGGCGCAGAGAATACAGCGCGTGTAGTTGTGCGAAGGCTTCGGGCATTCCTGCCTGGATCGCCGTTACGAGCGGATCCTCACGTCTTACGGCCGATTCGTCGATATTTTCGATTAGCACGTCATGGTCTGTGCAATTCAAGGCAGCGCCTCCGGGTCGTACTATCTGCATCGTTTCGCACTCGGTAGCAAGCTAGTTGCCAAGACGCGCTTCGGAAAAGGCGCTTGAATTCAGGCGAGTTGTGAAGGTGCGCATATTGGGACGCCGAGCTTCGCGTCTACCTTCTGACGGCAGGACGGATCAAGGATTGACGTGACGCAGACTCAGCTCGGCCGCTTGAGAGGTACAGAGAACTTGAACGCTTGGAGGCCGAACTGATGGAGAACATACCTCAACAGGGGTTCAAAGCAGCTTCGACGGAATAACGGTACCGCGACGAAATGGAATCGCTCGCCGATTCGATACGCAAAGCCGAAGAGATGCTTGCGGGTGCAAAGAATCAGTCACGATGACGTAAAGTTGGGTAACTATGTATGGAGATTGCGCGCCCGTGGTACATCGAGATACACCAGTGTCTCGACGATCTTTAGTAAGTCACCAATGTTAGAAGCCTTTGCATAGAAGGCATTGGCAACGATTCCGGCTGGCACATCATATCCTGAATATTCGCCGCTCATCGCCACTACGCGTGTCCTGGGAAACTGCTGCCGGACGAAATGCAGGAGTTCGACTCCTGACATTCGGGGCATATAAAGATCGGATAGCAGGATGTCAGGAACTTCGACAAGAAGTTCCTCCAGGGCGACGACGCCATCTGACGCAGGCCGCACTTTATACCCTGAAGCATCGAGAACGGCGCATAGCAGGTGGCGAATTTGATCGTCATCGTCCACGATCACAATGTTTGGCCTTCTCGTCGTGATAGCGACGCTTTGTTCATTCGTAGTCATGACCGTGTCTCCTCATGATGCAACTAGGCTGCCACACTCACCAGCACTAAGGCTGAAGTGTCCGGAAGCTGAAAAGACGTTCCTTCCATTCATCGATCATTTCTCAAACATGCCACTGTCGGTGGGCTCTACTTCAACTTCTAGCAATGAAGGCTTTCCGCCCTCAATCGCCGCCTTTAACGCATCGGCCATCTCTGCGGCTGTACTGACGCGTCGACCTTCAACTCCAAAACCGGCTGCTACTGAAACGAAGTCGATGCCTGGCAGATCCATACCGGGTAGGTCTTGGGCACCGAGATAGGCGCCGTAATCCTTGAGCGCCTCATAGACGCCATTGCGTACGATCACAAATGTGCATGGTACTTTCTGTTGTGCTGCAGTCCATAGGCCAGTGATGCAATAGGTAGCCGAGCCATCGCCGACAAGCGCGATTACAGGCCGCTTGCCAAAGGCGAGACCGACTCCCACCGCAGCCGGTAAAGCGAAACCGAGTCCGCCAGCAGCACCACTGAAGAAACTTCTGGGTCTGGTGAGAGAAATTTGCTCCCACCAAGAACCTAGAGAAAAAGCCTCGGATGTGAATACAGCATCCGGCGGGGATGCATGTGCTAGCACCTCGTTAAATTGCTTTACGGTGATCTTCCCGCTCGCCGAGGAGGGGGTGGCCGATTGAACTGTCTGAACTGTCCTGATTACCGATTTTGCAGGCTTTAACTGAACGAGGCGGCACAGTTGTTCCATTGCAGCAATCGGATTGCCAACGATCGCGTCACCGATAGGCGCGCGCGCCGCCTGATCGGCATCGGACGTGATCATAACCAGTTCCGTTCCTTCCGGCAGATAAGCATCGGGGGACCAAGCGTGATAACGAAATGCAGGCGCACCTAGAACGATCACAAGATCATGGCCGGTTAGCTGCTTTCGTACGGCAGCGATAGGGGTACCGAGAGTACCAAGAAACTTCGGATGTTTTGTTGGGAAGGATATCCGCGCCGCCTCGATGGCGAGATAGACTCCGGCATTACATGTCTCTGCAAGTTCGATTCCCGCCTTCCAACCTTTCTCGGTATCTAACTCATTGCCCATGACAAGAAGGGGCGTGCGGGCGGAATTCAATCGCTCGGCGAGCGATTTCAGTAAGTCAAGAGGAGGCTCCGGCCTTGCTGAGACATGCCGCGCTGCAAGCTGTGCGGTATGGTCAGAGTTTGCATCGTGGTGCCAATCATCCAGCGGAACGGACACGAAGACCGGGCCGCTCGGAGCTGCCGCGGAGATATGTGCAGCTCTGGTAATTACCGCAGGCACGGAGTCTGGATCCGGAGCCTCGAAGCTCCACTTGACTAAAGGTCGAGGCAACACGATAGCATCGCGAATCGTGAGCTGTGCTTCCAGGGTCAGCATCGCCCGAGACTGCTGCCCGCACATGATCACTAGGGGAGTCCCGAGAATCTGTGCGTTTACCAGCGATCCCATGGCCATGCCTAAACCGGCCGCTGCATGCAAATTGACCAAAACCGGGCGGCCGGTCGCTTGAGAGTAGCCATCCGCCATGGCTAAGCCAGCACCCTCATGGAGAGCCAGGATGTACCGGAAATCAGTGGGCAGTCGATCAAGAAACGGGAGTTCGTTCGACCCGGGATTGCCAAAGATGGTTGTCATTCCCAACGAACGGAGAACCTCGTAGGTTGCTTCACGCACTGTGCTCATCTCATTGCTCCTTTGAGTAGTGTTCTTCCATTGCCACATCCGACGGGCGTTTCGCACGTGTACGTCTACGCTCTTTACCTAAGCACGCCGAGTGCCAGGAAGCAGGGTGGACGCTCTCTGATATACAGCGAACAGCTCACACATCACAAAGGGGAATTGGCAATGAAGAGAAAAACTCGCACTCGAAGAGCACATGTTCCTCTCGAAGGAAACCGGCATTCGCTCTCCCTTCTTAGCATCGTTCATCCAGCGGTGCTGTGCTGCAGGCCTCTGGCCGCGACGCTAAGCATGAGGCGCGTCGTGCCGGTCAGAATCATGCTGATACCCACCAACGCCCCGATCACCCACAGTGAACTCGACGGCCATTGCCGCCAAACCATCAGACCGAGAATCAAAGTGACGATTCCGTCGAAAAGAATCCAGCCGGACCCTGTCGCGCTGCGATTCTGGAAGTAGGCCACCAGGTCCACCAAGCCCTCGGCAACAAAAAAGATCGCCAACGCAAACGTGAATGCGGCGACTCCTAGTAAAGGATTGATGAGGAAATAGAGCCCGACGATGAGAAGAGGACTGCTACCAGCAACTTCCAGACAATGCTCCCAATGCCTTTGGACTGGAAGGCATGGATGAACTGGAACCCGCCACTGAAGACGATTAGCCAAGCGATGACTAGGACCACCCCCAAGAAGTCGCGAACGGCAGCGCAATCGCCAAGAACCCAAAGGCGATGAGCAGGATTGCCCAGACGATTGATTTTCCGGAACCGAGTTCTGAGAGTGTTGTTGGCGCCATAGTTTCCTATTTCTTGTTTCTTTTCTGCTTGATCTCGTTTCGGTCTATGTACTTCACGAACTCCCGGATTTTGCAAAGATGCGCGGCTTGTGCTTACCCTAGGCGCTTTTCGGCGTTCCCATGGCTTGGTGAATCGCTGAAACCAGCGTTTCCAAGTCGAAGGAACCATCGTGACGATGCCCGTTGATGAAGAACGTCGGCGTTCCGTTCACTCCACTTCGGACACCGCCCTTGAAGTCGGCACGGACACGGGCTTCGAACGTTCGCTGCTCTAACGCCTGAAGCAATGCAGTGCTCGATAGCTTGAGCTTGTCGGCGAGATCGAAATAAAGTGCTTCGCCCAAGCGGGTCTGATTTTCGTACAACTTATCGTGCATCTCCCAGAACTTGCCTTGCGCGCCGGCAAACTCCGCCACCTCGGCGGCAGCTTCGGCGTGAGGATGCATTTCGCTCAAGGGAAAATTGCGAAACACGAGCCTCAAGCGTTTTCCAAACTGCTTCTGAACTTCCTGGACGATGGAATAGGCCTGTCCGCAATAGGGGCACTCGTAGTCGCCGTACTCCACCAGGGTCACGTCCGCGCTTGCGGGACCTCGGGCGTGGTCTTCGGCAGTGATGGGTATCTTAAGTGTTGCCATAAACTCCTCCTATTTCGGCAGATCTTCGAGCGCCTGTAGAATGCCATCCGCGCCGGGATTCACGGCAACTGGCGAGCAATAGCTCCAGGCGATCACCCCGGTTTTGTCGACGACGAAAAGAGCGCGCTCGCAGAAGCCGTCAGCAGTGCGATACGCGCCATATTGTCGGGCGACGGCTCCCTTAGGCTCAAAATCGGCGAGCAGCGGAAAATGCAGATGACGACTCTGCGCAAAAGCATTGTGACACCAGGCACCATCCACGGACACTCCCAGCAGTTCCGCTCCGAACTTTCGAAACTCGGGGAGGATCTCGTTATAAAGTGCCAGCTGGTCGCCGCACACCGGGCTCCAGTCCGCAGGATAAAACGCCAGAATGACAGGGCGTCCCAGCAAGTCGCTCATAGTCAGGGTTTGATCGGGCGTCACGTGTAACGTGAAATTTGGGGCCGCCACCCCTGCGGGGAGGACCCCCACACTTTGTATCGGAACTACGTTGCTTGCACTGCTCTGCACCATTTATTTCGTGCTCCCTCCAAACGGTATGTTCACGAATTTTGCCTCAATGTTCGGCACCGGCAAAGCGCGTTCAATATGTTGCGGCCCGATCGGCTTTCCATAATCGAGGCAAACCTCCTAGGTCCGATCCGACAGTGTGAAGGGCCGACTGAGTTTGAAGTGTCAGCAACCGAGAACAAACTCAAACGTTTGTAGAATCTTCTGTACCATCTCTCAGAGTTAAGCAATTTCGTTTCCCAACGCCACTTGAGGCCTGTGTCCCCGACTAGTATTGTTTGGCTAAAGGAGGAACGCGTCCTGCCAGGCGACGCGTATCCCTCCCGCATTAAAAAGAACCATAAAAAGTAATGATTTCCGCTCCCTCAGGCCGCGATCTCGAGTTGGTTATCGACATCCCAGACGCCCAGGGCCGACCAGGCCGCTCTTTCGGCTTCGTCGCGCTCCGCCCAGGAGTTGACGTTGCCTTTCAGGGTCACCTTGTGGCCATCGACTTCAACATTGATGTCTTCCCCATCCAGTTCGGCGGCACGCTTCAGGGCATTCTCAATCTTCAGCTTGACGTCCGACAGGGCAGTTGCAGACTTGATAGAGATCAAATTGCTCACACCGGTTACACCCGTCAGGTTTTGAACGGCATCTTCAGCGGCTGTTTGTTGGAATTTGTAATCAACTTTTCCTTCGAGTGTGATCCAACCTTGGTCTACTTTCACCTTGATCGCATCTTTGGGCACCGAAACGTCCCATTCGAGGGCATTCAGGGCTGCCTGCGCGATGTCTTGATCGTCGCGCTTATGGAATGAAGGCAAGTCGACTTTCAGTTCATCGGTCACAGCCTTGACCCCGATTACCCGCTCCGTAGCTTCTGATGCCGCATATTTTTCGGCATAGTTGCTCACCTTGCCTGTAAGGGTGACGATGCCAGCTTTGGCACTCACGCCGATGTTTGAGGCATCGACACTAGGTTCGAATTCAAGTTCATCCATGACATCACGTTGCAGTTGTGTATCGGTTTTCATTTTTTACGTTCTCCTCAGGAATTGTGATTGTGAATCATGCTTGGCATGACGTTGCCGTTACGCTGTATTTTGCAATGCGCCAACACCTTAAGGCTGGAAGACGAACCGGTCGCGGCGTTCGTCGCGACGCGCGCAAGTCACACGACGTAAGCTCGACACATGTTCAAGCGGCTCGATGCCCTGCTCTACTTCGTTCCTTCTGACCGAGACCGAGCAGGCGCTCGGCGTTGAGGTGCGCGATCTTCTCCTTGTCATTCACGTTGATGGGCATCTGATCAATGAATTGCCGAGCAGCTTTCATGTCGCCGTATGGATAGTCCGTGGTGAAGAGGACGCGGTCGATACCGACCGTGTTCACCATGCTCAGATACGCTTGGTACGACAAACTCCAGCTCTTATCGATCGCGCCAGGCTCCTGGCCTATGTACTCACCAGCGAGGATTCCACCGTAGAAGTTCTCCCGAAGGTATTCCTTGATGGTTCGTTTCAGTCCACCATTCTTACCCAATGGGAATGAATAGTCCGCTCGCCACGCTGTCCAACTCAATATTTCGAGGTGATGGCCCACAATGATCTGCAGCGCAGGAAACCGGTCGAACACCCCACCCAGGATTAAGCGGAGGCAGTGTACCCCATTGTCGATGTGCCAGCCAGTTCCAGCAATTGACAGAAACGCAGATATTTCGGGAGCGAAGCCGCTGTAATAGGCGTCGATCACCGGCTTGGGCGGAATTTGAATATGCATATAGATGGGCACGCCAAGAGCT
>Ga0206881_10096_pt1 | contig 28229 bp, 22 predicted proteins | sample Alteio_BWOrgCont_3_FD_152867 | JGI IMG/M metagenome (GOLD analysis project Ga0206881, IMG submission 152867) | Enriched cells from forest soil in Barre Woods Harvard Forest LTER site, Petersham, Massachusetts, United States -... | ecosystem: Environmental > Terrestrial > Soil > Temperate forest >...
GCGGATGATCCGCAGGTACCCGCTGCTCCAACGAAACATAGCTGAACATCCCGTCTTGAGTACGCTCGTCTCCACGCATGTCTGTTAGACGACCTACCTCTTCGCCGCGACGCCACAGGTACCTATTTCAACAAGTTCCTAAACGTCCAGGGCCGATGATTTAGTAATCATCAACCATACATTCAAGTCCACTGCTGTCCGGGGAAGTTGGGTGAGGTTGGCGTAAGCGCTTGAGTGTCCTTAGGATGCGCGGTGTCGGCTGAACGATTTGAACTCCAGGTCGTGCCTTAACGCCGATCCGGATGGTTGGGGTCGGTGAACTCAAGAAACTCAATGGGTGCGCCGTTTTCGACGATGAACGCGACGCGCACGCCGTCGGATGGGCTGTTCGGCGCAATCAGAATTTCCCGCCCTACCAGCTCGGACGCAAGGTCACTCACCTCAAAAGCAACATGTGGCACTTGCCGGACCAACTCGGGAATCGGTGCGTCCGCTTCGAACCGCATCCATTCGACGCCATACTCGCTGTTTTCGTGTCCAACAATAAAGGTCTTTAGATGCTCGATGTGGCGCTCTCCCGGTCTCGGTTGGCTGGTAGGAATTCCAATGTCGTGATATCGATGCATTTTCTCGCCTCCGTTCCGGAATAGCACGGATTCTACGAAATCATACTGAGTAGAGGAAAAGGAAAGGCGACAGTTTTGGATCGTGGCCACATCGATTTTGAGCGATTGTTCGTGCTGACGCCCACGCCCAGCGCAGCGTTCTTTGTCGTGCGCACCAAGGCGAACGTCTAGTGCAGCGGCGCCACTCGCATGCGGTGGAACAAGAACACGGGCGTGCGCTCAGATCACATCGTAATTCTGTCCTCGTTCGTATCAGCTTCCGTATATCCGGACCCGCTGCGAAATGTGAGCTACTACGATGCCGAAACCAACAGGCGTCTGAAGTTCTTGACCAACACTTTCACGCTGCCGCCACCGACCATCGTCAACATCTGCAAACAGCGCTGGCAGGTGGAGCTGGTTTTTCAAGTGGATCAAGCAGCATTTGCGCATCAAGGCCTTTTATGGCACCAGCGAGGACACGGTGAAGACGCAATCTGGATTGCGGTATCCGTGTACGTGTTGGTGGCGATCGTGCGCAAACGGCTGGAATTGGAGGCCAGCCGGTATCAGATTCTACAGATTCTCAGCCTCACGCTCTTCGAGAAAACGCGCCTTTCATGCGTCCTTCAGGCCATCGACCCAGGCGACAATTTCGCTGAAAACGTCAATCAACCGATTCTCTTCGACTTCTAACCGCACAGCAGTGATTCAGTCCTATGATCCCGTGGCTGTTTGGGACCTATTCCCTTTTGAGGCACACGCTGCAAGATTACAAAGTACAGGATTCCACGGCGATTACATCGACCTTTCTCGAAGTGAGGTGCTCGAATGTCACCCATAATGCGACGACGAGCGAAGCATCGCAGATAATACTGCTCCAAGCTGCGCCTCGCCATGACCAGTAGCGAATAAAGAATACATTCAGCATTGCGTTTAGCACCCCTACTCCGACCTGAACAATTGTGCGCCTCCCCTGGTATCCAGCGCCGGTGAGTCCGTCAGCCAGGAAGATATGAACACATCGCAATAGGGGGATGATCGCAAGCCAGCGAAGTGCCTCTACGGATGATGAATAGTTTTTACCGAGGACGTGGGGAATCAGTGGTGCGCCCAAAAGCAACCCGACCGTGACAACTAACCCAAACGGCAGGGCTCGTTTTATAAGTCGATAGGCGTATCGTTTGGTGGCGGACGGCCCATCTACGCCGATGCGAAAGAACTCAGGGTATGCGGCGAACAGCATAGCACGTACCGGAACCAAGCTAACGTCGATTATGCGATATGCCGCAGCATAAATTCCAGCCGCCGTAAAGGTGGAAAACTTGCCCACCATCGTCTTGTCTAAGTCGTTGTAAATAGTGGTAGACGATGTACTAACCGCGTACATAGCCGATTCCGGCACATCGTTCCAGGCTTGCCTTAGACGGATGTCAACTCCCCTAGCCACGAGGGTGGTCCTCACAAGTGCATACAGGAAGCAGGCGGCCGCCCCCAGCACATAAGCGATGGTCCAATCCTGCACGGTGGGGTGGTGCACCTTTGCGGAGAGAATGATTATCCCGATCAACTTAGTGAGTGTTATGTATACGTTGACTCTGGCCGATTCGCCCATCCTGCCCAGGGCGGCAAAGGCGAACGCGGCAAGCTCTGCGACTCGAATCATGAAGAGGTCCGACAAGCAGACAAGAACTGTAAGCGTTAAAAACTGACGGCCTAAGAAGAAAGGCGTCAGAGCGAGGACTATCATGCTCAAGATAGATCCCGAGACAGCTATCGTCAGCAGGCCATTGCCCCAGTATGTGGCAAGTAAATCTCGCTGCCGCGACACATTCTTTAGCAGGACGGTTGGGCTGCCAAATCCGGCAAAGGGCGCTGCAATCGCGACCAGCGACGTCATCGCCACGAAGGTACCGTATTCCTTCGGCCCCAAACTCCGCGCAATCAAGATGAAGTAGGCGGCTTGGATTACAAGGCGCAGCCCCTGACCCATGCAGAGCTTCGCAGTATTCTCCGCTAGCTCGCTTCGGCGCAATTGAGAAAGTTTGCTCTTAGCTAGCTCTAGAACACGCATATTGTCTGTCAGTCGGATTTAAGACGCTGTCAATCTCCGCGATGAGTCGGGATACCGCGACATCCCACTTTAATTCAGTTTGGAAACGGAGAAACGAACTCCAGCACAGCGCCGCGTATTTAGCCGGGTCGGCCAGCAGCTGGAGCGCATAATTCGCATAGTCAGTTGGCCCCGCCTCGAGTGACAGCAGGTATCCATTAACGCCGTCCTTGACAAGTGTGCTATTTCCGCCCGCGTTGGTACTCAGGGATGGTATCCCGTGAGCGCTGGCCTCCGCCAGAAATGCTGCGACACATTCCGCACGACTGGGCAGAATCAGCAAGTGGGACTGCATGTAAAGTGCTGAAAGCAGCGCCTGCCCTTTAGAGGTAGATCTGTCTATTCTGCGGATTACCGTGACGTAGTCCGGGATGCTAATAGTGCGGGGCGGGACGCAGCCGCCCAATGTAAGCCGGGCGTTAATTCCCCGAGTTCGTAGGGCGGTGGTGGTGTCGACGGCAATCTGCGCCCCATTCCGCTCCCGATCTACGCCTACGAAAAGTAGTTCCCAGTCACTTTCATCTCGGCGCCGCAGGCATGTCGCAATGTCGGCCGCGTTCAGTCTCGTGAATAGATTCGCACCATAAGGGATTACCCTGATCTTGCGCGGGTCAACGTCGTAGTTCGCACAGGCGACATCTGCCGCCCATTGACTAGAAAAAACCGCCACAGCACAGGAGTCAAGGGCTTGCTGCTCGACGGAATGGCATTCTCTGATACTCCCTCTGGTGAGGTGCTTGTCGAGGGGATAACGATTTAGCATGCCGGCGACCGTCGTGTCACCCCAGAATATCGAAGGGACAGGGCAGTTCTTGGTGACCATATGAAATGAGGACGTTCCAAGTACTGCGTCGACCTGATGCAGACGGACCGCCGCGTTGATCTGCTCCGGGTAATGGCGAACCGATCTCGGATCGCGTTCACAGATGATATGCTTGCCCGTTATCACGCGGGTCATCTTGTTCTTTAGGCTAGCAAGCGCAGCGTTCTCTTCTGTCAACTGCAGAAAGAACGAGATTTCACAGCCCTGCCGCTTCAAGGCGGCGGCCATGCAATAGGGTGTTCCGGAATACGAACCGATGCTTCGTGGATCTTCCAACCCTATAAATCCTAGTTTCATTGTTTTCTTGTTGATCGCGGGTTAGGCAGCTCACGCTATCGTACGTTGGGGCCAGCGTCGGTGGGAAACTCCGAGTCAACTAAAAGGCTCCGAGGCCTCGTATCACGGCGGGAATCGTTCGCATCAAGATTTGCAAGTCAAGCCAGAAGGACCATCGGTCGATGTACTGTAGGTCAAGTTGCATCCACTTTTCGAAAGGAATCGAACTGCGTCCGGCAATCTGCCAAAGGCATGTTAAACCGGGGCGCACACTGAAGCGCCGGCGCTGCCAATCTTCATTGAAGCCCTCGTAATCGCGAACGGGAAGCGGCCGAGGACCGACGAGGCTCATCTCTCCTCTTAAGACGTTGATCAACTGCGGCAACTCGTCGAGGCTGGTCTTCCGAAGCAATCTTCCGAAAGGAGTTATTCGGGGATCATTTCTCAGTTTGAATACAGGGCCGGAAGCTTCATTCAGATGCTCCAGATTACGGAGTTGCTGCTCAGCGTCGGCCACCATGGTTCGGAATTTGTACATCTGAAACCGACGCTTACCCAGACCAATCCGGCTCTGTTTGAAGAATACCGGGCCTGGATCAGTTATCTTGATTATGACTGCGATCATAAGAAGCAGCGGCAACAGCATAATCAACAACACCGAAGACATCACTACGTCGAACACCCTCTTGGCGTCGGCACGCCAGCCTTCTTCCATACCCCGATAGTGACTGATGAGCAAGCCGCCCAGAACGTCATCGGCCCGCGCACTGGCGAGCCTTAGGTCGAAGAGGTCGGAGAAGATACGGATCTTAATTCCCTGCAACTCACACATTGCAGCTACCCGCGCTGCCTGCACGTGCAGAGTACGAATTGGCAATGCGATCACGACTTCGTCAACGACGTTGGACCTGAGCAACTGCTCCAAGCCATCGAAATCGCATATCGAGTAGCCGCTGTCTACAAAATCCTGCATCCCAGCCCACGGCTGATCTACGAATCCTAAGATCCGATATCCCAGTTCCGGCTTTGATTCGATGAGGCCAGCAAATTGGCTGGCGCGGGGTCCGGTTCCGACGATCACCACGTTGCGCAGGTTGCGGCCTTGCTTTCTAAGCGCCCGCAAAGCCACGCGCATGAGCAGCCGGCTTGCGATTGACACAGCACATGCTATCAGCCAAAACACGATGATAAATTTCGCTGAAAACATTCGAACGTGGAAGATCAGACCCGTTAAGCCGATCAGAGCGGTCCCCGCGACACAGGCCTTAATAAGATCACGAATATCGGCAAGGGAATCGAGCATCCGGCGCGAGTTGTATAGGCCGTAGGACGCGTAAGATATATGCCACATGCATAGGAAAACCGCAAATAAAAGCAGGTTTCCGATCCTGACCCGCATCGACAGGAATTCTGCGAGAGACAGAGCCGATTTGTTTGGCAGCGCCAGATATGTCGCAAGAAGAAGCATCGTTATTGCGACAAAAAGATCGAACGCCTTTAGAGCGTTCAATAAAAACTTACGCCTGTATGATGTCATTTTTTGGCTCCGCCTGCGCTTAAGTAAGTGAACATGACAGATGAGTCTTTACACAGTGCGATTGATGCTCTCGAAAGAGAGCGGCAGAGGAAAAGCGCTGTGTGGCAAGAGGTCGGGCGGACAACAGCGGGATTACACAGCTACCGAGGTGCGTTTACGCACTCGCTGAACTTTCTACATTTCCAGAATGCGCGAAAGATGGAACGATTGGATTCTTCTCGGAGTAGGCTTCTTCCTCAAAGATAGTTGGTTGCATCTCCCTGAGAGTGCTTAGTTCGGTGCGGCAGAGGCGGGCGAATCTATTGCGGAGCGCGCCCAAAGCTATTCGGGAATAAGCCCACTTGCCCCAGCCACTGTATCTGCGCTGGCCTCCGTTCAACATCCGAGCAAACGAAATTAGCCGCACCCACCTCATAATTGCGTTATCGGCGGGGCTAAAGATCGTCGCCGATTCGTCGAAATATCCATGCAGAAACAGCTGCTTCTGTGTCTGCAGGTTGATTCGATATGAGCCAGCAGCTGCCCGCCATGGCAAGAGGCAGTCATAAAAGCTTTCGAACAAGCCGACGTCTTCGTAAACATAACCTTCTCTGCTATTCCCGAAATCGACGATGTAGATCGCATCGCCAGCGACCATCACATGAATGGGAGTAAATTCACCGTGTATGTCGCAGAGGTTCCGTCTAAATGTCGGATTTGCGGTCAGACATTTTTCTAAAATCGCATGGAGTTCGGTGTAACTGTCTTTCAGAGAAAAGAGCCGAAAGGCCTCCAGCGTTCGCTGGTTTTCGAACTCCTGCAATATCCATTGCAACGGATTCCCTGTTGTGTTCTTTCGCGTCAGCCTGTGCAGGCTTCCGAGCCATCGACCGGCGCACTGCAAAAGTTCGGGCAGATTGCGCCTAGGAGCCGGGTTGAAAATCACGTCAAACAAGTGGTGTTTGAGTGAATTCCCGGGCACAAATTCCATGAGGAGGAGACGGTTCTCCGGATAGTAAGCAATCGGAAGCGGAGAACGAAGCATAGGGTTTTCAGCCGTAATAAGCGGCGCGACATTAGACAGGAAGTGCAATTCCCTCTCGAGGTTTTGAACGCCCGCGTAATCCGCCTTTTGAACCTTGGCAAACAGCGACGTTGTGAGCTCTCCGTCACTTAAATGCACTACACCGGCTGGGTGAACGCCTGGCTCGTTGAGGGCGCGCACGTATACCTTGGAACCTGTAGGCAGGGATGATCTCAGGCCGGCCGCATTCAATAGCGGCTCGGGCCCGAGCTGCGAAAGTACGCAGATAAGGTAAAGGTTGTTTGCTCTCTGCACAGCTTTAATCCGGGAGCACCTTTCTGCTCGCGATTTCGAGACTGGCGTTCCGATTTCAGCGCAATAGCGCTCAGGGGCCCTCATCCGATTCGCAATAGCTCTATGCTTTCTGTGGGTGACTGTCACACCTACGACTGGAGCCTGCAGGCGATGATGGATTTGGTCATTCCGCACCATTTTTCGCGGATAATTTTGGCATCTGGAAATAGTTTTTCCACTTCTGGCTTATTCAACAGACTTATTTCCTCGACCATTTCGTCAACTTGTCGACGGTTTGGCCGGATCGTGAGGCCCCATACCGTGAAATGGCGGGCCAAGAGCTTTCTATATTTTTTGGGCAAGAAATGTATAAGCGGAGCGAGGAAATGGGGCTCCATGAAGAAAGTGCGACTGGGAGTCTGCACCCAATAGCTGCGGCCAACTCTTCTTATTTCCTCAGCAAATTTCTGCTGCTGCTGCCATTCACCCAAATGCTCAATCACGGAATTACTTACCACGATGTCAAAGCTCTGGTTTTCGAACGGGAGAGCACGGCCGTCTCCCAGCATCGTGGTGAAGCCGGGCTCGTCGCATCGTAGCCAGGAAGACTTCGGGTTGAGGATGGTCACCTTGGGTTTTACCGGCGAGTACACCCAGAATGTGTAGTAGCTACCTCCGACATCCAGGATCCTGCTGCTTTCGGAGATGCCGCATACCTCACACATACGCCGGAGTCGTTCCGACCGAAATTTTCGAAAGAATGGCTGATAAATCGCCCCGTAAATTTGTTTGAGTGTCACTGAAGCAACTCCTTTCGATGCGGAATGAGATCTTGAGAGCCGTTAGCGTTGGGGGGCGCGATCAAAGGCTGCCACCATCGCTTGCCACACCTGTGTTGGGCGTAGATCAGAGTCATACGGGAGTGGGCGGACCTGTTGACCGTCGGATCTGGGTGCATAGTTTGCCAACCAGGTATAACGTGAACTCAGACCCCAGGTGATGACCCCGATCACCGATTTTTCTTGCAACACCACGTTCAGGTAACGGCTAATCTCGTTGGCAATCGCCCGATCACGATCCGCTACTTCCATTTCCGGGCCTTTCTCGGAAACATCCAGTTCAGAAACGATGATCTTGAAACCGAGGTCACTCACCTGGCTCAGAAAATCCTTGAGTTTGCCGCCGTCGAATGGAAGTCCGCCTGTGCGGAGGTGTGATTGTATTCCCAAGGCGCCGACGGGAACTTTGGCATTCGAGAGCCGTCTTAGCAGTTTAAGGAGGTTCTTTCGACGGTACTCGTCCTCGGGTATGTCGTATTCCAAGTGGTTGTCGTTGTAGATCAGCAGGGCGCCGGGGTCGGCCGCAGATGCAGCGTGGAAGGCCACATCTATGTAATCCGGTCCGACCAGCCGCAAGAGTGGTGTATCCTTCAACTCCGCTCCGGCACCGCGAAATGCTAGGGCTTCGTTAACCACCACCCAGGAGAATGCGCGGCCACGGAAGTGGCTCACGGTCTGGGTGACGTGTTGCAGCATCACCTGTCGAGCGTCGGCTGGAGCCAGACTGCTGAACCATGCAGGCAGCCCCTGGTGCCAAACGATAGTACCGCCGCCAAACTTCATGTGGCGATCGTTAGCGAAATTAGCCAGCCACTCGCCCATATGGAAGTCGAACCGACCGGGGCTTGGTTCCACGTAATTCCAATTCAAAGCATTCTCCGGCACTAGAAGCCCACACTGATCGACGACCAGGCGTTCGAAAGCCGGGTCTGCCATCAACCGATCCTGAGTCGTCGCGCAGCCGTAGATAAGTCCTTTCTGGGCTGCGATGTCGCGCAAAGTCTGCTCTGCGGCCGAAACTACCTTAAGCGGTCCCGAAGCAGACGACGCAACACCCCCCGCGACCACGGTACTTAGCGCTGCCACGAAATCGCGTCTGGTGCTAACTCCGGGGTGTTCCCTTAACTCAACGGGCACATCCACCTCGCTGCTTTTCGGAACCATTCGGAACCGCCAGTCGCTAAACAGCTTCTCCGCGCATAACTGTCGTCTGAGCCTCACTGGTTCGGCGAAGCTTCCAGGCTCAAGGTGCAGGGATCTGAAATTGGCTGCGCCGGCATTGTCGGGGGTGTCATGTACGCCGGAGAGGCGAAGTTGAAGAACTCGGTCATGTTGTCACTCGCCGCATCGCGCGCCGTCAGAGGCGGCAGACTAAAGCGCGTCTCGATGAGCTTAAGAATGGCGGTGTGATCGCGAACGACATGGGAGACAAAGTGCGGTATGGTCCAAGGCGACACGACGGCTACCGGGAGCCTGAAGCCATACTGATTGAACAGGCCGGGTGCGTCCGTACCCAGGGTGATGATTGGGGGAATGCCATCCGGCTGGACGGCTGCTGGAGGAGCCACGTGGTCATCAAAGCCTCCGGCTTCGTCGTAGCCGAGAATGAACGCGGATGTCTTCCATGTAGAGCTTTGCATGAGAGCATCGATAAAGGACTTGATGACAGTCGCTCCCTGCTGTATGTTTTCCGTCTCTCCGGACGTGCCTGGATCCGGTTCTGGATGCTCGTCGTAGTGCCCTTCCTCGATATATACCACGGACGGAAATGTACCCTCGCTCTTTACATCGTTGAAGTAATCGGCTATCGGAACGAACTTACTTGGGTCTTTCTGATAAATCGACCAGTAGGGAATGTGTATTGGAGCGGCATCCTGGTAGTAGTACTTCCACGATATCCCAGCCTGATCCAAGAGATCGAATATAGTCATGTTCGGGAAGCCGCCCTGGGGCGGGTGCGGACCGACCGTCCATCCCAGCGCCGTTGCACCGTACAAATACATACGATTCGGATCGGTTGGCCCAATGAGCGGTGAAAACCAGCGATCGCTAGTCGCGAACTGGAACGCGAGGCTGTAATAGTAAGGCAGATCAGTCCAGTCGTAGTAGCTAATCGCCCGTGTTCCGTTTGGATCATCAGAAGAATAGCCGACCGAATTCCCGGACTTCAGGAAATTATCCATTAGCCCATTGTCGTAATCGTAGTGCTCCGCATTCCAGCTTGGAGATAGGTTTTCCTGGCAGCCTGTCTGGGCATGAAACGGAGTAACTAGTTTTCCGGCAACGTCCGGCAAACCCACGGTGCTGCTCCGTTCATCGACTGCATTGTCATCGACGCCGTTCATCTGTCGATATTCATTCATCTTGCTGAAATAGTTGTCGAAAGATCGGTTCTCCTGGAGCTCAACAACGATGTGTTTCATACCCAACAGTGCAGCGGGAGGGGCAGGCGCCGCTTTATAGGTATATGCATTTTGAAGCGAGCCCGTTTGTGTGCCTTGTTCGACGGTGACATTTACGGTTCCGGCAGGTTCCGGCGGTGTAAAGACCTCGATAGCATTAGCGCTCACAACCTGGGTATTTGAGCCAGACGCGCTACCGAATGCCACCGTTGCATTCGAGCGAAAACCGGTTCCGTAGACAGTCCGGGTTGTGCCTCCAGGAGGCGTACCCCAGTTTGGGGATACCGACGTCACGATTGGCGCTGGGTAATATAGGTAAGCACTGGAGTTTCCGGACCCGATTGTGAGAAATGCGTCGTCGAAGCGTCCCACGGTTGCTGTGCTTCCAATTCCGACCTCTGCATATAGTCTGACAAAGCTCTTTCCAGACGGAACAGTGTAAGTACCCTGCTCAAGGACCCAGAGAGGTTCGTAAGCGCTGTAAGGAGGGGCTGAGACATATGCCGGATTCGCTTTATTCGCGTCTGTTATTTCGAGTCCCCACCGAACGTTCGATCCTCCCGATACGACATATGCATACCCACCGAAGGTCACGGTCTGTGAGGTCTGAACGGGGAAATATAACGGGGCACCGTTTGCCGTCGACGCAAATACCACCGGGTGACTCGATCCGCCGGTGGATGCAAGCTGAAGATAGCTGGTTCCTACATGCGCATTAGCCGCAACCGTGCCAATCGACGAAGTACCAGGCGTAGCCCCAGACACCCAGTAAGACATTCCGGATTCGAACGACTGGTTGTGAAGCAGGCTGGCTAATGTCGCGCTCGCGCCACCGGGATTTGTGACGGTGACATCTGCCGAACCTGCTGTAGATGCGGGCGTCACGAGACTAATCCGACTGCTATTAACTACGGTAGTAGAGGTAGAGACTCCCCCGAATGTTACCGTGGCACCAGGCGCAAAATTAGCGCCCGAGATCGTCATTGAATCTCCGCCACTGGTTGGCCCCGTTGTCTCCGAGAGTGAAGAGATCGTAGGCGGAGTCGCTGGTACGACGTAGTCGAAACCACCGCCGGGGATGTTTATCTGGAGAAAAGCGTCGTCAAAACGATCGTCTGCCGAGCCGCTGCTCCCTTGGATCTCGCAATAGAGGCGGACATAAGCCATTCCAGTGGGAACCGTGTAAGTTCCTTGAAAGTTGGTCCACGACGAGGTAGTCACACTGTAGGGGGCAGCAGACACATAGACCGCATTTTGCTTATTTGAGTTGGAGACTTCGAGTCCCCAACGCGCCTTACCATCGCCGGAGACATGATAGCCCCATCCACCGAAAACAATCACGTCGCCAGGGCTTACTGCGAAGTATTCGGCCACATTGCTTGAGTTAGCAGCGTAATAGACGGGATGGTTGGTGGATGAGGACGTGGTGAGCTCAGCATAGAAGTTTCCGCTATGGGCGTTAGCTGGATTGTCCACCACGGTTGCAGTCCCACCGGAACCGAGCAGTTGCCAGTCGACCGCACCCGATTCGAAGCCGCTATTTGACAGGGGAGTGATGTTCCCAACCAAAGTGGCGGATTGCCCATCGGTATTTGTCACCTTCACGTTGGCCTCGCCGGCTGTATGTGGCGGTGTAACAGCAGTGATCGTGGACGCATTGACGACAGTCACGCTAGTGGCCGCAGTGCCGTCAAAGTTGACCGTCGCTCCCGATAAGAAGTTAGTGCCACTGAGGCTGACCGAAGTCCCGCCTGCTGTGCTGCCAGACTGCGGAGTAATGGAAGTGAGTGTGGGCGCAGGAGGATCCGACGGAGCCTGGGTGAAATAGTCGTAGCCGCCGCCTGGAATGTCTACCTGCAGGAATGCGTCATCGAAACGATCGTCGCTGGCACCGCTGCTGCCCCCAATTTCACAGTAGAAGCGGACAAATGCCATCCCTGCCGGCACGGTATAGGTTGACTCGAAGTAGGTCCATGTCGACGCCGTCACATTATAGGGAGCTGCGGAAATGTAGGACGCGTTCTTCTTGTTTGCATCCGACACCTCCAATCCCCAACGCGCCCTGCCATCGCCCGAGACATGGTAGCCCCAGCCGCCAAAAGTGATTACGTCGCCAGGATTCACCGAAACGTACTGCGCGACATTATTTGCGTCAGCAGCATAGAACACCGGATGATCGGTGGCAGCCGACGTGTTCAGTTCAGCGTAGTAGCTCCCACTACGAGCATTGGCGGAATTATTTTGAATGGTAGCGGCGCCGCCGGCTCCCAGAAGCTGCCAGTTCACCGAGCCAAGCTCAAATCCGGGATTCAGGAGCGGACTTATGTTGCCGATCAAGGTAGAGCTTTGGCCATCCGGATTGGTGACTGTCACATTCGACTCTCCCGGGCCATGAGGCGGGGTAAGGGCCATAATTGTTGACGAGTCCACTACCTGGACGCCGGTGGCGGCGCTGCCATCGAAGGTGACGGTAGCACCGTTCAGGAAGTTCTGGCCGCCCAAAGTAACCGAGGTTCCGCCGGCGATGCTACCGGACTGCGGGGTGATGGAGCTAAGAGTAGGAGGTGGACCACTGGCCGCAGTTTCGGCAACATAATCAAAACCGGCGCCCGGGATGTCTATCTGCAAATATGCGTCATCAAACCTGTCCACGGTAGGTTCAGTGGTTGCACCGGCTTCGCAATAAAAGCGTACATATGAGACACCGATGGGCACGGTGTAACTACTCTGGAAATTAACCCACGTTGATACTTTTACGTTGAATGGCTCCGCCGAATAGTAAATCTTGTTTTCCTTGTTGTGGTCTGATACCTCAAGCCCCCATCGTGCTTTGCCATTACCCGACACATGGTAACCCCATCCGCCGAAGGTAATAATGTCGCCGGGATTAACCGGGAAATATTCCGCCGAACCGCTCGAATCGGCTGCATAGAGAACAGGATGATCTTCGGAGGCCGCCGTGCTCAGCTCCGCGTAGCCGGTGCCGCTATGAGCATTCGCAGAGTTGCTGCCAAAATTCACCGAGCCTCCGGAGCCCAGTAACACCCAATTCGCTGACCCGGATTCAAATCCGGGATTAGTCAACGGCGTCAGGGCCCCAGACAGAGTAGCGCTTTGCTTATCTGGATTTGTCACCGTTACCTGTGTCTCGCCAGCCGAGTGGGCTGGAGTCAATGCTGTGATTGTCGATGCATCAATGACATCGACCCCAGTTGCGGCAGAGCTCCCGAAAGTCACGGTCGCGCCCGTGACGAAACTGGTCCCAGTCAGCTTTACAGCGGTGCCGCCATCGATGGTTCCCGACTGTGGACTAATGGCGATCAGAGTCGGCGCAGGGCCGGTCGGCACTGTTCCACCCCCTCCCCCCGGGGGGGTTGTCCCTGATTCAGGAGTACCTGTGGTCACTCCACAACCGGACAGTCCAGCCAGGAGGATCACCAGCAGGATCCACTTGCTATATACAGACATTGGCCAACGACCTACTGACAATATCTTCGTCATAGCTTGAGACATAAGGGCCTCACAACTTACAGATTACAGTGTTAACAGGTGCGAACTCGGATAAGGCGAGCCGCGGCTTGACGCGGGCTGGAGGAGAGGGAAGCGATGACTCACCGCAGGGTGCGCCGGTGAAACCGACGCGATCAGTAGATGGACTGGAGCGAACTTTCAAGGAAGGTCATTGGCGGGCAAGCCTTGCCACGGCATGACAACGCGATGTTGGCATCAGCTAGGGGCGTAGACGATGCTGGCGTCGGCGATCGTGCCTGCAGTAATGCGGATCCCTTTTTCATCCAGGTGGCGGGCAACCGTATCAATCATTTTCTCGCCGAGTTCATGAGCTTCCAGCAGTTGACGAAAGCGGTTGACTGAAATCACATCGGGAGCTGGTGCGCGCGCCAAATCCACTCCTGCAAATCGCCGAAACGCAGCAGAATCGTACAACGCCTCTTCGATGCCCAGATCGGACACCTTAAACCACTGCTGCACAAAGAAGATTCGTAACATAATCGATAGAGCTGCCGGCCGCCCGCCGTGGACAGTCCTCGGGTAATAGGGCTCTACCAAGGACTCCAGCTCGGCCCACGGCACAACTTCATTCATCGCATCAAGAAATAATTCCTTGCGTGACTTTCGCCCGTACTTCTCGAATCCGCTCGGCGGTACGGGCGCCTGTTGACGACTAACATTAACCTTCTTATGTCGACCCTGCTCAGATCTGTTCATAAGTCCTCGAATAGATGATCATCTCGAAATCATTTCAATCACCAGCTTGTACGCAATAAACCACGGCTCGACCAGATACCTCGACCACAACCGTCGCGGCTCGGCCAGCAGGCGAAACAACCACTCGAGCCCACAACGTCCTGCCCAACGTGGAGGAGTTGCAATGGCGCCGGCAAAATAATCGAGAGCTGCACCGCCATTGAGAATCACACAGGCGGATAACTTATCCACATGGTCTATAATCCAGTGCTCCTGACGCGGCATTCCCATTCCCGTAATAAGAAGGTGTGGCTGCCACTCTTCAATTCTGGCCATGAGTGCCCGGGCTTCGATCGAAGTGGGGATCGGATCGAAGTACCCATGCGCGGTTTCAATTTGAAGTCCCGGATAACAGCGACGCAAGGTTTCGGCTCCTCGTTCCGCAATGCCTGGCCGCGAGCCCAAGTAGAAGACTCGCCAACCGTGGTCCGCGGCCACACTTGCCAGCGGGCCCATCCAATCGACAAATGTAACTCGATGTTCTCGCCTAAGCGCTATCCCCAGTAATCGGGCCAGCGCTACAACCGCCATTCCATCTACGTGGATGTGGTCGGCAGCTGCATAGAACGCTCGCATTTTTGAATCGTGATGGTACAAGTAGATGCTGTGCAGATTGTGGTTGGCAACGATAATGCGCCTACCACTCTTTATTGCTTCCGTTACGATGGCGTTGAGCTCAAACATGCTCAGAGCCTCGACTTGAATCCCCAGAAAGGAAGCTCTTCTGAGACCCTCTCGACCCCTCACTGGGTTTGCGACGTTAGTTGCCATACTCGTCCAACACTCCTATAGGACAGTGACCATCTTGCTTTCGGGCTGCGAGGGTGTACTTGGTTTGTCGGGGTTGGGCCACAGGACATCGCGCTGACGAAGGAATCGCTCCGGATCTTCGCCGTTCAGGGCGATTTCCGCGGCACGCGTCTCATAAAAGACTCGACTGGCAAAGTACATCGGGCTCGCTCGAATGGCTTTTGCCAAGTGCCTGCAGGCGGCTATGTACTCTTTTTGGCTGTAGCAAATGTTGGCCCGTCGCATTGCGTCGCGACATGCGAGTCTCGGTCTATCTAGATTCCTGTTGAGAGGCTCACGGACGGATTCGCAACCCTGGGGCGACCAGCTGTGCAGGTGAGATAAGAGCAGATACTGTATATACAGAGTGTTGACTGATTGGTATTCCAGATGTGCCGCCGAAACGCTCGCCGCGTTATGCCTAAAATATGTGGTTACTTCCGGGTGGTAATTGATGTCAAAGTGAAGCGCCATCCGCCACCATAAATCGACGTCTTCCACGTGCAAGTCGAATCGATAGCCGCCGAGTGCGACAGCCTTCTGCACGTTTAATGTGACTGTAGGGTGGCATATCGCCAGAAGGTAGCCGCTCTCGGTTATTTCACGTAACTTAGCTGGCGTTGCACGCGTTGTCCTGAACGTGCCAACGCTGCGGCCATTCTGGTAATACCGAGCTTCAGAATAGAGCATTCCCGCATCCGGAAATTGAGCGATTGCTCTCTTCGTGACCGCAACACGGTCTGGAACAGCCACATCGTCAGCATCGTGGCGCATCAGCCACGGTGTGTCCACCTCTCTCAGCATCCGATTGAGCGTGAATGTCAGTCCGCGATTCGGCTGCGCAACGACTTGTAACCGCGCGTCTTTTATTGAACGGAGATATTTCAGGCCGGAATCAGTTGAGCCATCGTCGATAGCGAGGATTTTAAAGTCGCCATCGGTCTGACGGAGCAGACTCTCAACGCTCTCTTCCAGAAATGGCAACGCGTTGTACACGGGCAGTCCGACTGTTATGAGCGACATCGTGAGGGATTCCGAAGATACGAGTCTGTTTATTACCAGGAGGAGCGCAGCCGCTCTCGCAACGAACACGGCACCAACCACATTCCCAAAAGAAGAAACATGTCGATCGCCTTTGGCCGACCTATTCGAAACATTTCGTTCAATAGCGGCAGGAAGGCTTTCCATTGCCGCTGTCGGGCGGCTTGAGACGCAATTTGAGTCGCAATGAAGCCCGCATAGGCGCGGCGCGTAACTAACTCGCGTCGATCACGAATCCAGATGAGGGACGCTTGCCAATCAAGCTTTCGGCTAACACCGCCAGCGGATTCCCTAAGGTTCCAGATCGCTAATGGCTCGTTCACGAACTCGATCTTGACTCCCGGCTCTCGTGCCGCGCGGAGTATCCAGTCCCAATCCTGATGCTTGCGCAAGCCATCTTCAAATGTGACCTTGTTGAGCAGTCGTCTGGTTACGAGGAGCGTCGAGGTCTGCAGTAGACCTTCACCCTGGGTCCAAGTGTCTCGTGCAAGGAGATATTCCGAGAGAGGTTCGGAGGGGGGCTTTCTTGGCCAAACAACTTCGCCACCCTGAGTCTGAGCCACCACTTTGCAGGCCACGATCGGGTCGGAGCAGGTCGACGCTCGCGCGGCTGCGAGCTGCCGTTCCAATTTTTGCGGCAGCCACAGATCGTCATCATCGAGAAATGCTATCCAATCCCCTCTCGCGATCACTACACCTTCGTTTCTCGCACGTGAGCCGCCGACCTGCTCTTTAAGTGGGAGCACTCTTAGTTGGGGCAGGGATAGAGACTCGAGAGCGGCGCGGGTGGCGGAGTCGCCGCCGTCGATGACCACGATTATCTCCAGATCCTTGATGGTCTGTTTGACTGCGGAATTTACGGCCTGCAGTACCAACGCAGGTCGCTCGAAGGTCGGAATGATGACTGAAACGAGTGGATTAGGCGCCATCGTCTATGAGTAGGGCCAGTAGGATTTAGATTGCGAACTTTGGAGCGGAACAGACAGCGGCTCATCGGCGGCGGCCATCGGGCGGGAGGCCAGAAGACGTCCGTACATCTCTTCTAACCTGGCGGTTTGATCTCGAAGATTAAAGTGATCGCGAACTCGTGTTCTTGCCGCTGCGCTGAACCGTCGCCACAAGGACTCGTCCTTGAGCAGGCGGGAAATGTTATCCGCCAGGCCGTCGACGTCACGCTCATTAGCGAGAAGCCCGGTGACGTCGTGCGCGACGGCTTCTGGGATTCCGCCGGTCGCAAAGCTTGCCACCGGCAATCCCATAGCTTGTGCTTCTGTAAATACCAGACCGAAGCCTTCGGAGGTGCCCCAATGCGTTGTGAAGCTCGGTACACTGAAGACCTTCGCCCGGTTCATCCATTGACGCACCTCGCTCTGGCTTTGTGCACCGAGGAAGCTGTAGTTTCGCAATCTCTGGGAGGCCATCTGCTCCAGATCGCGTCGAAGAGGACCATCACCGAGGACGACCAACCGGGCCTCTGGATTCTGTCGCTGCACCTTTTCCATCGCCTGAATGAGATAACCGCAACCCTTGCTGTCTACAAGACGGCCGGCAAATAGAACGATAGGCGCGCGAGGCACGGATAGATCGGGGGTAAATAGATCGGTGTCTACTCCCACATAGTGAACCGAGACTTTCTCTGGCGGAAATCCCTGCGCGATCAGTCTTTCGCGAACAAAGTCGGACACGGCGACGAATAAGGATCCCTCCCTTTGAATTACGGGCCGCCACCTGAGATATCGCCGATAGTCGTAAGAGTATTTGCGTGCGTATTTCTCTTTCATGGTCGCGTCGTAACCATGAAATGTAATTACCAACGGAATGCGCAACCGGCGTGCGAGCCATAACGCCTGGACGCTGTCAACCCCAAAATGAGCATGAATCAATACGGGATTGAGACCACGCAGGTGTCGCACGAGACCCGGCGCCACGCCGAATAACTTGTAGATCATTCTTTGTGTCGATCCAAGTACGCCCACCTCTCCAATAAGGTGAAGGCGCCTCTCGGGGAGCCGCAGACCCTCGACCCGTGTGAATCCCACGAAGTACGGCGTGAAGTTCTCAAGAGCCTCGGGCTGAGAAAGGACAAATGTCTCAGAGAGCGGAAGTAGCGTTGACCTGTAAATCAAAATTGAGGGACGCGTACTCTGCAGCCTGTCGCTGGGAACAGTTACGACCATCTCAACCCCACGCTCTGGTCTGGGGAAGGCGCTGGTGCATAGGGGGGTGCAGATAGGATATTGAAACTGCGAGCCTGGGCTTGCGGCATTGCTGATACCAGCTCTTTTGTTTCACAAAGAACGAAGACTGACGTCGTTATATAAAGTACCCAAAATATGTTGTCCTGCCTCACGAGCGAACTTTCAGTGATATTGAAGAGGAGCATAAAACTGATATAGGCAAACGGCCACAATGCGATCGTTTCTCTTTGGGTGCGGCTCCAAAGAAGCCCTCGTCGGAAACTTATGATGACACCCGCAAGGAAGAGGCCCAGGCCGACCACTCCAAGCTCCTCGACCAAGTCGAAAAAGCCGTTGTGCGAGTGAGGCACAGGCCACCCCAATATCGACCACAGGTCCGCGGAAGCCTGACCTTGCATTCCGAGCCAAAAGCTACTGTACCCATAGCCCAGCCAGGGATGAACCATGATTTTAGGTAGGACGGCGCTCCATATTTCAATGCGCCCTGACAGCGTAGCATCGCGCCCAACAAATCCGAAGATATCGGTCGGATCACTGAGGAGTATTGCCGCAGAGGTAATTCCAGTCGCGGCCAGTATCGCTACAGCGAAAACCTGCAAGGCAGATCGCGTACGCGAACGCGCGAATAGCCATGTCAAAGTTATGACTACTGGGACTGCGATGATGGATGTCGCCGAACGCGAACCGAAGATCATGACGGCACACATGATCAAAGCGAGAATGTATGCTCGGCGATGGCTTTTGCTGTCAAATGCCAGAAATAAGAAGACCAGAACTCCAAATGACATCAGTCGACCCAGGGTGTTCTTTTGTACGAAGATCCCTTTCCACCCGTAATCGGTGAGTGCCGAGTCGATTCCGAGATCGGGGCGAAGGACCACGACGAGTATGCTGCCAACGATTGCGACTATGAGAGCCCATCCCAACAGGCGGAGTAATTGCTTCGGAGAATAGCGGCAAGCGAGATAGAGTCCCAATCCGCTGGTCGCGGTCATGTTGAGACAACGTCGGAAGGCAAAGCCAGCCTCGTCTGACCAGAGTACGGACAGAAAACTGAAAGCGACAACCGCCCAAATGATCTTAGAATTGCGCAAGTAGAGCAGAGCTTGTCGACGATGGTGGATCAGCAGCGCAGCAACCACGCCGTAGACAAGTATTTGCCCAACTAACATAATGCGGTTTGCTCGTGCTGGATCGCCGCCCGCATAGTACGTCTGCTTCTGTATCAGCGCAAACGTGGCATTTTGAGGTTTGTCTTCGGAAATTTGCTGACCTTGTTGACTCAATAGCGGAATGAAGGCTCCGGCGCAGAATAAGAGCGCAAAGACGGTAAAGATTTTTTCCAGGCGTATCCACATGGGAGTATTCAGGCGTTCCGAAAGAGTTGTGAGCGAGTTAGATTCTGGTGTGCGGCGGGGGATCAGCTTACTCCTACCAAATTCCGCTGTGATTGCCTGTAAGCACATACGATAGGCGCGCCGCCGAGGCGAGCGGAGGAAGAAGGCTCAGACGTACGACCCCGTGCAGATCTCGCCGACTGGCCATGTGGCATATCTGCCTGGCGTATAACAAAGCAGCGCGTCGCGCGGGCACCCGTAGCCATATGCCGCGCACAAATACCTCATCCATTCCAAATCGGCTTTCAGCAAGCAGTCGAGGATCGAGTTGATACGCACTTCCGCGAACGCGACGAACAAACTCCGTTACGATTCTCAGATACGTCACAACACCTGGCCACACCCCCCCCAAATTGGCGGCGCGCTGGAGTTCTGCAAAATCTGGAGCGGCTGATTCGAGTATTAAGTGGGTGTTCACTATGTCGCATACGCGTATATACAGGTGGCGGTACATCCGCTGAAGAGTGGCGGCGATGATCCGCTCTTCGGGAGCTGGCACCATGAATTTGAAGTCGCCTACCTGCTGCCAGACTCGCCGCGTGCTAAACCTCTTTGCTATAGCGATATGTTCGCCGGTCTGACCTAGGCAGCCGTGATGTATCTCGACGGACTTCCGAACATTTCTTACACCGTAATTGCACTTTTGTGCCAGTCGATCGCCCCATGTGCGACCTTTCAACGAGGCCTCGAAGCGGCGCTGCATGGCACGACTGACTTCTTGTGGATCGCTGGGGGTGTAAAGGTCCAGATCGTTACCAATATCGGGCCAGTGGTCGAGGCTCTTCATGACGGTAATATGAATGCCGGCATTCTCGAGTTCGGAGCAGAATTCGTTCAAAAATGACAACGACTCAGCGATCGTCGCCCGTTCCTTCCGCAGAGCCTCATCACACCATCCTTCCACTTGCGAATTACCCGAGGCACGTGCAAGTTCACGCAGAGGCTGCAGGGCACGCAGGACCACATGATGCGAATTAGCCAGCGAGAGGAAGGACGATCGTCCCTCCGCACCTGATTTCGCCAGGTACGAGAGCAGCCGATCTGAATCGACGGGCGAGTTCAGACTTAGCCGTAGCAGATGGTTGATTTGGATGTCGGTGTTCATTGGCCCAATAAGCCGGAAGAGTTTCGGCTGGCGTGGATAACACTCCGTGATTCACTTGGCAGAGAGTTCACCGGTAAGGGCGGGAGTCGGGTGATTGGGAGGCTAGATTGACATCCTGACGCGGCCAATTCCCTGCAGCAGTAGCGCTGCGGGAGCTCCTCATAGCCAGGATATTGATGATAATTTCCGACGCAATTTCGCCAATGGGTTTGTCAGTTCTTATGATCATGGCCTGCGGGACTCGCGCAGCAAATGCTTTGTAAGCAAGCCGCTGCCGTTTCAGCTCGTGAAGGGGCAGCTCCTGTTTTCTGCTGAGAATCAACTCTTCATCCGCATCAAGAACGACGAAAATTGCCCGGCGTGGCGGGATGCATCGACTGAGCAGATGCGGAAGCCACATAGGCCCCGCATAACGATATCGCTTCGGATCGATTAACACGTCGTGAAAGTAGCGATCAAAGATAACTGCTTCCGATCGAGCCATTGCCGGGTGAGAGAAAACCACATATCCGACGCTGAAGTCCAAAGCTAACCCGAGGATAGAGATCGCGGAGCTTAGGGGTCCTCGGGGCACCTTCGCATGCGGCATGCGATTGCCTGTATCGGGGGAGACCTTCCGAATCAGCCCTGGTCTCCAGCGTTCTGTTCTGCAGTGACTGAAATGCTTCTGGAGTTCGAGTTGCAGGCACCTGATCGTAGTGCTCTTCCCCACGCCATCGGGACCGAGTACAACCAGGAACAGCCCTTTGGGAAGAAGCCATCTGCGGAAGTATCCAAGTACCTTCATGCTACCTGGGCGCGAATTGGTGGTGCCTAGATCTTGATTAATGGCCATGTCTTCCGAGTCTTGGTCGTCAGAACTTTTCTTCTGACGGTTTGCCGCGTGACGGAACGGCTTACGGCTACGGTCTGTTCTCGAAAGAGCGTTACAGCTTCCTGTAGATTGCCTCGGGTATCGGATAGGTACGCTTATTTAGCACGACTCCGAGTATTCGTACGTTCGCAGCAGACGCATGTCTGGCGGCCTTGAGGGCTGCTTCACAGTTTGTCGAATCTGCTTCGACGACCATCGCCAAACCTTCAGTTCTGCTGGCGACTACCAAGGCATCGGAGCACGTGGCCAAGGGAGGCGTATCGAAAAGAACGAAGTCAAAGAAGGCGCGCAACTCCTCTGTCAGCAGTCGAAAAGCGGACGAAGCTAGCAAAATCTCCGCCTTCGGTCCTACTGAACCGCTGCAAAGCACATGCAGGCGTTCGCCGAAACGTTGGACACAGTCACGGACAGGTTGCCGACCGACGAGAGCGTCAGATAGTCCAACGTGGTTGTTAGCACCCAGATAGGCGTGGAGCATCGGGTTTTGGAAGTCCGCGTCGACTATGCAGACCGATCCGGCATCCGCATCCGCCAGAAGCTCTGCGATGCGAACTGACATCCAACTACATCCTGCTCCGGGTTCCACACCGGAGAAGGCCACGACGCGCGCGCCGGTTGAGCCCAAGAACAGAGTGTGCGTTAATCGGATAAGCTCCAGGCGCGTTGCCGGATCCATTTCTAACATGGGCGCAGGTTCCGCGACCGCTAACGACGATGGCTCATCTGCGATCGCGACTCCGGGCGAAGTTATCTGCGTCACCTTCCGACTGGTGGGACGGTCGGAGTCGGCGGTCAGGACCGATGCATCTCCATTCAATGGGCTGACCGGTCGACGATCTGTGCTATCGAGTGTTTCAAATATTTTGTTCACAACGCTCCTTTGTCACTGCCATCGCGGCCGTTTAGGGGCTCCTGGGTAGGTACGTCTTCCGCCATCCATGTAAGTCCCCGCTGCCCGCTGGCGAATAACGGGCGCCGAGGTACACCGGGTTCGAGTTGACGGGGAATGGCAACCAGCACCGGAATTCCCAGGTAGGCCTCGAGCTCACGAGGAGTATGAAAGGTTCGATCCATGTGTTCGAGACCCCAGATCAAACCGAAGCTCATTGTCAACATCGCAATTGTCGCCAGACCAGCAAAAAACATCGGCGAGTGCGAGGGAAGGGCAGGAACGAATGGTGCTTCAGCCATGGTCACATTAACCATCCGGTGTGCATCGAGGGCATCCGTGATCCTCGCCTCTTCGCTCTTTCTCAAATAAAGGAGATAATTCTCTTCCTGCGCCTTGAACTCCCTTTGCAAATCCGCTTCTTGCAAAGTGCTCTCGTCAAGATCGCGAGCTCTTGCCATGTAGTTATTGACTATGTCCTGCGTCGCGGACTCGCGTGCCTTATATCCGGCCAATTCCGTCTGCGCTTTGGCGAGATCGGAACGGATCATCTCGTGTGTCGGGTCAAGATCCGTGGTCACATCACCCATTGGCGAGCTGAGCTCCTGCTGAATCGCGGCACGGGTTTGCGTGATCTGCTCGGTAAGTTCCTGCACAGGACGATAGTCCGGCTGGTATTTGGAAAGAAGGTCGGAGCGTTTCAGCTCCAGGGTAAGCAGGGTGCCCTTAAGTTGTTGGAGCAGTTCGGGGTTATCTGATTTTTTCACCTGCGTGGTAATGCGGTCCGGAGTTGCCTTTTCAGCCTGCTGAAGCCGCTGAATGCGCTGACTCGTTTCGGCAATCGCCGCGCGGGTTTCGTTGAGCGAGTATCTGAATTCGGCGAGTTTCTGCATCGTCAGTCCCCGGTCCATGTCGGGAGCGACTGAACCGTTGGCGGTTGACGGAAACGCGGCCAGCTTGGCCTGCGCCGCTTCCATCCTTTTGCGGTATTCGTTTGCCTGCTGCTCAAAGAAGACGTACTGACCCGCAGGATGGTGCACAGCGGTATGTTTCGCCATGTAGACCTGCATGAGCTTGTCGAGCACGCGCTTGGCCAGGTCTCGATCTTTTGATTTGTAGATGACGTTAATTATGTAGCTGCCTTTGGCGGGCTCGATGACGAGATCACGAGCGAGTTTATTCACATTGGCGGAAACTCTTTCGTCGTAAGGCGTCTGGCGAGCGAGTTGCGCAGTCAACCGCGTCCACCATGTCGCTGGCGCCGGATCGGCCATGTGCAGTTCCTCGACCACCTCTGTCAGCACGTCTGCCGACTTCATCATCTCGACTTCCGAGTGAATGTCCTCATCGGTAACGATTGGCTGTGCCGCCATCGCAAAGCTGCTTTGCTCCGGCGTCGGCGACAAAAGCGGGTCGACACGATCCCGATCGACCAGGACCTTTGCTTCGCCGTGGTAACGGGGAAGGATGAGGGCAGCAAGTACAGCGGCCACTACGGTTGCAGCCAGACATCCGATGATTAACCGCTTGCGACGGAATGCAATCGATAGTGCATCGCGCAAGGAGGTTGATCTGAGGCTATACGTTTGATTGATCATGGGACACGCCCTTGTTACTGTGAGCTAGTTAGAAAGTCTGCGGAGCGACATATGCGGCCATGTTAGCCGTTGGGATATATCGCTGGATTTTCGATATCGTGTTTTGCGGAACATAGATCATATCGCCCGGGCGGAGAACGAAGTCCTCGCTTAGATTTCTGTCCTTCAACATCTCTTTTACGTTCATGACCTTTGCCTCGGTCCACTGCGACGAGACGCGACGAAACAGGACTACCTGCGAGTGCTTGGATTTCTCTGTGAGCCCTCCGGCCAGCGCGAGCCCCTCGGTCACTGTTGTTTCGCCGTGCAGGGTGTATTTGCCGGGATGGCCGACCCAGCCATTGACGATGAAGTATGGCCTTTCGAAGTCCTTCATAAGGACCGATATGGCAGGTTTATTGAGTATTTTGCTGTAATCATTCTGGAGAGTTGTAACCAGCTGCGGTAGCGTCTCTGAGCTCACATGAACGTCTCCGATGCCCCGCAGGCTGATGTATCCATCCGGCTGGATGGTCACAGTTTGGTTGAATTCCGGGCTGTACTCGAAGACGAGATCCATGGTGTCGCCAGGTAACAATTGGTACCGGGGGTAACGCTCCTGGAAGCCCGGGGTTTTCCCGCTATCCGGCACTTGGCTATCAGCCGTTGTTACGGACGGCGCTGAAGGCCCCTGGGCGTTTTGAGAGATCAAGAGCGACGATCCACCCTGGATAACCAAGGCGATGACGAGACAGGCTGTCAAATTCCGGGGCATTTCGGACCTCCCGATGTAATGTTGTAGATGCGAAAGTATTGCGCTGATAGAGATCTACCTACGGCTAGGCTGCTTTGAGGCTGGCGGCATCGACCTCGACCGCTACAGACCGCATGATCATGTCCACCGAAATGACAATTCGGCAGCCTGTCGCGGTCCTCTGAATTACTCCGGTTAGGCCTGACATTGGCCCCGAAGCAATACGCACTCGATTTCCCGGCGCCAGATATGGGTGTGGCTCTATATTCCGTTTCATACGTACCGCGTCGCGCAGAAATTCCATTTCCTCGACGGGAATCTCTGCGGGCGCGCTGGGCGTGCCGACGAAGTGAACCACCCCCGGCACCGTGAGAGGCAGGTGACGGTTGCGACGGGATGCTTGCACAAACACATATCCAGGGAATAAAGGGAGCGAAACGGTCGCGCTCTTCTTGTTCCACTTATGAATCGATGTTTGAAGAGGGAGAAAGTGACTGATCCCTCGCTCTTCAAAGTGCTGAGCAACTTTCTTTTCGTGACGGGGCCAAGTGTAGACAACGTACCAGTTCGGGTGATCAATTTCTGATTGACAGATCGTTAGCCCATTAGCGGACGCGCTTGACATGTAATTGTCTCCTCGGAACTTTGGAGGTATGGGGGCTAAATTAGATAGAGCTTCGCCATCCTCAACCGACTGATCGCAACCGACTGAACTGTGTCTATCTCACAAACTAAATGTGAACACTTGCGGATGAAGCTGGGTGTTGATCGCTGAAGGTGCGATCAACGAAGTATCCGAAGAATAGGAAAGCTCCCAAAACAATACAAGAGTCTACCTTCTCTTTTTTTGGCCGTTCTCAAATATTTACCCAGCCCATGGTTAATACACCTCTCTTTACAACTCAATCCCGCTTGCGGGAAGTGGCCGTTATAATTTCTCAACCGGTTCACGTAAAGCATCGGCCGGTGGATATAAACGGCTTATTTTCTTGCAGATGAGGCGGCTTAGAATGAGGCCTGAGTGTGCGGCATCATGTCCGCTTCATTGATTAAGTTTTAAAGAACTACCCTGTTGAGGTCGGCTGATCATCGGAGCGGGCTTGGCGGAGGCGGCATTTAACGAGGAAACTGCTCCGACCATGGAAACTATTCCTATACCAGTGCTGCGATTAGGGTCTTTCTTCTCTATATGGAAACCCGAACATCATTGCCTAAAAGACTAGGCATCCAGAGAACAAGAATGAACGTACAGCTGTGACCGCGCCTGGCTCGGCCCAACCTATTCAAGCTGAAGGGATCGGAGGGTAGGTCTCGCCCGCAAGAACTAATACAAAAGGCGAATAGTTGTTACAACCGTCTGGACAGGAGCGGCCAAACGGGGTGATGAAAGCAGTCAGGGGTCCGACTACCCATGCGTACCGTTCTGCGTTCCATTCTGGCCAGGATCATTCATCAATAAAACAGCGAGTTCTACCCGGCTGCGGATTCCAACCTTTTCGAAGACCCTATACAGATAGTTTTTCACCGTGTGCTCGCTAAGATTCAACCGCTTGCCGATTTGCCGATTTGTCTGCCCCGTGGCGACCAAACGGGCGACCATCATTTCTCGCTCGTTCAAGTGAAAATTCGTGCGTGACGGACCACCAAACGGGGAACATTCCGCGAAAGCATCGAAGACAGCCCGGAGTTCCCGGGCTCCGGCCCAGATTTCACCCTGGCGCACTCGATCGATGCACTTCACGAGCTGCTCCATCGGATCTGCTCGGTAGAAGACGCCGCGAGCGTGTGCCCGGAACGCATCGATCGCCAACTCCTCGTCGGTGTCGTCCAGCAGAACAACAACCGGACAGTCCGGAAGTGCATTTTGGAGAGCGGGAAGCACTCGGAATCCAGCTAGTGGACCATCACTCAGTGCGGCACTAACCAAAGCCACGTCTGGCTGCTGCGTGCGCGCAACTCGCTCAACTTCAGCACTGCTGGTGGCGCATACCACGCTGCCGATCATGTCACGCCGTCTGCTCAGGCTGAGGAGCATTAGCTCGCAACCTAACGCAGTCCGGTCCGAAATCAGTAGCCGCAGCGGTTTCAATTCGCATGGGCCGACCTCATCGACTTCATTCATCGATATCGTCGGACGGGTGCCGGGGCGGAGCGCCAGAGGAGGAGAGATCGCTTCTACTCGGGAGGCGTTGCCATCAGATACAGCGTATGGGTAGCGAGATGGAGGGATTTGTATAGCATCCGACATGAGGTCGGATACTTCAACCTTTGACCCTTTCATAGCCTTCCTCAAATCCGGGGGGTAATTACCGCAGTTGCCGCAACAGCCTTTTTAGCAGCCGTTTGCGAGATTCAAACTTTGGATCAATCGTCTAGCAATGGCAGCACTTCACCGCGAGTGATTTGCCAGTATTACGCTAATGCCTCATCGACGGCAATAGCTTTGGGGCTTCCTTGCCCTATTACGAGGTTCGACTGGGTTTGCTACGCATACCTCTTACTCATCTCATAAGTGAGACGCAGTTCTCAGGATCGGGCATTTGAAAAGGTACACTCGACAAGAGGTCTGCCCAAAATGCAGCATGTGTTGCATTAGCCGGTTCAGGGGCACCGGGTCGCGTCAAGAAAGAGAACTTCTAAGATCGTACTCCGCTTTGGTCGAGCCGAGAATGGATCGGTGACAAATAGTTGTGTCATGACCACCTATTAACTGTCCCCTCAGCACGATAGACCACTGCGAGTCATTGTGATGCTCAGATCTCGCAGAGGGTTTTATCGACACAAAAGAGTCTGACACAGCTACACCGCCCTTCATTGGCTAACAAACCGGAGAGCTTGCACGAGTTTCGGAGTATAGCTGAATTTTTCATGACAATTTCTTGACAATCACGGCGTGTGGACCCCCCGCGGGGCCGTAGTGGCCGGTTTATTGGGGAAAAGGCCCTTAGCGCCGGCGATAGAATGGCATGCAAAACCACCCGCACTATTCTCATTTTATTCGCCTAATATGATCGGATGCCTGTTTCGAGCGCCATTCTCCGACTTGAGTTGAGCCAGCGAAACACTACTTTTTAGTGGGCGAGCATGAGCTGTCTTATGGAAAAATACCAAGCGTCATTTATCGCGAAGAGGGAAGCAAGCATGGGAACTTTCTTCCCGCGTCCTATCGTTCAATTCGTGCCAATCCTGAATGGCAGAAGAGGCTGAAAAAGCGTTATTCGGGCAGTAGATGGGTGCCCTGGTCTGGTGAGCGAACACGATGCGAGCTAGACTGCGCGAACAGTTCGGACGCCCCTACTGATGAATATCTTCTGTTATCCCCGGCTACTTAGCCGACCGCAGCTATGCACACTACTCGGCATTGGGCCGGGACTTCGACCCATTTTCGGCGATGGCGCACCGACAAGATTCCTGCAGACTGCACGTATGAACAACTGGAAGTAGTGC
>Ga0206881_10090_pt1 | contig 28166 bp, 29 predicted proteins | sample Alteio_BWOrgCont_3_FD_152867 | JGI IMG/M metagenome (GOLD analysis project Ga0206881, IMG submission 152867) | Enriched cells from forest soil in Barre Woods Harvard Forest LTER site, Petersham, Massachusetts, United States -... | ecosystem: Environmental > Terrestrial > Soil > Temperate forest >...
TTCCACGAAAGCAGCGATCATCTTCCGGTGGCTGATCCTTCGACAAGCTCAGGATGACAGAATCCTAAAAGAGTAACTTTTGCAGAGACCTCAAATTGTTTGGGCTGCGGGACAAAATCACCCGACGGGCGGTTCCGTCAGCCAGTGCAGAATGCCCTTTTGGGCGTGGAGCCGGTTTTCGGCCTGGTCAAAGATTTCCTGCTGGCGTTCCTCAAAGATTTTTTCACTGATTTCCTGGTCGCGGTAGGCGGGGAGGCAGTGCTGGACAAGGGCGTGCTTTTGGGCGAGAGCGAGCAGGTCGTGGTTGATCTGAAAGCCCTTGAAGGCGGCGACTCGCTGGGCTTTCTCAGCCTCGAGGCCCATGGAAACCCAGACGTCGGTGTAGAGAACATCGGCGCCGCGAGCGACTTCCCGGACGTCGTGGGACTGGGTGACGTAGCGGTTGGTCACGGGACTCAGGTAGCCCTCGGGGCCGGCTAGGGCGAGGTTAAACTTGAGAATTTCAGCGGCGTAAACCCAGGAGCGGGCGACGTTGCAAGCGCAGTCGCCAATAAAGGCGATTTTGCGTCCGGCGATGGGACCGAGTTTTTCCTCGATGGTCTGGATGTCGGCGATGATCTGGCAGGGATGTTCGTCGTCCGTCAGGGCGTTGATGGTGGGGACTTGGGAATAACGGGCAAATTCTTCGACGTCGCCCTGGGCGTAGGTGCGGATGATGGCGCCGTGGACCATGCGTCCAAGGACGCGGGCGGTGTCCTTGATCGGTTCACCGCGGCCAAGCTGAAGATCGTTGGCGTTGAGGAAAAGCGCGTTGCCGCCGAGCTCGCGGATGGCGACTTCGAAAGAGACGCGGGTGCGGGTGGAAGATTTGTTAAAAATCATGGCCCAGGTCTGGCCGGAGAGCGGGCGCCAGGAGATGGAGCGGCGCTCGGCCTTGTAGCGGGCGGCAAGAACAAGGATCTCGCGGATCTCTTTTTCCGTGGCGCCCTTGAGGGCGAGAAGGTGGCGGATGGGCGCGCTCATGGATTTCATTTATGAGATGCGGCGATTTCCGTGCCAATACCGGCATCGGTAAAGAGTTCAAGCAAGAGAGAGTGGGCCTGGCGTCCGTTGAGGAAGTGGACTTTGGCGACGCCGCTGGCGAGGGCTTCGAGCGCGGAATCGACCTTGGGGATCATGCCTCCCTCGATGACGCCTTCCTCTTTGAGCTGCCCGATTTGCGCGGGCGTGAGCGTGGAAATGAGGGAATTCTCGTCGCGCGGGATACGGCGTACGCCATTGACGTCGGAGAGGTAAATGATTTTGTGGGCTCGGAGAGCCTGGGCGATTTTTGCGGCGGCAATGTCGGCGTTGATATTGTAGGCTTGACCATCGAGACCGCGTCCGACCGGTGAGATGATGGGGACGATCTCGGCGTCGACGAGCCGTTGAACGGCCTCAGTATGAACGGTGCTGATGTCGCCAACGTAGCCGAGGTCGATTTTAGAGCCGGTGGCGTCAATGTGGGGCGGCGCTTTTTCGGCGACGAGAACATCCTTGCCGGAGATAACCTGGGCCTTGCCGCCCAACTCAATAATTTTGGCCGCAAGGGAGGGTCCGATGACTTTGTTGAGAATGTGGTCGATGATTTTCATCGACTCGGCATCCGTAACGCGCAGGCCATTGACGAAGCGGGCCTGGAGATTTTCCTGGCGCATGGCGGCGGTGATGGCCTTGCCGCCGCCGTGAACGACTACGGGGTTGATGCCAACGGCCTCGAGGAAGACAACGTCGCGCAGGACGCTCTCGACCAGGTCGGGATTTTCCATGGCGGCGCCGCCATACTTGATGACGACGGTACGCCCGCGAAATTGTTGAAAATAGGGGAGCGCTTCAAGGAGCGCATCGGCTTTGGTGCTTCTCATGGGAAAGATAAAAATAGCGGCGACGGAAGACCGCCGCCACCTCTAAAAATTGATTATTCGCCCTTGTTGATGCGGACGTATTCCTCGGTAAGATCGGTGGTGAGGATGCTGTATTCACCCATGCCGGAGTGAAGATGGATGGTAATGGTGAATTTCGACTTTCCGACGACTTTTTTCAACTTTACAAAAGGAGTTTTGCTTGGCTGGCCATTGACGACAGCCAGAAGGCCATCGTAATAAATTTCAATCATTTCCTCACGGACGCGGACACCGCTGTAGCCAAGCGCGGTCATGATGCGGCCCCAGTTCGGATCGCCGCCGGTCCAGGCGGTCTTGACCAGCTCGGACTTGACCACGGCCAGGGCGGCCAGGCGCGCGTCCTGAAGGCTGGGCGCGCCCTTGACGACTACATCAACGACGCGGGTGATTCCCTCCCCGTCTTCGACGATCATGCGGGCAAGTTTGCGCATCACGTGGTTCAGCGTTTTTTTGAAAAGACTGAACTGGGGATGATAGCTTTTGAGCAGATTGGTACCGGAAAGTCCGTTGGCGAGGACGATGACGGTATCGTTGGTCGAGGTATCGCCATCGACGGAGATCCGGTTAAAAGAATGCTCGACGGCTTCATCGACGCAGGAGCGGAGCGTGGCCTTGTCGATGCAGGCATCGGTGGTGATGAAGCAGAGCATGGTGGCCATGTTGGGATGGATCATGCCGGCGCCCTTGGCCATGCCGCCGATGGTGACCTTGCGCCCGTCGACTTTGAAGCGCATGGCAAATTCCTTCCGCCGGGTGTCGGTGGTCATGATGGCGCGGGCGGCTTCGGCGCCGTTGTCGCTGGCGAGTTTTTCCACAGCTTTTTCGATGCCTTTGCGGACGCGGACCATGGGCAGGCGGTTGCCAATGCGTCCCGTGGAGCAGACGAGCCACGCGCGAGGTTTGGTTTTGAATTTCCGGGCGGCGTAATCGATCATGGCCTTGGCATCGGCGATGCCGCCGACGCCCGTGCACGCGTTGGCGCAACCGGAGTTGACGACGATGCCGCGAACGCGCCCGTTGCGCGAGTGAACCATGGAGACCTTGACCGGGGCGGCCTTGACCAGATTGGTGGTGAAGGTGGCGGCAACTTCGGCGGGAACATCGGAAACGATGAGGGCGAGATCCTTTTCGCCATCGGGCTTGATGCCGCATGAAACCCCGGCGGCCTGAAAGCCCAGCGCAGAAGTGACCCCTCCTCCCTTGAGCGTTTTCGCTTCTATGACTTTCATATCAGGCCAAGCGTTTCGTTGAGTCCGCAGGCCAGATTCGCGGCCTGAATGGCTTGGGAAGCATTGCCTTTGCCAAGATTGTCGATGGCGGAAAAAAGGAGGAGGCGGTTGGTCCTCGGGTCGATCCGGGCCGAGATTTGGATGCGGTTGGAGTGGGCAACCTGCCGCGACTGGGGCAACGCGTCCGTAGCGAGGATTTCGACGAAGGGTTCGTTGCCGTAGGCGGCCTGGAGGATGCCTTGGAGTTCGGCGTCGGTGGCGGCGCGGGAAAGTGTGGCCGAAATGGTTGAGAGCATCCCGCGATGAAGAGGAACGAGATGGGGAACAAAGGTGACGGTTACCTTGGCCGCGGCGGCCAGGGAGAGTTCCTGTTCGATTTCGCCCACGTGCCGGTGTTTCGGAACGCCGTAGGGATACATGTTGTCGGTGACTTCCCCAAAAAGCAACCTCAGCTCAAGTTTCCGCCCCGCGCCGGAGACGCCGGAGAGCGACGTGATGGTGATCGAATCGGGCGCGATGAGCTTCCACTTTAAAAAGGGCGCGAGCGGAAGGATAATACTGGTGGGAAAGCAGCCGGGGGCGGCGATGAGCCGGGCCGACTTGAGCCGGGCCCGGTGGATTTCGGGCAGGCCGTAGACCGACTCGGCCAGCAGGGCGGGCGCGGGATGATCGTGATGGTAAAATTCACGGTAGACGGCGGGATCGGTGGTGCGGAAATCAGCGCTGAGATCGACCACGGTCTTGCCCGCTTCGCGCAAGGCGACGGCAAAGGGGGCGGCGGCGCCGTGGGGCACAGCGAGGAAAAAGAGCTCGGCTTGGCTGGCCAGCGCAAAGTCGGGGGCGGCGTCGACAAAGGTGAGCGCACCCAGTTCGCGTGGGAGGCCGTGAATGGATTGGAGGAGCGTTTCGCCGGCTTGCTGCCGGGAGGTGACCAGGACCAGCCGGAAAACCGGATGCCGGGCAAGATAATGCAGCAGTTCCTGCCCGGAATACCCGGATGCGCCAACGACCGCCGTGCGTACGGATTGCAACTGTGGCCTTTCTCCACCGGATCCCAAATTGGACCGAAGGAATTGCTCAGCGTTTAGAGAACTGGAAGCGCTTGCGAGCGCCCGGCTGTCCCGCCTTTTTGCGTTCTTTCTCGCGGGGATCGCGACGAAGCAGACCGGGCTTCTTCAACGTCGTCCGCAAAGCGGGATCAACCTGAATGAGAGCGCGGGCCAAGGCGAGGCTCAGAGCGCCGGCCTGTCCGACGAGTCCGCCGCCGTGGGTCTTGACCTTGACATCAAATTTCTTGAGGGAGTCGGCGGTCTGCAGCGGCTGCAGCGCGAGGGTCTTCATGGCCGGGGTCGTGAAATAATCCTCAAAATCACGACCGTTGACTTCTACCTTGCCTTGGCCGGTGACGAGTTGGATGCGCGCGACCGCGGTCTTGCGACGGCCGGTGGCGACGATGACATTGGAAGCGGGAGTGACCATGAAATGAATCCTTATTTGATCTTGAACAGGGCGGGAGCCTGGGCCTCATGCGGATGCCCGGAGCCCTTATAGACGTGAAGCTTGCGGAGAATGGAACGACCGAGGCGGTTATGGGGAACCATGCCCTTGATGGCGCCCTCGATGATCAGCTCGGGATGGCGGGCACGGCGGGACTTGGCGGTTTCGGACTTGTGCCCGCCGATATATCCGGAGTAGCTCATGTACTCCTTCTGCGTTTCCTTTTTACCGGTGAAAACGGCTTTTTCCGCGTTAATAACGATAACATGATCACCGGTATCGACGTGGTTGGTGTAGATCGCCTTGTGCTTGCCCCGCAGGAGGACGGCGGCCTTTTCGGCCACACGCCCGACAACCTGGTTGTCGGCATCAAGAATATACCATTTGCGTTCGACTTGTTCGGCTTTGGCGCTGAAAGTTTTCATCGGGAGCCGAAAATTAAGCCACGACGCACGGGGAGTGTCAAAGATTTTCGCGGGAAAAATAAGACGCGACTGCGACCGTCCGGTGCAACCGGCGAACGCGCGACTATTTCGTGACCTTGGCCTTGAGGGCGCTGAGTTCCCGGACAATCTGGTCGTTCTGCGCCTGCAGCAGCATGTTTTGCTGGACGAGAGTGGAGCGCTCTTTCTTGAAGCCATCAAGCGCACCCTTGGCATCGGAGGCCTCGCGGAGGGCGTCGCGGGTTTCTTGCAGCGCCTTCTGGCTTAGGGCGAGTCCGCGCTGCGCGGTGGAGGCTTCGTCCTTGGCACGCTCAACCTGTTCATGGAGGCTCTTCAATTCCTGCTTGAGCGTTTCGATGACGTCGTCCTTGCCGGAGGCAAATTGCTGCTCGTGACTGCCTCCCTGCTGGCGGGCGGCCTCGATCTGTTTCTGCTGGTCCAAGAGCGAGGCGGCGTGTTCGTTCTTGAGGCGGAGTTGGTCCTGCTTGAGCTTTTCGTACTGCTGGCGCAGTTCGGCGTAATCGCGGCGGGCGGCGTCGCGCTCACCTAGGACAAGAATGACTTCCTTGCTCTGCTGCGCTACGGCAAGCTGCTGGCGAAGGTCGGCGGCCTCAGAACGAGCTTCGTCGCGTTCCCGGGCGGCAAGGGAGAATTCCGCAACCTTGGCGGCAAGATTATCACGCTCCTGGTTGAGATGGGCGATCTGCTCCTTGTAGGAGGCGGTTTCGTCCGGCAATACGACCGGACTCTGCCATTCCTCAAAAGTTTCCGCGGGACTGGAGACGGAGAGAGAGAGAAGTGGAGGCACAGTATTGGCTTCCTTGGGAAACTCGACGATGTTGGACATGGACGCCGTCGACGCGAACTTGATAGGCGACGTGGCGGATGATGCGGGGGCATCAGCGATGCGGATGGGGGCTTCCATGCGTTCAATCGGCGCGGTCAACGGCGTGACCCCGGGAAGCGACGTGGTGCGGCGTAAGAGGGTGGTAGAGGAAGTGGGCGGAGAAGAGGGCTTGGAGCCGCCTGGCGCGATGCGCGGAAGACGTTGGAGCGTAGAAGTGATGGCGTGGCCCGGCTTTGGGGAAACGTGGCGCGGTTCGGCGACATGGAGGTCGGTCGCCGATTCGGCTTTTTCCGTGGCCGGTTCGGGCGAAAGAGGTTGGGCGGTAAGTTCAGCTTTGGGAATTTCAACGGAGACCACGGGCTTCTTTTCCTCTTCGGCTTCAGACTCGGCCTTGGGGGTTTCGAAAGTGAAGTTGGGTTTCTTTTCCTCTTCGGGCTCGGGCGCAGACACGGAAGCTTCAGCAGGTGGAGGAGCGAGAAAAACACGGGCGACGGGCAGAGGCGCGGCAGGCGGAGGCTCGGGTGTCTCCTCAGGAACCGGTTCGGGAGTCTTCACGGCAGGCTCGGGCGTCGTTTTGGGCGATGTGACAACGGGAGTAACCGCCTTGTAGTTAAAAAGAGGAAGACTGGCGGCAGGTTTGGGAATGGCAGAGGCCGTCCCGGAGGCGGAGGTCTCGTCCACAGAAGAAGCCGGCACGGATGCCTCGGCCACAGAGGCAGACGTGGGCGGCGGTTGAGCACGATTGGGCGCGGAAGGGTTGGAAGCCGGAAGGGGGGACGCAGATTGGGCGCCCACGGATCGGGTGGTTGTTCCCACCTTTTTAACCAGGCGAGAGAACTTTTCCTGGTCAAACCACGAGGGAGACGTACTCATCGCTTTGTTCCGGCTTTTGCAGATCGAGTTTGGCTTCGAGTTCAGCCGCCAACTGGTCAAAGATCAGGGAGATGGGCGGGGGCGCACCGCCGCGCAGGAGGCCGAGGGGCATGCCCTTCATGCTGGCGCGGATGACGGCGGGATCGCGTGGAAGCATGGCGGCGCAAACGAGTTCCGGCGGGAGGATGCGTTTGATTTCGTCGACGATCTGCTTGGTTTCCACAACGTTCTGGTCCGACATGGTGAGGACGACGCCAACGAGCGAACAGCCCTTATCATCGTCGGTCTGAAGCTGGTTGAGGAAGTCGACAGTGAGCATGAGCGAGCGGAGCGCCAGGGGCTCGCACTGCTGGGGGACGAGAACGTGGGAGACGTTGCGCAGGATGCCCTCCGTCGGGCCATGGAGGCCGGACGGAGTGTCAAGAATGACGAGGTCGTATCCTGCCTCGGTCGCAGCGCGGAAGACGGGCTGGAGAAGCGCCCCGTCCTGAAGACTGGTGCACCACTTCGAAATTTCACCGGTGGGAATTTTGCCCGCCATGATGATCTTGAGGGTGTCGAGCTTGGTCTTGAGGGCCACCTGTTCCAGCGGGACGCTGGTGGTGACCATTTCATAGAGACCGATGTAGGCCTGCGCGCTGGGCGAAAGCGAGAGACCGATGGAGCCCTGAGGGTCGGCGTCGACGAGAAGGGTCTTCCAGCCGCGCTTGGCACAGGAGAATGCGAGATTAATGGCGCAGGTGGTTTTCCCCACGCCTCCTTTAAGACTCGATATGGCAAGTGTAATCACAGTGTTTTCAGATTTTTAGCTGCTTTGCCGGTTTATACCAGCTTGAAACAGAAAAAAGCGGAAAAATTGATGGAAGTGCCTAGGGCGTGTAGAACAACTTATTTAGTCAGAGGATTTCAAGGCTAAAATCGACGGCCTGGACGCTATGGGTCAGCGCGCCGACGGAGATGTAATCAACCCCGGTGGCGGCGACTTCAGAGACGCGGGCCAGTGACATGTTGCCGGATGCCTCGGTCTTTGCGCGCCCGGCGATAAGCTCGACGCAGGCGCGCATTTCCGCCGAGGTCATATTGTCGAGAAGGATGATGTCAACGCCAAGAGAGACAACTTCAGGCACCTGGTCGCGGCAATCGACTTCGACTTCGAGAAGCGCTTCGGGATCGAGGGCGCGAGCGGTCTTGACCGCATCGGCCAGCGTGCGGCCCGGGCCCATCAGGGCCAGGTGGTTGTCCTTGATGAGAAAGCGGTCATAGAGGCCGAACCGGTGGTTGGCGCCACCACCGCAGACAACCGCATATTTCTGGAGGGCGCGCAGTCCGGGGGCCGTCTTCCGCGTATCGAGGATTTGCGCGCGCGTTCCGGCGACAGCATCGACATAACGGCGCGTTTCGGTGGCGACGCCGGAAAGTTGCTGGAGAAAATTGAGCGCACTGCGCTCGCCGGTAAGGATCGAGGCGGCGCTGCCGCGAATCTCGAGCGCGGTGCCGCCGGTCTTGAGCGCGTCGCCATCCTGCGCGCGCCGCGTCAGGACAAGCGCGGCGTCCTGTTCGCGAAAGACCTGTTCGGCGACGGGTAAACCGGCAAGGATGCACGGCTCTTTCGCGAAAATACGGGCGGAAGCCTGCACTTCGGGCCGGACGCAGGCGAGCGTGGTGATGTCGGCGGGCCCACGGTCCTCGCCAAGCGCGCGCGCCGCGGCTTCGCGGACGATGGCCGGGTCAAGAATGGGAACCATCATGAATCGCCGGGGATTCCCTACTCCGGCGGTGGCGTCTTGGCTGAGACGGGCGCAGCCGGTGCAGCGGCGGGAGCGGGAGCTGGGGCTGGGGTCGGTGCGGGAGCGGAGGGAGGCACGAGTCCTCCGTCGGCGGCGAGTTCGATCAAGGCGACACGGTATTTTGCCTCGACCTTGAGGAAAGCGCCGGTCCGGTCGCTCGAACCGAGAAGCGCCTCGATCTTGGCGTTGCGGGCGTCGCGGAGATCGGAGACCTGCCGGTCCTGATCGAGGGGCGAAATCGAATCGCTGTTGAGAATGGTTTGAAGCTGCGTGCCATCGGCCTGATAGAAGCTGGCGATATCTTTTTTTTCCTCGTCGGAAAGTTTGAGCGTCGTGGCAAGATCGTTGATGTAGTCGTCAAACTTCAAACTGGAAACAGGCAGCGCGGTTGCAGACGGGGCCACCGACATCGGTGCGGACGGTTGGGCCGGAGTCGGGGTGGCGGCGGCAAAGACACCGGTGGCCGTGGCAAGAAGAATGAAGCCGCAGGCGAGGCGGGGAAGGAATTTCATATCGGGGGAGACATTAGAGTCTGTTTTCAAATAGAGCAAGGCCGCGTGGCAGGCAGCGCGGGATGACGAAGACGAAGGCCTAGGAGCTTGCTGAAAAAGGCCTTTATTTTAAAAGCGGCGTCATCCCGAGCTCGTCGAGGGATCTCCAACTATTTCCTTTAGGGGGACGCATTGCGCAGAATGGTGTGAGATCCTTCGACAAGCTCAGGATGACGGCCTTTTTAGCAAGCTCCTAGAGTGTGTCTTCTTCTACTTCTCAGTCGTGAATAGAAAATCTGCATTTTGAGGTAACCTTCACCGGGCATTGCTTAGTTGCTAGATAGTCAATTATGCCGCAAGAATTTAAAAATGAGCTTGATCGCTCTTATTTATGTTTCCGCCATAATTATATTGTCTTAATAAAATGGTTTCAGTAGCTTATGCGCGAAATGAAACTTTTTTGGGGCGGCATCACTTTTTGTGCCATTACTAGCTTTGCCCCGCTCGCCTCCGCGCAAACCACTTGGACCGGTGACGGAGATGGTACGACGTGGACCAATGCAGCTAACTGGGATAACGGTGTACCGAGTGCGACTTCTGGTGCATTCTTTACCATCACCAGCGCCAATGTCACCCTGTCAACCAATCAATCCGTGTTGGATTTCTATGTAACAGGAACCGTCGACTCAAGCTTTAACTACATCGGCTCCCAAGTCACGCTCAATACAGGTGCTGGAGACACTTTGACCGTCGTCGGGGTGGCTCCTACACTCAACGGTAACTCGAGTATCTTTATCAATGGCGCCGGCGCCGACCCGGTCAGCACCCTGACTCTTAACGGAGGGACCATCGATGTCGAACAAGGTCTTATCTCCAATTATAGCGGAGTACTCAATTTGAATTCCACCACATTGGATTATGACTTTCAAAGCGCCCCCGGCGAAGCCTATCTGACTGACGAAGGAACCGTGAACCAGACCGGCACTTCGATCGTCACGACTGGCTACGTTCTTGACATCGGTGCGGACGAAAACCCGGGTACCTACACCACGAGTAATACGTCAATCTTGCAGACAGGCACTTTCCAGACTTCGGGCAATTATTTCATTGATGTCGGTGTTAATTCTACCAACAACGAACCCACCGCAGACACGGTAGGCACATTGACCATTTCAGGTAGCAGCACGCTCACCTTGAATGCAACCGCTCAGTTGCAATTGGGCACTGTCAGCTCAGTAATTGGCACAAACAGCATCGCCCCAGGAACGCTTGGCGGAACGGGCTTCCTGATCCAAAACGGCGCCGAGTCCAACGTCAACGTGGATGCTGACTCTGGCGTATACATCGGCGCCCTCAATGGAGGCGTGGGAACTTATGATCTCGAAGCCGGGAACTTAACCATGACCGGCAGCACCATGATTATTGGCGATGGCGCGAGCACGACAGGTGAACTTATTCAAACCGGCGGCATCTTTAATAGCGACACGAACAGCTTCATTGGCATCGGCGCCAACGGCCTGGGGACCTATGAGTTGTCAGCCGGCAATGCCAATTTGCTCGGCGGAATATCCGTTGGAGACGATCCCGGGGGAACTGGTAGCGGGACCCTCACGCAAACTGGCGGTACCCTCGTCACGGGCGTAACCACCAGCACCAATACGGGATTGTATGTAGGCGGTCCGATAGGCACCTCACCCGGGATTTATAACCTGTCGGGTACCGGGACGGCCACGGTAAACGGCGGCATGGTGGTCGGCGCCACCGGCATCGTCAATCAAAGCGGCGGCACGATGATAATCACGCTGGGCCAAACACTCGATCTCAGCACCTTGGGCGGCAGCTATAATTTGAGCGGCGGCACTCTCCAGGTGGGAAATAACGGAGTCAATGGCTTATTCGGTACAACTGGCGAAGGCACCCTGAATTTTGAAGGCGGCACGCTCCAGGCCTTGAGCGGAAGCACCACAACTGACGCCCTCGATGGCACGGTGACAGGTATTTCCACGCTCGACACCACAAATGCCAATATCGATCTGGAGGGAAAATTAAGCGGCACAGGCGGCTTCAACATCGTCGGTGGCGGCACGGTTACCTATGCCAGCGGGAACGGAGACATCACCTACTCCGGCGCGACCACCATCACCGCCGGCACTCTGGTCACCGACGCATCCAACATCGAGCATTCAAGCACGATCGATCTTGTCGGTTCGGGATCGACCAGCACCCTCGACCTAACCGTGGATGCCGGGGGAAATACCGGGGCAAATAAATTCACTGGAATCGTCACCGGCGCCGGCACCCTCAACGTCGGCTTCACCGATTCCGGCGATACCCTTGAACTCGGCAACGCCGCCGCCAACAGCTTCACCGGCACCATCAACCTCGGCTACAACGGCACGTCGGACACCGTCCCGGGTAACCTCCAGATCTTCAACGGCTCCTTCGGTGCCATCACGGGGTCCGGAAGCGGTGTCATCATCGGCGGAGATAGCGGCGTCGCCAGCAGTGGAACCGTCACCTTCTCGCAAGACGAGACCTACACGGGCCTCACCACGGTCGATTCCGGCTTCACCCTCAAAGCCCTCAACCTCGGTGGCGCCCTCACCAACAACGGAACCTTTGGCATCAACACCGCCAATCCCTCAACGATCACCATCAACGGCGACCTCACCTCCAGCGGCACTCTTCTCTTCCGCTATGTCGGCGGCACCCCCGATTTGTATCAGATCAACGGCACCACCAATCTTTCCGGCGGCAGCGGGATTCTCTCCGGCTCCGGCACCACCCCAGTGGGTGGAGTTGTGGTCTTGAATTCCACCGGTGCTTTGAGCGGCTTCACCGAGGGTAACTATACCTCCTCGAATGCGCTCTTTTCCGCCTCTCTCACGCAAAGCGGCAATCAGCTCATACTCAACACCACCCAAGTGAGCCTTTCCAGCTTCGCCCTAACGCCCAACGAGCTTGCCGTCGCCAACGCCCTTGATCCCGTTCTCACCACCACCGGTCTTCCCGGTAACCTCGGCATCGCCCTTAATGGCTTGTCCGCCGCGCAGATTCCCTCCGCCCTCGACGAACTCTCGCCCGAAGTCCTGCAGTATGCCCGCACCATCGCCTTTGAAAACGCGACGTTCCTCACCCAGCAGGTCAATGGTGTCCTGGCCAACGTCCGCCTCGGTTACGCCGGACTCGACGGCAGCGGCATTAGCGTCGTCTCCTCCGGCTTTAACAGCGGTCTCGGACAATCCCTCACCTCCCTCCTGGCCTACGATCCCCCCTCTTTCAACAAGCCCGCCCCCAACGGCGTTAACTACTACCCCCAACCGGCTGGCTACTCGCCCATGACTTCAACGCCACCCTCTTCCGAATCGAGTCCCTCCCTGAACTCCGGCAGCATCTCGGACAGTCCCAACCCCGACACCATGGTCCCGCCGTCGTCACTGAGCCAATCCGAATCCGGTTTCAAGCCCGTCATGAGCGAATTCATCCTCGGCAACGTTGTCCTGGCCGACATGAACCAGGACCAGAGCGCTCCCAACGCCGCACCTGACAAGGCGAGTTACACCGCCAGCAACGCCACGGCTGGCATCAGCTTCCGCATGACCAACAATCTCGCCGCGGGCGTCCTCTTCAATTACAACCACACCGACGCCAAGACCGATTCCAACGGCAGCAAGACCGATGTCGACAGTTACTCCCCCGGCGTCTACGCCACCTGGTTCGACAAGGGATTCTACGTCAACGGCCTTTTCTCCTACGGTTACAATAACTATACCAACACCCGCTCCATCCCCTTCCTCGGCGCCACTGCCAACAGTTCTCCCAGCGGAGAGCAATACGTCACCAATCTCGACTTCGGCTACGACTTCCAGCCCAAGAATAACCGTGAATGGATCTTCGGGCCCACCCTCGGACTCACCTACACCCATCTTGACATCAACTCCTTCACCGAAAGCGGCGCCGGCCCCGCCGACCTCGCCGTCAACAGCCAGAGCCTCGACAGTCTCCGCAGCCAGCTCGGTGGTCACGTCATTTACCAGGCCCGCGCGGGCTCTCTCCTCTTCCAGCCCAACTTCACCGCCATGTGGCAGCACGAATATCTCAATAATCCCGGCATCACCAGCCAGTTTAATGTTCCCGGCACCAACCCCTTTACCATCCAGACCGCCACCACCGGCAACAACAGCGCGCTGCTCGGTTGCGGCCTCACCGTCACCCTCGATAATTCAATGGCCTTTTACGTGAATTATCTGGCCGATGTCGGCTCGGACGACTTCTGGGCCCAAAGCATCGTCGGCGGTTTCAAGGCGAGTTTCTAACCGCATTTGGAGTGGCCCGGACCACTTGAAACCTCTGCGAAAGTTATTCTTTTAGAATTCCGTCATCCTGAGCCTGTCGAAGGATCAGCCACTGGAAGATAATCGCGGCCCTTGCGGAAGCTGATCCCTCGACAAGCTCGGGATGACAGATCGCTTAAAGAGCGACTTTCGCAAAGGTCTCAACTTGTTGTCCAAGTGGCCGAAGGCCACAGGAGGCGACCCGGGCGGCGTCTCAGATACTCTGCTTCAGTTCTTCGCTCCACCACTTGGACAACCGTGACGTCGCCACACCCGGAATGGCCAGCCCCGAATCCTCGTAATGTGAGGTGTCATTGAACAGCATCAGCCGCGCCCGCGCCGGATCCTTGAAATCGACGATATTCAGCGCCGCCGGACTCTGGTCAAGGTTGTCCCGGTACCGCCGCGGATCGAAGCCGAAAAGCGAGCTCAGCAGCAGCCGGATCGTCGCCTTATGCGACACCACCACTACATTCTGCCCCGGGTGAAACCGCACCAGTTCGATCAGCGCCGGCAGCGCCCGCGCCGTCACCGCCAGTCCACTCTCGCCCCCCGCCGGAGCAAACGTGTAGGGGTCCTTGTCCCATTCCGATGCCTCTTCCGGAAACCGTTCCTCGACCTCATGGCGCGTCAGCTGTTCCCAGTGTCCATGGGAAATTTCCTTGAGCCCCTCCCGTTGCACCACCTCCAGCCCGTGCGGTTCCGCCAAAATCCGCGCCGTTTCCAGCGTGCGGCCCATCGTCGAGGAATAAACCGCCGCGATCGGCTCATGTTTCAGCCGCAACGAAAGCCTTCGCGCCTGCCGCCGGCCCTCGTCCGAAAGCGGCACATCCGTCGCGCCCGCAAAACGGTCCTCCGCGGATAAAGTTGTCGCACCATGCCGAATCAAAAAAACGCGCGTATGCAGTTGGGCCATTCCCCCTTATTTAGAACCTATCTCAAAATTAAACAAGGCCGCGCGGCAATCCGCAGCCGGTCTTGAGTGACAACAGGTGCTGCACGGCAACAACGCGCTTCGCCTTAAAAGAATACTGCCCTATGTAACACCTGCCGTGCCCAGCACCTCAACGCCCCTGCTGCAACCCGTTCCCACCATATCCCCCGCCACTGGAATTTCCGCCTGATCCTCCCCCGTGAGAATTGCCTCCGGAACCACCGCCACTCCCGCTGCTGGAATAACCCCCATGCTGAGCCGAGCCCGTATTCGAAGGGGCATAATGCGGTGACGCGTATCCCGGCGGAGTTGAAGACTCCGATGAATGGTACCCCGATCCCGATGGCGTAGCGGAATGATACTGAGGGGTGTAAGCCGTCGCCGACTGAGTCTGATCAACCTGTCCCTGCGGATAGACGACAGGCCCGCCCTGCTGCCCGGCAGCCTCCCGCTGCGGCGCAACCACGACCGGCTCCGCATTCGCCGCCGTTCCCCTCCCCGTACCTGGCAATGTCCGAAGAGAAGTCAGCAGTCCATTGAAAACCGGCTGAATAGCCGTGTGCTCCGTCACCACCTTTGCATCGGCAGGCGCCTGCGATTGCGCTTCCCTCGCCTGCTCCACCTGCGCCTGCGTCGGCGCCGCCGGTGAAAGCCGCCCGTTCACTGCCAGAGGCTGCGTTACATCCGTCCCCCGGTTGATCGTCGCGTGCTCGATCGTCTCCGCCACACGGTCCGGATACGATATCGTCCGCGTCCCGGGGTCCACTTGCGGCGCAAAGAGCGCCAGCGAACCATTCGACACCACGCCGCCACCCGGCCGACTCGACTCCACCAAGTTTACCTTTGGCACAGGCGTCTCTGCCACCGCGTTCACCTGCGCCAGGGACGGACCTCCCACCGATACCTGGCCGAACGCCGACCCGCCCGGCGACCCGTTGCGCGATACGACGATGTTGGTCACATTCGTCGTGTGATTGATGATCGCGAAATTATCCGACCGAGGCGCGTAACAGCCGTGATAATTCCGGTAACCGAGACACGTCACCGGCACAAAACAATAGCACCCAGGTCCGATCCCGAAAAAGAAATCGCAATCCCCGCCGATGTGAAAGCCCAATGAGAAATCGGCATCCCCGTCGAAATAATCGATCCCGTAAAAACTGTCCGGAGGAAGCGGCGCCCAGCCGCAGTAGCCATTTCCGTACCGCCAGCTCACCCAGGCCGGCGCCCAAGTATAGCCGGGCACCCAGCACCAACCGTGGCCCGTGAGATTGACCCACCGTCCGTAATGATAAGTCGCCCAGCCCCACGGCTCATTCGAAGCCCACGTCCACCCGTCATCCGAATAGTCCCAATTCCCGTCCGTATACGGCGCCCAGTCGGGATCGTTCACATCCGGCTGCCAGACATAGCCGTAATCGCTGCTTTGAATCCACGTTCCCTGGCTCGAAAGCTCATCATAAAAGGTCTGAAACGAGGCATCCTGGTCTTGGCTCGGCGCCAGAACTTGCGACTGTCCCGGCCCCTCGTACGGCGTCGGTTGGCCCGACGTCTGGTCCGGTGAAGGAGGAACCGATGTACCCTGCTCATTCTGATCCTGCGCCACCAACCGCCCGGGCAGCGCCAGCACGCAGGCCACCATCAGCAGCCAAGTTCGCATGGATAATTTCATCTCATTTTCGGATAGACCACTTGCGCTGCCCTACCTCGACGATTTGGACGTTTCCACTCTCTACAATCTTCATTTTTATGTGAGTGTACCGGAAAAATCCGCGCAGGACGCCAAGCCAGCCGGGGTTCAGTGAGGCAGCTCAGCATCGGTGAAGACATCTCTATTGATTGACGCCGTTCGTTCCCGTTCCCTCGCAGTAATTGCCTGTTGCACTGCGGGGTCCGGTCTGGATAGGGTAACGCGAACAAAAATCACGGCGAGATGACGCCAACCAGGCAATTGGGCCTTGATTGCCCCAAATCCGGTTCTTTTATCTTTTCTTTCAGCCAAGCCCCTTTACATGCGACGCTTGATACGTTAATATAATTACCTAGGAGACGCACATGAAAGAAACCAAAGAATACACGCTCTATAACGACACGGTGATGGATCACTTCCTCAATCCCCGCAACATGGGTGATGTGCAGGAAGCCGACGGTGTCGGCGAAGTCGGCGCAGCAGCCTGCGGCGACATCATGAAGATCTCCCTGAAGATCCGCGACGGCAAGATCGAAGATGCCCAATTCAAGACCTTCGGCTGCGGCAGCGCCATCGCCTCTTCCAGCATGGCCACCGAGTTGATCAAGGGCCGCACCCTCGAGGAGGCCAAGAACTTCTCCAACCAAGAAGTCGTCGATGCGCTCGGCGGCCTTCCCCCGGTCAAGATTCACTGCTCCGTACTCGCCGAAGAAGCCCTTAAGGCCGCCATCGAAGACTACGAAGCCAAGCAGGCCCCAAAGGCCGTTGCGGCCTGAGTTCCGCGACCGCGTGGTGCAATTCGTTTGATTTGCACAATGTTTGGCTCGCCTTCCGTTGGCCAACCCAGGCCAAATGAAGTAACGTAACTTTCCATGGACAAGCGCTTCGTCTATCTCGATCACCAGGCCACCACCCCACCTCTGGAGGAGGTGGTGCAGGCCATGCTCCCCTATTTTCGTGAAGCGTACGGGTCGCCATCGAGCCTGCACCGCTACGGTCTCCAGGTCCGCGAAGGCATCAAGGAGGCGCGGCAGCAGATCGCTCGGATGATCAACGCCGAAAGCGAGGAAGACCTCATCCTCACCTCGGGCGGCACGGAATCGGCCAATCTGGCGATCAAGGGCTTTGCCGAAGCCAACCACCGCAAGGGCAACCATTTTGTCGTCTCGGCCACAGAGCATCCCTCCGTGCTCCAGTCGGTCGAGTTCCTGACCAAACACGGCTTTGAAGTGACACAGGTGCCGGTCGACACGATCGGGCGCATCAATCCCGAGGACGTGCGTAGCGCGATCACCGACAAGACGATTCTCGTCGCCGTTCACCTCGTCAACCACGACATCGGCACCATCCAGCCGATCAGGGAAATCGCGAAGATCACGGCGGAAAAAGGAATCGCCCTCTATGCCGACGCACTCGCCGCCGCAGGCTGGCTACCCATCGATGTGCAGGAACTCGGCGTCCAGCTTCTCAGTTTCAGCCCCCACCGTTTTTACGGCCCGAAAGGCATCGGTGTCCTCTACCGCAATCGCAAGGCCCGCGTCACAAGCCACATTCACGGCGGCGTGCAGGAAAACGGGCGCCGCGCTGGGACCGAAAACGTCCCTGCAATCATCGGAGCGGGCGTGGCGGCGGAATTCGCCGTGCGCGATTTGGCCAAACGGGTCGAGCACGTCGCCTCCTTGCAGAAGCGGCTCTACGAGGGTCTCTGGAAGCATATCGAATACATCAAGCTCAACGGCCCCGAGCCGGGCCCACTGCGCATCTGCAATCAGCTCAATCTCAGCACTGAGTTCATCGAGGGCGAGGGCCAGCTCCTACTCCTCGACTACCAGGGAATCGCGGTGGCGAGCGGTTCGAGCTGCGTGAGCAAGTCGCTCAAGGTTTCCCACGTGCTCAGCGCGATCAAACTCGACCACGCCCTGGCTCAGGGCAACATCATCATGAGCCTGGGCAAGGACAACACGGTCGAAGACGTCGATTACGTGCTCGAGATCTTCCCGAAGATCGTGCACAAGCTGCGCAACATGTCGCCGATGTGGAAAGAATTTGAGGAAGGCGTCATCGATTCGGTCATCAAGCCAACGGGCCGGGGCAAATCCTTCACCGAACACGCGGCGGCCGTTTCAGGCAAAGCGGCGCACTGAGATCAGCCTATCTAAATATATGTCCGCTTCGCTGACCCCCGAAGTTATCCTGGCTCAATTGCGCGGCGTCAAATATCCCGGTTATTCGCGCGATATTGTTTCCTTTGGCTTGGTCAAGGATGTGCGGATCGACGGCACGCGCGTCGCGGTGCGGATCGCAATTACGACAGCCGACGCCAAAATCCCAAAACAAATTGAGGAGAACGCCGCCGCCGCCATCGAATCGATTCCCGGCGTAAGCGAAGCCGCGGTCGAGATGCTGGTCAGCGCACCAGTCGCCAAAGCCCTGCAAGCGGAGGCAGGCGGCCTGCCCCAAACCCGGATTGAAGGCGTGAAGCATGTCATCGCCATCGCCAGCGGCAAGGGCGGCGTCGGCAAATCGACCATCGCGACCAATCTCGCCCTTGCGCTGCGCGGGGAAAAAAATCAGACGCGCGTCGGCCTCTGCGATTGCGACATCTACGGTCCCAGCATCGGTCTTATGTTTGGCACGCAGGAGCGCCCGCACATGACCGAGGACGGACACATCGAACCGGTCCGGCGCCACGATCTGAACCTGATGAGCATGGGTTTTCTCCTCGACGACACCGCCCCGGCCATTTTGCGTGGACCCATGGTCACCCGATACACCCAGCAATTTTTACGCAACGTTAACTGGGGCGAACTCGATTTCCTCGTGCTCGATCTGCCACCGGGCACAGGCGACATCCAATTGACCATCGTGCAGACCGTCGCCCTTTCCGGGGCGGTGATCGTGACCACGCCCCAGGAAGTTGCACTCATCGACGCGCGCAAGGCCGCGACTATGTTTGCAAAAGTTAACGTTCCCATTATCGGCCTCGTAGAAAACATGAGTTATTTCGTATGTCCAAATGATGGCAATCGCTATACTATTTTCGGTTCCGGAGGTGGCGAACGCGAGGCAGCCCGGCTTCAAGTACCGTTGTTGGCCCAAGTGCCCCTGCAAATGGAATTGCGACAATCGGGTGATCAGGGACATCCCCTTGTCGTGGCTGAACCGACCAGTCCCACGGCGAGCCTCTTTTACAAAGCTGCGGAAGTTATTCGAAATCAATGTCATGTCTGACTTTATTCATCTTTGTTTTTTGATCGACATTTCTTCTTAAAAATTTAACCATTTGACAAGAAGCTTTGCTTTTCTTCTATTAGCTATATGTCGGATCCATTGGCCAAAGAACACGACACTATGTTCAAAAAATCGGCTCTTTATCAGGAGTTTCTCGCGGAACGTGAAGAGATACTGCGTCATAAGTGGATCGAAAGTGAAAAGGTCGGCCACGACATCGGCTTTGAAAAGGCTTTACTTGACTGGATAGTCAAACACCGTGCTGGCTGGCGTGCCCTGCGCCAGCATCGTCCAACCGAGAATCGGGATCGTGCCAATAACGTGGCGGCTGCCTAAAACCAGCCACCCCTGTTGACAGACCCCGCCCTCGACTTATTCTGCATTGTATGAGTGATACGCCCACTTTGCCTGCTGTGAGCCTGACCGAAAATGCGGCCCAGCACATCGCTGAGATTATCGGTCAGCCGAATGCCGAAGACAAAGGTCTCCGCATTTACATTGAAACGGGCGGTTGTTCCGGCATGTCTTATGCCATGGAAATCTCACCCCGCAAGCCGGGCGACGAGGAATTCGCCTGCTTCGGCATGAAGCTTTTCGTCGAAGACCGTGGCTTGGTCTACCTGGCCGGTTCGGTCATCGATTATCAGGATGGACTGACCGGTGCTGGTTTTCGCATCACCAATCCGAACGCCAAGCAAACCTGCGGATGTGGGAAGTCCTTTGAGGCGTAGAGGCTGCCCGAAAAGTGTGTCCTCCCCTTCTCCGCTGAGCTTTGCTCTTCAAAAGGTCATCCGCACCTTACGGCAAAACTGGCCGGCCATGCTCGGCCTCGAAGCGGCCATGGCGACCGCGGTTGCCATCTACTATCTCTGGCCCACCGGCGCGGCGGTGCTGACCAGCTATGCGGTCTGGCAGCATTCGGGCGGGATTTTCGCCACCGCCCTGGCCACGGCTCTGGCCGGTGGTGTCCTTTCGGAATTGAGCCTTGTCTACATTCAGGATGGTGGTCGCTGGAGCTGGGCCCATGTCGAACGGATGATCTTCAATTCGGTGATGTTTTTCATCACCGGTGCGGTGGTCTTCGAGTTCTATCTTTTGCAGGCTTGGCTCTTCGGCAACGGTGCCAGTTGGCGCATCATCCTGCCCAAACTTCTCGTCGACCAGTTCCCCTTCACCGTTTTCTGGGCAACGCCTTACCAAGCGCTGATGACCCGCTGGCAGGCTCTTCGTTATTCGGGTTCCAAGCTTTGGCGCGAACTAGGCTGGAACTTTGTGCTCGAACGGCTGCTTCCCATTCTACTGACGGGCTGGACCTTTTGGCTTCCGTGCATGGGCCTGATCTATTCGATGCCCCTGATGCTTCAGCCTTCGCTCTTTGTCTTTGGCATCGCCACTTGGGGACTGCTCATGCCCGCCGTGGCGCGGCAGGAACGGGAAGGCCTCGTCGCTTCCGTGCCGATCCTGTCCGGGTCGGAAGTTTTACCGGAACCGGCGGAATAGTTTGCCAAAAGCGCGTGCGATTCGCAAAACTGCCGGATGGATTTCTCCCGCTATTGGTCGGTACGCCAGAAGAAAGTCGAGACCGCGCTCAACCGGTTTCTCCCCTCCGCAAGCACGCGCCCCAAGACCATCCACCAGGCGATGCGTTACAGCATTTTCGCCGGCGGAAAACGGCTGCGCCCGATCATCTGCCTGGCCGCCGCGGAGGTGCTGCGGGGCAAAATCGACGACGCCCTGCCTCTGGCCTGCGCCCTCGAGTGCATCCACACCTACTCGCTGATCCACGACGATCTGCCCTGCATGGACAACGACGATTTCCGCCGCGGCAAGCCGACCTCGCACAAAGTTTACGGCGAAGGCATCGCGGTCCTGGCCGGAGATGCATTGTTGACCATCGCCTTCGAGATCGCGGCCCAGTGCAAATCGTGGCCTCGCTATTCGCATGCCGAGATTGTGCGGGAACTCGCCACCGCCGCGGGCAGCCAGGCGTTGGTCGCGGGCCAGGTGGCCGACCTCGAAGGCGAAGGCAAAAAAATCACGCCGGCGGACCTGCGCTACATCCACGAAAACAAGACGGCGGCTCTGATCGCCAGTTCGATCCGGCTCGGCGCCATGTCGGCCAATGCCACGCCGAACCAATTGAAGAACCTGACCGAATTCGGCCAAAGCCTCGGACTCGCCTTCCAGGTCATCGACGACATTCTCGACGTGACCCAGACGACCGAGAAACTGGGCAAAAGCGCGGGCAAGGATCTCAAGGCGCAAAAAGCGACCTACCCCGCGCTGCTCGGCCTCGAAAAGGCCAGGGAGGAAGCGGATCGCCTGACGCGCAAGGCCCGCGCCGCGCTCAAGCCCTTCGGCAAAGATGCCGCGCCGCTCGAAGCAATCGCCGATTTTCTTCTCAAGAGAGAGAGTTGATCCTCCTCATGTAGCGGCGGTCTATGACCGTCGCTGAATAAAAGACTTAAAGTGCGATGGTCATAGACGGCTGCTGCATCAGATAATCCCCGCCTTTTCCAACTCATCGAGTCGGCGCTGATTTTTCTCGTCGATGACTTCGGCGATGTTGGGGAGTTCGAGCAGGACTTCGAGACAAAGCGAAATCTCGCCGTCCTGGAAGCCGGTCGTCTCCATGGCCGGCTTGTCGAGCGAGACGTAGACCCAGGAAAACTGGTCGCCGTTCAGGACGCGAAACTGGAGATGCTGCCCCCACATGATTTCGCTGGGCTCCCTGACCTCCAGCGTGCCTTCCATGCGGGGGATGACCTGCTCGACCTTCTCGAAACGTTCGAGCCACGACGCGACACATTCGGAGACCGACGCCCGGTCGAGCGCCTTTTCGAAGACCGCAACATAGCCCTTCTGGAGCATGCAGGAGTTTACTCAAACCACGGGAGCGATGCGAGTCCCTTTGCGTCGATGGTTCAATCTCCACCGGAGATGAATTTTCCCAAGAATTACCCTTGCCGCACTGAAAGCGAAGACTATCGTTATCGCATGGTCCACGGGCGCGACCTTTCTTACAACTCCAAGGTTGAAGGCAACATCGTGCTAACCACGCTCGATGCCTCCATCAATTGGATGCGGAAAAACTCGCTCTGGCCCATGCCGATGGGCCTTGCCTGCTGCGCCATCGAACTCATGGCCGCCTCCTGCGCCCGGTTTGACATCGCCCGCTTCGGCGCCGAAGTCATGCGCTTCTCCCCGCGCCAGAGCGACCTGCTCATCGTCGCCGGCACCGTCACCTATAAAATGGCCCTCTCTTCCAAGCGCATCTACGACCAGATGCCCGACCCGAAGTGGGTCATCGCCATGGGCGCCTGCGCCTCGACCGGCGGCATGTACCGCAGCTACGCCGTGCTGCAGGGCATCGACCAGCTTTTACCGGTCGATGTTTACATCTCCGGCTGTCCGCCCCGGCCCGAAGCGCTGCTGGAGGGCCTGATGCGCCTCCAAAACAAGATCATGGGCGAAAAATCTCTTGGCGCTCAGAAGCAACTGCCGGCCGTGCCGGTCGGCCGAATGGGCTAGACCGCGGAGCATGATAAACATGAAAGCGCTCCCGATGCTCGATCATGTTATGCTTTGGGTGGCGCGGGGTTTAGCCGCTTGTCTTGTCCTATTTCTTTGCAATGATGTCTGGGAAAACATCGGCTATAGCAAAGTCTACAGCTTTAAGGATGCGGCTTACTTGATACTAGCCATCTTGTGGCTTATTTGTCTCTGGAAACAGAACCATATCTTCGCTCGATTCTGCCTAGGCCTAAGCGCAGCAGCATCTTTTCTCTTCGTGGCTTATCATATTCCACAAGATGTGAAAGACATGGAAGATACGCTCGAACATCACATGACCCCACCGATGTCAGCCGATCAGGTCATTCCTTTCACCAAGCTTGTTCTTGTCATGGATCGCCTTCAATTGGTTTGCCTTTGCTTATTAACTATGGGTCTCCTTCCGTCCTCCTCAAAAAACTCTTTCCTCCCCCAATCTTGTCAATCTTGTTAATCCTGTCCAAAAACTTCCCCTGCCTTCCTCCTAAAATTCCGTAATTCCGTTAATTCCGTCAAAATTTTCAGCCCCAAATATGTCCGCCCAAGACGCCATCGCCTCCCTGCAAAAGCAATTCCCCGGCAAAGTCGGGCAGGGTAAGGAATTTCGTGGCGAATGGACCGTCGACCTCGACCGCGAGGTCATCCGCGCCGCGGCAACCCATCTCAAAATGAACCTCGGCTTCAATTTTCTGGTCGATATTTCGAGCGTCGATTATTTCGGCGACGAGCCGCGCTACGAAGTGGTCTACGAATTTTGCGGACTGGGCGGGGAGAACAACCAACAACATCTTCGGTTGAAAGTCAAAGTGAGCGAGGACGATCCCGCCGTCGATTCGCTGGTGCCGGTGTATCAGGGCGCAGACTGGCACGAGCGCGAGATCTTCGACATGATGGGCCTCCACTTCACGGGCCATCCCGACCTGCGCCGCATCCTGATGTGGGAGGGTTATCCCTACCATCCGCTGCGGAAGGATTTTCCGCTCGAGGGCAAGACCACCGATCTGCCCGGCGAAGAAGGATTCAGCCGCCCAGCGCCCATGGATGGCGGTCCCTACGTTGCCGCACCCGAAATCAAGCCCCCCGCGCTTGGCGAAGCATTAACGACCACCAACGAACCGCGCGCCCGCCCTGCTGACTGAATTTTTGACGGAATTAACGGAATTACGGAATTAGGATCATGCATAACCGAACCAACGGAAATGATCATCGTGAAGATGCCCTGACCAAGCGCATCATCGGTTTGGCCATGAAGGTCCATCGCACACTTGGTTGCGGATTTTTGGAATCGATCTACTGCAACGCCCTGGCCATTGAGCTCGAAAAAAACTCTCTCGCTTTCGAACGTGAAAAACGATTCCACGTCCATTATGAAGGCGTTGAAATTGGTTACTTCGATTCTGACTTCCTAATTGAAGGTCATTTGGTCGTCGAAACCAAAGCAGTCGAGACCCTTGTTGTGGCCCATTCCGTCCAGTTAGTTAATTATCTGGCGGCAAGCAAGCTCGACCTCGGACTTCTGCTTAATTTTGGTGCAGGTAGCCTTGAATTTAAGACAAAAACACAAAAATACTGCCATTCCCTCGAAGCTCCCAATCTCCGTTCTTGAATTTCAAAAATTCCGTAATTCCGTTAATTCCGTCTAAAATTCATTTCTAATTATGCCTGAGACAATCCTCGAAACACCCGACAGCGTGATGCGCGCCGCGCTCCAGGCCGAAGTGGCCCTGACCAGCGGTGAGAAGTTGGGTGAGAAGCTGATCCTGAACATGGGGCCTTCGCACCCGAGCACTCACGGGGTGCTGCGCATCCTGCTCGAGCTTGACGGCGAAATCGTCACGCGGGCCGTGCCGGACGTCGGTTACCTCCATCGCGGCGACGAGAAGATCGCCGAGAACATGACCTACAATCAGTTCGTGCCCTACACGGACCGGCTCGATTACCTCGCTCCGCTGGCCAACAACGTGGCTTACGCGCTGGCGGTGGAGAAGCTGATGGGTTGGACGGTGCCGCCGCGCTGCCAGGTCATCCGCGTCATCTGTTGCGAACTGGCACGCATCTCGGCCCACCTCCTCGGCATGGGCGCCCTGGCCATGGATACCGGCGCGATGACTTTCTTTCTTTACGCTTTCACCGAACGTGAAAAAATTTACAACCTGATCGAACTCCTCACCGGCGCGCGCTTCACCACCAGCTACACACGTGTCGGCGGATTGACCCGCGACCTGCCCCCCGGCTTCGTCGAGCAGGCGAAGGCCTTCGTCGAGCAATTCAAGGGCCGCGTCGACGAGTTCGACCAACTGCTGACACGCAACAAGATTTTCGTCGACCGCAGCCGGGGCATTGGGATCATCTCCAAGGAGGACGCCATCAATTTCGGCCTGACCGGCCCAAACCTGCGCGGCTCCGGCGTTAACTACGACATCCGCAAGGACCGGCCCTACCTGACCTATTCCGAATACAGCTTCTCGGTCCCGGTTGGTTCCGTGGGCGACTGCTACGACCGCTATCTGTGCCGACTGGAGGAATTGCGGCAGAGCACCCACATCCTGGAACAGGCGCTGGCGAAAATTCCCGACGGCCCCATCAACGTTGGCGACGGCAAGGGTTTCCTCCCGAGCAAGGACAAGGTGCTGACGAAAATGGAGGAGCTGATCCACCAGTTCATCCTCGTCACCGAAGGCATCCAGGCGCCGGTGGGAGAGATTTATTTCGGTGCGGAAAATCCGAAGGGCGAACTCGGCTTCTACATCAACAGCAAGGGCGGCGGAGTGCCTTACCGGCTGAAGATTCGTGCGCCTTCCTTCGTCAATCTCAGCATCCTTGGCAAACTTCTGCCAGGCCACATGATGAGCGACGTGGTGGCGATCCTGGGCAGCCTCGATTTTGTGATGGGAGAATGTGACCGATAAAAACTATGAAACTTATGAAATCCACCTTGACCGCGACGTTAATTGCAACGGCTTTGTTCCTGACCGCCTGCGGCTCGAAACTCACTGAAGATAATCTGCAAAAAATCCACAACGGAATGACGACCGACGAGGTGAAGGCGATTCTCGGAACCCCGACCGATGTGCAATCCTCCGGTGCGCTCGGCATTACGGGAACAACCTTTACCTATCACACCAGCACTTCCGACGTCAAAATCACCTTTCTCAATGAGAAAGTCATCGCCACGGAGGGTGATTTTAAATGAGTTTTTCCTTTCCCAACGTGGCGTTCGGCATTGCCGCTCTCGCGCTGACCGCGTGTTCCTCCGCCGTGACGCCGGAAAAAATCTCACAGATTAAACCGGCGATGAAGCCGGCCGAGGTCGAGGCGATCCTTGGCCCGCCGGCTAGCATCGAACATGCCGAGACCACCGGACTGACCGGCGACCTCTACCATTACCCTGCGCCAAAGGGCGAGGGCCGTGTTGTTTTTCTGAATGATGCCGTTTTCAAGGCCGAATTTGTTCCCGCCGGAGGCAAATCATGAGCGACACCAACGTCAACCGCGTCGTCAATCCCGGCACGCAAACCGTATCCCCCGAGAAGGCTTACCCCGGCGCCGATGACGGCCATCACGCGCCCCCGGTGTTGCCGAAGGGCTTCGAGGCGCAGGCCGACGAACTCATCACCCATTACCCGGTCTCGAAACGGAGCGCCACGATGCCGCTGCTCCATCTCTGGCAGGAGACCTTCGGCTACATTTCACCCGCGGGAATCGATTGGGTTGCGGCCAAGCTCAGCCTGCAGCCGATCAACATCCTTGAACTCGTCACCTTCTACCCCATGTTCCGGCAGCATCCTGCGGGCAAAATTCAGATCAAGGTTTGCCGCACGCTCTCGTGCGCCCTGGGCGGCGGCTACGCGCTCTGCGATTATTTCCGCGAAAAGTGCAAGGTCGGCGAACCGGACGAGCACGGCCTTGCGCTCAGCACCGACGGCAAATATTCGGTCGAATTCGTTGAATGCCTGGCCGCCTGCGGCACAGCGCCCGTCATCATGATCAATGATGACTTTTACGAAAACGTGACCCACCCCCGCGCTGATGAACTTCTGCGTCAATACAGCTGATATTCATTCCGTCTAAAAATATGTCCATCGCTGAAAAACGCCTCATCTTCGCAAACATCGACCAGCCCGGGTACACCGTCGACATCGATTGCTACCTGAAGCATGGCGGGTACAAGGACCTGAAAAAGGCCCTGACGATGAAGGGGCCCGACATCGTCACCGAAGTGAAGACGTCGGGACTGCGCGGGCGCGGCGGCGCCGGATTTTCCTGCGGCATGAAGTGGAGCTTCATCGATCCGACCAAGAACACGAAACCGGTCTACCTCATCTGCAACGCCGACGAGTCGGAACCGGGCACGTTCAAGGACAAGCAGATCATCTACAAGGACCCGCACCAGCTTCTCGAGGGGATGATCATCGCCAGCTACGCGAACAACGTGCACCTCGCCTACATTTACATCCGCGGCGAGTTCACCCTCGGCGCAAAGATCCTTGAAAAGGCGATCCAGGAGGCGAAGGCAAAGAATTTTCTCGGCAAAGGGATCGGCGACACCACGTACGATCTTGAAATTTACATCCATCGCGGCGCGGGCGCCTACATCTGCGGCGAGGAAACCGGCCTCATCGAATCGCTCGAAGGCAAGCGCCCTTATCCGCGGATCAAGCCGCCCTATTTTCCCGCGGTGCTCGGGCTTTACATGTCGCCCACCATCGTCAACAACGTCGAGACGCTCTGTAACATCAAGCACATCGTGGCGATGGGCGGCGCGGCCTACGCCAAGATGGGCAAGCCGAACAACACAGGCACGCGGCTCCTTTGCGTCAGCGGCGACGTGGAAAAGCCGGGCTATTATGAATTCGTTGTCGGCGCGCTGACGCTGGGCGAGTTGATCAACGATGTCTGCGGCGGAGTCAAGGGCGGGCGCAAGCTCAAGGCGGTGATCCCGGGCGGCTCGTCGGCCAAGGTGCTCAAGGCGGGCGAGCGGTACAAGATCAAGACCAAGAAACCGGACGGTTCGATGGAGGAAAAGGAGCTGGATCTCGCGGACATCCCGCTCGATTTCGATTCGCTGGCCGCGGCTGGCTCGATGGCCGGCAGCGGTGGAATCATTGTCATGGACGAGAGCCGCGACATGGTCGAGTGCCTGGCCAACATCGCGACATTCTACGCGCACGAATCATGCGGCCAATGCACGCCGTGCCGCGAAGGCTCGCTTTGGATGAAGAAGATTTCCGACCGCCTCGTGAAGGGCCGCGGCCATCCCGACGACGTCGGGCTGCTCAAAAACGTGGCCGACAACATCGCGGGCAAGACGATTT
>Ga0206881_10097_pt1 | contig 28147 bp, 21 predicted proteins | sample Alteio_BWOrgCont_3_FD_152867 | JGI IMG/M metagenome (GOLD analysis project Ga0206881, IMG submission 152867) | Enriched cells from forest soil in Barre Woods Harvard Forest LTER site, Petersham, Massachusetts, United States -... | ecosystem: Environmental > Terrestrial > Soil > Temperate forest >...
CCTGCCGCATATAACGCGCCGATAAAAGCGCCCATGGAGGTGCCTGTAATATAGTCAATTGGAATATTGTTTTCTTCCAGCGCTTTAATTACGCCTATATGGGCAATGCCGCTGGCACCGCCCCCGCTTAACACCAGCCCTACTTTCTGCGAATAAAGAGAAGTAACTCCGCTATAGAATAAAATAAAAAGAAGAATAGCCTTTATTCGCATAAATGCTTTTGGTATGTTTTGGGTTACAAATCTACACTTTAATACAATTTTGAATCAGGTTTTTCAAATATGGAGGAGCTTGCAACAACCGGGAACCATACCATGAAAAATACTCTCCATCCACTAAAACGGATAAAATACCGGGATAGTATAAATTGAATTCGCGTAAATGTTTCTCAGAAAAAGGAAAAGGTTCGGAAGAAAGCAGTATAACCTGCGGCCGAAGTTCCCGTATTTGTTCCAATGTTAATTCGGGATACCTGCCTTGCGAAGCATGGCACACATTGATAAAGTTACATTGCGAAAGCATATAATCTATAAATGTATCCTTTCCGGCAGCCATACAGGGGTTTTTCCATATAAGATAGAGGACTCTTATCGCCTCTTTTTCTGTATGACGAAGTTCTTCGAAGTTTCTTTTAATTTGAAATGATAAATTTTGGGCTATATCCGTTTTACCAGTAATCTCTCCCACTGAATTTATCATATTCAGTGCATCTTCCAGGTTATGTATGTCGCTTGTCCATACAGGATATTTTTCCATTAAAGCCTTTACGTCGCTTTCCTTGTTTTCTTCTTTATTGCAAATAATCAAATCAGGATTAAGTTCTTCAACTTTTTGAAAATTTACAATTTTTGTTCCGCCTACCCTTGTTTTGCTGCGGAACCATTCTTCGGGATGAATACAAAATTTGGTGATGCCAACAACTTCTTCCTGCAGCCCGAAGTAGGCAAGCAATTCAGTTTGCGAGGGCACTAAAGAAATGATTCGCCGGGGTGGAGATTCAATGCTTATAGTATGTCCTATCTGGTCAATAAACTTCATTTTTCAGCATTAGCCATACTGTCAGCTTTGTTGTTAACAGAAGGCTTCAATAATATCTTGCCGGGTAATGATATGTGGTTCACCCAAAACATCCTTTACAAGCACAGCCCTGTTATCTGATGTTATAAGGCGTGAAACTTCTGTGATAGAAGCATTAGGCGCAACAAATGGAAAGGGCGGCTGAATAATTTCCGATACTTTTCCGGTACCCAGATTAGGATTGTCTATTAGTTTTATAAATACCTCTGTATCGTTCAGAGAACCTGTTATCGTATTATTAGCATTTGTTACAGGCACTTGAGAGATGTGGTATTTTTTCATCAATAAAACCACGTCGTGTATGGTGTCCGAATCTTTTACCGTTACAAGCCTTTGGTGTTTATGTCTTTCTATTAATTGAATAGCGGTAATTTCTGATTCCTGTAAAAAGCCCCGGTCGCTCATCCATTCATCGTTGAACATTTTTGCCAGGTAGCGCGAGCCATGATCATGGAATAGGACAATCACTACATCATTCTTTTTAAATCGGTCTTTCATTTGCAATACGCCTGCCATTACCGCACCTGAAGAGTTTCCGGCAAATATGGCTTCTTCTCTAGTGATGCGTCTTGTCATAATGGCGGCATCCTTATCGGTTACTTTTTCAAAGTGGTCAATAACGCTGAAATCCACATTTTCCGGGAGGAAGTCTTCGCCTATGCCTTCGGTGATGTATGGATATATTTCATCTTTATCAAAAATACCTGTTTCTTTATATTTCTTAAATACAGAGCCATACGTATCAATGCCGATTATTTGAATAGCCGGATTTTTTTCTTTCAGAAATTTTCCCACCCCGCATATGGTTCCGCCCGTGCCTACACCGCATATAAAATGGGTGATTTTGCCTTCGGTTTGTTCCCATATTTCAGGGCCTGTTTGCTCATAATGGGCAGCAGAATTAGAAAGGTTATCATATTGGTTGGCCTTCCATGAATGCGGTATTTCTTTTTCCAACCGGCTCGATACGGAGTAGTAGGAGCGTGGGTCTTCAGGTTCCACATTAGTAGGACACACTATCACTTCTGCCCCGAATGCCCTTAGGGCATCAAATTTTTCTTTTGATTGTTTATCGGTAGTAGTAAACACACATTTATATCCTTTTATAGAAGCTGCAATAGCCAGCCCCATGCCCGTATTACCGGAAGTACCTTCAATAATGGTGTAGCCCGGTTTAAGCAAGCCTTTCTTTTCAGCATCTTCTACCATTTTGAGTGCCATGCGGTCTTTAATACTGTTGCCCGGATTAAAGGTTTCCACTTTTGCCAGTATAAGCGCAGGAATGCCTTCTGTAATTTTATTGATTTTTACCAATGGGGTGTGCCCTATGGTTCCAAGTATATTTTGAGCGTAGTTCATCTGGGGTATTTAATAAAGCATATTCATAAAACCTTTCAAATATACTGAAAGAAAGAGAACTGGTTTTTTAGGAATCTTGCAAGGAGAATTAGTTCCCGGTATTTGATAATGGTGAAATTTTTATTTCACTACTACCATTTTCCTTGTGCCCTTAAAGTTATCGGTAGTAATGGTATAATAGTATTCTCCCGGTGCCAGTAGCTGGCTGTAGGTAAGTTCATGCTCGCCTGCTTTTTGGTTGCCCATATTTTGAGTGAAAAGTTTTCGTCCTATGTTATCATAAACTTCAAAAGTTACAAAGCTACTGGTGCGTGGTATGGTATATAAAATTGTAGTTTGCGTGTTGTAAGGATTAGGGAAGTTTGTAATCACATAGTTTGCATTTGCTGCCTGGTTATTTTCGGTTGTGGTATTACCCGGCTTATATAGCATCAGCTTGTAAATGGTATTTCCACTAGCGTAGAACAGAGAATCGCCAAACTTGCGGAAGCGATTGATATACGGCAATGCTTGACTATAGGGTACGGAAGGAATACCAAAGCTACTATCCAATGCCCATGAGTTGCCACCATCTTTTGTAATGTACGACATGCCCGTCCAACCCCCAATCCAACCGACGGTATCATTAATAAATCCGCAACCTTCTTCATCATAATTAGGTATGAAAGGATGCTCTGACCATGTTTTACCACCATCAGTTGTTTTAACAAAATAAGTTTTGTAAATACCATCTCCTGGAAATCCGACATTAACCCCTGTATATTCTATGCTACCATAGCCTACATTGCGACTTGGGAAAAATATTTTCCACACATGGTCTGTATCATTCCTTGTTGCTTGATAAACGGTTTGCCAGGTAGCACCCCCATCAGTAGTGTGCAGTATAACTGAATTGGCTCCATTTTGCCCGGTAATAAATCCGGTATCTTTACTCCAGAACCATCCATCAATTAAACCTGTAGAGGCGTAGGGGCTCATATCATACGTTTTCCATGTTTTGCCTCCATCTATTGTTTTTGCCAGAACAGGGGGGCCGTAATACCTTCCATATGCATATACTACCGAACTATTTACAACCGATATGCCACATATTCCACCCGGGCGGGGAGAGGGAAAATTAACGGGAGTAAGGGTTTTGCCTCCATCATTGGTAGAATACATAGGTATCGTATCCGACGTTACTGTTTGGTCAGCCAGGTTTCCAATAAATCCATGGAGCGAATCAATAAAACCTACCGAACGTAAATAGGAGTCCATGCTATCATGTACCAAAGTCCATGTAACACCTCCATTTCTTGTTTCAAAAACTCTGCCATAATTTAAAACGCCAAATGGCCTGGTATTAATTACATCTATTGGATCTACAAGCCAGCCCTGATTTGGATTAATGAAATAAACGTCATCAAAACGATATGGGGTAGAGGGAGTATTGGGATAAACTACCCAATTATATTGAGCAAATAAATTAGAGAAATAAAAGCAAAGAATAGTTAAAAATGTAAAAACCTTTTTCATGAAAAATACTTTATAAAAACAAATGTAAACAATAAATAAAGACCTCTTTACCAAAGATAAGTCGAATTCTTTCTTATTTTTGATGTGCCGATTAACCGGAACCTTGTTGAGAAAGATACTTTTCATATTTTTTATTTCGTTACTATCTGTTTTTATACACGCCCAAACATGGGTGCCTGTTGGCAATGGAATATCCGCCGGAGGATATGTAAATACTTTATTTGTAGATGATTCGGTAATGTATGCAGGAGGCTATTTCTCCTCACCTGGAAGTAATATTGCACAATGGAATGATACTGCATGGAGCGGTTTGGGCTCAGGAATAAATGGTAGGGTTTATGCAATAGGACTATATGAGGATACTATTTATATGGGTGGCTATTTTACCGAAGCAGGTGGGCATTCGGCAGGGAGTATAGCTAAATGGGACGGTTTATCCTTTGCCAATGCAGGTTTTGATTTTCAGGGCGGGGCAGTTAATGTTATTCATACTTATAATAAGTTGCTTTATATTGGTGGTGCATTTGACTCGGTAAATCATAAACGCCCCTCAGGGCTTGTTACCTGGGATGGAAAAAAGATAGATTCGGTTACAGTTAATGCTTACCCAGGCTTCTACTGGACTGATCTAACTATTTTAACAACATACAAGAATCTTTTACTCTTAGGTTTTGGCGAAATAGATCATTACGGAGGAGTGGTAGGTGTTTGGAGTAATTCCACATATGCTTATCTAGGAAATACCGCCATTTATCCAGTTGCCAATAGTGCCACTGAAAATGCATTTTGTCAAACTGATACTGATTTATATTTGGGAGGTTATTTTTTATATACCGAGAACCAAAATTTAAATTATCCTCCAAAGGATACGGTAAATAATATTGCCATGTGGAATGGCAAAAAATGGTCTGCCTTGGGCAAAGGTATACATGGTACAGTTAATGCAATAGTGTCTTATAATAACTTGGTTGTTGCTGCCGGCAGTTTTGATAGTGCAGGCGGCATACCCGTTAATAATATTGCTGCCTGGAATGGCTCTAAATGGTTTGCTTTAGGAAACGGAGTGAACGGTGAAGTATATACTTTAGCCGTATTTGACAGTAATTTGTATGCAGGAGGCAGTTTTACTTCTCCGGGAAATGGAATAGCTGAATTTAATCCTACACTAAAGATTCTTCCCCCCATAATAAACAACGATAGTGTTAATGTCTTTCCCAATCCTAACAACGGGCAGTTTACGGTTGTTTGCAAGAGGGCCATTATGGCAGGCAATCAACCTGTTATTGAGATTTACAATGACCTTGGACAAAAGATATATTCTGCCAATTTAGAAGATGGAAATAACCTTATTAATATAGGAAAACAAGCCAAGGGAGTATATCTGTACAAAGTAACCTCTTCGGGTAATAATCTGGTAAATCCGGGGAAGTTTGTAATAGAATAAATTCCGATACCGATTTACTTAACACTGGCTACTTCGGCAGGAGAAACATAATCATGCACACGGTTTTTAATCGGTGTTAATGATTTCAGGTAGGCAAACATACATTTAAGGTCTTGGTCGGACAGTATCTTTCCCCAAGTGGGCGGCATAGGTGGCATAATAGGCCTTCCGGCATCAATACCCATGAATTTACCACTCCTTAATATTTTAATAAATGTTTCTTCTGTCCAGCCTCCAATGCCCGTGGTAGAATCAGGGGTTAAGTTGGCAGCATACGAAATTCCCCACGGCCCTACCCAGGCCGTAAGGTCGCTGCTGCCGAGATACCATTTTCCCGGAGTAACCTGTTTGCAATCAATGTCGGGTAATTTCATCCCTTCAGGAGAACCTGAAAGTGGACGGGTACTATCTACCACAGGCCCTTGGGCTGTCATAATTTTAGGCGAATGGCAGTCATTGCATCCTGCCACCATTACCAGGTTTTTCCCATGTTCTATCATTTGTTCTTTTGTTATAGCCGGTGGAGTGGAAGCCGTTTTTTGTTCCGGTTCGGTGCAGCAATAGAATGATAGGACAACTTGTATGGCAACAAAGCCAATAGCCAACATCGATACTTTATGTAGTTTTTTCATTGGGTATAGTAGGTTTATATAGTTGGGCAAAACTAACAAACATATTGTATTATGCAGTAAAATGGAATGCTTTTGAGAAAATGTAAACTTATAATGCATTATTCATCACTCGTAAAATTTTTCTTATATTTGCCGCCCAATAAATAAAAATAAGAACGAATGTACTTAACATCAGAAGCTAAAAAGCAGATATTCCGTGAACACGGAGGCGCTGAAACCGCAACCGGGACATCAGAATCCCAGATTGCTCTCTTTACTGTCCGCATCAATTTCCTTACCAAGCACATGCAACAAAACCCGAAAGATTTGGGTACCAAAAGGTCGCTGGTAAACATGGTGGGCAAACGTAAAGCTCTATTAGAATACTTGAAAGCTAAAGACATCGCTCGTTATAGGGCGCTTATCAAGAAGCTGGATATCCGCAGATAGTTTATAAAGTCCTTAAAGTTGAAAGTTCATAAAGTCTATACCTTATGAACTTATCGGCTTTATCTGCTTTAAAACTTTGTGAACTTTACAAACTTTTAACTTACTACACATGAATATAAAAAACATTAAAATCGCTCTTCCCGGAGACGGCGAGCGGTCTATTACCATAGAAACAGGTAAATTAGCCAAACAAGCTGACGGAAGCGTAGTAGTTCGCATGGGCGACACTATGTTATTAGCTACCGTAGTATCTTCCCAAAACGCTAAAGAAGGTATGGATTACCTTCCTTTATCAGTTGATTATCAAGAAAAATTTGCATCATCAGGACGTATCCCAGGCGGTTTCTTTAAACGTGAAGCCCGTCCTTCGGAATACGAAATCCTTATATCACGTTTGATTGACAGGTCTTTACGCCCTCTTTTTCCGGACGATTACCATGCTGAAATTCAAGTATTGGTATACCTTATTTCTGCCGACGGCAAAGTTATGCCCGATTCGCTTGCCGGATTGGCTGCCTCTGCTGCCATTGCCGTATCTGATATTCCGTTTAACGGACCTATTTCTGAAGTGCGCGTAGCTAAGATAGATGGCAAATTTGTTGTTAACCCTACCTTTGAAGAAGTAGAAAAAGCAACCATCGATATTATTGTTGCCGGAACCATGCACGATTTGAACATGGTGGAAGGTAAAATGAGCGAATGTAGCGAAGCTGAAATGATTGAAGCTTTGAAACTGGCTCATGACGTTATTAAGGACCATTGCAAGGCTCAGTTGGAATTGGCTAAAATGGTGGGCGCTGAAAAGAAACGCGAATATTCCCACGAAACCAATGATGATACGTTGAAAGAAAACATGCGCAAGCATTGTTACGATAAGTTTTATGCCATTGCAAAAGAAGGAACTGCTAACAAGCATATCCGCAATGAAAAGTTTGATGCTGTTCGCGAAGAATTTAAAGCTACCCTTACCGATGAAGAAAAAGACGAAAAAGGCGGCATGATGAAACGCTACTTTTTCGAAATAGAAAAAGATGCCGTTCGCGATTGCATGCTGAACGAAAAACTTCGTCTAGATGGCCGTAAAGGAGATGAAATCCGCCCAATATGGAGCGAAGTAGCTTACCTGCCTATGGCGCATGGTTCGGCTATCTTCACTCGTGGCGAAACTCAATCACTTACTACCGTTACCCTCGGTAGCAAATTAGATGCCCAGTTAATTGATGGAGCTGTGATTGATGGCACCAACAACTTCATGCTTCACTATAACTTCCCGCCTTTCTCTACCGGCGAAGTGAAAATGATGCGTGGTACAGGACGCCGCGAAATTGGACACGGTAATCTCGCTTTAAGAGCGTTGAAAGCCGTTATGCCGCAAGATAATCCTTATACTATACGTATTGTTTCCGATATTTTAGAATCCAATGGCTCATCATCTATGGCTACAGTTTGTGCCGGATGTTTGGCCCTTATGGATGCCGGTATACAAATCAACAAACCGGTAGCAGGTATTGCTATGGGATTGATTGCTGACCCTACAACAAAGAAATTCGCTATCCTTTCCGATATATTAGGAGATGAAGATCACCTTGGTGATATGGACTTTAAAGTAACAGGAACCAGGGACGGTATCACCGCTTGCCAAATGGATATTAAGATTGACGGACTCTCTTACGAAGTGCTTGCACAAGCGTTGGAACAAGCCCGTAATGGCAGGTTGCACATATTAGGTGAAATGGCTAAAACCCTTGAAAAACCTAATGCTGACTACAAACCTTATGCTCCTAGAATCATACAAATTAAGATTCCTAAGGAGATGATTGGTGCTGTTATAGGTCCTGGCGGTAAGGTGATACAAGGCATACAAGCCGATACCGGTGCAGTAATTGTGATTGAAGAAAAAGACGGAATGGGGATTGTAGATATTTCCTCACCTAACAAAGAAGCTATTGATGCGGCTTTGGCAAGGATTAAAGGAATTACCACACTCCCAGAAGCCGGTACAGAATACGAAGGAAAAGTAAAAAGCATAGTTGAATTCGGCGCATTTGTTGAATTCCTGCCGGGAAGAGAAGGACTGCTCCACATTTCGGAAGTAGACTGGAAGCGCCTCGACAGTATGGAAGGACTGTTTAAAGAAGGTGATATGGTGAGGGTGAAACTTCTCGCTATTGACCAAAAAACAGGCAAGTTCCGCTTATCGCGCAAGGCTCTTTTACCAAGACCGGAAGGTATGCCTGAACCTACCGAAGAAGAAAACATCGGATTCCGCTCTTCCGGTGGCGGTGGACATCGCTCAGGCGGTGGCGACAGACGTGGCGGCGGACATAGAAGATAAAAGTAAAAAGTTTTTAAAGTTGTAAAGTAAAAGCCCTTTCAGAAATGGAAGGGCTTTTTTAGTTGTGGTTATTATTTTCTCATAGAGAAATGGAAACAAATGTATACTATCAATATCACCAGCCATATCCAAAAAAACGGCATTGAAAAAATAAAAAAGGAACAAACTAAAATAGACTCACAGAATGAATTATTGCCAAATCCTTGAATAAACCACCAGCAGTAAACAAACGACCCCACATTAAATAAAAAGCCTATTATTGATAGACTGAGTAACGCATATTTTACATATCTCATAAGTCAAATATAGGGTTTATTAATTCCCGCCCCTTATCTCAAAAACTTATCATCCTCCTCAAAAGTCATTGGTTTTATTTTCCTGACGTTTGGAATTCATGGCTTTGTAGTTTTGTCACAAAACTATAATCCACATCTTCAGATATTTGTAGCTATGTCGCGAAAGACAAATTTCGTGTATTAAAAAAAACAGGCTTTTGCCCCTTTAGCTTTTCAATTCTTTTATAAAAAGCATCCCGGTAATGTCTGCCGAGCGTAACTTGTTTATTGTCCCAAGTGGGGAAAATATTGTATAGGGTTATAAAGTCATAAGTGCACGAATGCACCGCATCAAGAGACAAGAGAGTGAATTTATTCACCTTAAGTAGCTTACCTGAGTATTTTAAAAGCAAAGGAAAACTTACATTCATAAGTGTATATTCCTTTGATTCATTTTTTAGCCAAACAAGTTTATTCCTGCTGCTCACCTCATCGGTAACAACTAATATGATGTCTGAAAAATCAACCTTTAATTTTTCATGCATTTCTGCTACATTAAAGAAAAAGACAGGTGAGTGGCTTTCTTCTTTATGTTCATCCGGCAAATTGGTATCCAATGCTTCCTCCATGCAATTTATATTTTCTTGCATTAAGTAGAGGCCTTCCTATAAAACCTCCCTTCAATTAACTACCGCAAATATATACACAATAAAATGAGAAAACCAAATTTTTATCTTAAATTTTTGTTATCTTATCTGGAAAAAACTGATATTCATACGAAAAACTTATCGTCCTTCCAAAAGTCATTGACTTTTTTACCAGGCATTTGCCTCGCGAAAAAAATATAACTAACTTCTAATTTTTTGCGACAGAGGTGTGATACGAGCGCAAGAAACTAATTTTCAGTTTGTATTGAGAGAAATATATTTATATTGGGTATATATAAATCGAAAAAAGTGCGACACAATGCGACATAAAACTTTTCGTGAGAATAATTTCAAACACTGGGAGTCCTCTTTGTTTTTTGAACCGGGTTTATCACTATATCCTAAAAATATACTATCTTTGAGATTGCAAATTACCTGTGGCACATGCAAATAAAGACTTTCTCCTTCGCTGTTTTTTTATCCGCAATTTTAGTATCATTTAATTCAAGCGGTCAAACTTGGTATTGGACAAGCCAAGCCGATAGCAGCAATTCGCAAACGGCTAGCCAAGTAGCTGTAGATAGAAAAAACAATCCTGTATATACTGGTTACTGCAATGGAACGCGTATGGCTTTTGGGAATATTGGTATTGATATTACAGGTTCGCAAGACGATTTTTTAGCAAAATATAATAGCCAGGGAGTTCCTTTGTGGGCAAGGGCTGCAAAAGCACTGAATGTTTCTTCATATACTTATGGAATGTCCGTAGCAACCGACCAAAATAATGCGGTTATTGAAGCTGGTTATTTTAGTGATTCTATTGCGTTTGCTTCATACCATTTACATTCAAACGGATTCAATGACAATAGCTACATAGTAAAATATGATGCTAATGGAAACGTGCTTTGGGCAACTTGCCCGAGGGCTACAAAATCGAGCAACTGCGAAAACCTGGCGTATACGATAGCTGCCGATAAACAAAATAATATATTGGTTACAGGCTACTTTGAAGATACGGCAATCTTTGGCAATGATACATTACTGGCAGCGAACACAATAAATATGTTTTTGGTGAAATATAATTCTGTTGGCAGTGTTATATGGGCTCGCACTGCTACCTTATCAGGTGCTTCACCTAGCGCTTATGGGCTTTCTGTAGCTACGGACGACAGTTGTAATGTGTATGTGGGTGGAAATATAAGTGGTACGGTAGCTTTTGGTTCAACTCCACCGCTTACAGGATCAGGAAATGTATACCTGGCAAAATACGATTCTACCGGAAAAGCCAAATGGGCTCTTAACACCAATGCTACCCCGGGTTCGGAATATCCGACCCCTGTAGTGGTTGATAGAAGTAACAATGTATATATCGGTGCTCAATTTAATAATATATCCCTAACATTCGGGCATTCTACTGTAACGGATGGCGCATCTCCTTGCTCCAACTCACTTATAGCCAAATACGATCCTAATGGAAATCCCCTATGGGCTGCCTGTGCCGATTATATATCAAATGCTGAGGTATGTGTCATTATTGAATCTTCAGCAGCTACTGATAGGTGTAACAATGTATACTGGTCGGGCTTATGCTCCGATTCATTTGGAGTAGGTAACGTGAAAGTGACTATACCCGGTGGAAATATTAATCAAAGTACGCCATTTGCTTATGTTATCCAGTTAGATTCTAACGGCAATGCAATTGCAGGCGCAGCCCTGGCTAATCAAAATGGCAATTCCTTCTCTAATTATATGGCTGTTGACAGCCTTTCAAAAGCTTTATTTGCATCAGAGTTGGTTTCTCCAGACACGTTGGTAGTAGGAAATGATACAGTGAAAACATATTTGAATAATTCCACTTGCTTCTTAAGTAAATTTGCAGTGGTCCCGGCTATCATCAACAATAAAAACAATGATACTATATGTGCGGGAGATAGTATAACACTTAAGGTCGTCCAGGTAGTCGGCTCCACTTATAAATGGAGCAATGGCTCAACACGAACGAGTATCACAGTGGCTCCCCCAGTTACAACCAGCTATTTCGTAGCTATTAATAATGGCTGCATTATAGACACCAGTTTTATAAAGGTAACTGTTCGTCCAGGCATCTCCGCCCGTATACATGGGCTTGATAGTATATGTAAAGGCAGCAGTATTGAACTGGTAGGAAGCGGGGGAGGGACTTATAAATGGAGTAATAATAAAACTACTGATAGTATAAATGTTACGCCTGACAGCACTACAACCTATTCACTTACTACTACGAAAGCAGGATGCACCAAGGATACTACGTTTACAGTACATATCTTGCCTCTTCCAACCCCTACTGTAACAACCGTTCCATCTAACGATTCAATATGTGCAGGTGATAGTATTTTACTTAAAGGCAGTGGTGGAGTAACCTATACCTGGAGTAATGGAAAAACAACCAGTAATATATGGGTAAAGGCATTAACAAATACTACTTATACTTTGCATGTGAGTGATGGCAGGTGCTCTGATTCAGCTACTATAAAAGTTAAAATTATACCTCCTATTACAGATTCCATAGTAGCATCGAAAGACACTATATGCCCGCATCAAACCGTAATAATTACAGCCATAAAAAGGGGAGGGGCTGCAACTTATAGATGGAACAATGGATCTACCATGTCATTTATTACTGTAAACGATACAGTTACTACCAAGCATTTTGTAACCATATTTGGGCCTTGCAATAGCCTAAAAGATTCTATTACGATTACTGTAATTCCGCTTGCAACACCTGTAATAACTGGCACTTCTTCCAAATGCTTAGGCGCTAAAGACACGCTTAAAGTACGCGGGGGAAGTTCGTACTTGTGGGGTAATGGCTCTACAGCCGATAGCATCATTACAGATGCTCTTACCTCTGACACAACTGTAACTATAACTGCCTATAATTCGCTTGGTTGCCCAAGTCTGACAAGCTTTAAAGTCAATATATTCCCAGCACCCAATTTTACCATTAGCGATACCAATACATGTTTCAATAATCCGGTTACAATTTATGCGCAACCAACAGGTGCAGGGCCATTTACCTATTCATGGTCGCCCGGTAAGCTGACAAATAGCAGCATTACGGTTCCTGATAGTGGCCAAAGCTATACTGTAACGGTATCGAATGGCTGTGTCTCGAAACAATCTATCCATCTGTCGCCCATCATTCCTTCGCTAAGTGCTTGTTGCGATAAAATAATTTTTCAGGGAGATGATACTACCATAGTTGCCTACGGTGGTAGTGGCATGAAGTCTTATGTTTGGTCTCCCGCAGTAACTTGTTTAAATCCCCCGTATTGCGATACCGTACAAGTTCATCCGACAACCACTACTACTTACACTGTAACCGGCACGGACAGTTCAGGCTGCCAGGTTGAAAGAATAGTTACCATTGTAGTGGATATACCTTGTTTCGATTTAATTGTGCCAAACGTATTTACTCCATCAGAGCCCGGAATAGCCGGATTAGATAATTTATTCTATATTAAAACCACTAATATCAACGCCTGGTCGATACTTATTTATGACCGTTGGGGTAAGGAAATGTTCAAAAGCAACGATCCCTTTAAATATTGGGATGGCACTGCCGAAGGTGGTGGACAGGCACCGGCAGGGGTATATTACTACATAATAGATGGCACCTGCCAGGGTACTACTTATAAACGGGATGGTTTTGTACAGTTAATAAGGTAAGCAGGTTCTTATCTCACTGCTCTTAACTCATAGCTTTTATTACATTTCCATCGGGGCTTCCTCTTTTTCTACCACCAAATTCTCAATAATGAAATCCTGGCGCTCGGGAGTATTTTTACCCATGTAGTATTTTAGTATTTCCTCAATAGAGCTATCCTGCGTAATAATTACAGGTTGCAGACGGATATCTTTTCCGATAAAGAATTTAAACTCATCGGGGGATATTTCACCCAATCCTTTAAAGCGGGTTATTTCCGGTCTTACGCCAAGCTTCTTCATAGCATTTTGCCTTTCGGTATCTGAATAACAATAAATAGTTTCCTTCTTATTCCTCACCCGGAACAAGGGAGTTTCCAATATGTATAGATGTCCGTTCTTGACTATATCCGGGAAAAATTGTAAGAAGAACGTAAGCAATAGCAAGCGTATGTGCATGCCGTCTACATCGGCATCGGTAGCTACCACCACATTGTTATAACGTAAGTCTTCCATGCCATTCTCAATATTCAATGCACTTTGCAACAGGCTGAATTCTTCGTTCTCGTATACAATCTTTTTTGTGAGCCCATAGGAATTAAGTGGTTTTCCTTTCAAGCTAAACACAGCTTGTATATTGGGGTCCCTGGCTTTGGTAATCGAACCGCTGGCAGAATCACCTTCGGTAATAAACAATGTGGTTTCAAGCCTGCGTTCAGCATCTCCGTTGTAATGTACACGGCAATCGCGTAGCTTTTTATTATGGAGGCTGGCCCTCTTGGCGCGCTCACGGGCCAGCTTTTCAATGCCGCTCATGGCTTTGCGTTCCTCTTCGCTTTGTAAAATCTTATTTAGTAACTCTTCTGCTACTTCCTGATTTTTATGCAGAAAATTATCTAATGCCGTTTTAATAAAGTCACCAATAAAAGTGCGTACAGAAGGCCCTTCAGGCCCCATTTCCTGCGAACCCAGTTTGGTTTTAGTCTGCGATTCAAAAATAGGTTCCTGTACTTTTATACTTATAGCTGCAACAATGGATTTACGAATGTCGGAGGCATCAAAATTCTTCTTGTAGAACTCACGCAAGGTTTTCACAACTGCTTCACGAAAAGCAATGAGGTGTGTACCCCCCTGGGTAGTATGTTGTCCGTTTACAAAGGAATAGTATTCCTCACTATATTGCTGCATACTGTGAGTCATGGCCAATTCAATATCGGTGCCACGCAGGTGTATAATAGGGTAGAGGATAGGCCCGTTTATATTGCGTTCCAGCAGGTCATGCAAGCCTTTTTCCGATTCTATTTTCTGCCCGTTGAACTTAATTCGCAAGCCTGCATTCAAATAAGCGTAGTTCCATAACATGCGCTCCACATGTTCGGTCAAATAGTGGAAGTTATGGAAGATACTGTCATCTGCATGAAAAGTCATCAAGGTGCCGTCATGTTCATCGGATGATCCAATGCTGTGGTCTTTTAGTATTTCGCCTTTATTGAATTCTATTATTTTGGTTTTGCCCTCCCTTACAGATTGAACCTTGAAATAGGAGGAAAGTGCATTTACAGCTTTCGTACCCACGCCATTGAGGCCAACCGACTTTTTAAATACTTCTGAATCGTACTTGGCTCCTGTATTTATTTTGGCTACGCAATCCATTACTTTGCCTAACGGTATGCCCCGGCCAAAGTCGCGTACGGTAACAATTTTTTCTTTAATGATTACCTCTATTGTTTTGCCAAAACCCATAGCAAATTCATCTATGGAATTATCTATCACTTCTTTAAGAAGCACATAAATACCATCATCCGGCGAAGAGCCATCGCCCAGTTTACCAATGTACATTCCGGGACGGAACCTTATATGGTCCTTCCAGTCAAGCGACCGGATACTGTCTTCTGTATATTTTCCTTCTGCCATATTACTTCTATTCGTAGCGCAAAATTACAGCAAACCGCCGTTATATCATAGCCCTACCACCTGATATTATGAACAGTGTATTAACCGAAGCAAAAGGCAATACCTTCCAATATCACAATACTTATTTTCCTACCTTTGCCAACTTAAAAAACGAGCAGTGGAAAAACTATATTCATCTAAAGCGCCTGAGCCTGTTGGCGCATATCCCCATGCAAGGAAAGTAGGCAATTTATTGTTCCTTTCAGGCATAGGTCCACGTGAAAGAGGTACCAAGCAAATACCGGGAGTTACGCTGGATGAAAAAGGCAATATTATTTCCTACGATATTGAGGCGCAATGCCATTCGGTATTTAATAATATAAAAACCGTTTTGGAAGAAGCCGGTTCCAGTTGGGATAAAATGGTGGATGTAACTGTATTCCTTACTAATATGAAAGCCGATTTCCCAACCTATAACCGCATATATGCTGAATATTTTAAAGATAATCAGCCTTGCAGAACCACTGTCGAAATCAGCTCATTACCCACCCCTATCGCCATTGAACTAAAAGTAATAGCGACAATTGTTAATTATTAATTATGTCTAAGTTTCCACAATACGATAACCTGAATTTAAGCTCCGTAAGCAAGGAGATACTAAAAAAATGGGCCGAAGAAAGCACGTTTGAAAAGAGTATTTCACTTCGCGATGGTGCAATGGCTTTTACCTTTTATGAAGGCCCTCCTTCGGCAAATGGTATGCCCGGCATTCACCACGTAATGGCAAGAACCATAAAGGATATTTTCTGCCGTTACCGTACTATGAAAGGCTTTAAGGTGGAAAGAAAAGGCGGATGGGATACACATGGCCTACCTATCGAACTAAGCGTTGAGAAATCATTAGGCATAACTAAAGAAGATATTGGTAAGAAGATAAGCGTAGAAGAGTACAATACCGCTTGCAGGCGCGAGGTGATGAAGTACAAGGATAAATGGGAGGAAGTAACCCAAAAGATGGGTTATTGGGTAGATATGGAAAAGCCCTACATCACATTTGACAACACCTATATCGAAAGCGTATGGTACTTGCTGAATGAATTATACAAAAAAGACCTGCTTTATAAGGGCTATACTATTCAGCCTTACTCATGGGCGGCCGGAACCGGGCTTAGTTCACACGAACTTAACCAACCGGGCTGCTATAAAAATATAAAAGATACTTCCGTTACTGCGCAGTTTAAGATTATAAAAGACGATAAATCTAAATTAGTATTTAGCGATGATTTAGACATTTATTTCCTCGCCTGGACAACTACTCCCTGGACCTTGCCGTCCAACTGCGCCTTAGCAGTGGGCAAAAATATAGAGTATGTTTTGGTAAAGACTTATCAGCCATATTTGGGAAACCCCGTCAAGGTAATATTGGCGAAAGAATTAGTGCATAAATATTTCCATGAAAGTGCTGCTGAAATACCGATGGAAGATTACAAGCATGGAGACCGTTATGTACCTTACAAAGTAGAAAAAACATTTAAAGGAAGTGAACTGGCTGGTATAAACTATGAGCAGCTAATGCCATACGTAAAGCCTAATGGCGATGCTTTCCGGGTAATTATTGGCGACTTTGTTACTACCGATGATGGTACAGGTATTGTTCACACCGCCTCCTTATTTGGAGCGGATGACTTTCGCGTTTGCAATCAAAATAATATTGCCGCCATTTATGTAAAAGATGCTGATGGCAATAATGTTCCATTAGTAGATAAGCAGGGTAAGTTTGTAAAAGAAGTAACCGATTTCGCAGGAATGCGTGTTAAGACTAAGGAAGACCAGGAACATCCTGAAAAGTCTACGGATCTGGCTATTGCATTGAAACTAAAGAAGGAAGGCAATGCATTCAGAATTGAAAAAATTGAGCACAGTTATCCGCACTGCTGGAGAACAGACCAGCCTGTAATTTATTACCCGCTTGATTCCTGGTTCATCCGCACCACATCCATGAAGGACAGGATGCTTGAATTGAATAAAACCATTAATTGGAAGCCTGAATCAACCGGCACAGGCCGATTTGGCAACTGGCTGGAGAATATGGTTGATTGGAACCTTTCACGTTCACGTTTTTGGGGTATCCCGTTACCAATATGGAGGACAGAAGATGGCAAGGAGGAAATCTGCATTGGTTCATACGAAGAGTTAGATAAGGAAGTGAAAAAGTCTCTTGCCAAAGGTATCATGACCGAAGAGGATTTAAAGAAAAGTAAATGGAACGAGGCAGGCAGAGATGTTCATAAACCCTATTGTGATAATATCTTTTTAGTTTCTCCAAGCGGTAAAAAAATGTTCCGCGAATCAGACCTGATAGACGTTTGGTTTGATTCGGGCTCTATGCCTTATGCCCAATGGCACTATCCTTTTGAGAATAAAGAAAAATTCAAAGAAAATTTCCCTGCGGATTTTATTGCCGAAGGGGTTGACCAAACAAGAGGCTGGTTCTTTACCCTACATGCTATTGCAAGCATGCTGTTCGATTCTGTTGCGTTTAAAAATGTAGTATCAAACGGATTAGTGTTGGATAAGCATGGCAATAAAATGTCGAAACGGCTCGGCAATGCTGTTGACCCATTTGAAATATTGGATAAATACGGTGCAGATGCCACCCGCTGGTATATGATAAGTAATGCACAACCCTGGGACAACCTTAAGTTTGACGAAGAAGGAATTACAGAAGTGCAGCGCAAATTGTTCAGGGCGCTCTATAATACCTACGCTTTTTATGCGCTCTATGCCAATATTGACGGATTTGCTTTTACAGAGCAAGAAATACCGGTAAGTAAACGCACGGAGCTTGACCAATGGGTTCTTTCAGTGTTAAATTCACTTATCAAAAGGGTAGATGAATTCTATGAAACATACGAACCCATGCGGGCTGCAAGGGAAATAGAAGGTTTTGTTACCGACCAGTTGAGCAATTGGTATGTACGCTTATCACGCAGGCGTTTCTGGAAAGGAGAGTACAGTGAAGACAAAATAGCAGCCTTCCAAACGCTTTATACCTGCCTTGAAACCATTGCTAAGTTAATTGCACCTATTGCACCATTTTATTCCGAGCAGCTATTCACCGACCTGAACAATGTTTCGCATAAAGAAAATGTACAAAGCGTGCATCATGCCTTGTTTCCTTCTTTCAATGAAAAGGATATTAACCCTTCCCTGGAAGAAAGGATGGATTTAGCTCAGCGCATTTCATCGCTAACGCTCGCTTTGCGTAAGAAAGTAAACATTCGAGTTCGCCAACCGCTGAACAGGATATTAGTTCCTATACTGGATGAAAACCTGAAACATCAAATAGATGGCATAAAGAACCTCATTCTTGCAGAAGTAAACGTAAGGGAATTGGAATATGTGCACGATACGGAAGGAATGCTTAACAAAAAGATAAAAGCAAACTTTAAAACACTGGGCAAAAAACTTGGGCCCTTAATGAAAGAAGGGGCCGCAGCTATTGCTAATCTTAGCCGCGAACAGATAAAGGAAATAGAACAAACAGGCAAGTATACTGTAACCCTTTCGGGTAAAGATGTTGAACTCTTCCTGACTGATGTGGAAATAAGTTCGGAAGATATGCCGGGTTGGCACCTCATGTCTGACGGGAAATTGACGGTTGCCCTTGACACTACAGTGACAAAAGAACTTGAAGAAGAGGGCATTGCCCGGGAGCTAATAAACCGGATACAAAATTTGCGGAAGGAAAAAAATTATGAAGTAACAGACAAAATAAAACTTCAAATAAAAAGAAATGCGGCACTGGAAAGCGCCATTCAGAATAATTTTGCCTACATTTGCAGCGAAATTTTAGCGACTTCTTTTGAAATGGTTGATAATCTGGACGAAAGCCATGCCATTGAGATAGAGGTAGCTGATAATTTAAGCGCTTCTATCCTTATTAACAAGTCTAATTGAGGTGATATGAAAAAGAAACCCGCAAAAAAGGCCGTAAAAGCTAAAGTAGCTTCTAAAAAAGTTGCCCCTAAAAAGGTCGTGAAAAAAGCCAAGCCTGCAGCCAAGAAAAATAAACCGGTAGCTAAGAAAAGTAAACCTATCGCCAAAAAGACTGTCCATCCTAAAAAGAAGAAGATTGAAAAGAAACCTGTTAAGATTAAACGTAAGCCAGAACCTAAAAAAGTAATGAAGAAACCAGAACCTAAGAAAGTAAAAACAGAAGTAAAGAAAGCACCTGTTACTGCAGCGAAAAAAACAGCACAACCTGTAAAAGTGGCTCCAAAAGCAGAAGCAAAACCAATGCCTGCTGAAAAAATTGAACCTAAGAAAGTTATTTCCGATAAACCTGCCAAAACATCTGATGTTAATGAAAAGAAGAACTATTCTGAAAAAGAATTGGCTGAATTTCGTACTCTTATTGTGGGTAAACTGGAACAAGCAAGAAAGGATTATGACTTGTTGAAGAACACGCTTTGCCATACCGATGATCATGGCACTGATGATACATCTCCTACCTTTAAAGCATTGGAAGATGGTTCAGATGTATTGACAAGAGAAGAGACTGCTCAACTTGCATTGCGCCAGGAAAAGTTCATACAAAATCTTCAGAATGCCTTAGTTCGCATTCAGAACAAAACGTATGGAATTTGCAGGGTTACCGGCAAGTTAATCCCTAAGGAAAGACTTCAACGAGTACCTCATGCCACCCTTAGCATTGATGCTAAAATGGTACAGCAGTTCAATCAATAGATTGGTATAGGTGAAGAAACCTTTGTTCATTATCTTATTGGTGCTGGTTTTAGACCAGGCGCTGAAGATTTATATTAAAACCCATTTCATACTTGGGGAAGAATATCGTATTGCCAATTGGTTTATCATTCATTTCACCGAAAATAATGGAATGGCCTTTGGAATGCAATTTTCAGGGCAATATGGCAAACTATTTTTAAGCGTATTCCGCATTGCAGCACTTGCTGCTATAGGGTATTACCTTTGGACATTAGTTAAGCGAAATGCGCCACAGGGGCTTATAGCCAGCTTTGCCCTCATATTTGCAGGCGCTATGGGTAATATACTCGATAGTGCCTTTTATGGAGTAATGTTCAGCGACAGCAGCTACGAACTTGCCAGGTTTCTTCCAAAAGAAGGAGGCTATGCGAGTTTGTTGCATGGTAAAGTAGTAGATATGCTTTATTTCCCCTTAATTGAAGGGCATTTCCCTACTTGGCTACCGTTCTGGGGAGGCGAAGATTTCCTGTTCTTCCGTCCGGTATTTAATCTTTCCGATTCGGCTATTACAGTGGGAGTAGTTCTAATTCTCCTATTTCAAAAGAAGTTCTATCCGAAGAAAGAGGATACCCCGCCCGAGACTAATCAACTTTGAGGTTTTTGCGGTGAAAGGGTGCTTGAAAATTAGTTATCCCTTTTCTTCAAAAGTAGATAGGTGGCAGATACAAAAGCTGCCGAATAAACCAGTGTGAGAATAAAATGAATACCTAAAGGTGAATCGGAATGGTAAATTGTCATACCGCCAATTTTTATGGCTGGAATATCTATCAGTTTTGAAATGTTGTGAAAGGGCAAATAGTCTGAAATAGTATCGGGTAACTTCCAGCCAATAAGTGGTTCTACAATCTTACTATAAACAAGAAAGAAAATAATTCCCATTCCTGCCTTTTTGAATAATGTGCCCATAAATAAAGCAAAGCACAGATATGCCAGCGATTGGACAAAATAGGCAATGATGTAACTGACTTCAGAAAATATAGCACTGCTATCCATAATCGGCGATGCAATTACCCCATAAACTATACCAAAAATAAAAACAAAGATGGTTGTGCACAAAGCAAGGAATAGCAGTAAAATAACCTTGGCTGATAGAAAATCCATTACGCTCCAACCGTCAATAATATTCTGCCTCACAGTCCGGAAGGTGAATTCGTTAGTAATAAGAATAACTACCATTACACCAAGCATAAGGTTAAATAGCCCTGCTATATAGGTTAATGTATGCCAAATGTCAGGAAAAGTATAGTAAGATTTCAGCGTAAGTGCAGATAAGGGCCCATTGAACTTGATGGTAGGAAAGGCGCAAAAAAGCAGTGATACCATTAGTACATAAAGCCCTATAAACACCCAAAAAGTTGGATACCTTGTGATTTTCTTTAGCTCTATCGATAACCGCTTCATCATTTTCTGTTACCTGTTAATTCAAGGAATTGCGCCTCGAGTGTTTTTTTACGAAGTAAAAGGTGAGATAGCACAATTCCCTTTGTATAGAAGTACTCATTCAACTGCGATGTAGAAACAGAACTTGTAAACGATAACTCAAGTTTGCCTGAGTTGCTTTTACTAACAGATTTTATTAGCGGATGTGTCTTTGCTAACATCTCTATTTTCTCAATATCGTCAGCCAATACCTCAATAATATCATTAGTTCCCAGAATATCTGTTACCCTGCCGGTGGTGAGTATTTTCCCTTTTTGCAAAACAGCAACATGGGTACAAACCTTTTCAACCTCATCAAGCATATGGCTAGCAAGAATTATGGTTTTTCCCTGGCTGGATATATCTTTAATAAGTTCTCTTATTTCAGCAATACCTTGTGGATCTAATCCATTTGTAGGTTCATCTAATATCAGTACTTCCGGATCAGCCAATAAGGCAGAAGCAATGGATAGCCTCTGTTTCATACCAAGTGAGAAAGTTGAGAAACGGTGGTTTTTCCTATCCTTCAAACTTACTATTTTAAGTACTTTATCAATATTGTCATAGCTGATTCCTTTTATATCAGCCGCGATTTGCAAGTTCCTGTAAGCACTCAGATAGTGATAAAAGTTTGGAGTTTCCAATATGGCTCCAATCTTTTTCCTGGGGTTAGCCATGCTATTATCGAACCAGGTATAATTCCCGCTTGTGGAATTTATTACGCCTAAAACAATACCCAGTGTGGTTGTTTTCCCGCTGCCGTTGGGGCCCAGTATACCAAACACGCTTTGTTTTTCAATGGTAAATGATACATTGGAAAGTGCAGGCAATTTGCCATACTGTTTAGATAAATTATTTATGCCAAGTACTGTTTCCATCTGCGTATTGATGCAAAAGTAACAATATATGAATACCCTAAATAAAAAAGCCCGGCTATTGGTACCGGGCTTTTTTTAATGATTTAGCGTTTATTATTCCTGTCCGCCTTCTTGGCTTCCGCCACTACTTTTCCTATTGGCCTTTTGCTGTGCCATATAATCTTTAAGCTTTTGTTGTTGGTCTGGAGTAAGGACGGTATTCAGTTGCCCTTTATAATTCTGGTTATTGGTTCTGTTAGCACTCTTTAACCCGGCAGGATCATTGGCATATTGTTGCTTGTTGGCTTCCTTTGTTTTAATATAGCTTTCTGCAATAGGTTGCAATTTCGAAACCTGATCGGGTGTAAGCCCGCATACCTGGGTTAGGTGATTAACCAATTTAGTGGCTTTAGCGGTTGCTTTATCCTGGGCATTAACCATTACAAGGCTTGCCAGTAAAATACTGAAAGTTAAAATGAGTCTTTTCATAATTCTTGATTTGCATATTGGATAATTGAAATCAAAAATGGTTTAATCCGCTGAATAAAGAGCATGCCTTGATATGGGAAGATTCCCCTTTATTAAGCCGATTTACTCTCTTTATTTATAAATTGTTGTGCAAAAGATATAAAAGCGGCTATATCAGCATACGAGGAAATATAGCCTATTGAGATGCGCACAGCGCCCCGGAGCTTATCCAGAAATTCTATCATTTCATAAAAATCACCGTCTGATCGATTGTAGAAGTATCTCTTCAATTCCTCTTCTGTAAGGGAATGCGTAGTTTCATCTATTCCCGGGTTACAAAAACAACCCGTGCGGATAGATATATTATGCTTGGCAGCTTCTTGCTCTACATCCATAAAACCGAATACTTTGCCATGCTTGTCATAAAAATTCATGGAGATAGTTCCTCCTCTGCTTGCAGTGTCTTTCGGGCCGTAAATTTGAACCAACAAGTTTCCATTATCATGCTTTAGTTTCTGCATCTCGTCCAATGCATATCCTGTAAGGCTTTCAATACGCTTTCCTATTGTGCCAATACCAATAGATTCGATGTATTCGAGCCCAATTTTAATGGCTGGTATATCCAGGTAGTTTATGGTACCGTCTTCAAATTTGGGATGTCCATTTTCAAAATAGAAGCCATCACCTTTTACCGACACCATTTTAATAGTTCCTCCTGCAAACCAGGGTTTCCTTAATTTACTAAAAGCTTCTTTTTTTATAAGCAGGCAGCCAAGCCCGGTTGGGTAACCAAATATTTTATAAAAAGATACAGATGCAAATTCCGGTTTATGGACAGAAAGGTCAAGCTTATTAGATGGAACGTATGCCGCAGCATCCAGCAAAACATCCCAGCCTTTCTCCTGGGCCTTTTTTATCCATGAAAGCGGATGCTTGACCCCGCTAACATTTGACTGGGCAGGAAAAGCAAAGAGTTTGTTTTCTGCATTGCTATGCAAATCAAGGTTCTTTTCCAGCATGGCTTCGTCCAGCCTGAGCGTATCCTGTAGCAAGGGGTTATAGGTGTAAGCAGCGCCCCGGGCTTTGGCAAACTGCCTGATACCGTTTACGGAATTGTGATTATCAAACGTGAGAAGGAAATGGCTATTGCTATCAAAAGGGTATGACTCTCCTACAATCTTTAGGGCGCCCGATGCATTTTGGGTAAAGACACAATAATATCCATCACCCGCATTAAAATATTTCAATACATATGCCCTTGCTTCTTCTACCAGATTGGTAGAATACATGGAGGTAGGGTTAAACGAATGCGGATTCCCGAATAAGTTATTTTTTAATAGTTGATGATGCTGCTCTACCTGGGCTTCTGCATATAGGTTTCCGCCGGTGTAGTCCAGGTAGATATGCTTGTTCTTGTCTAATCTTTTAAAATCCTTCTTTCTTATCTCATCAATAGCGCTTGTTTCAGCATAGGCCGGGTATTTTTTAATAAACTCGTTATAACCAACTGATTCCATAGCAAACGTCTTTATGGTGATATATTCACAAAGGTATTTTTAATTTTAGTGCAAACAAATAATATAATTTACAATAAAACTATTTTCTCCTCTTCCAGTTTGAAATGCCTGCATTTTCAGAAACAACACTTATTGAAGATGATTTCTTGTCCCTTTTAGAAACAAATATATTGGCGGTAAGGGCAGCAAGCATATTTTGTTCTTCGTTATCAGGGGTGGCTCTCAACATTTCAGGTTTAAAATATTGCGCCACAAAATGAGTATCGAACTTACCTGATACAAATGCATGGTGCTGCATTACAAACTTGCAGAACTCTAAGGTAGTTTCAACTCCCGATATTTTATACTCGTCAATTGCCCGAATCATACGCTGTATAGCTTCTTCACGGCTTGCACCATACGTGATAAGCTTGCTAATCATAGAATCATAGTAAATGGGAATTTCCATTCCTTCTTCAAATCCATCATCTACTCTAACTCCCGGGCCTTTAGGTGGATTATACACGCGCAGCTTGCCTATATCAGGAAGGAAATTATTGGCAGGATCTTCAGCATAAACACGAACCTCTATAGCGTGGCCACGCATTTCAATATCTTCCTGCTTAAAACTTAGTTTATTGCCGCGGGCTACATTAATTTGTTCCCTTACAAGGTCCATCCCAGTAATCATTTCGGTAACCGGATGCTCTACTTGTAAGCGCGTATTCATTTCCAGGAAATAGAAATTCAGGTTCTCGTCCAACAAAAATTCCACTGTACCCGCACCTGAGTAGTTACAGGCTTTTGCAATGCGTACGGCGCATTCCCCCATTTCCTTTCGTATTTTGGGTGTGAGTATACATGATGGAGCTTCTTCAATTACCTTTTGATGGCGTCGTTGAACGGAACATTCTCTTTCAAACAAGTAAATGGCATTACCATGATTATCGCCCATTACTTGTATTTCTATATGACGCGGGCTTTTTACGTATCGTTCAATAAAAACAGCTCCATCTCCAAAGGCTGATTTAGCCTCGCTGGAAGCCAGTTTGAGTTGTTCTTCCAATAATTCTATTTTCTCTACCACCCGCATACCCTTGCCGCCGCCGCCGGCGCTTGCTTTAATAAGAACGGGAAGACCCACTTTTTTGGCTACTTCTACGGCTTCTTTAGCATCGGTGATAGCACCTTCACTGCCCGGAACCATGGGTATGTTATGTTGCTTAGCTGCATGTTTGGCAGAGAGTTTGTCGCCCATCATTTTCATAGCCTCAGCAGATGGGCCAATAAAGGTTATTCCTGCCTTTTTTACTTTATCGGAGAATGCCGCATTTTCAGATAGGAAGCCATAACCCGGGTGTATTCCATCTACATGGAGTTGTTTTGCAACTTCAATAATCTTTTCGGCATTCAAATACGATTTAGCCGATTCCGGAGGCCCGATACAAACGGCTTCATCAGCATAAGCAACAAAAGGAGCTTTCCTGTCTGCTTCTGAAAATACCGCAACGGTTTTAATTCCCATATCGCGGCAGGTACGCATAACCCTAAGGGCTATCTCTCCACGATTGGCAACAAGAATTTTCTTCATTAGAGTATAGTTTATTTGCCAGCCGTATTCGGACTAGTTTTTCAATACCTGGCTAACCAAATCAGCAGCTTCTTGCAGTAATATAGCAGAAGAAACCTTTAAACCTGAATCATCAATAATTTTCTTTGCTTCAACAGCATTGGTACCCTGCAAACGAACAATGATAGGCACTTTTATTTCGCCTATGTTTTTATAAGCATCCACAATACCTTGGGCAACACGGTCGCAACGCACAATACCGCCAAAAATATTAACAAGAATAGCCTTTACGCCTTCTTCTCTTAATATAATACGGAAAGCTTTTTCAACACGTTCGGCATTAGCTGTACCACCAACATCAAGGAAATTGGCGGGGTTACCGCCTGCCAGCTTAATAATATCCATAGTGGCCATAGCTAATCCTGCACCATTAACCATGCAGCCTACGTTGCCATCTAATTTTACAAAATTCAACTTGTTATCAGCCGCTTCCACTTCTATAGGGTCTTCTTCAGTAATATCGCGCATAGCGGCATAGTCAGGATGACGATAAAGTGCATTGCCATCCAATACCATTTTACAGTCTACAGCTATTATTTTTTCGTCAGTGGTTTTAAGTACAGGGTTAATTTCAATCATGGAAGCATCTGAACCCAAATACGCCTTGTAAACTCCGGTTACAAACTTAACCATGGCCTTAAAGGCATCGCCTGAAAGACCGAAGTTAAAAGCAATCTTACGGGCTTGAAAAGCTTGCAAGCCAACCTTAGGGTCTATTTCTTCTTTGAATATTAATTCAGGGGTATTAGCTGCCACTTCTTCAATTTCCATTCCCCCGGCTTGAGAGTAAACAATCATATCACGTCCTTTTTGACGGTTAAGCATTACGCTCAAATAAAACTCCTTCGTAGGAGTAGCGCCAGGGTAGTATACATCTTGAGCAATCAATATCTTATGTACAATTTTACCTTGTGGGCCAGTTTGCCTCGATACAAGGTTCATTCCTAATATAGCTGTAGCTTTCTCCTTTAGTGCATCTATTGAAGTAGCTACTTTTACGCCGCCGGCTTTTCCCCTGCCGCCCGCATGTATCTGGGCTTTTACTACCCATACCTGGGTGCCTGTTTGTTTCTTTAATTCGTTGGCGGCAGCGATTGCTTCGTCAACTGTATTGGCTACAATTCCTTCCTGTATAGGAACTCCAAACTGCTTTAATATTGATTTACCTTGATATTCGTGAAGATTCATAAAATAGAGATAAGATATAAGTTATAAGATATGTATTTAAAACGGCAGCAAGTTAATAAGAAATGATTTCATAAAACAAAAAAATCCCTGACCACTTAAGCCAGGGACTTTTCTTATAGTTTTTAACCTTATAACCTTACCTAGGTCTTCCGCGCTTTCTGAAAAGTTGTTCTCATCCACATCTATCACCAGAATTTTAGTCTTTTTCAAGCTTTGAAAGTCATCCATCCAGGCTTCGTAGCGTTCATTCAGCCTTTTCAGATAATCCAGCCGTATAGATTCTTCATAGGGCCGTCCCCGCTTTTGAATTTGATTTACCAGTGTAGGTACAGTAGCACGGAGGTATATCAGGAGGTCAGGAGGTTGAGCCAATTCAAGTGTTACATTGAAAAGAGCCATATAGTTCTCATAGTCACGGGTAGTCATCAGGCCCATAGAATGCAGATTAGGTGCAAATATGTACCCGTCTTCATAAATGGTTCTGTCCTGTATTACAGTCTTGTTATTCTTACGTATTTGTTGTACTTGTGCCAATCTTGCATGTAAAAATGAAACTTGCAGGTTAAACGACCAGCGTTGCATATCTTCGTAAAAATCATTTAGATAAGGGTTTTCATCAGCATCTTCAAAATGGGGTTTCCATTTATAATGTTTTGATAATAAACGGGTAAGTGTCGTTTTTCCCGAGCCTATATTGCCTGCCACAGCTATGTGCATACTCTGCATGATGGTTTCCTTAATAATGATTGCACTAAAATACAAGGAAATGTTGAATGGTGGGTTTTAAATATTAAATTAACCTAAGCCACAGATATTTTTTACTTATATCTCGCAGCATATTTATCTTATCTATTTTTTTACTATCTTTGCAGCCCAATTTTAAAAAAGACATGAAAAAAGGCATTCATCCCGAAAACTATCGTTTTGTTGTTTTCAAAGACGTTTCCAATGATTACGCATTCCTCAGCAAATCTACTGCTGAAACCAAAGATACTATTGTATGGGAAGACG
>Ga0206881_10098_pt1 | contig 28027 bp, 20 predicted proteins | sample Alteio_BWOrgCont_3_FD_152867 | JGI IMG/M metagenome (GOLD analysis project Ga0206881, IMG submission 152867) | Enriched cells from forest soil in Barre Woods Harvard Forest LTER site, Petersham, Massachusetts, United States -... | ecosystem: Environmental > Terrestrial > Soil > Temperate forest >...
TCGGAAATCCGCTCGAGTTCGGAACCCACTACATGCTCGCAGGCTTGCACCCGCAACGCGACGCACTGGTGTCGCTGGGGTTCATTCCGACAAACATTTGGTTTTACCTGCTCGCTCCCGCGCAACTGAGCGCGTTCTTCCCGTTCGTCCAGGTGATCCATATGCCGTGGTTCACCCTGCCGACCGGGTATATCGGTGAAGAGGACATGTTCGGAATCCTTCCAAACATGCCATTTCTGTGGATGGCGCTTCTTGCCATTCCGCTTTGGCGCGACGATCAAGTTCCTCAACTTGAGAAACTTCGGGACATAACGATCGGCGCTTTGGCGCTAGTCGCCCTTAACGCCTTGGTGCTATTCCGGCTAAATGGAGCCAGCAACCGGTACTTCGTGGATTTTCTTCCGACCCTCCTTATCGTCGCTTGCGTGGGCGTCTTCTGGTTGGAGCAGACTCCTGTTGTGGGTCTGCGGAAATTTGGGATTAGGATTCTGTGGATTGGGGCGCTCGCGGTCACGGTCATGTTCAACGTGATTGTCAGCATTCTTCACAATGAGCTTTACCGGGTCTCCAATCCACACTCGTACGCGAAGATGGCCCACGTTTTTGACCATGTGCCGGATTGGCTTGGAGAAACCTCCTCGGCAAAAACCGGACCGCTCCGCATCCGCCTGAAGTTTCCTGCTGACAAAATCGGTAAGCTGGAACCGCTGGTCGTGACCGGCCTTTCGTTCCGGGCCGACTTCATCTACGTCTATTACACCGATCAATACGGCATTCAGATCGGTTTCGAGCACACGAGCTATGGAGGCAACATCACCAAGCCCCCGATAGACATTGATTACAATGCGGAACACACAATTGAGATTGAGATGGGCTCTCTCTATCCTCCGTTCGAGGATCCTTATTTTGACAGGATGACCCCAACGGAGGTGAACCGACTCAAGCGGACGCTGCGCGTCGTCCTCGACGGACAGGAGGTGATGTCGGGCACGTACGACTTCTATGACTCCTCTCCCGGAGACGTAAGCATCGGCCGAAACCCGGTCTCCGACGCCTTCGGCCGTAAGTTTACCGGACAGTTGATCGAGATCGGCCGGCTACCCGCCACGACAGGCAACTGACGATTATGCGGATTTGCATCATTGGTGGCGGCATTGTGGGACTTGCGACCGCCCTTCAGACAAGGCGGCGCTTCCAAGGCTCGGAACTGATGGTATTGGAAAAGGAGGCCGGATTTGGACAGCATCAAAGCACCCACAATAGCGGCGTTCTCCATGCCGGGCTCTACTACAAGCCGGGTTCCCTGAGGGCCCGTCTGGCCGTCCAGGGGATCCGGTTAATGACCGAGTTTTGTTCGTCCCACGGAATCGCCCATGAGATCTGCGGCAAGCTGGTGGTCGCCGTGGACGGGACCGAAGTCGAACGGCTTCGCAATCTCCAAGAAAGAGGACGCCAGAATGGGTTGAGGGGCCTCGAATGGCTGGAAGGCGCGGCGATCCAGGAGTTTGAGCCGAATGTAGCCGGCGTCGCTGCATTGCACGTCCCCGAGGAGGGGATCGTTGATTACAGTGCAGTCGTTCAGGCGATGGCGTCAGAGGCACGGAACGCAGGTGTTGTGTTGAATACAGGAGCGCGAGTGGAACGCCTCCTAAAGGAGGGAACGGCTTGGCGCATAATTACAGGGTCGGGCGAGTATACGGCGGATTTTATTGTAAACTGCGCCGGCCTATACTGCGACCGTGTCAGCGCGTTGGCCGGTGAATCCCGGGTTACACGAATAGTCCCATTCCGCGGCGAATATTTTAAACTAAAGCCAGAACGGGCTCACCTGGTGCGAAACCTTATCTATCCCGTCCCAGATCCGACGTTCCCCTTTCTCGGTGTCCATTTCACGCGACTTATCCACGGGGGTGTTGAGGCGGGCCCCAACGCGATCCTGGCGACCTCGAGAGAGGGTTACCGGAAATCCGATGTCAGTTTGCCCGACCTATGGGACGCGGTGACATTTCCGGGCCTTTGGCGATTTATGGGAAAACACACGGGCATGTGCCGTGACGAACTGCTGCGCTCGTTTAGCAAGCGCAGGTTCTGCGCTTCATTGCAGCGCTTGGTGCCGACGTTGAATGAGGACGATCTTGCACAGGGTGGCTCTGGAGTCCGTGCACAGGCGATGACACCCCAGGGAGATTTGGTGCAAGACTTCGAGATAATAGAGAGGCCCAATGCGTTGCACGTGCTATGTGCGCCTAGCCCGGCAGCAACCGCCTCTCTGGCGATTGGTCAGGAGATCGCAGGCCGCATAGCCCTTTAATGCGCTCTCTAACGAGCGTTTCCTCGAGACTCCGCAATTATTTGCCCGGTGAACATGTAACCGCAGCTCGATCCTCCAATGGGGTTTCTTCCTATTGCTACTTCATACGCCGATGATGCATATGGGTTCAGCGTTGAGCTCAATACGGGCAGATCATCAAGAGTTACCGCGAGCCCAACCTTGCTGCTGCCGCGTTGATTCAACGATCCCATCGAAATGGAGATTCTGTGGGGAACACCGAAATCCAAGGGGATAGGCTCCGACCTGATAAGCGAATGGCCCCAATGATCGTAACCCAGTTGGATACGGTTTCCCGGCAGGTATGTCAGGAATACGAAATCGCCCGCCGCCGGCTCGCCGGTTGTTACAAGCGGTTCGGACTCGCCGACTCGATCCTTTGGCAATCTTACGAGAAGACTCAGTTGCCCAAAAAGCGGCGGAACCTCTCTTAAGTCTGCCACGCTAAGTGGCAGGCGCTGAGTGCCGAGAATGCTTCCCCGGAAATCACCGGGTGTGTCCAAGAGCCCGTAGCTATCGGCTCCAAGCCGGACCTCATTCGCATTCGCGCTATGGCATAGGGCAACGTCATTTAGGGCCACCTGTCCGTCAATTTCCACGCGAACAGTTCGAGTCGCGATGGTGACATCATCTGAGGTAAAGGCGGCAAAAGCCGGATGCCCGATTGGCGGATACAATGAGCCCATCCAAACCTCAATCCTGTGCGGCACCTTGTAGTTTAGTGAGAGGGCATCCCCGTGTGGCCCGACAATTCCGTCGCTTGCCAATCCGAATGAGATGGCCGAGTCGCCGAGGTAATTGACGTAGATCAAATCCGCGGCGCCCCTTTCCCCCGTCAAAACCAGGGGGTCCGTCTTCCCGGTCAAGCCGGATGGGAACCTGACGCTAACCACGAGCGGACCGTATCTTTGCCCGGATGCCTTTTCCCAAAGCGCCGTAGGCTCATTCAGGAATTGCGCCAGACTTCTGTAGCTCGAAGAGGGGAAGCGTTGGAAATCAAGTGAGATACCAGCAAGCACCGACCAAAGTGTAACGGCTGCAATTCCGGCAATAAGAAGGCGCCTCGCCAAGGGTGCTCCACCAACCCTCTCCCAAATCGCCATGACACCAATACACCCGAGTAGTGCCGCCACTGAAGCGATATCGGGGAGATACCGCATGTTGGCGCTCGTAACGACCGCCGCCTCGTTGCCACTCGGGAGAAGCAGAAGAGACAGCGTATTGAAGACAAGCACCGTGGCTGCATATAATGTGAAGCCCGCAGGCTTCCGTATAGACGGCAACAGAAGTAGAAATGGAAATATGAGGAAGGGGAGGTTCGGGATTATGCCGATCGATCTCCACGTAGGTGCGGTGACGAAAGGAAAATAGCGGTGATAATTGGCGGGGGCCAAGAAATAGTACCACGCATTTTCTGTCGATCCCCTCACGCTAAACAAGCTCATGTGCCTTTGATCCCACCCACCCAACATCAGCCGTGCGCCAAATTCAAAGGGTGTTCCGAATCGCTCGAAATTGTAGATCCCGGCAATTCCCCCGATCACTAGCATGGGGAGGACGATGGCAACAACCAGCGACACCGCATAGGTTGCCCTCACCTGTTCGCCGAACTTGCTCTTAAGGGGTGGCAGCAGCAGCGCCAGTAATCCAATCGATCCGAAGAGAAGATCGGGTCGGGAGAAGGCCGCCAGGGTCTGACAGACGCTAGCTGCTGCAAGCCAGGCAGTCGCATGCCCTCGCGATTGAACGAATTGGAGCGCGGCGAAGAATGCCAACATCAAGAAGGCTGATGCGCAGGCGACAGCGACATGGTTGATCGTCGCCTCCCGCAGCACAGCGAACTGACCGCCACAGAACCCCAAAGCGCATCCGCAAAGAAGCAATAGACCGAGCGGCGTCCGCGGGAAACAGATGTTTCGGAGCGAGAGAAGACAGCCCAGGCCTGCGGCTATACCTATAAGGCCGAATATTTCACCCGCCAGGTCCTCCGCAAGATACCTGCCCGTTGCGATTTTGATCGGCAGGAAGAGAACCAAAACCGGAATCGGACTGTGGTACAGGTAGTAACGGCCGTCGAAGTAACTCACGTCGTTCCTGCGCCATTTCAGGTTCGCCTTGGGATCGTACGGGTCGGGCAACAGCAGAAGCTCCTTGTTGGGCCCGCTCGCTAACGACACGCGGCCCGAAAGAAACGCGTCTGTGAGCTCGTGGTACAATCCGGTTGGCTCAGACAGCAGGCGCGGGGCGCCTCGCGTGGACGGATTCCAAATATAGTACCATCCGAATGCGAGAAAACCGCAGAGAAGGACGAAACCTGGGATTCGAGTAGTGGAAGGGCTCGTCGCCTTTTGATGCTCCATTGTCACGACAGCGATGGGTCTATTTTGCCGACGGCTGTGGGAACGAGGGTCATCCGGTCACAGATATCAATTGCGTGGCTTGATCTCGAGAACAGCGTATCCAACTCCGACATCGCTTTCCTTCACCACCGGGCACCAGCTGAATGCCGTAACCATTTGCTTCGTGGTCGGCTCTGGAAGCCTGACGATTGACGCCTGGCTGGGAGCATCATCGGAAATCACCACATTCGTTGTGGTGGTCGACAGTACGATCGGCCCGGAAATCAGGATTGCTCGAATTCCCAATCTAGTCGAACGCCCAGTCAGTAGCTCTTGGGGTGGTAGAAAGTAAGCATCAAGAGTTCTGTATTTTGCATTGTATAGTAAGGACACCGAGCCTCCTCGAATGCCAGCGGCAACGCAGTCGACGAGGTTCATGAATTCATGGACATGCCCGTCGGGCGTCGAAACCTGTAGGCGCGGAGAATACGTTAAATAGCTATCGCCTGGACCTGGCGGTAAAAAGAATTCCAAGTGCAGGATGTCGCCGGAATGAGTCGCCTCAGTAGGATGCAGAATTACGTACGGCACCAAATCCGACTTTCTCTCTTTGGTCGCGAGTTGTCCCCGTAGCTTCAATATCCAATCCTGCCCAGAAAGGTCGGGTTCCCGCGCATCCAAATTGCACCATCCGTCGCCAGGTGCATAGATCAGAAGGGTCTCCTTACCAGCAAGCGACATGGTGTTCACGATTGGCTTATCAACGAGAAGCCCACTTCTGTAAGCCAACAACCAGGGAGCAATGTCCGGGGAGACCACGCGGGCATGGTCGGCAATATTCAAGTCGGTATGGAATTCCGGTGGTTCCATCACGGCCGCGATAACGTCACTCTTTAGAAGGGCTTTGCTGGAGCCACTTGGCATCAGCAAAGACATCCATCCAAAGTCCAGTTCCTTACTGTATCTCGCGTTCAAAATCTGGACAACGACGGCATTTACGGAAACCAAGACTCCCAAAAGCAACAGGGAAACTCCCCAGGTGCGGAGTCCCTTCTTTAGGGAAACCGATGCTTGCTCAAAGAGGATAACCAAGGCCGAGGCCTCCGCCAAATGTACCCCTGCCGCTAGCAAAGGGAAGTCATGCTTCATGTACACATGCAGAGAGAAGGGCGCGAAAATCAGGAGTCCGATGGCAGACCCAATCGTATATGCCGCCACCAATAGGACAGCTTTTGAACGCTGAGAATTGCGCCATGGTCCGAAAATGAACAAAGGCGCGCTAACAGTGAGTACGACCAATAGCAGGCACCCGATTAGCCCATAGTTGGGCAGCACGGCCAATTTAACCAACGGACTTAGAGTCTGCCAAATGCCGATCCAATTTGAAGTAGGGAGCGCCGGGGGACGAAAAAGACCCGCATGCGCATACATGGAGTCGATCTCATTTGTGCTTGGGATCCTTATCAGCTTGCTGGCGAACGGCACTTTTATCGCGAAGGTCGTATAAAAATCAACGTACCATGTCCGCACTCCCATCCAATAAATTACCTCGATCTGCCGGAGTAGGAACGGAGCGGAAAATATAACTAATACAACCGGAATGCTTTTGATGAGCTGTTTCGAATGGCAAAGTAAGGTAGGCACCAGAATCGCAATTAGTACGACGACTAAGAAAAAGTCGTAACCGCATCCGAATGAGAGAAAGGCGCCCAGTGTAACGATGGCAACCGAGGTAAAAAATGACTTACGGTCATTGCTAAATGCCATCATGTACGAACCGTAGACCGCGGAAAAGAGGGCCAAATAATGCCAAGCCCGCAGGGCGTTGAAAGCAAACGCACCTACGTTTGCAAAATCCACAATCATCAGGGCCAAAAAGATTGTAGCGATGGACGGAGATTTCGTCAGCGCCTTCACGGCCGCATACGCGACCAAGAGGCTCGCAAGAAACACAGGAAATACGAGGATAGTGTCAGCGCGGAGTGAGGAAATTCCTACGATACGAAGCAACGCGAAGTAGAGAGTTCCAAGGTTAACGTTGTGAGTGTAAACCAATTCGGACCCGGTTGGTGACCGTTCAACGTGTAGGAGGCCAAAGCGCGATGCTGTCTCCGACAATTGCGCCGCCTGTTGATGAGCCACGAACGTTTCACCGAAATCCTGCCGGTACGTGATAAAATTACGGTCGTGTGCCCAATTTAGAAGGACAAGCATCTCTACCAGTAGCATCGCAACCGCCAGCAAATCGCTCTTTTGTGTAGGCAATTTCAAGCGACAATAGAGCTTCCCTATCGTCTACGGAAAACGAAAGACATCATCTGTTACTTGTGTTCGAATGCGACGAAGCGCTGAGTCTCGGCCACCTTCCGAAAGAATTGCGACGCTTCCATTGAGCTTCGAGCAATTGGATCTCCGTAGGGGAAAAGGATTACGGTATGGGGGAGCATATACTCCTTATTTTCGAACCGGTCTTTTTCGAGAAGAAATTGGAAATCTGTAGAACTGTCCAGATGGCCGTTCGCGCCTAACTTGACGAATCCCTTCGCCGTCGGAACACAGGTTGTTGCGCCGCTAAAGCATGAAACGGACGCAGAGGTGAAATTGCAGTATGTTACGCCATTTCTCAAAGTGCTCGCGAACACTGCGTGGTCGAGAGCGAGGTTAGAGGCTTCTTGAAGAGCCTCCGCAGGGCACACGACTCGTATGAGTAACAAAAGTATCAGTGTCGCTAGTATAACGGGTCTGCATTTGCCCAAAAAAGCAATTCTCGCTAGAACAGCGCCCAAGAGTGCGCCGAGAAAGAGCGGGAGTCGAAAGGCGGGAAACCATTGAGTAAAGTATGTCGGTATTAGGAACGACATTCCGATAAGTGAGAAAATGGCTGAGCAAAGGATTATCAGTGGAAGGACCAAAGGCTTTTCATCAGTTGAACGTCCCAAAGGAATGCGTACTCGCTGGCGCCGACGCGTCCAGGATAGTAGGAGTAATGTGAGCGAGAAAATGGGAACAAGAAGCGAAAGAACCCTGCTTTTGGAGTTAGAGATTCGTTCCATAGGCAACCGGCCGACGAAAAATGCAGCGATGTTTGTATCGAGAGTGGACCCAATCACCGCAAAGCGTGTCGCGACGGTATTTTTCGGAGCAAAGCCCGGGTTCAAGATGCTACTATCGGCATAGAAATCCGTCGTATCTTTGCTCCAATCTCCGTGATAAAGGCGTTCGTTATGAGTCCGATTCAGCACTTGATAGAGAAAATCATGCGTCCATGTAACATAGCCGGCACCGGAGATGACTTGTATTTGCCGCAGGGAGAACGCGCAAAAGGCGATCGTTGCGATTAGGAACGGCGTATATAAAATATTCACCAGGCGTCTAAATGGCTGCCTTCGCGAAACCGGCGCCACTGGCGTCTCCAGTGATATCGGAGGCATTTGTTTTGAGGATTTGGACCGGAATGACGCAGCAAACGTCACCATCAACGCCATCAACGTTAAGAAGAAAAAGTGAATGTAGTCTGCACCCATCGCGAAGAGCATGGTGCCTATTGCCAAGAGGACGAATCTCCAGCCCCTAGAGCGAAGCGCCGAGAGAGAGACGACAAGAAACAGGCAAGCAGAGCCGAAATCAGCTGCGCGATGAATATTGCATCCGAACTCCAGTGCGTTACCCGGATCCAGTCCGACAAGGCCAGCGGATACCAAGGCGAGCAATCGATCGCCGCATATTGCGTCTACAAGAAGGCAAAAAACCACAATGCCGAACGACCAAAAAGCCGTGCTAAGTGCCATTTGTGACGCGAATGTTCTAAATCCCAGGTAATGCGCCAGCAGACTGAAATAGAGGCCAAAATTGGGGTGATGGACATATAGATATGGGTGCGCTCGCAGGCTCGGGGCCGTAGCCATATCCTGTAACGCGGCCCATCTGAGACCGAACGTCTCAACATTCTGAGCGCCGTGATAAGCTTCGAATGCTTCGCCCGCATGAAACTCGATTGCACCTTGGTAATTGACCCTCGCCCAAATGATGTGGACGAGCACCTGTGTGGCAAAAATCAGCCCCAGAAGCGCGACGCCATACTGGCGTTTCGTGAGCATCTGACCAGTTAGTGGCACTTTTGTTTGATGTTCGCTACTTCGGACGAGATCGGTTTCGGGCAAATTCGCCGATGTTCAATTTCCGTAGACAATTCGTCTCATTCGCCGAATTAGGATTTCAACCAGTGTATGTGCCGTAGAAAGAAAATTTCTGACATTTAGCGGAGATCCTCGCTCCTTGGTAAGATGAAAGCCGTCGATCGCAACCTCCCTGAACGTCGCACCTTCCCCAAGAAGAGTGGTGATCAGATGGGCTTGAAACCCGAACCCGTAATTGTACGACGCCCAGCGCATGACGTCGAATCTCCGATAGAGTGCGCATCCATTGTAATAGCGAAGCTTAAAGCCGCTGAGCAGATTCACGATTCTCGTATAGAGGCCCGATATCGCACGCCGGGATTTGCTCTTTCCGGGAAGAATCGGGTAATACGGAATGATGATATCCGCCTTGCCCATTTCTTCCAGGATCTTGATGAGCGACTCCTTCGGCTCAACGTTGTCGCCGCAGACGAGCCTATAATACCTCCCGCGGCCCGCAAAGGCCGTGTTAACAAAACTGCAGGAGAGGCCGAGGTTTTTGCTATTTCGATGAAGGCGGATCGGCAACGATGGGTTCTGACTGCAATAGTCAGAAACGACGGCCGCAGTATTATCTGTTGAGCCGTCGTCCACAACAATGACTTCGTAAGTGAATTTGAGCTCTAGAAGCGCTTTGTGAATTGTTTCGAGGGTCGCGAGAACACGTTGCTCCTCATTTAGGCAGGGAACGAAGAGTGTTACATCGACATCCTCCCTTATTCCTTCGTGTCCATTGGATAGAATCATTCGGATGTCCCCAAGCCCGCGTTCTCTTTCTGGCCGCAGCCAATTCCAATTATGTAATGAGCCATCGGGAAAAAGCCCGTGTGCACGACCTCGTCATTCATCGAGAACACGAACACGTTGTGAAAGAAACGCCGTAGGAGTAGCTGCATATCGCCACCGTCCTTGCAGTTGACGTGGCCGGCCTTGCTGGGAGGGGACGCGTAAGTTTGAGACTTCGCCGAGGGACAACCAAGTATCAGTGTCCCATGCTTGCTTAGTGAGCGGACGATATTGGCGACAAATAGCATCTCCTTCTCCGGGGCGATGTGCTCGATTACGTCGAGAGCGAATGCCGCATCGAATTTGCCCGGGTATGGTCCGGCGAGCATATCGTGCTGTTCACATTCGAATTTCCATTTGTCGTGCATCCGGGACTTAACATCAGCTACGAACACTGGGTCGAAATCCGTTGCGGTGAGTCGATTTACGGCTTGAAGAACTATTCTTGTTCCAAATGCGTCTGCGCACCCGACCTCCAGGACGTGGTCTCTGCCCGCAAGCATCTTTGCTACGAACTTGTAGCGGGATAGTGTGAAGAGCAGGTGCTTTGGATCGTCTTGCCAGGCCTGATTCGTCATGAGACCCAGCTTGGTTAGGCCGATGTCCTCCGCGATATCGAGCGATCGCTGGTATTGAACCTCGCGAGTGCTCTTCGCTTTCCGCTGTTTCAAGGCAATTCGATTCGTTTTCTTCGGCTTCATGATGTACAGATCGCTTCGGTTCCTCGGCTTCGGATTCCTAGAAACAGGCGGCGGAAATCGCGTTCAATGGTGGTATGTTATATGAAGGAGTGTAATCGCCGAAGACAGCCGGAAATGCCGCGATCGTTTGCGCTCCATTATTCAAAAAAGATGCAGCCATAGTCACCCGAGTATCCGGCCTTCTTGAATATCCATTCCCATTCCCTTGGTGTGAAGAAGCATTCGCAGGTGAGCTGCCAGTTGAGGAGATTCACTTTTTCCTCCTCGTTGCGGTACGAATCCATGAGCACATACTTGCTTTTGCGGCCGACCCTCTGGATTTCCTTCAAGGCAAGCTCCAATTCCGGCAGCTGCAGGTTGTGGAGCGTGTTTATGGAGATCACGAGGTCGTAGGCGCCGTCAGGGTAGGGAAGTGACGAAGCACTGCCCAAAGTCAGCAGAGGTTTCACCTCCGGCTTAGAATGTTCGATCGCGTACTTGGATACATCCAGGCCTGCGATCTCGACCCCAGGTACGGCTTGCGTGAATTCATACAGCAAGAACCCCTTGCCGCATCCCACGTCGAGGATCTTGTCGCCGGATTTTAGACCGTAGTGGGTGGCAATGCGTCGGGCGACTTCGAGCCAGCGGCCGTCGTAATGATAGCCCCCGTAACCGGTATTCCGGCTGCCGTCCCAATAGTCGACGTCAAACTTTTTGGCCGCAGTGGCGAACGCCGCCTTATCGCCTGAGAGCGCCCTTGAAAGGTAGTCGCGCTTAGTGCTCCTGTGGACCTTTTCAATAAACTCGATGTATGCCATTGTGGACGCCGATCGGGAGCGAGTGGACTATGCGAGAGTCTGCTTAACGGCGGCGATGACGTCAGACTCATCGACATAATACTCCGGCTCCAGCGACATACTCATCGGGGTATGGCTGTCAGGGAGAGTCACTCTGACTGGCTTCGCCTTGAGCTTGTCACCGAGATTCTCGACGACCGTCGTAATTATCTCGGTGGCGGCGCCAAACGAGTGCCATGCCGGGTCGGCAACCACGAGGCGGCGGGTCTTGAACGCGGAGTCACACAGTGTCTTTCGATCGAGAGGGTTGAGCGTCCTTGGATCCACGATCTCAACGTCAATGCCCTCCTTTTCGAGGGCTGCCGCGGCCTTGAGTGCGACGGGAACGAGATTCCCGATCGCCACAACCGTTACATCGGCTCCCGGACGGCGAACGACAGCCTGGCCGAACCTGACGCGGTAAGGTTCCTCTGGAACTTCATCCAGCATCGAGTACAGGCCCCTCCCTTCGACAAATATCGCCGGGGTTTGACTAAATATGCTCTCCAGAAGGAGTCCCTTTGCATCGTAGGCTGTTGCTGGAACGGCCACGCGCAGGCCGGGCAAATGCGCGAACCATGCGTGGAGGCTTTTTGAATGCTGAGGGCCCTGGCCCCATCCCTTTCCCACGATCGTCCTTATGGTTACAGGCATCGCCGACTCGCCATTCGACTTGAATCGCCACAGGGCAAGCCAGTTGGCTATCGCATCTAGCGAATAGATCATGAAGTCGAGGCGCTGGTGCGCGATGACAGGCCGAAGTCCAGTGAGTGCAGCGCCCATTGCGGTCGCAGTCATCAGGTTCTCCGACACGGGGAAATCCATCACCCTGTCCGCACCATATTTGGTCGCTAGCCCTGTGGTAGTTCCGAAAATTCCCGACTGGGTGTCGACCAGTTGCCCAAGGACAATTACATCCTTTGAGAGGCTCATGGCCTGATCGGTGGCCTCCAGGATGGCTTTCGCGTAGGAGAGTTGACGGCTCATTTGCTCAGTAGGGCCCAAGTTTTGCCTCGGCCTGGTTCTGGTTGAACATTCCGCTCGCAGAAACGCCGAGAAGTTTGTCGGCCAGAGGGCTCGCATCTTCGTAGTTCATCCGCCGCCAGTCCGTGTCCTGTGGGAACGGGCTCTCCTTCGCGAATTTGAAATTCTCGGCAATCTCTGCGGCGATCTCCCTTTCCATGGAAGCTTTCGAAGCGTCAGTGAGCAGTTTCGACGCTCGAAGCCTTTCCTCCATGAGGACAATTGGGCAATTGTCCTTCCAGAATTTCATTTCCTCAGGGGCTCGGTAGGCGTTGGCGCCGTCGTCCTCGGGCCCGACGTGGCTGTTCCACCGGTAGGTGTAGGCCTCGACGAGGGAAGGTCCGTCACCCTTTCGAAGGCGCTCGAGTTCGCCTGAGAGCGTCCGGTAGGCCAGTGGCGCGTCATTCCCGAAGATCTTGGTAGCGCGGACGCCAAACGTCCGCACGCGCTCCGTGATGTTGTCGCTGTCCTGGCGCTTGAGTTGGTCCGAGAACGTCGCATAGCGATTATTCTCGATCACAAAGAGAATGGGCAGTTTCTGTTTACCCGTATAGTTCATAGCCTCCCAGAAGGCGCCCTCGTCGGTTGCTCCTTCTCCGAAGCCGGAAATCGCCACCTGGTTGGTCTTCCGGTGCCGGAACCCGAAGGCCGCGCCGACCGCAATGCTCACGGCACCGGCGAGGATCGCGCCGCTATAGAAATGAGACTTTGAATGCGAAATGTCCTGCGAGCCGGCCTTACCCGCGTTTGCACCGGTGGCCCGGCCGTATATCTCGGCAAATAACTCCCGAAGTGGGGCGCCCTTCGCGAAATAGTAGCCGTGCGACCTGTGGTGGCTGAACATGTAGTCATCGGGGCGCACCAGCTGCGACAGCGCGCTGGGAATTGCCTCTTGGCCAATGCAGAAATGAATCGGACAGCGCATCTCCTCCGCCGGGTGATATTCGGCCATCAGGGCTTCTTCCGTGCGCCGCAGGCGCAGCATCTGGGGGAATAGAGCCAGTGCGGTGCCGGCGGGGAGGCCGTCCAGCGAGAGCTCCGCATAGCGCGGGGACTCGGATAGCGTCTTGTGGCTTAGCTCCATGGGTGGACGGTCATTGAGTGGAAATTCGTGAGTTCAGGCGATTATTTCCGAATATTGATTTGCGGCCCAGTGTTAGGCGTTTGGAGTCCGATCCCGGGCATTGTGACTTACGCGCCAGATCCAGTAGAAATTGGAGGCGAAGCTAAAGCCTGTGGAAAAGACCACCGCTGCTATGGAAGCCAGCAAATAGTTGACGCCAAACCAGCAGAGAAGGTTGGTTCCCAGCCACCAGACGACAAACGCCCCGGCGTTGGCGAGGTGGTATTGCCAAAGCTTCTTCCAACTTGGACCGCCGAGCCGGAAGACCCAATGTTGATTCATGAGGTATCGAAGGAGTGTGCAGATTTCCGCGGAGACGAATGTGGCCAAGAGCACCTTCATGTGGCCCCGTTGGACGAGAAGGTAGAGCGCGAGGGTGTTTACGCCCATGAAAAGCAAACCCGCCACAAACCATCTAGCCACCGATTCACGTGTGTGGCCGTGGCCTTCTTTTGCCTCAGTTGGCATGGTGTTCAGAAACCATTCGCGCCAGTCCGTCAGACAGGGGAGTGGGCGAAAACTCTGGAAAGCTGGTCGCTCGCGCCGCGGTCGAGAATGCCCGGTGTGTTGCTGGCGCCACCCTTGCAACGGGCACGATTGCGATCTTGCGAGGCATGAGGCCCTGAACGATGCCAGCCACCTTCTCAAAGGCGACCGCATTGCCACTGGCGAGGTTGAGCAGTCCAGACGTGCGCAGTTCGAGCACCTGCTGGGTAATCGCTACCACGTCGGCAATATAGACGTGGTCGCGGGTGTCCTCGCCCGAACCGAACAGTTCGATCCGGCCGTTTGAAAATGCCGTGCGTACGAAGCGGTTTGGCCCATAGGCATTGTGCGTGTCGCCCGTCCCGTAGATTGCGCACGGGCGTAGTATGCAAAACGGGACATCCGCCTTTTTCGCAGCCTCGCGGAGAGCCAGCTCCCGCGCAAGGTGCATGACTCCGTAGAGGTTGTCTGGGGAAGGCGCCGTGGACTCGCTGATTGTCGAAGTGTCCCAGCCGTAAACAGAGTCGGAGCTGTAATAGACCAAATGCGCCCAGGGCTTTGCTACGAGCGCAGCCGCGACCGTCTGCGCCATCTGCAAATTCCTTATCAAAGTAGTTATGTCCTTTCCCTTTTCGGGAGTTAGGGCGGAGGCCATCACAACCGCATCGTTGGGCCTAATGGCCTTAGCTAGGCTCTCCGCCGAGGCCGGTTGTGTGAGATCGAGCGAGTCGCTCCCAAGGACCAGGAGAGGCCATCCCAACGCCTCAAACGTTAGCGTTAGGGCGGAAGGCACGAATCCGTTCTTGCCGAGGATGACGACTCTATCGGGCGCGGAAGCGACTTTATTTTGATGTGCCAACATGCGCCTCGAGTTACCCGTAACCAATCGTTAGCTGCCTCAGTCCTGCGGCTGCGCATGAAGCGCGGTCGAGGCAGCCGTAGGGATCGAGGACCAAATTGCCATTCATGTGGGTACGAATGCGCGTGGGATCGGTCGACGAGAATTCACCCCATGGGGTCATGATCACAAGGACGTCGGCGGATTGTAGGGCGCCCCACGACTCCGGATGGACCGTCAGATTCTTGAAGAATTTGGAGTCGAAGCGGGCCGCAGGATCATAGGCGTGAATCTCGCAATTAGGGAGTTGGCCAACCAGCTCTATTGCAGCGGAGTTCTTGATAGAGTGGGTGTCCTGCTTGTAGGCGAGCCCCCAAAGCGCGATGCGCGCCGTGGGCTTTGCGGTGCGAAGCTCGCGCTCAAGAACGCGCAGAGCCCACGCCTTAGCATGTGCACTGTTGCGCTGCCAGGCGTCCACAATGCCAGCCTCAGTACCAAATTCCCTCGCGAGGCCCTTTACCGTCACCAAGTCCCTCTCGAGGTTGCCACCCGCGATCCCTAAGCCCGGCTTCAGGTAAGCATGGGAGCCGATCCGCTTGTCCAAACGCAATGCCGGGGCGATCTCGGTCCAGTCGGCCCCGATTGCCTCGCAGATTTCCGCAAGCGTGTTGGTCGTGCTAACCGTCGAGACGAGAAATAAGTTAATGGCGATCTTCGCCAACTCGGCACTCTCGTAACGCATGACGAGCCTCGGGCATCGGAATGCCGAGAGCCAGTTGAGGTAGGCCTCGGGTAGGGAAGCAGAAGGAGCCGCAGCGCCGATGATGAATCTCTCGGGCTCCATTGCGCGTTGCATTGCCGCTCCGAAGATCAGCGTCTCCACCTGGTAGAACCAGCACTCGCCCGGAAGTCTGGCGCGTGTGACGAGGGTCCGCATGTATCCTGGGCGCACCTGGCTTAGAACCACGGCGACTTTCCCTTTTGAAATTACGGGCAACGTTTTCTCGATGAGCGCGTCCAGTCGGGAAAGGTCGCTCTCATTTCGCTCGTTCGTGGGTATATCGAGGGAAAAGAAGACCAGATCGCATCTGCCAATCTCCGTGACGTCGCTTGTAAAGCGAATCCGGTTTCCATGGGCTCCAAAGAGTTCCTTGAATCCCGGTTCCTCAATTGGAAAGCGCCCTTCGTTCAAAGAACCGACAAGAGTACTGTCCGGGTCGTAGCAGATGACGTCGAATCCCTTTGCGGCAGTCGCAAGGCTATAATTAAGACCGAGATGCGAAAGTCCGATGAATCCGATCATGGGTTCCCCAATCCGGCCGGGTCGCGGCACGTGGCGCCGATGCCCTCGCGCCACGCTGTAACCCGGAAATCGGGGAACGCACGGCGGATCCCGGAGGCATCAAAGGGGCGGAAACCCCCGTGGGGCATCTCGCCGACGCGCGGTGTGACGGTTATGGGAACCCTTGGGCTGAATTGTTCCGCAACGAACTCGGCCAGTTCGCGGAACGAGACAACCTCCCCCGAGACGGCGTTGAGGACGCCCGAGCTGCGGCGCATGATCATGGCAGTTAGTAGGCCCGCTACGTCGTCCACGCTGACATGGTCGCGCCGCTCTTCGCCGTTGCCAAAGAGGGCTATTGGCTTTCCATCGGCAGCCAGTCGGCGGAAGCGGTTGGGTCCGTAGCCATTGTGGGGATCGGCGCCGCCGTAGATAAGGGTAGGTCGAAGGATGCCCAGCGGTCCTTGGTATTCCGATTTTAGGAGAACTTCGCGGGCAAGGTGCATCGCGCCATGTGGGGAGGCCGGCTCGGCGCAGGACTCCTCGGTCAATGGTGCCGATGAGTCCCTGTACACCGCGTCTGAGCTGACGTAGACCAGGTGGGAGAGGGGAAAGCCGCTTATCGCGGCACCCACGGTTTCCGCCATTCGGACATTTTCGACAAGCATCGCCGCATTCTTGCACGGCGCCCGTGCTGAGGTGAAGACAAGGGTGTCGTCCGGACGTAGACGGCTCCTGAGATTGCTAGCCCCCCCGGCGGCAAGGAGATCGACCTCCGACCTTGAAATGCCGACCGTCTCCACTCCGCTGGCCTTAAGGCTGCTCATGCAGGCCCCGCCGACAAATCCCGCAGAGCCGAGCACGACGGCTCTAGTTGGCTTCTTGGATGTGGAGAGATTGTGGGAAAGCATTTGCGGTTTGGAGCAAGCTAACCGGGTCCGGCAGTACCCAGTGACCTCCTGACCGATTCGAAGACCCCGTTTATCCAGATATCATTGTCAATGTTCGTCGAGGGAGCCGCGCAAAGGCCAAGGAAGTGTTCATACTCAGCCTTCCAAGTGGGATCCGGGCAGTTAAGGGTCTCGGTCTCCTCGGCTGGACGGCCGCTGGGCAGCACCCGCCTCCTCAAGGTGAACGTGCTCGGTCCCCATTTGCACAGGCAATCGATGTGGGCTGAGCCATTCTCCGCGAACACGTCGCACCTGAAAGTGTTCCTCCACGAAAGGAGGGTCATCTCGAAGTCCAATTCAGGCCTGCTTCCGCGAAATCCGAAATGGAAATGGTCGCTAGCCCTGTTCTCGAAGCAGTCGTTCCGCCAGACCTGGGCTTCCACCGTCGGACGGCCGAAAAGAAAGAGCGTCCAATCGAGGAGATGGGAGCCAAGATCGGGGAAGACTCCCATTCCCTTATCGCGCCACGCGGAATTTCTCACGTCGCGCGCGGTCCCATTGCCGTAAAAGAACTTCGCGAGGTAGATCTTCCCTAGGGCGCCGGAGTCTAAGGCCTGCTTTAGCCTAATGATATGCGGCTCAAACCGGTGGTTGTACGCCGTGTAGCACACAGCCCGGTGCCCTTTCGCGAGGTCCCTCAGCCTCACAAGTTCCGTGTTCGACCCCGCGACCAAGGGCTTCTCCACCAGTACATGCTTTCCGTGTGTGAGCAGATATGTGAGCACGGGGATTTTCACTTCGTCGGGCGTGCAAACAAGCGCCGCATCGTAAGTTTCGACCGGGACGTCCTCTATCCGGCGAAACTTGGCGGTTGGCGCCACGGGATCTACCGTCGCCACCACGTCCTCCCCGGCGATTGCGAGCCGTTTCTTACCCTGCACGCCCAATCCCGCGACGACCAATCTCATTCGTAGTGGGTCTGCTTTTGGACCTTCGCCAATTTCTTGAGGATTTCTTCCGGAGATATCGGTTGGTTGCCGTCTCGCTCGCAAGCAATTGCCGCCGCGATTGAACCGAGAATGGATGCGGTGACCGGGCACTCACCGCGTGCAAGTGAAAGAGAGGCATAGGCCAGGAGTGCATCCCCGGCGCCGACGGCATCAACCACGTTTTCTGTGAAGCTGTCGACGGTAAGGAACGAGCGAACATTCGGATCCGGCGCCCTGTAGGTAATGATGCCGCGTTCACCCATTTTGAGGATGAGATACTTGCATTTTGCCTTGCGATAAAGCTCTAGGGCAAGCGGGCGCACAGTCGAATCCTGATCCCCCATGGAAAACCGCGCCTCGCGCTCATTGGGGGTGATCAGATCGAATTCTTGGAACTCCAGGATATTTCCCCAACGGCTCGCAACCTGACTGTCCGCAACTCTGAGAGAACCGCTCGGGATCGCGGAAGTGAGAGTCGGAATGGTGCGGGCGTTGAATATTCCGTGGCGGAAATCACTGAAAACAACTACGTCTGCCTTGCTCGAGGCGATCGACTGTGTAAACCGCGCAAGGGTTCTGTCGGAAACAGGGCGGTTGTCGACCTTGTCGACCTTTAGCATCCGATATCCGCCAGCTGTGAAGAGGTTTTTTTGGGTCGTAGGACGAGTGCCGTCGATGATGGCCTCACATTCAATCCCATATTCTTTGAGATCCTTCAGGACATAATCCTTGAGTGGATCATCTCCAAGAACCGTTGTGAATTTGACCTCAGCTCCGGCCATCTTCAGGTGCTTCGCGACGATACCGGCGCCTCCAAGAAAATCCACTTGGCGCTCGTATTTTAGGCTGAATGTGGGGGTCTTCGTGTTTCCACCGATCAGTGTGCAATACGTATACGAATCGACAATCGTGTCGCCGATCACGTGTACCTTTGTGCCCTTGAACCCCAACAAGGTCGAACGAAGGCCGTCAAATGTTAGGCCCTCTGCCTCCATGAGCGCATGCAATTTGTCCGTGGCGATATCTGGCGGCTCGCTCTCTATAATCTTGGAAGAGGAATATACAATGTCCCCTGGTGTGAAGATCACCTCGCCCCCATAGGCTTCGAGCGCCGCCATTTCCTCGCGTGTTTTAGGGTGTACCCCGTCCTTATTGTACTCGTACCCCTTTGCAAAGTAGTCGGGCTGTATGAACGCTATGTTTTCAATCGGTGTCGGGTGCTCATCTATGATCACGTAGTCGACAATCTCCAATGCGGCCAGGTTCATGGCGCGCAGGGCTTCCGGAACAAATGGCCGGAAGTTGGCCTTTGCGATGTGTTGATCGGTCGTCAGACTGGTGACTAGGATGTCAGCCTTGCTCTTCGCGTAGATCAGGTGGCGGATGTGGCCGGGGTGCACCAGGTCGAATGTGCCATGGCACATGATGACCTTCTTCGTTCGTGGGCGCGGACCAATAATCTCACGCAATTCCGCGGGAGTCTTGATTTTGCGTTTGAATATGTCCGCTTCTGAATTCGTCAGTCCGGTCATGAAGGTGTTCTATTTTGACAGTGCCGATTTGGGCTGGGGAACAAGGCTGGTTGGCCAAACTCGATCCTGTCCTACAATCGTGCCCAAGAAAAGGGGATTTGACGTCGAGCCATTGATTGAATTCTGGCCAACGAGGAGCTGTTCGGGAGTCGAGTCGCAGAAGTCCACCTTCGCATCGAGCACGGTAACGCCGTCTAAGACGACATGGAGGGTGCTCTTGATATCGGAAACCGCGCTATCCGGAAAACCCACGAAGAGTATATCTTCGCTGGGAGGGAATAGGGAACCCATGGAGATCTCTAAGACGTGCTCTTTCGAATAGTCGATGGGCAGCGGTGGTGTGATTGGCCCACCAATGAACCAATGATCGAAGCCGAATTGGATGTGTCGGGAATCTGGGTAAAATGCGTAGAGAAAATCACCGGCACCTTCGGTGCCCGTTTGGACAATTGGTTCGTGCTGGAGCGGGCTTGTGGTTGGAAATCGAAGACGTAGCCTCAGCAATCCGTAGGGCAATTGCCCGGGCTTTGGCACAAGGCTTTCGATGCCGAGAATTCGGCCGCCATTGCCCAGTATGTCGGACTCGTCCGCTTCAAAAGGAAGGCCAAAATATTCGGTGCCACGCTTGCTACGGGTCCCTGGAGTGACGGAGATGTCGCACCATCCGCGGAGACCTTCAGGAAGCTGAACATAGCGAACAGTTGAAGAGCCGTTGTTTCCCGACCGCAACGGTTCTAGAATCCTATCTGTGACAACTCCAGGGCGGTTCAAGTCGTCAGGATGGTGTGCAAGGTATCCGATCAACCATTGCTCAAAAGTTCGATGATCGCCTAGCGCGGCCTCTTGAGAGTACTTCGCAAATACGTCGGAATTGTGCTGCCGAAATTCGCCAATTCGAACGGGAGTTCCTGAGGATCCCAGATAGGTTACCGAGTCGACCAAGTTCAATTTTCCAGAAGGATCCTTGTTGAAGATTCTAATCGTAGTATCCTCCTCTGGATTCTCGTCTTGCTGGGCGTATCTATAGGCTACTTGAGCGATTGTCTTTCCATGCGATCTGTGGAGCTCAGTTGTGACAAAGACTCCCGGTGAAAAGTTGGGTATGAACGTGTGTTTACCGTAAGGGGTCGAATCGGAAAATGTTATGTCTCTGGATTCTGTCGTGGCTTCGCGCAGATCGAACACCTTGGTCATTTCGTTCACGGAAACTCGCACGAGACCGTCTCGTCGCTCAGGCCGAAGACGGAGATGGAGCCGTCTGCCTTCCACTAACTTTGATAGCACGTTTGTCGCCTTCAGCGACTCAGGAGTGAAGATTGGACCTCCGTCGATCGTCGCTTCTGAAATGAGGCGATCAACGCTTGGGGTTGAATTGCCCGAACCGCTGCCTATGGGCTCAATCTCAACACGCCAGTTCCGGTGAAATGCGGCGGCGAGGCTGCTCAGCCCCATCTTCTCCCCTAGGGTCATGGACGCGGCGGCCCTCAGAAGTGAGCTATCGATCTTCCTTAGAAACGGCGGATAATCCCAGTCAAACTTAACTATCGCAAAGTTCCGCTTATCGTCTGCGAACAGTTCGTCCTGAATGAACGCTTGGATCGGCTCCCTGCTTCGCTCTATAATCCCCGCTGATTCGAACTTACCTGATATGCTGCTTTCCGGCTCGCTTGTTGTCCATTGGCCTAATGCGACTTCCATGCTCGCCGGTTGAACAATCTTGATTCCAAAATCGGGCCTCAAGTAGCTCCGGTTGCTGGCGGCGTCGGCGAACCAAAGATACTTCGTGTCATGGTCTGTGCTGAATCCAGCTGGGCCGAGTCTAAGCTGTCCCGAGAATATGGAGGACTCTGCGTAGGCCCACGATCGAGTTTCCTCAGATACCGGCGCCGGGTACGTGTCTACAACGAATGTCTTGCCTAGAAAGGGCGCCTTATTGAGCAGATGAAGGAATGAATATCGCGTCGAAGGGACGACGCTCCAATAGGTGACCTGAAGCGCAACCCAAGCACCCGCAAATACAGTGAGAAGGATGCTAGATCCAAGCACCGGCAGAGCCCGGCCAAGTTTGATTTGCCGACCGCCAATGTCGGCTAGAAAGAAGCATCCAGCACCAACCAAGAAATCCGTCCAAAAAACCAGGAACGGCGCCTGGCGTACGAGATACCCACTGAAGATGTATCCCGTAAAAATTCGATAGACAAAAGCAAATGAAACCAAGACTGCCGCCGAAAGCTCGACCAGTCGCAAGAGGACGTTGCGCGAGTCCAATGCGAGTCCCGATCCAAAGGATGCAATTGGCATGGCAAATATCGTGCACCCTGCAAAGCAAACAGCGCCGAGACAATCGGCTGACTTCGGATCTATAAACATCCTCCAGTCATGCTCGATTCGTAATCCGAAAAGACGCTGCTGCGAATGCAGCAGGTAAATCGCCGCGCTAAGTAGCACCGAACCTCGCAATATCGCGCTCCAGGTAACGCCACCCGAGGTCAACGGCCGGGGCGATCTCAGTCTGACAATCCAGAAGACGATAAAGGCCATGGAACCTGCGAGCGTCACCTTCCCAATGGTCGACGAAAGGAAATGTGGGAAGCCGTGGTCGACTCCAAACTGAGCAACGTAGGCCAAATAGAATAACCCGAAAGTGAAGGCCACGAACGCGCACACATATCTCCACGAAAAAGCGGTGTTCGTGCTCGGATCGACCCACCCCCGGTTCCTGACGCAAAGGGCCCCGAGGAAGATTCCAAGTAGGAGAACTAGCAGGGAGAGGAAGATCCAGCTGCTGTAAAATTGAAATTGGTACGTGAAGAGCGCCGATAGGAACTGCCCCACGGTTCTTTTTGGGGTCGCATCATAATAATTGCCAAAGAAAATTATGTGATGCTCGGCATAGAATCGAGTGGCCTTCGCGGCGAACGTGGGATCGAGCGCCATGTTGCGGGCCGAGAGGGTATATCGTATGTCACGCTTGACGTTTTCCCAGCCCATGTAGGCCGTGAGTTGGGCCATCAATGTTGCTCCGGCGATTGCGCCGCCCGCGCACTCAATAAGGAGGATTCGAACGATGACACCCAGGCGTGTCCGATATCGAATGCACCCGTAGCATCCGGTGGTCAGACCGACAAATGTCGCGAATACATATTCGCCATAAAACATTGCTGCGAAGATCGATAGACCGGCGAAGATCATCAGCGGCCCTCGCCTTTGCCCGAAGGCGCTCACCCAAAGCAGGGAGGCGAAAAAGAAGAATCCGTACCAAACGCGGTAGGTATCGACCTGCCATTGTCCGAATAGCCCATAGTCTGTGACCAGAACGAGGCACACGATCAGAGCGAAAACCGGAGGGCCAATTGAGCGCGCAAATCGGTATGCAAGCCACACGGCCAGCAAACCGACTATCATGGTAGTGATAGCTATCTGACTCTCGATCGACCGGGCTCCGAGAAGATAAATCACATAGGCGAAAATCCGCGGCACATTTCCCTGATGCGTGTGGACATATGGGCTGGCTGCCGGGTGGTAGGCTTCCACCTCGTCGGTCAGGCCTTTCGTTAGGGCCCAACTGACTTCATGGAGGTTGCGGGCATGCAACAGAGACGAAAACGATTCATTGTTATCGATCGCGTAGGGTAGCCCATGGGAAACCCAAAGAATGCTTCCAAACAGAACCAGGTAAACCCCTGCCAAAATCCGCCAGGCGACGCGGTCGGTCAGACGTGTGCCATTCGCCATTTGTATAGCCGCGGCTTCAGCGGGTAGAGAATTCGCGGAATTTTAAAATTCGGAATGCTGAAGATCGGAGCGAACATCGTTAGCCATGGAGCCTCGAAATCGACCATCTCCAACTGAGCTCCGACTGGCAGCGATTTCGACCCGATTTCCCGCAGTTGGCTAGCAGTGAAAAAATGCATATCCAACCGCTTTCCCAGAATCCGCTTGGCGATATTCCAAAAGAGAGACTGTGAGATCGAAAATAACGCCATCGGAGTCATCTCGAAGACCAAGAGCGATCCTCCCGGCTTGATTACGCGACCGAATTCACTGAATGCGCGACCTACATTGGATAGGTTCGAGTCGACCGAATCCCCCACCATGTGGTGAATAGCGTAAAAGCACACGACTGTGTCGACCGAGGAGTCCGCCATCGGAACCGAATATGCCGTTCCAAACACGCGGAGATCCACCTGATGGTTTTCGCGGATGGAGTGAAATGACGGTTCAAGGCCGATTATCTCGACGCCCTCGGGTCTACTGTAAGGCAACACGGGCCCGCACCCGACATCCAGGACCAGCATGCTTGGCTTTAGCGACTCGGTGAGCAATTCAGTCTGCTTGGCATAACAAAAGTCCCACTCACCCTTTTTGTCGCCCCCATGTTTCATCACATGAAACTTATCGTCAAAAAAAGATTCCGGAAAATCCGTTAGCATCACCGCGACGTCGTCGCGAATTGAACCATGGAACTCAGAACCTGTGCAGGATATCGCACCGTTTAAGACCGCCAATTTCCCGTGGCTGGTCGGGCACCTGAGCCATCGGGTGATCCGTTCATCGGTTGATGTGCTCCCCTGTGGCGAACTCATCACTTTTGGGTGTTAAGAAACCCGAACCAACTCTTGGTGGCCGCATCAATGGAAGCGGGATCCCAGACGGGCGCCTCCCGCCAGTAGTCGATCACGGCCAACATTCTGGAAACGCCCTCCTCGAAGGTCACCCTCTGCTCCCATCCTAGGACCCTCTGGATCTTTGAGATATCCGCCCAGGTGCAATCCGGCTCGCCCGGCCGTTTGGGTAGAGCAATTCGTTCGCCTCCCAACAGTTCAACGAGGTGATTCACGGTCTGCGGTTTGCCCGCACCTAGATTGAATACCTCTCCGACGACAGGCTTCGTTGCAGCCAAGTAGAATGCCCTGGCGACATCGGTGACATAAAGGAAATCTCTGCGCTGAGTTCCGTCGCCCACGACGGTCAGCGGTTTCCCCTTGAGTTTCTGGGCAAGGAAGACGCCGAAGACAGCGCCATAGGCCCCGGTTGTCTTCGAACGAGTCCCGTAGGCGTTGAAAATCCTGATTGAATTGACCGGAAGCCGGTAGACCCGGCCCCAGTGCAGCACGGCCTGCTCGCCTTGGAATTTGCTAAGCGCGTAGGGATACTCGCAGTTTATCGGAGCATTTTCCGTAGTGGGCAGCTCCTGGGCCAGTCCGTAGCACGACGACGAGGCCGCATAGACAAACTTCTCCACTTTTGCGCTTCGGGCCGCCTCGAGAGCGCATACCGTTCCGAGCACATTGGCCGACATGTAGTCAGTCGGCCGGTCGATCGAGGGTACAATGTCCCCGATGCCCGCGAAATGGACGACGTGCCGGGCGCCGGAAAAGAGGGCATCACCAGGCTTGATCTCTCGCAGGTCGCGCGTGTCCACGACGAGGTCGGGATTGCCCTTCTGGTGCTCCAGGTTCTGAAGCCTGCCCCCGACGAGGTTGTCAACGACGTGGACCCTGTGCCCCTCGTCCAGGAAACAGTCGACCATGTGGCTTCCGATGAAGCCGGCGCCGCCGGTCACGATGGCGAGCGGCTTGGGGGAGCTCATTTTAGGCCCAGCTTCTTGATCACCTTCACATTGACGAAGCTCTCATCACCCATGGAGTCCTTGAATTTGCCCTGCTTGAATGCCTGGCAAAGCCCACGGACTGCATCCTCGATCGAGCGCTTCGGCTTCCAGCCGAGTTTGTCCAGGATCTTCTTGGACGAAACGTGGTAGGAGCGGTTGTCGTTGGACGGCGTCGTCGTGATCTGGATCGGGGCCTTCTCGGGAAACTCCTGCTCAACCACCTTCCTCACGAACTCCGCGAGCTGTGCAACCGTGAAGTTCTCATAGCCTACATTGAAGGTTTCCCCCGCAATCAGCTTCTCGGGATACTCCAGCATCTTGACATAGAGCTCAGTCACGTCGTCCACGTGGATGTTGGGCCGCTTTTGCGCGCCGCCGAACACGGTGATCAGGCGCTTATTGACCGCATGATTCGTAAGGATGTTGATCGTGAGGTCGAACCGCATCCTGGGGGAATACCCGCACACGGTTGCCGGCCTCAGTGTCACGCACACAAATTCGGGGGACTGGTGCTTGAATAGCAGCGGCTCGCAGAGGCCCTTGTACTTGTTGTAAAGCGTCAGTGGGACAAGGGGGTGGTCCTCGGTGACATCTGGCGCATCGCTCACTCCGTAGACAGAGCTGCTCGATATGTAGATGAACTGTCGCACCCCGGCGGCCTTGGAGGCCACCACCATGGGTTCGAAGCAGTCGAAATTGATCGTCCGGCTTAGGTTCTCATCCAGCTCGAAACTAGGATCGTTCGAGATGCATGCCATGTGGATCACATTAGTGACCCCCTTGAGCGCCGCAGTGTACGCCGGTATGTCCCTGATGTCTCCCTTTACGACCTTGAGTCTTGGATGGGACGGAAGTCCATCCGATCCGAAGAGCATAAGGTCGTACACGACAACCTCATATCCAGCATCGAGCAGTTTCGGGACTAGAACGCAGCCTTTGTAGCCTGCGCCACCGGTAACAAGGACCTTTTTCATCAGTTGGAAGGGCAAGGATGCCCTCACCAATTTTGGAGGGGCAAGCCTATAAGGGCCTTGCGTTAGACAAACTTAAGCTTCCGCGCCGCGAACAACACCATGCGCAGGAGAAGCCAGCCGTGGCTCCAGCGGTGGATATTTGTCGAACCGTATGTTCGGTCCCTGTAGCGAACGGGAACGTCGACGATCTTCATGTTGAGATGGGCCGCTCCAAAAAGCAGGTCGAAGTCACCGAACGGGTCGAATTCTCCGAAAAATGCGCGGTTTGCGGCGATCCGCTCGTAGTCGGCCCTCCGAAGTACCTTCGTCCCGCATAGTGTGTCCTTAAGCGGCTGGCCCAGGATCCAAGTGAAAAGTATGCCAAACGCCTTGTTGGCGCACATATTGAGGAACCGCATGGCCGCCTTTTCCATCGGATAGACAAGCCTTGAGCCGTTCGCGAATTCGGTGCGCCCGGAGGTGACTGCTTCGTAAAATTTAGGCAGCTCCTCCGGCGGCACGGTGAGGTCCGCATCAAGGATCATGAAGAGGTCGCCCTCGGCGACCGCGAAGCCCGCTCGCACTGCGTCTCCCTTTCCCTGGCCGGTCTGGCGCAGGATCCTTATCCTGCGCTCGGGCATTTCCCGGGCGACCCGCTCAATTTCATCCCATGTGTTGTCCTTTGAGTGGCCTTCGACGAAGATGAGTTCGGTACCGGCTCCCATTTCGGGCGTGCGTCGGGCCGCAGCCTCAATGTTCCCGGCCTCATTTCTAGCCGGAATGATGACCGAGACGCTGAGCGGGCCGGTCTCCCTAGCACGGCGGGACCGGGCGGTGCAGAAAACAGTGAGACACGCCCATGAGACGACAGGGGCTATCCATCGATTGACAAAGTCGCCAATGCCTTCAGCGCGCACCGGGCAAAGGATACGCGCCTGAAAGGTTAAGGGGCTCCAGTCGGCGAGTTCCATCAGCCCCTGGATATCGGCCGTCGCAAGCCAATTGCTCCGGGGCGCCCTTGACTTCAGTCCCACGGCGGCGGCAATGGCGTACACCGGCCTCCATAGCGCGGATGGATAGTTGACGATTAGCCTGGTGCCGGGATGTGAGACGTGGTGAAGCCTCTCAAGCAACCTCTGTACATCGGCGGCGAAATTAAGGGTGTCTGAAATGATGATGTAGTCGAAGCGCTCCTTCAAATCGAGCGACTCGCCCGCCTGGACATGGAATTCGCATTCCGGCGAAAGGTCCCGTGCCAATTCAATCTGCTTTTCCGATAGGTCGACCCCAACCCTGCGCGCAGCCTTTAGCCGATTCAGCAGATCTCCGGAGCCGCAACCGACCTCAAGGACAGACGCACTCGCCGGGATGAGGAGACCATAGTAATGCGCCAGCATTTCTCGGTACCCGATAGAGGCCCAACTGAGTTTTCCCGCCCTTTCATTGTACCATTCACGCACCCGCTCAAGGTAAGCGGCGTCGATCTCCGAGGAGGCATGAGGCATATCAGGGGGCATTTTCGAGTGGCTGGGGCCTAGGCTGGATGGGCGAGGGTCCGGCTCGATCGCATGCGCGCATTCTTTTTGGAATCCGGATAAAGAGAAGACGAATATCGCGACTTATCTGCATGTTACGCATTCCGACTCTGCGAGCACTCGATGGATTGAGCCCCCTTATTTCACTCGATGGCTCAGCTTGCCATTCGGATTCGGATTCTGCCAGATTCGGCGCAATGCCGCGCTTACCCCAAGGCGCCGAGCTTCCCCGTCCAGCAGGGAGGCAGGCCTTCATTCGCAGTGTTGTCCTCGGAGTTGTGGCTGCGGCGACCATTGCGTTCTATGCTTGGACGATCTCGCCCGAGCGGCCTTTTCTCAAAGGAGCAGCGCCAGACCGGTGCTATTACAATCTCCTGATTAATGGATTCCGAACGGGTCATCTCAGCTTGGGAGTGGAGGTTCCACCAGAGCTCCTCAAGGTAAAGGATCCCTACGACCCAGTGCAGGGCGGACGGTTTGGGATACCCGATGTCAGCTATTACAAAGGCAAGTTCTATCTTTATTTTGGAGTCGCTCCTGCGCTGGTGCTCTACTGGCCCTTCGAGGCTATAACGGGGCACTACCTCGACGACTGCCAGGCGGTGTTCATTTTT
>Ga0206881_10099_pt1 | contig 27944 bp, 24 predicted proteins | sample Alteio_BWOrgCont_3_FD_152867 | JGI IMG/M metagenome (GOLD analysis project Ga0206881, IMG submission 152867) | Enriched cells from forest soil in Barre Woods Harvard Forest LTER site, Petersham, Massachusetts, United States -... | ecosystem: Environmental > Terrestrial > Soil > Temperate forest >...
CACGGGTAACGACAGTCACTGATTCAACCGGAAAAGCTACTTCTGCAATATGAGAAACCATTTCAGCCGTTGCCGTTCTTGGCAATCGGGTGCTTCGCTACGGATTAGCGCTCGTGATTGGCTGGATCGGCATGATGAAGTTCAAGGGATATGAGGCGCAAGGCATCGAGCCGCTCGTCACGCACTGTCCATTGCTGAGCTGGATGATGGCCTGTGGACGGTACGTTAGTACGCGGCGCTTGGAGCAGCAATTTGGCCGCGGGGAGCGGCTCTAATCCCGAAAGAGAAGCCGAACATCGAACCCTAAACACACGAGAGGACAATGCCGTGCAGACAGCTCAAGCTGACTACTTCACCGCCTATCACAATGTAAAGCTGACTCGAGACGCCAACGGCGTGCTGACAGTTCAACTTCACACCAACGGAGGGCCGTGCCTTATGACCGCACAGACTCACACTGAGTTTGTCGAGGCCTTCTACCGTATTTCGCAGGATCGAGCGAACAAGATCGTAATCCTGACGGGCGCAGGCGGAGACTTCATTACTGATGTCGCTTGGTCATCTTGGGGCAATCCCGGCGATCCTGGCGTCTGGAGCCAGATTCACGACGAGGGTGTTCAGGTTTTGGAAAACATAGCCAACATACGTGTGCCGGTCATTGCGGCGGTCGAGGGGCGCGCGCATATCCACTCCGATTATGTGCTGCTCGCCAATGTGATTGTGGCTGCCGAGGGGGCGACCTTCCAGGATGTGGGCCATTTTGCCGCTGGTGTCACACCCGGTGACGGAATTTTTACCACTTGGAGTTATCGCGCGGGACCGGGACGAGCCGAGGCGTTCCTCATGAACCCGCAACCGCTGTCAGCCCGTACGGCACACGAATGGGGAGTGGTGGCTGAGGTCGCGCCGAACGGTAAAGCTCTCGCTCGGGCCCACGAATTGGCCGCGCTCTACCTAAAGGTCCCCGAGGTAACGCGGCGTAATACGCGGATCCACTTCATCCAGCCCCTAAAAGAACGCATTGTGCGGGAAGTCGGCTATGGGCTATCGCTCGAAGGGGCGTCTGCAGCTGATTTAGTGAAATCAAAGCAAGTCAAGAGTGAACCTGTCGACCAGAAAAGAAAATCTGCATGAAGCGGGCATGCAATTCAACATGAAACGACACGCCACCACGGAATCGATCTCCTGCAGGAGCGGCTGGATTTTCTTCCCAAAATGGAGTAAGCAGCAGCGCGACCGGTTCTTCTGATGGGTGCAAACGGGAGCGCTTAATAGTCCATTCATTTCAAAAGAGGAGAAAAGTCATGACTCAGAACAACGGCCTTGCCAAGCGGAGTGAGAAAGGGTTGCTCACTCCAGACAATTGTGTTGTAACGCTGATTGATCATCAGCCACAGATGCTTTTCGGAATAAACGGCATTGACAGGCAGTCATTGATTAACAACGTTGTCGGGTTCGCGAAGGCTGCGAAGATCTTCGAGGTGCCTCTCATCCTGAGCACGGTCGAAACAAAGTCCTTCAGCGGGTACCTCTGGCCGCAGCTTCAAGCAATCTATCCAGATCAGACTCCAATTGAGCGCAGCAGCATGAACTCTTGGGACGATGAGAATTTCGTTGCCGCTGTGAAAAAGACAGGCCGCAAGAAGATTGTTCTCGCTGGACTCTGGACCGAGGTCTGTGTTGCGTTTCCCACTGTCCAGGCTATTCATGACGGCTTTGAAGTGTATGTCGTCGAAGATTGCGTTGGCGATCTCGATCGGCGCACGCATGAGACTGCGATGCGCCGGGTCGAGCAGGCAGGGGCTAAGCCAGTCACCTGGATTCAGGTGATGCTTGAATGGCAACGCGATTGGGCTCACAAGGACACCTATACCGCTGTGATGGACGTAGTAAAGCACCATGGAGGGGCATACGGCATGGGAGTCGAATATGCATACACCATGGTTCATGGCGCACCTGCGACCGCGTACGAGGGCTGGGATGTGCCACTCGAAGTAGTTCACAAATAAGCGAGCAACGAGGCCGGAATCCGACTCCGGCCTCTCGACTCTTGAGACCAGACCAATCATGCAGAGGTAGATATGCCAACGACAATTTTCTTCAATGGAAAGATCGCGACAAACGGCAAGCCATATTTTGTTCAAGCACTCGCCGTTGAGTCTGGAAAGATCAGCGCAATCGGAACAAACGAGGAAGTGCTCCGCTCGCGCACGCCTGAAACCGAAGTCATAGATCTAGCTGGTCACACCGTCATCCCCGGGTTAAACGACTCTCATCTGCATATCATCCGTGGCGGATTACATTACAACATGGAACTGCGTTGGGACGGTATGCCTTCTCTCGCTGACGCATTACAAATGCTGAAGGAACAGGCGCAGCGGACTCCTGCGCCACAGTGGGTGCGCGTCGTCGGCGGGTGGAATGAATTTCAATTCGCGGAGAGACGGATGCCCACATTAGATGAGATTAACAAGGTCTCTCCCGACACTCCTGTGTTTGTTCTGCACCTCTATGATCGTGCGTTCTTGAATGCGGCCGCATTGCGAGCTGTCGGGCATACGAAAGATTCGCCGAACCCTCCCGGGGGAGAAATTCAGAGAGATAAGAACGGCAATCCGACCGGACTTCTGATCGCAAGACCAAATGCGGGCATCCTCTATGCAGCTCTAGCGAAGGGACCGTTGCTGAACTATGAGGAACAGCTCGTTTCTACTCGACATTTCATGCGCGAGCTCAATCGCCTGGGCATTACCAGCGCCATTGATGCCGGCGGAGGATTTCAGAACTACCCAGCCGACTACAAGGTCATTGAAGCGCTGCACCAGAAGAAGCAAATGACAGTTCGCATCGCGTACAATCTCTTTACACAGCGACCGAAGCACGAGTTGGAAGATTTCAAAAGCTGGACAAGCAGCACGAAGCTGTACCAGGGTGACCATACATTCCGGCTAAACGGAGCGGGCGAGATGCTGGTCTTTTCCGCTGCAGACTTCGAGGACTTCCTTGAACCACGGCCCGATCTCGACGGAGTGATGGAAGCAGAGTTGGAGCAGGTTGTGCGTTTGCTTGCGGAAAAGCGATGGCCCTTCCGCCTCCACGCAACATACAACGAATCCATCGAACGTTTTTTGAATGTGTTCGAGAAGGTCAATCGTGATATCCCATTTAACGGACTGCATTGGTTTTTCGATCATGCAGAGACGATCACCGAAAAAAATATTGAACGGGTTGCTGCGCTTGGCGGAGGCATTGCAGTGCAGCACCGCATGGCATATCAGGGAGAGTATTTCGTCGACCGCTACGGCGAGAAAGCAGCGCAGCGTACACCACCTATTCGTCGGATGATTGAACTTGGCCTGCCTGTGGGGGCAGGCACGGATGCTACTCGCGTTGCGAGTTTCAATCCTTATGTGGCTCTCTACTGGCTTTCGTCCGGAAAAACAGTGGGTGGTTTGAGCATCTATTCGGAAAGCAATCGCATGTCGCGTGAGGAAGCGCTTCGTCTCTATACACAAGGCAGCAGCTGGTTTTCGGCCGAGGATGGCACTAAAGGTGGCCTGCTTCCTGGTCAGCTGGCAGATTTCGCTGTACTGACGGAGGACTACTTCACTGTGCCGGAAGAAGAAATAAAAGACCTTCAATCGGTGCTTACGGTTGTTGGCGGCGAGGTTGTGTATGCCAATAAAGATTTTGATAAGCTTGCCCCGTCGCCGCTCCCGGCCGCGCTTGATTGGGCGCCCACCGCTCATTATGGAGGGTACTACAATCCGCTAGAGCATCCTGTCAAAGCGTTTACCCATAGCTGCCGCAACCATGCAGTTGTCCAACATAGGTCCACCCCGCGTCTGGGTGAAGCCATCTGGGGCTTGGGATGTGATTGCTTCGCCTTTTAGCTGCGAAGAGCCAGAGGAGAGCAAGCGATGAAAGTAATAGTTATTTCATTTGCTGTAGGTGTGTTTGTTGGCATTTTGTATGGAGTGATTCGAGTAAAGAGCCCGGCTCCACCCATCGTCGCTCTGCTCGGTCTGCTGGGGATGGTGCTTGGAGAACAAGTCGGCGGTTCGGTTATCACAAAGAAAGTCAGCATAGCAAATGCCGCAGCTGTTTGCCTTGTAGAAAAGCATTGGGGACAGCGGCCGCATGTGCAACCTGTAACATCATCCGGGCTCGCGCAGACTGAGAAGTGACGAAAGGAACCCTGATGCGTATCACGAAATCCCTTGGTGTAATTTCTAGTGCGGCTTTCTTAGGGGCGGGCTTGTTGCAGTTGCAAGGCTCTTTGCCGGCATTCGCGCAAGCCGCTGCGGCAACGCCCAATGGGGCGGTGGAACCGCAATACGACACGACCCATGTCTACGTCGCTCCGGAGGACTTCGACCGCTTCGTAGCTTGTGTCGTGCCTACGTTCGGCGGGACGACCTCTAAGCAGGGGGTCTTCACGGTCACACCGACTCCGAGCAGCACCAAGTCGCAGTTGGTGCTGACTCCCGTAGGGACATTGCCGGTTTGTGGATTCAAGACTCCGGTGCCGTATCCATTTAGTGCAGAACGGGCAGGTTATCTTGTGACTGGCATGGATACAGCAATTCAGGCTGCCCGCCCGACGGGCGCTGATGTGCTTGTCACCCTGTTCAACGATCCCGTCGGGAGAGACGCCATTATCCAATGACTACAGCGTGTTTCATAAATCGCCCGACGGCTTCGGGACATAGCACGAGCCCCGCTTCGGCGGCGGAGCTCGTCCGGAGCCTCACTTACTTACGAGGTTTATGAAACACGCTGTACGGAGTTTTCTACGCCGGCAAGATCCTGAAGGAGACACAGCCCGGCCGCAATCTCAATTACTGGGGGTTTTGGGCAGAGTTATAAGTTTTGGGAAGAGAGGCAGACGAAAACCTAGGCGCAGTCGCGATGGACTGGGAAATCAGCTATGTTGAAGTCTCTTTGGATAATTGTCGCAAGGATCTCGGGCTTCTTGATTCCAACGGTCGTGGGCTCAGCGTTCTTTTTCGCAATCATTGGGGTGTTCGGAATATGGATTGCGTTTGCAGGGCTGATTCTAGCGATCGCCTTTGCCGTGACGACAGTGGCCTTTGTTCCGGCAGAAGGAGGCGCAAGATGAATCTGAATCCGGCTACGTTAGCCCGCGTGCAGTTCGCCTTCACCGTGAGCTTTCACATCATTTTCCCTACCATGTCCATTGGGCTCGCCATGTTCCTAGCTGTGATAGAAGGTCTCTGGCTCAAGACCAGGGATGCACTTTACCTCGAAATCTATCGCTTCTGGCTGAGCATTTTTGCAATGGGTTTTGGAGTCGGGGTGGTGACGGGCATTGTCCTCTCGTTCGAGTTTGGTCTGGGCTTTGCGAAGTTTGCACAGCTTGCCGGGCCGGCGATCGGGCCCATGATTGCGCTCGAAGTACTCACTTCTTTTTTCCTCGAAGCGGGTTTCCTCGGGATCATGCTCTTCGGAATGCATCGAGTGGGGCCCAAGCTCCATTTTTTTGCTACATGCATGGTGGCGCTTGGCACACTACTGTCAGCATCATGGATCCTCTCAGCGAACAGCTGGATGCAGACGCCAGATGGCGTGGCTGTCCGCAATGGCCGCTTGGTTGTAGTCAACTGGTGGCATGTCCTGAACAACCCCTCCTGGCTTGCCCGCTTGCCGCACATGCTTAGCGCGGCATACCTGACCGCCTCGTTTCTTGTGGCGGGCGTTGGTGCATGGTACCTGCTGTGTGGCAAACATCTTGCGTTTGCGAAAAAGAGCGTAGCGCTTGGCACTGCGTTCGCAAGCGTGCTGATCGCGGGACAGGTATTCATTGGCGACATTCTCTATGGCACGATGCTTAAGCACCAGCCCTCGAAGATGCAGGCCGCTGAGGGATTTTGGGAGAGGGAGTCAACATCGCCGGCTGCGTACTACTGGGTAATTCTGCCGGACCAAAAGGAACAGCGCAATCGCTTCGCCCTCGGCATTCCATATTTAGGCAGCATCTGGCTCACGCACAGCCTTCATGGCCGAGTGGAGGGCCTGAAGAACACCCCACGGGACGCGCAACCGATCATGGGCATGGTCTTTTACGGATTCCGCATCATGTACGGTATCGCCATCCTGATGTTCGCTGTGGCGACAAGCTCTCTGTGGCTTAGATGGAAGCGCGGTCTCTTTACGACAAAGTGGTTTCTTCGCTTCCTGGTGGCGATGACTCCGTCTGGCATTATTGCGACGCTTGGCGGATGGTATGTGGCCGAGACCGGCCGCCAGCCCTGGGTGATCTTCGGCCTGTTGAGAACGATCGATGCGGTTTCGCCGGTCCCAGCGAAGACGCTGCTCGCGACACTGATCGCATTTGTATGTATCTACGCGTTCTTCATGGCTGCATTTCTTTTCTTTGTGGCGCGCATTATCCGGAGGGGTCCGGAGTCGGGTCCTGCCCACGCTGAGGCCTCGGGGTTCCTCAAGAACGCGTTCCGTCCCCATGTGCTGGACCGCGCGAATGCCAATGCCGCGGTGGGGAGGTAGCACGATGGACCTGCCTCTCCTTTGTGCCGGATTCGCCGCTCTGTCCATTGCGTTGTATGTTTTGCTCGACGGCTTCGACCTCGGAGTCGGCGCGTTGCTCTTGCTGCAGCCGCATGAGAGATCGAGAGACCATATGGTCGATTCCATCACACCGACGTGGGATGGCAACGAGACGTGGCTGATCATGACCGGAGTGACGCTACTGGCGGCGTTTCCTATCGCGTATGGCATTCTCATGCCGGCCCTCTATATTCCGATCATCGTGATGCTGCTGGCATTGGGTATGCGCGGAGTCTCATTTGAGTTTCGTGCCCAAATGAAACGCTCCCGTCGCAGATGGGACGTGATCTTTGCAATCGGGTCGATTGCCGCAGCGTGCATGCAGGGTCTCATTCTTGGCGCTTTACTCGAGGGCATATCGGTTGAAGGGAGCACGTTCAGAGGGAGCGTCTTTGATTGCTTTCGACCTTTCTCTGTACTTTGTGCTCTCTGCGTACTTGAGGGATATGTAGTGCTCGGCGGGTGCTGGCTCGAATACAAGACGTCAGCGCTCCTGCACGGATTTTCGGTACGAGCGATGCGCTTCGCATTGCTGCTATTTCTTCTCACCTTCGGTTTTGTCGTGGAGACGTCATTCTCCGTTCAACCAGGCATTGTGGCCGTATGGAAGGCCCACCCTTTGCTGCTCGGAACAGTAAGCTGCACCCTGTTGATTGCAGCTCTCATTCTGTTTGGAAGTATCGGCAAGCGTCCCGATGTTCGTCCCCTGGCCGCGGGCATGGTGATGATCGCTGCCGGGATTGCAGGTCTTGCAATCATCGTGTTTCCGATGGTTGTGCCGTTTCGCCTTTCGATTTGGAGCGCGTCGAGTTCGCGGCTGAGCCAGATATTCGTGCTCACCGGAGCAATCGTTGTCACGCCCGTGGTCCTCGGATATTCGTTCTTCGCCTACTGGGTATTTCGAGGCAAGACTCCGGAGAAGGGATGGGACGGATGAGTGAGCGAAAAAAGCGGTTGCTGTGGTTCGCGGGCATCTACGTAAGCTCATTGATCGTCTTCGTATTTGTTACGTATTTGTTGCGAGCCGCTTTGCGGCTGCTTTGATCTATCAGCGGACTAAGCGCGTTCCAGCGGCTGTATCCGAGTCAGGAACGTCAGGAGGAAATAGGCTATGAATCGCACCCGTCGTCATTTCGTTTTGGTCCAGCTGGTTTTCAGTTTCGCGAGCTTCTTTCACCTCGGGCAGGCACAGATCCCGCAAGGTTCAAGCTCCCTTTCCACCATCGCTATCGGACCGCAGTACGACACTACCCATGTCTACGTCGCGCCATCCGACGTGAATGGATTTGTTGCGAGCTTTCTTGGCACCTTTGGAGGCCAGAGTACAAAACAGGTTATTGCCACGGTAACGCCGACGCCCAGCAAAACTACATCGCAACTGTTGCAAACACCGGTTGGCACAGTATCGCTTTTCGGATTTTTGACCCCCATACCCGCCCCCTTCGGCGCGGAGCGCACGGGATATCTTGTCACAAACATGGATGCGGCGATTAAGAAAGCCAAAGCCAGCGGCGCAGACGTGGTGGTGACGCCGTTTCCGGATCCAATCGGAGTAGATGCTGTTATAGAGTTCCCTGGCGGGGTGAAAACGCAAATCTACTGGCATACTACGGCGCCATCGTATACGCCCTTCGTCACGGTGCCGGAGAACCGAGTCTATGTTTCGCCAGATGCCGCTAACAAGTTTCTTCACAGCTTTCTTGCTTTCTCGGATGGCCGGGTTGTCTTCGATCAGCCTGCTGCGCCTGGAAATGAGATAGGCTTGCCGGGCACAACATTTCGTCGGATTCAAGTCGAATCCGTCTTCGGCAAACTTGTAGTACTCGTCACTGACGGTCACTTGCCATATCCCTACGGACGAGAGACCACAGGCTACGAGGTTGATGATTTGGGCTCCACTATTCAGAAAGCGACTTCTCTTGGGGGCAAGGTGCTAATTCAGCCCGTCACGCTCCAAGGGCGCACGTCGGCTATGGTGCAGTTCCCTGGGGAATATATCGCTGAGATCCACTCGCCGATTTCGTCGGCTGGACACTGACAGCAGCCGCACGTTGAACCGTCAAAACAGGAGACTTCGATGAACGGCAGCGCGCAGAGTGTCGTAGTCGATCCATCAAACCGGCTCCCTGGATTGCTGAGATCCACTCTATCGCCGGCAAATCTCGTTGATGTTGAGCAAAAACTCTAATGCGTTATCTGTCCATCTTGGCAGCTGTATTGCTCGTCACACGAGTGACCGCGGGGGCCCAGCCTGTACCCTCTGACAGCACGGAGGTGCCAGACAGGAGCATCAAGTTACTGCGTGAGGACGAAAACTGGAGTTTTCTTGCTAATCCTGCCAACCGTCAGGATTTCTGGGACCCGGTCAAATATATCCGGCTTCGAGGCAGTGACAATGATTGGTTCATGACGATGAGTGGAGAAGCCCGGGAAGTATGGGAGCAGATCGGCAACGACTATTGGGGACAGTCTCCTTACTGGAATGGGTACCTCAACGAAAGATACATGCTGGGTTTCGATATTCATTACGGAAAGCATGTTCGCACGTTTGTCGATTTTAAAAGCGGTATAAGTTCCTTCCGGTATGGTGGTCCGCGTCCGATCGACGAGAAGACACTCGACTTTCAAGCCGCCTTCCTCCAGGTTGGAACTGAAGAGGGTCAGAACTTCATCGATCTGAGAGCCGGGATACAGGAACTCGAGTACGGATCTGGCCGGCTTATCGACGTCCGCCAGGGACCGAATGTCCGCCTGAGTTTTGCGGGTTTCCTGGTCCAAAGTAAAATCGACCGATGGCTGGTGGACGGATTTGCCATGCGTCCACGCCTGGACAAATTTGGGTTCTTCGACGATCGGCCAAACAGCCAGGTGGAATTCTGGGGCGTATATGCTTCGCGACCCGCGCGGAAAACGTCAGTAGAACTGTACTACCTGGGGTTGGATAGAAAGCAGGCCACATTCCAGCGTGGCACCGCGCAGGAGGTGCGTCAATCCATCGGGGGACGCGTCTCCCGCCCCATTGCGACCGAGCGGCCCGGGTGGGACTTTGATGATGAGGCTCTGTGGCAGTTCGGCACGTTTGGTTCGGGGAACATTCGAGCGTGGACGGTCGCTACCGAAACCGGCTATCGATTTACCAATACGCCGCTGAAGCCGCGTCTCAGCGTGAAGGCCGACATCTCAAGCGGGGACCATCCAGCCTCGAATACTTTGAGCACGTTCAATCCTTTGTTCCCGAAGGGTGACTATTTCGGTGTTCTGGCTACGACCGGACCGGGCCCTCTCAACTTTATGGATGTTCATCCTCATGTCGAGTTAACACTGCCTCACAACGTCTCCGCCTCGTTTGATTGGATCGTGCAGTGGCGACAAAGCCTTGACGATGGTGTCTACAACGTACCGGGAAGCCTGATCCGCGCCGGCTATGCAAGCGAGGCGCGCTACGTCGGAGACAGGCCTGGCACACAGATCCATTGGCAGAAGACTCGTCATCTGTGGTTTCAAGGTGACTACGGAATCTTTTATGCCGGGCGTTTTCTAAAGCAGACCCAGCCTGGCCGCAATCTCAACTACTGGTGTCTATGGACCGGCTACGAGTTTTAGTCTGACGAGCAGGGGTGTTGATTTATATGGAAAGCGTTGACTGCGGACTCAATCCTCGCATATGTGCTGCTCGGATGACCGCCGTTACCGGTCTTGTCGATGCAGTGAGCTTCCTTTCTCTCGGGCACGTATCACAGCAAACGTGACTGGAAAAATCGTTTTTCTTGCATTTGCGAGTAAGGGTGTACCTCAGGTGTCCCTGGCGGTCAAGCACTGCTCTCTTGGGCTTTCTTGCAAGCGCCGCGGTTGGCGGTCGCATCATGGCTGGCGCGAGCGCAGTACTGCAGCTTCGTGCGGCGAGCTCCGTTTTTGCATTGGAGATTGTTTTCTTAGTCGGGGCAACTCTGGCCGCACTTGGCTAAAGTGCCGTTTCATCTCCACATTTCCTACGGCTTGACGCGATGATCGCTTTCACAGCTATAGCGATGGGGATGAGAAATGCCGCCGTACGTAAACTAGCTGTCCCAGACATGACGACAACCGTGCTGACGTTGACCATTACGGGCATTACTGCGGATTCGTCCCTGGCGGGAACCCAATCCCCGTTTGCCGCGGCGATTTGCAGCGGTGGTGGCGATGTTTGCTGGTGCAGCGTTAGGCTCGATAACCCTGAGACACTCCTTCTTCATTGCTCTCGCTTTTTTCGTCGCGCTGTCGTCACCTTGCAGCCTCGCGTTGCTGATATCGTCCCGGTTGCCTTGCGCAAGAAGCGCAGAAAAGGTCTAACCCGGCGAGCACGATTTTCTTGCGTCCGGTTTTCTCAATTGCTGCTACGAAATTCTTGTCGTCCCAGGAGTTCATCGATGAAAGCTCTATGGGTTCCCGGGTTGGGAATACAGCTCGCAGCTGAGGACACATGTTGCCACTAAAGCTCTTCGTTTCTAGCGTGGTGAGAACCACAGGAAGATCAAACACTCCGGCGTCACAAGTCCCTTCTCGCTGCGCTTAGAAAAGCCATTGTTTGAGGCCATCACTACTCCTTTTCGTATGGCGCGACCCGATTCGCCCGGCCGTGCCTTGGTAACAACCGATAGTGCAAACCAAGTGCCATTCCCGAGTGGTGCTGTGTCTGTGCTGATAGGCTCACGCGATGAGCGGCTTAGGGTCCTAAGCAGGGCGACTAACTCACACTGTCGACGGAATCGAGTGCTTAAGGCAGATACCACTGCTTGCCGGCTAGCACCTACCGAACCTGAGAAGCTCGTAGCGGGCAAACCGAACTTAGCTTACCCAGTGCAGGTCTAGCGAGCAGTCGAGACGGATTCCACGCTGCAGAGGCTAACGCAAGAGCTATTGGGTAGCAGTGTTAGTTTTTGTGACAGATGGGCTGGCGTTCATGATGGCAGATCCATGGGCACTGGCGATGTGACCTGGTGAGTAGGCTCCTCGAATGCGAAACACGCTGGTCCTTCAGATTTCTGCCTACCCACTCGTCTTGGCTCAAATGTAGGAGCAGCTGTTTCTCAAACGCATTCAGCAACGGGATCGGAATCCGGCTTGGCTGTTACACGCTCAAAGGTCGCCGCGCACCGCGGCCGGCTTTGGAGTGGGCAATGAGTGAAGCGGCGTCGCGATGTTTAGCTTTACCCCTCTAGTCTAGTCAGGTCCATCTAACAAATCGATCCGATAAGGCTAAGGAGCGCCTCTCCGTCCAGAGGCTTTCTGAAAAAGCCGATCGCCCCCTTTTGCAGATAAAAGGATTCGGAGTTCTCGGAGGGCTTACCGGTAATGATGACAACGGGTATCGAGCTCCTCATTTTTTTCACATGCTGAAGAAGAGCGAGTCCGTTCATCTGACGCATTTCGACGTCAGCAATGATGCAAGAAGTTCTCGAAAGTCCGCCCGATCCCAGAAACTGCTCAGCACAGGGATACCCTTCTGCCTTGTATCCATATGAGGCGAGAAGATTGACTAGGGATTCGACAACCCGGAGATCGTCGTCAATTACCGCTATCGTGCGAGCCTGCACGCTCATCTCAACCCCGCCCTCTACTAAGAATCTACAGACTTAACGAGAATCGTCTGCTACATATTCCTGTTAGGATCCACGGGTTGGCTCGAGATTCAGCTTGCCAGCGATTTTTACCAAAGTCGCGAAAGAGTCGGCTTCCATCTTTCGCATAATATGGCCGCGGTGTATCTGTACGGTGTACTCGGTGATACCTAATTCGCCAGCGGCTTGCTTATTTAACATGCCTTTGACCAAAAGCGGCAACACTTGCTGTTCTCTCGGAGTCAAAGACTGGTACCGAGCAAGCAAGATTGCATGCCCGAGTGCCTCCTTGCGATAAGCTCGGTCCTGTTCCAGCGCTCGTTCGATGCTCGCTAATAGGGCCACCTCGTCGATTGGCTTTGTCAGGAAGTCAATTGCTCCCCCTTTCATCGCTCTGACCGTCGACGGAATGTCGCCCCGCCCGGTGATGAAGATTACGGGAATCGTCGTGTCGGCAGAGATCAGCTTTTGGACCTCCAGGCCGTTCAGCTCGGGCATCTTAAGATCCAGAATCAGACACGCACAAGAATCCTTACGCTCGAAGTCAAGAAAGTCTCGTCCTGAAGTGAAAAGCCGGACATTCTTTCCGTCCGCGCGCAAGAGAGTAGACAGGGCCTCTCCAACTCTTGCGTCGTCGTCGACGACATACACCATCTCGTTCGGTCCCATGTGATTCTCCTGTTGGGCTATTCGGCTGTGCGTTGAAACGCGTTATTCTCCCGCCCAGGCGGCGGCAAGCGAGCGCACCTATATGCAAATTTGGAACACGCCGATGTCAACAAGAATTATATAAAGGATAACGAGCGAAGAGACCGGGTACATTCCGAGTCGGGCATTACATAAATCATAAATATGGAATAGCAGCTCTGCGCCACCGCTGTGTCGTTGGCGGCAATCAGCGTTTCCCCACGAGCTTCCGCGACGGATCGACTGACCGCAGGGCATTTGGGTAGAAGCGATGTAAGTATGTGGGCGATCTTCTGAGGTACCGTTTCCCCAGTCGGCGAACCGTTGTCGCGTTTTACGGGGCAGGGGCGCAGTTGAGACAAGAGAGGGCATCACTATATCCAGGGTCGGACGATGCCGAGTTTTCTCATGCGAAACTGAAGCGTTGAGCGATTCATTCCTAGTCGCCCGGCTGCTCCGCGAGGACCGGAAATAACCCATTTTGTTTCTTTCAAGGTTGAGAGGATATGCTCGCGTTCAGCCTCCTCGAGAGTCCGATGCCTTGTGCCTTCCTGATTGGGCACGCTATGCGATTGAAGACCTGCAAGGGGCACGCGGAGCACCGGACCGGGCGAAACAATCACAGAATGCTCGATAAGATTCTGCAACTCACGAATGTTTCCAGGCCAGGAGTGATGAACCAGAATCTCTATAGTTTCTGATGGAATCGTATCGATTACGCGGTTCATCTGACGCGCAAAGTGTTGTACAAAGTGCCTCACGAGCAGAGGAATATCTTCGGGACGTTCGCTAAGAGGAGGCACATGGATAGGAAAAATGTTGAGTCGATAGAAAAGGTCCGCTCGAAATCTCCCTTCCTCGACGCAGGTGGCCAAGTTTCGATTTGTCGCGGCGATAAGGCGCGCATCAGTCTTAATCGTGCGCGTGCTTCCGAGCCGCTCGAATTCTCTTTCCTGCAATACGCGTAGCAACTTAGGCTGGAGTTCCAGCGCAATCTCGCCGATTTCGTCCAGGAACGCGGTGCCATGGTTCGCAAGTTCGAATCGGCCGATCCGCTGCATAATGGCACCCGTGAAGGCGCCTTTTTCGTGACCGAAGAGTTCGCTCTCGAGAAGACCTGTGGGTATTGCGGCACAATTCAGTTTCACAAACGCTTTTGAATTGCGGGAACTGCGTTCGTGAATAGCACGAGCGACAAGTTCCTTTCCCGTTCCCGTCTCGCCGTAGATCAATACCGTCGAATCGGTGGAAGCAACCGTTTCGATGCTTCGTAACACACCGCGGATCGCAGAACTGCGTCCAATAATTTCTTCAAAGCCCTGCTCGCTTCGGATCTCGTCTTCAAGGTACAGCTTTTCTCGGGAGAGCTGTTCTTTTAATTCTTTCACCTCGGCATCGGCCTGAGCATTGTCAAGAGTAAGCGCCACCTGGTCGGCGATCTGACTGACAAATTCCACGTCTTGATGTAGTAAGACCTGCTCCTTCTGACGGTTGAGTTCCATAACGCCCAACACCCGGTTGCGGCTGATCAGCGGCAAGACATAGCCTGCATTGTCACGGCAGAGGATGGGCATCCCAGATCGGAACGCTTCATAGACCAATTCGCCGCTAGCGCTCCCTTCAACCTTGCCATTGTTTTCCTCATCCCTGCTTGCATCCTCATGAGAATTAATCGCGAAGAGCCGCAGCGAACTGCTCTCTTTATCAGGCAAATGAATGGCGACTGCATCGCACTGGATCATACGGCGAACCATTGCCGACGTGGTACGAAGAAGATGACGAATCTCCAAGTTCGAAACAATCTGGCTGCTGAGATCAAGGAGCAGTTGAAGCCTTCCTTTCTCCGCCCTCAAGTCGTCTTGTGTACGCCTCAAGGAGTCGAAATTGATCGCGTTGTCCATCGCAGGCGCAATCACGTCCGTAACGAGAGACAGGAAGCGAATGTCCTCTTGAGAATATGCGGCAGGCTGCTTGTTCCCAATGACAAAGCAGCCAAGGCAGCCATTAGCACAAGTCACAGGCATCGCACATAGCGATTGAATTCTCTCGCCGGCGAGCTTATTGATCTTCCAGTGAAGCTTCGGTTCTTGCTCGAGGATGGGAATGATCAGCGGCTTCCGATGCTCGTATACCCACGCTGATATCGTGTCCTCTTGGGTTGCGTCAGTGACATCGCGTTCGATTACGCCATTTGGTCTGCACAGTCGCCAGTCCGCCCTTGAGGTTTCGTGGTCGTATCTTGACAGACCTATGAAATCGAAGTTGACTACACGCAGCAGTTCGGCTGAAAGGGCCGAGAACAGTCCTTCGATCTCGTGACGGGCGCCAATTGCCACCGCAACGGAGATGAGCGCTTCGTAACGTGAAGCTATGGACTGTTGAGTTTTCGTGTCTGGCGGTTGAGGCCTTTTTACGCCAGCCGATCGCGAAGATTCTTTTATGTCGGAACCCAGGACCTGGGTTACAGCGGTCACATCTTCAAGAGTCCGCCACTTCTCGGGCCACGAGTCCGATTCGAACGATGGCACGTCAGTCGCCGTAAACGCGGCGAAAGTAAACTTGTCCTCCGTTGTATTGGACGCGCTCATGAATTCTTGTCGGAGCATAAGGTCAGCCTCATATCCATGTATCGTAGCGAGAAGTTCGATGCAATTCCCATTACATCTTCCTCGTAGCTCGATAGGGTCGTTCTTTCATCCCTTGATGGGTGCGTCGTACACAGAATTCGTCGGCGACATTGTGCAGGGTCCCAACCTGCCGAGCACGCATCATCGCAAGTTCCCGAAATGCGATCGTGCTCCTTCGGCTCTCCTATGCGGGCCGGGTGCTAGCAGGAACATGTTATGTTCTGCAGGCAAGTACAGCGATTAGCATCTGTCGTAGCATCTGTCGTGTATTACTTCAACCACCTGGGCGCGAGTCGAACTAGCAGATTGCATAAAGTTGTAACGCCAGGCTCTGTTCGAAGATGATCATGCCAGCGGTCGCACCGCCTTGAGGGGTGCACAGTGCGGTAAGATTTCGCTTCAGGCACTCTGCAGGGTCCCTTTCCCTCGCGCACTCGGCAGTCTATTGTGGGGTCACATGCAACTGCGACAGTCGGTCCTAGTTCTCTCGCAGCGATCGCTGCTGCTGGTTTTCTGCATTGCGCTGAACAGCTGCCAATCGCATAAAGCCAATTCCGGACCTTCGATCGAGTTCACCCATATTCCGCCGGCGGCGCAAGGTGGACGAGAAAGAGTCGACACAATCTCTGGACGGGTAAGAAACGCTCGCCCAAAACAGCAGATTGTTATTTATGCGCACAGCGGGACGTGGTGGGTGCAGCCCTGGCCGGATCATCCCTTCATGCCCATCAAAGCGGACTCGACGTGGAGCACGGAAACTCATCTCGGATTTGAATATGCTGCGTTATTGGTGGAGCCGGATTATCATCCGCTGCCCGAGTTGAATGTAGCTCCAAGCCAGGGCGGCTCTGTTGCTCTCGTGACAATTGTGAAGGGCGTTGGAACGCCGCAATTTGCCCCGACCGGATCGCTTAAATTTAGCGGCTATGATTGGGGTGTTCGCATGATTGAAAGTGACAAGGGAGGCACGGACAACCTCTACGATCCTGAAAATGCATGGACCGATGCGAGCGGGGCGCTCCACATGCAGATCAAGAAGAAATCGGGCAGGTGGTCGTGTGCGGAAATATTCTTAAATCGCAGTCTCGGGTACGGCACGTATTCGGTAACTGTGCGTGATACTTCTCACTTAGAACCCGCCGCGGCCTTCAGTATGTTTACCTTCGATGACCCGGCTAGCGAGCAGCACTATCGCGAGATGGACGTAGAGGTCAATGGTTGGGGTAACGCTGCGAATAAGAACAATGCACGATACATAATTCAACCCTTCTACATTCCTGGGAACCTGTTCGTTTTTGCGGCGCCCCCAGGCACCTTGACGTATGTCCTGCACTGGGAATCTGGACATGCAACTTTTCAGACCTTTCGCGGAAGATCTGCGGGTGCCGGAGCGCAACTCGTTTCTGAACATGAGTTCACGTCTGGCATACCGGTACCGGGCAAGGCAATGCCCCGTCTGATCTTTTACGTCGTTGCGAGCGACAAAAATCCTATGCAGAAGCCAAGCGAGGTTGTGGTTGAGAAGTTTGAATACCTTCCATGAGGACGGTTTTGGAAGGCGCTGGCTACTCAGGTGGGCCATTGTCGGACTCGCGACCGTCTGCTTCGCTGTTTCCGCGTCTGCGGTCGATCCCACCCGGACCGTGTCGCAATATCTCCACGACTCGTGGGGAACTGAGAGAGGTTTGCCGGCCGGATCTATAACGGCCATCGCACAGACTTCCGATGGCTATCTCTGGATTGGGACAGATAATGGCCTTGTTCGTTTCGACGGTTTTAATTTTCACCAGTTCGAGCGGGCCCACCCTGATCCAATCCTGATTGGTCCTGTGCGAACACTCCTGGTTGACGCAAGCGATAATCTCTGGATCTTGCTACAAAACACCCAAGTCTTTCGTTACCAAAAGGGAAACTTCGAGCTTATCCGCGGCGAGCCCGAAAACGGCACAACGGCAATGGCACGGGGGACATCGGGTGCGGTTTTGCTCTCATCTTTAGCTGAGGGAACTGTCACATATATTGACAACAGCTTTCGATCCCTGTCGTCCGGAACTCTTCTCACCGACGCTGCAAGAGTCGCGAACAGCGAAGCTTCTGACCAGCGGGCAACTCCCTTCAGTTGGTTTGATCGTCTAGCGGCGCCGGTGGCGATCTCCATGGCGCAGACTGACGACGGAAAGATTTGGCTTGGCACGGAACGTCGAGGGCTCTTCTATCTCCAAGATGGCCGAGTTTCGAGCGCATCAAATGGGTGGGTTGATGCGAAGATTAACTGCCTTCTTCCTCTTCAGAACTCAGAATTGTTGGTCGGAACGGCGAAGGGTCTGCTGCGCTGGAATGGAAAACAACTTACCTCGGCAGGTGTACCGTCATCCCTTCTTAATCTCGAGGTACTTTCCATTCTTCGCGACCGGGATTCGAACATCTGGATTGGCACGAGTCGCGGATTGTTTCGGTACAACGCGAATGGGGCTTCTTTACTGAGTACTGGCAAAACCACTGGACCGGTAGCTGCGCTCTTCGAGGATCGGGAGGGATACATATGGATCGGTAGCGCGCGTGGCCTCGAGCAACTCCGAGACAGCGCCTTCGTTACGTACTCTCTTCCCAATTTGAAATCGCAGAGTATGGGACCATTGCATGTTGACTCCGGCGGCCGCACCTGGGTTGCGCCCATTCAGGGTGGTTTGCAATGGCTGAAGGAAGGAAAAAGTGGTGTTGTCACTGCCGATGGGATCGCCAACGATGTCGTCTACTCCATCGCCGGCACTGGCAAGGATGATGTCTGGGTGGGGCGACAACAGGGTGGACTCACTCATCTGCGGTACTCCGGCAATTCGTTTACAGCCAAGACCTACACGCAGGCAGACGGCCTCGCACAAAACAGGGTGTACGCGGTCTATCGTAGTCGTGATGGTACCGTCTGGTCCGGGACCCTCAATCGTGGTGTAAGCGAGCTAAAAAACGGCCATTTCACAAATTACACGACCACAGACGGGTTGGCGGCGAACACAATTTCGTCGATTGCCGAGGGCACTGACGGAACGATGTGGTTCGGGACCCCGAACGGCGTCAGCGCCATGTCGCAGAGGGGGTGGCGAACCTATACCAGCAAGGACGGATTACCCTCCGAGGATGTCAACTGCCTCCTGCAGGATTCGACGCATATCCTGTGGATAGGAACGGCCGATGGTCTCGTCTACCTCAATGATGGGCATGTGCATGTGCCCCGCGCAGTACCTGAGCCCCTGCAAGCACCAATATTCGGCATTGAAGCAGACAAGAACGGCTGGCTGTGGATCGCGACCTCAGATCATGTTTTGCGCGTTTCACGCGACAAACTGTTAAGCGGTGTGGTGAAAGCAGCCGATGTTCGCGAGTATGACCAGGCCGATGGTCTCGAGAGCACTGAGGGAGTGAAGCGGAGCCGATCGGTGGTCTCGGATTCAGCGGGCAGGATCTGGTTTTCACTAAGCAGAGGTTTGTCGGTTGTTAATCCATCCCAGATCACTGACAATTCAGTCCCCGCGCTGCCTCACATCGAGTCGATCATCGTCGATAACAACACCGTAAACCTCGCCGCCTTCGTTCAAATTCCTCCATCTCCCGGGCGAATCACATTTGAGTACACGGGGCTTAGCCTCGCGGCGCCCGGGCGGATTCGCTTTCGATATTTCCTCGAAGGTTTCGACAATAGCTGGAGCCAGCCGGTTGCAGCGCGAGAAGCCGTTTACACGAACCTTGGACCCGGCTCCTATCGATTCCGGCTGGTCGCCAGCAACAGCGAGGGGCTGTGGAACGGGCCGGAAACTGCGATCACTTTGAGCGTCGCGCCCGCCTACTATCAAACTTACCGGTTCCGATTGTCGTGCGTGGCTGCGTTTCTGGCATTCTTTTGGGGGCTGTATCAGCTCCGAGTGCAACAATTCCGGCGGGAGGAAAGAAAACTTCGCGAAGCCATCGAGACCATTCCGGCGATGGCGTGGATCGTTGGAACCGACGGGGCCATTCAATTTCGGAATCGACGCTGGGTTGAATATACCGGCCTGTCCCAGTTGGGAAAAGCGGAGGGAATCGGGACAATTGCTGTTTATCCCGAAGATCGGGATCGAATTGTACGACGACTGGGCGCAAGCTTTGCCGGTGGTGAGCCGTTCGAGGAGGAGATGCGCATCCGCCGCACCGACGGGGAGTATCGGTGGTTTTTGTGCCGCGCCGTGCCGCTGCGGGACAAGCGGGGAAAAGTCGTGAAATGGTACGGTGCGGCGATCGACATTGAGGATCGCAAGCGCGCAGAACTAGAGCGCGAGAAATTGCGACAACTCGAGTCAGATCTGGCGCACACCAATCGGGTAAGCACGATGGGAGAACTGGTCGCCTCGATCTCGCACGATCTCGCACAGCCCATCACGGTCACAACCGCTCATGCCAGGGCATCTTTGAAATGGCTTCAGCGCGACCCCCCTGATCTGACGGAGGTGCGCAAAGGGACGGAAAGAATCGTCGAAGCAGGAGCCCTTGCTTCGGAAATCATCAATCGTCTGCGATCGTTGTATAAGAAGGCCCCTCAACAACGTGAGTTGATCGACGTGAACGAAATCATTCACGAAATGCTCACGCTACTGAAAGGTGAGGCAACGCGATACTCAATTGCCATACGCATAGAGCTTGCCGCTCAACTGCCCAAAACCATGGTAGATCGTGTGCAGCTGCAGCAGGTATTCATGAACCTCATGCTTAATGGGATTGAGGCCATGAAGGACTCGGGCGGTGAGCTTACGGTAAGGTCGCAGCTCCAGGATTCTCAATTGCTGTTCTCGGTCAGTGACACAGGCGTGGGACTGCCAACCGACAAGGTCGATCAGATCTTTTCTGCCTTCTTCACCACCAAGGCCCAAGGTAGCGGGATGGGTTTAGCCATCTGCCGTTCCATTGTAGAGTCGCATGGCGGCCGCTTGTGGGCGACCGCTAACTATGGACGAGGTGCAATCTTTTATTTCATCTTGCCGACCGAGGTAATAGAGCCAAGACCCCTGGTTATCTAGAGTGTTTTCCATCGCCTTGATCGGAGCCGTAAGATCTGTCGTGTTCAGAGGAACTCATCAAATCTCACGTTCGCCTGAAACGATACGGGGGCAGTTGGAAAGTCGAAAGACTGTTTGCGTGGTTGCAGAACTTCCGGCGTCTGCGTTAGATATGGAGGCCACGCTGAGAACTTTCTCGTGATGCTACAACTCGCCGCGTCTCTGATTCTGTTGAGGCATTATGAGATGGGCTCTAGCCTGCGGACTGGCCTTCGTTACCCAGATTGGCGGATTTCTTCCGGGAAGAGCCGCTAACGCTGCGGAGACATTTTGGGTCGCCGTTGGATGCGTTTCGCGGACGTGTGCCTGAAAGGCGCCGCCGCATGTTGCTTCGCGCGCGCATCAGTCTTGCCTTGGCAGCCGGGATTGAGATGCCAAGTTCCTTTGCGATCTGGCTGGTCGAATACTCTCGGGAGTGTTGCAGCGCCAGTGCGTCCCGAAATCTGCAGGGCAGGCGTTGAATCGTACTCCACAGCAATTCTTCACACTCCAGGCGGGCGTAGCGAGCCTCGGGTGTCTCCGCCACATCTCGCGGCTCCCAGGCCCGGGAGTTTCCGGAGTCAATGCAGACCTGTTCTATCGATATCTCGCCATGCCGCCTCTTCCGTAATAGCATGAGTGCGGAATTAATCGCAATCCTGGTGAGCCAGGATGTGAAGTTCGCTCTGCCTTCAAAACTCTTTATATGAACGAACGCCCTCAGAACTGCGTCCTGGAAGGCATCCTCGGCGTCCTCCCGGTTTTTGGTGATGCGATAAATTGTCGGCAGGACCTTTCTCGAGTGGCGTTCATAAAGTTCAACGAATGCGCTGCGGTCTCCTGCCTTGGCGGCAGAAACAAGAAGGTCGTCGTCCCACGCGCTTAAGCATTCGCCGATAGCGATATTGTTGTGGTTCGGAATCGGTGTGTTTACCAGGTTTGCATGCGTTGACAATTGACAACCCTCGCTGTTTTCGTTGTTGAGAACCCTAGTGCACGCCGAGAACACTGCATGGCGCGTCGAGCGCGACTTCGTAAACTGTGCTCCATAGACGGGATAAGCGCGATGCATGGCGGTGCAGGCCAATGACAAGGAGATCGGTCTTGTTATCGAGCAGAAAGTTGACGATGGCATCGATTGAGTCGTGTTCCAGCAAATGAGTCTCGAGCGTTACACCCTCTCGCAGCGCAGTTTCACGGGCCTCGGAATGCAAGCGAGCACAGTGCGCCTGTTGATCTTCGATCAACGCCCTTGAGAGAGACGAATCTGCGGCTGCGGCATATGCCGTATAGGGGGGAAGATCCTGCTGAACCGTGATGGCGCACAGCTTGGCGCCGAAAGCCTTGGCAAGATGAATTGCCTGGGAAAGCGCGCGGGCAGCTTCCGGCGATCCGTTGTAGGCCACCGTGATCTTCCTAAACATCGCTGGCGCCGGGTACGAGATTTTGAATATCTGCCCCTTGGCACTCGGAGTAACTCGCTTTGCCGTGGGCCCTCCCCTCGCGGCTGGAGGCAGATGCCTCAACGTGGCGTAGGGCCTCGAGCGCTTCAGGCCGCGGCCTTATGACGAAAAGTGAGACGAGTGATGCGGTCTGAAACGTGAAATGGATCCAACCGACCATTGACCCTCTCCGCGGGGAGCGATCGCCATCATTCGCTCCCTAAACACCCGGACTCTAGGCAAGCCAATGGCCACAAGACATGTCATTGATAACAGTAAAAGCTGCTGCCTTCCGGGCTGACACCCTATCATCAATTGCCAAAAAGATGGTGTTGGCAGGCCGCCAAATAGTGGTCGTCTGAGTTGGCTCGCCGGCGCGGCGGGCGGTACGGCGCTGGCCGCCACGAGATGAATGAGCAGTATCGATGCCCAGTGAGTCGCTGGTCGAGTTCCCGGCTTGAATAGCAAGCATCGCTGCCCTCGCCCGAATAGCCATTTCCAAGACAGGATTGTCGTGGGGCGCGGTTCAGAGGAAGTGCGAACGGATTATCAAGTGCCAACCGATTAGCAAGAATTTCCCGTCCGGATAATCGCCGCCGCTAGCCCTCAGCCGTTTTTCCAAGATTTCGTTGACTTCAGGCACGTGTTGAGGATTCACACTGTGGCACTCCCCGTGCATGTGTAAGCGTTGCAAGACCGCGCAAGGCGGCACGTCGGCCTTGCAGAAGCAAGATCTCTGCAAGGACGGTCGGAAGTCTCAAGAGTCGGATCACGTTAACAAGGCATAGTAAACTGGCTCCCGAGAACTCGTTTTCCTGGAAGCTGATGAGGTGAACTTGGCAGTCGAAACAACGAGTCCCGCAACCAAAGAACCGCCGAACGTACAACCTCCGGCGACACCGCCCGCGCCTCCGTCACGTTGGAAGAATTACCTTACGCCCGTGTTGGTCGTACTCCTCGCTCTGGCTGTCCTGATTGCCGTGACCCGGAACTGGAATTCCTGGGAAGGTGGCCATGTTGAACAGGTTACCGACGATGCTTATGTTCGCGGCGATCTCACCCCCCTCAGTACGAAGGTGGCCGGAATCGTCCAAAGTGTAGGCGTCTCCGACTATCAGCAGGTACACAAGGGAGACCTCATCGTTGAACTTGAGGACAACGATTATCAGGCGCAGGTTTCCCAGGCGAATGCGGCTGTCGAGGCCGCCCGGGCTGCCATCGAGAACAACCTTCGCCAGCGTCAGCTCGAAGACGCTCGCATCGATAAGGCGCTTGCTGGAATCGACGAGGCTAAAGCTCAGATTGCGGCAGCTCAGGCCGGCAAGGACGCTGTTGAAGCTCAATTGATACGTGCTCGCTCAGAGAGAAAGCGGCAGGAGGACCTCCGTCAAGCCAACGCAGCGACTCAGCAGAAACTTGAAGCTGCGGTTGCTGACGAACAGCAGCTCGCAGCTCAGTTCGTCAGCCGCGACGCCGACCTTTCCGCGGCCAGAACCGGGTTGCGCAGCAGCGAGCTGGCTGTCGAAGCGGAACGGCGTCAAAAGATCGTGCTCGAGTCTCAGGAACAGCAGCTTACCGCCGATCTTCGTGCCAAAGAAGCAAGTCTGGTGGTCACTCAGGTAAATGTCGGCTACACGAAGATCTATGCGCCGGGCGATGGGAGCGTGGGGGAACGACAAGTTCGCCCCGGTCAGTTGGTGTCCCCCGGGACGCAGGTAATCGCCTTCGTCGACAGCAAGCGGTGGGTACAGGCGAATTACAAAGAAACCCAGCTAACCAACGTGAGAGTTGGTGATGCGGCCGAGATTCGGGTTGACCAATTCCCGGGGCAGGTCTTCCATGGCAAGGTCATCGAGATCGCACCGGCCAGTGGATCGCAATTCGCATTATTGCCGCCCGACAATGCGACCGGCAATTTTACGAAAGTAGTACAGAGAATCCCGGTGAAGATTGCGCTCGATGATACAAACCAGGCCAGCATTTTGCGTCCGGGACTCTCGGTTACCGCTACCGTCCGCACGAGAAAGTAAAGCATTTGCAGGGTGAGTGCTGAGAATAGCGGGGTTCCATTCGGCGACCACAGACAGCTTCCTGTTGGCTTCGCTGGATAGAAGCCGTAGATCCTAAATTCAGACGGGAACTAAGTTACACAATCGCATATCATGGCCGCTTCCGTAACAATAAGTCGTCCTCCCCCGCCACTGGAGATTGCACAAGCAACGGCTAACGCGATTCCTTGGGAGATCTCCACCCGGTCTGTGCTGGGAATAATCGGCGTCCTCATCGGAGCCCACCTCGTCACGCTCACCGGCCGCATGTTAACCCTGGGGCTCGCGGATCTGAAAGGTCACCTCGGCATTAGCTACGATGACGGCGCATGGCTCGATAGCGCCTATAACGCGTCCATCATGTTTATTGGGCCCTTCAGCGTCTACATCGGAGGCCTGCTCGGACCGCGCCGCGTCCTTCTGTATGCGTCAGGAATTTTTGCTGCGACCTGTGCTTACTTGCCGCTCATTCATAGTTATAGTCTGCTGGTTGCGGCGTTGATTGTCGCAGGACTGACATCAGGCACCTTTTACCCGCTCACCATGACTTTCGCACTTCGCGCAAGTCCTCTGCGATACATGCCTATTGCGATGGCGTTCTATGCCACGGCTATCGATGGGGCGGTGAACGTTGCGCCATCTCTCTATGGCTGGTACCGCGACCATCTTTCCTGGCATTGGATGTTCTGGAATTCGGCTGTCATCGCACCGGTGATGTTTGTCCTTGTCTATGTTGGGATACCGCCAGCGCCCGCCAGAAAGAAAGACGGCCCTGCGCCGCCCAGCTTCGTCGGGTTCCTGTACCTGAGCGCGGGACTGGCCCTGATGTTTATTGCCCTCCAGCAAGGCCAGAGGCTCGATTGGTGGCGCTCCGGACTCTACAACGGGCTGTTCTGGTCCGGCGCATTCTTCCTGCTGTGCGCTTTGATACGACGAATGCGCGGCCCTAACTGGCTCGTGGCCCTTCCTTATATCTGGCGGTGGAATACGGTGCTGCTGGGAAGCTTGCTGTTCTGGTTTCGGTTCACTCTTGTCTTAACCATCATTCTGATCCCGCAGTCGCTGGCCATCCATGGTTTCGAGGCTGATCAGATTGGACCGGCAATAATCTGGAGCGCTGCTCCGCTCTTGCTCGTCGCCCTTACGGGCGGCCTCTTGATGCTTAGCGGGCTGGATCCCCGGCTGCTCTTCGCTGCCGGGCTCGCATGCACGGCGCTGTCGGCTGTCTTATGCGCTCACTACTCGAGTGCGTGGGCGGCAGAAAACTACTATCGCACCGAGTTGCTCACCGGGGTCGGACAAGCCTTTGCTCTTATTGGGCTGGTGGGATGCATCATCCTGCAGGGAGTATTCACAGGAGGCTTGTCGAAGCCTCAGTACATCCTGACCTTTTCTGCATTCTTCCACACCGTTCGTCTGTTTGGGGGAACTGCCGGCGCCATCTACATGGGCCACTTTCTCGCGGTACGTGAGGAGCTGCACTCTAATCTTCTTGGGCTGCACGTCAGCACCTACAACTGGATCACCGATGCGAACATTCACGCGATGACGGCTGGAGTCTTCGGGAAGTCTTCCGGGCTGTCATCGGCAGCGGAGCGTGCGATCGATCTCGTCAATTCCCGGCTGCGCCTTCAGGCGTATTCGTTGAGCCTCATTGACGGGTTCCTGCTGGTCGCGTGGAGTTGCGCAATCGCACTTTTTGTCATTGCCATGCTCCGGAAGTCGCCCCTCAACTACGCCGACCTTGCCCGGCTGCATCCGGTTAAAGAGGAGAAATAATGAAGGGCAAAATGCACCTTATATCGATAGCGGCTCTGGCGATAGCCTCCGCCTGCCACGCGCAGGAGCGCAAGATCGGCCTGCAGGAGGCGATCGATCTGGCAGTCCGGCAAAATCACGCCGTAAAAATGGCGCATTATGACGTCGCGGCGCAACAAGAGAAGAAGCGCAATGCCTATTCCGATTACTTCCCGAACATAACCAACGAATCCAACGCGATCCATATAACAAACCTGGAACGTATCGAGGTGCCGCCTGGCACTTTCGGCCAGGTCCCAGGTGGCCCGCTCATTCCATCCACGACCACCTATCTCACACAAGGAAATCTGGATTACCAGACGAGCGGAACCATGTTGGCCCAACCGATCACTCAGCTGATCAAGATTCACGACGCCAACAAGATCGCCGAGGCCGACCTGAAATCATCAGAGGCTTCCGAACGAAAGGCCATAACCGAGGTCGTCTTCAAGGTACAGCAGCTCTATTACCGGGTACTCACTACGCAGCTCCAGAGAAAAGCAGCCGAACTGCAAATCACCTCCAGCGAAGAGAACCTCGCCGAGGCGCGCGAGCAGAACAAGAACGGGGAGTTGCTTCAGGTGGCGCTGGTCGAGAGCCGCGCCAATTCGCTCGACGCCAAGCAGACCTTGCTGAACACGGAGATGACGATCTCCACCCTGACAACCCAGCTGAATGATGTGCTCGGGCTGCCGCTCGATACCAAACTCGACCTCGATCCCGATGTCAGCACGGCCTTTGATGTGCCGGCGCGGGAAGAAGCGCTGCGCACCGCGCTAACAAACAACCCCGAAGTCCAGGGAGCTATCCAGAAAGTTGCGAAGGCGCGAGCTGCCGAAGGAGCGGCAAAAGCTGAGTACATTCCCGACGTTACGGGTTTCGCGCGTTACAGCTATCAGAATGGTGTTCCATTCCTCGATCACAACTTCGGAACCTTCGGTGTTAACTTCAAATACGACCTGTTCGATGCCGGCAAACGGCGATCGCTGGTCCGTGAACGCGGGGACGAAGTGTCCGAAGCCGAAGAGAACCTTGCCCGAGTCAAAGATGAGATCGGCGTTCAAGTCACGACCATCTACAACCGCATGGAGACGACCCGGACGATGATTGACGTCGCAAAGGAAAGCCTTGCCGCGCACCAGGAAAATGCTCAACTCACCGAGAATCAATTCAAGGAAGGGGCCTCCTTGGCTTCGCAGCGCGACGCTGCGCGGGCCCAGGCGATGAAGGCTCAGGCGGGGCTGCTGGAGACCAGCCTCGATTATCTGCTCTCGCGCGACGAACTGAACCGCGTCCTGGGCGCCGGAGCCAAATAGCGTCACAGCATTGCCGGCAGTGCTGCTGCGCGATTCATGAATCCATCTTGAGATGCCAGCTCTCTACGACCTCGGCGAAATCGTCGAGTATCCTTCCACCGGATCCCATCATCTGCACTCCTCGTTCGTGAATCAGCAGCAACAGGTATCTGCCAGCAGCGTCAATCCCATATACGGCGGCTAGGTCTACGCAGACATCGCGGCCGGTTCCGTCTAGAGCTGCGGCGTGCCAGCTATCTTCGAGCTCTGAAACCCACGCGCCGCTGAGGCTGCCCTCAAGCTTCAGCGTTATCTTTCCGGGTGCCTGGTCGACGGTGATCTTCAGCATCACACCTCTCCTAAACTGTTGTAAATGAGCAATCGCAGCGCCAAACCGGCGCGGGGTGCAGAGTTCCTGCAAATGAACCGTTGCGGTGCTGAGAGGAGTATGTCCTGGCACGTAGATAAACGACGGCAATGAAAACAATCGGGGTTGATCGCGGGATATCGTCTAGCTGCTAATGAGCATGCGCACTCGAACTTACGACACCGATGCGCCATCCATCACGTCCCGCAACCCGTGGTGGCCAGTTCTTTTACGCGGAACCGTAGATTGGCTCCGATCCATTCGGAGTGTCGTGGTCGCTAAGGGCCCACGGTCGATACGCCGGACCCTTGCGTTTGGCCGATTAATCGAGATTGAGATATCTGCCAATCGATGAGCGCGGCAGCCTGCTGCCAGATGCGTGGATCATCCTCGATCTGGACGTGAGACTTCATAAACAACCGCGCGAACCAGG
>Ga0206881_10102_pt1 | contig 26986 bp, 21 predicted proteins | sample Alteio_BWOrgCont_3_FD_152867 | JGI IMG/M metagenome (GOLD analysis project Ga0206881, IMG submission 152867) | Enriched cells from forest soil in Barre Woods Harvard Forest LTER site, Petersham, Massachusetts, United States -... | ecosystem: Environmental > Terrestrial > Soil > Temperate forest >...
CCTCCGGTAACACTAACTCCGGGGAGTTATAAATTTTCCACAGGACTGCATATTCCCAATGTACAAATACTAGATGAACACAAAGGGATTTGCCCGATTTCGATATATGACAATGGTTCTGAATTTTCACGATACCAAAACACCAATTATGGTTGTGTATTTGTAAAATGCGATTGGAAATATTAATAAGAAAATATTGCTGAAAGAACATTGCATTAAACATAGGCTAAAATAATGGATACATTTATATCCCGTGTCAGAAGATTTTGGTTAAGAAAGAGGGAATCTGCTTTGTTGAGCCGACCCATTAAAGCAGATAAAAGCAAAGTTCTGTTAGTAAAGCTCGATAAGCTTGGTGATTACATTTTATTCCGGAATTTCATTGAAGAAGCCCATCGCCATTATAAACAGGGGGAAATTATTTTGTGCGGAAACATTGCATGGAAAGAGCTATCGGAAAAATTGGATGCGGAATTTGTTGAGGCTTTTATTTGGGTTGCCCCCTCCAGGTTGGAAGACGACTCCTATCGATTATCGGTGTATAAAAAAATAAGAAAAGCGGGATGCGACAAAGTAATGCATTGTTCTTATTCAAGAGCCTTATGGGTTGATAATATTGTATTGCGCAGCGGAGCAAAAGAAATAATAACATTCTACGGCGATGAAACGAATATGCCCGGAACCGTAAAAAAAGAAAACGATGCTAAATATACCCTGTTGGTGCCCAGTCCGGCGGAATGCATGTTTGAGTTTGACAGAAATAAATTATTTTTTGAGTATATATTTCAGGAGAGGCTAGAGATAAATAAGCCATTTATAAAAACGGTGAAATCGGCTACTCAAAACCAAGTGCCATATATAGTTATATTTCCCGGTGCAGGCCATGCCGCAAGAAGATGGGCTCCATCTAATTTTGCAGCCCTTTGTAATTCATTGTTCCAGCTTTATAAGTTGCCTATATATGTTTGCGGCGCTGAAAATGAGTTGGGTCTTGCCAAGGATATTATAGCTCTTTCTGGTTCATTTGTTATAAATAAAATAGGAGCATACTCATTGCCTGAAATGACTGAAGTAATTCGGGAGGCATCGCTTGTGATCACGAATGATTCAGGCCCTCTTCATTTGGCAATGGCTGTTAATACGCCTACCATTTGTATCTCAAACGGTAACCATTTCGAGCGGTTCTGCCCGTACCCCAGGGATATGAATATGCCGCTGAATGTGGTGTTCCCCGATGAGTTTGAAGCGAAAATAAAGGATGAAACAATGGTCCGTTCTCTGCGCTGCAAAGGCTCAGATATAGATATCAATCTTATTGGCCCTGATAAAGTTTTCAATTCTATAAAAAGTAGTAATTTTATCAAGTATGCCTAAACTTTCAATAATAACTATTAACTTAAATAATAAAAAGGGGCTTGATAAAACTATCAGGAGTGTTATTGCCCAGACATATACCGATTTCGAATATATAGTAATAGATGGTGGGTCGAAAGATGGTAGCGTTGGCCTAATTAAACAACATGGAGGCAAAATTACCCGCTGGATTTCCGAGGAAGATACGGGAATATACAATGCGATGAATAAAGGCATTAGGTATGCAACAGGTATATATTGCTTATTTTTGAACTCCGGCGATTATCTGTGTTCGGAAAATACATTAACAGAAATCTTTAAAATGGACCCTGCTGAAGACATCGTTTACGGAAATATGTTTATTCAAATTCCCGGCGGAGAAAAAATGCATGGTGAAATGCCTGATAACATTACACTTGAGCACATGATAAAAGATACATTATGGCACCCCGTTTCACTTATAAAACGGGCGTTGTTTGATAAATACGGGTTCTATCGAGAAGACTTAAAAATAGTATCCGATTATGATTTTTTCTTTAAAAACATAATAGTAAATAAAGTCTCTATCCGGCATATACCTGTTTCTGTTGCGGTTTTTGATTTGCAGGGAATAAGCTCAACGTCAGAAAACAATGCCCTGGTTAAGGCGGAAAGGAGAAAAGTTCAGATGCAATATGTTGATGAAAAAGTAATTGATAGCATTCAACAAGAAACAACTGCATTGCCCCCACCACCTACAGATTCTAATTGGCCTCAAAAAGTGATTAAATGGTTCAAGAAACGAGTATGAGTGATATAGAAAAGAATATTCCCCTTGTTTCAATAATTATACCCTGCTATAATGCGGAAAAGTATTTGGCTGAAACCCTCGAAAGCGTTTCGGGGCAATTATATAAAAACTGGGAATGCATTATAATGGATGATGGCTCTGTAGATAATTCAAAGCAAATTGCATTGTCATACCAGCGAAAGGATGGGAGGTATAAATACTTTTACCAGTCAAATAAAGGCACATCTGAGGCCCGGAATAAGGCTATTGCTGAAAGCAAAGGGATATATATACTTCCTCTGGATGCTGACGATAAGATTTCGCCCCTATATATTGAGCAGGCAGTTGCTGTTTTACAAAAGAATAGTGATATAAAATTGGTTTATTGCAAAGCACGGTTATTTGGAAAGCATGAACAAGACTGGGACCTTCGCCCATACTCATACAGAGAGATGCTTATTGAAAATATAATTTTCTGCACCGCCTTATTCAGGAGAATAGATTTCGATAAGACTCCGGGTTTTTCTAAAGATATGAAAGCCGGGTATGAAGATTGGGAATTTTGGCTCACTTTCCTTAATGAATCGGATAAAGTATACCAGATTCCGGAGATTTATTTTCATTACCGGATACAAGATAAATCAAGAAACCCAAGTTCCAATGTGCCACTGCAAAAAGAGTTGCGGCAGAAGGTGTACGAAAAACACAAAGATTTGTATGATAAATATCTTCCAATTTCTGATGTGTTGTATGATTACTGTAAGCTGCGGCTTGATTATGACTTCCTGCAGCATGTATATGCGGATACCCTGAAATCAACTACTTTTAAAATTGGGAGAATTATACTGAAGCCATTTTTCTTTGTTAAAAATATTTTTCGATGAGGTCTATTTGTTTTTTCTCCAGTTACTACACAACTCCTGCTATTCCCGAGTATGTTAAATTTTATTTAACAGAATTGGGAAGACATTTTTCAGAGGTGGTGTTCCTTACCACAGAAAAAACTATTCTGGCTGAGGATTTGGAGTTCCTTAAGGGAAAAAATATTGCATACAGGTTATATAAAAATGAAGGCTTTGATTTTGGAATGTGGTATAAAGCGTTTAAGGAATATAATGTTATAGAATATGACAGAATAGGGCTTGTTAATGACTCTTGCATATTATTTAATAAACTTGATTTTTATTTTGATTGGCTGAATAAAAACGATATAGATTATAGCGGTTTAGTGGACTGTACACTCATAAGCTACCATATACAGTCCTATTTTGTGGTTATAAATAAAAAGGCAATTCTTCCTACCTTGAAATACTTTGAGATGAATGGAATTATATCCGATTTCACTCAATTGATAAAAACGTATGAAGTTAAACTATGTACTTATTTAATGGATGCAGGAATAAAATTGGCTGCTTACTATTCATTCAAGGATATACCCGGTATTGGCAATCCGTCCTGGCAAAAAGCAAAAAGCCTTATAAGAGACGGGTTTCCTTTAATCAAGAAGAAAATAATTATCCGCTATTATGGTCCAGCCAACTGGATAAGCTTAGTTGTTAATGGATTTGATCCATACCCCAATCATTACATACGGCTGATAAAAGCGACAAATCCCCCTGTAAGTTTTGAAAAGTTACTTTCAGACCTGCCTATTCATAAGCCTCTTAAAGACGAAATCAAATTCTATATAGTAGCTGTTCTATCACAAATGTATGGCCTATTTAAGCGAGCGGTGGTTTTTATAATAAAAGAGCCATACAGGGCAATTAAGTATAGGTCAAAAGGTTAAGCATAATATAAATGTACGGTATATGCATATATAAAATAATTTTGCAGGTAAAAGATAAGATTATAAAGAATAAATAATAAAAGTGACTTCTCGAATCACACTAAAATATGAATAAAATAAAGCATTCATTTTCTGTACTGAAAAATAAAGGCATAGTATATGTTATTGGCAGAATAGTTAAAAGACCAAAGCCAAACCTGGAGAACTATGATTCACTTAAACAGTTACTAAAAGATAAATCAGGAATAGAAATTGGCGGGCCAAGCAGCATTTTTGATAAAGGTAGTTTAGTGCCCATTTATCATATAATTAGATCGCTCCACGGATGTAATTTTTCAACAAAAACCATATGGGAAGGGAGTATAAATAGCGGGGAAACATTTAATTATTACAAAAATAGGAAGGGTACTCAATACATTTGCGAGGCTAGCGATATGAAAATTATCCCTAATAGCATGTATGATTTTGTAATATCATCTAATTGCCTTGAACACGTTGCAAATCCATTAAAGGCGCTGAACGAATGGCTGAGAATAATGAAACAAAGCGGCACTATATTATTGATTCTGCCTAACAAGGATTTCTGCTTTGACCATAATAGGCCTATAACCACCTTCTCCCACCTCTTAAGCGATTTTCAAAATGACACAAAGGAAGATGATATGACCCATTTAGATGAAATATTGAAACTACATGATTTGTCAATGGATTTACCGGCAGGAACTTTTGAGCAATTTAAGGCCAGGTCGCTGAAGAATTTTGAAAACAGGGCATTACACCAGCATGTATTTGATATGGTGCTTTTGCGGCAAATATTTGACTATTTAAATCTCAATATTTTGCTTACTCATGAAGGACCAATGAATGTAATTGCCGGCCGTAAAAAGTGAACATTAAAAAATACGGAAATGCAACCGTAAGGAAGAAGACATCGACTTTGTACCAACTAATACCCAATTGAGAGAATGAGTAAAATACTACCGGGTTTTTTGAAAACTTTTTTGGGTTATATCTTAAAGGAGATGTATGGGGCTTTACTGCCACGTCGCCCCCTTATAAGCATTTGCATATTAACCTGGAACCGATCCAAATTTTTGGAAATGTGTATTGATAATTTATTGGAGGCACTCATTTATTTTGAAAATAGTGAAATACTGATAATGGATAATGGTTCTACAGACCAGACAGAAAAGGTATTGGAAAAATACAAGCAAAATAAGCAGATCAGAATTATCCGAAACAAAAAACATATTGGCATTAGAGCGTATAAAAAACTGTTCGGAAAGGCAAAGGGTGATTACATTATTGACCTTGATGATGATGTACTCGAATTTCCACTTTATTTCGACCGGACTATGATTGAGTATATGAATTTGTATTCCGATTACGGTTTTTTAGCGTTGAATGTAATTCAGAATGAATATACAAATGGAGCGAAGCCGGATGCTTCCAATTATATGGACGATATAAGGCACGGGAAGACTGTTTTAAAAGGCCCAGCGGGAGGTTGGTGTACTTGCTTCCGCAGGGATGACTACATGAAAATAAGGAATATTTTCAACCTTACTCCTCTTAGTTTTAAAAAGGGTGGGGAGGATAATATTCTTGCCGGTTTATTTAAAAAGTACCTGAAATTGAATGTAGGAATTATTAAAGACCAAGTTTGTTTTCATGCTTGTGGAGCCCATTATGCCAGGCAATATGGACACCTGGAAAGGGAAATTGCAAAATACGAGAGTGGCAACCTAACTGCATTTGTAGACCATTATAAGTCTTTTATTAAAAAATAAAATATATTCCAAGCAGCAGAATGTATCTACCGCTAATAAGCATTTGCATACCCACTTATAACGGACAAGCGTTTCTTAGCACATGCCTTGATTCAGCTATTAGCCAATCATACAAGAATATTGAAATAATTATTGTAGACGATTGTTCAACTGATAAAACGTATGACATTGCAAAAGATTATGCAGCAAAAGATTCGAGAATAAAGGTATTTAAGAACGAAAAAAATTTGGGACTGGTTGGAAACTGGAACCGTTGCATCGAGCTTTCGGCAGGAGAATGGATTAAATTTCTTTTCCAGGATGATTATTTTTCGTCCGATTGCATTGAAGTAATGGTGAACTCCATTTCGGAGAATGATAAAATTATTACCTCCACTCGTCAACTTGTTTTGGATAAATCTCTGGATGAAGCCACCAAAAATTATTCGGTTAATCAAACCATTACATTTGAACGGCTGGGCATTGTTACCAATGTGCCTGTATTTATTACTCCTGAAAAAATTTCATCTTTCGCAGTTCAAAATATTTGTATGAATTTCATTGGGGAACCAACCGTGATTATGTTTAAAAAAGAAGTTGTTAAAGAATTTGGAAACTTCAACCCCGATTTAATTCAGATATGCGATCTGGAATATTTTTTGCGTATTGCCACTAAATATGGAGTAAAATATATTCCAAAACCCATAACCTATTTTAGGGTACATAAAGGTTCTACAGGGGCATCTAATATTTCCGGAAAACTATTTTCCATGAAATATATTGACCCTATTATTATGGTTAACCAGCTACTTTTTGCAAACTTCTTCACTCATTTCAGAGAAGCCCTGTCTCTATTTCAGAAAATTAAACTGAAAGCATTTTTCAAAGCCCGTGTTCATGAATCCTGTAGAGATTCCCTTTTTTCAATTCCGGAAAACATGAAAAAATTGGAAGATGCAGTGCAGAAATACCCCAAAATTGCAACATATAGAAAGGAAACTATTGTAACACGTACGATGCTGCAAATGATAAAATTGAAAAGAAAATGGAAACACATAAACTAATAAAAAGTTCATTTAATAAAGCTAATGACTTCCTTAAATAATTCCTGTAATTATTCTGTTTCAAGCCGGGGTAGAAAATGGTTTTACGTCCTGTTTATCTGTTTTAACTTGCTCCTTTCCTCGTACTATCTCGATATATGGTTAACTCCAAATGCAACTTCTCGTGTATTACCTATACTTGCATTGTTCGAAAATAAAACCATTCAGATAGATAAGTATAAGGATTATACCATTGATAAAAGTGAAGTAAAAGGACATTATTATTCAGATAAAGCCCCTTTAGGTACTTTTATAGTTTATCCTTTTTATTACATTTATGAATCCATGGGGTTGCCTGAATTAAAGGATTCTACACTAAAGAAATATCCTTTATATATGATGGCATATAAAGTCTCTGCCGGAGACATTAGTATTCCTGATGGAAGGGTTTTTCTTCTGCCAAAAACTTCCACTGCTTTTATTTTGGCTGATATCCTGTGTTGTTCCATTCCTTTTACCATTGCGCTGTTTCTTGCCCTATTAGCCGCTTCTAAATTTGAATCTTCAGTGCTTTCACCCGTTATTGCGGTAATGTTAAGTTTTTATTCTTCTTTCCTATTTATTTACGCAGGCACTTTTACCGGACATATCTTGAGTGGAGTTTTTGCCTTAACAGGGTATATATTTATAAAGAAGAAGAGCTATTTCTTAGCAGGATTAATGGTAGGCTTTGCGGTGGCTGCGGAATTTACGGTGGGAGTTCTTGTTCCTGTATGGGCCATACTTATTTATCTTAATGAAAAAAAGATATCGAAACCAGTTTTGTTTGCAGCCGGAATAATTCCCGGAGCGTTATTCATTATGCTGTATAACTTGCATATTACCGGCTCTTGCTTCCTCACTCCTTATAGTTACCTGGCCAATGATTACGCGCAAAAGAATATCGGTTTTACGCATCCAAGGATGGACGCCCTTTGGGGAATAACCTTCTCAGCATACAGGGGAATGCTTTTTTATGCACCTGTACTGATTGTATTGCTTTGGTATGTTATTAAACGAAACATAAAAATATGGAAAGGATTCTTTTCCGGTAATGGCATGGGGCTTATCAGTGCCGGCATAAAAAACTATCTTTTAGTTACGGTTATAATCTATACACTCTTAATATCGTCATACTTTATGTGGACGGGAGGCTGGGCTTATGGCCCCAGGCAAATTGCTCCATTAGTTCTTATATGCTTATATGAAGGAGTATCTTACCTTGTTTCTAAAAAAATATCTCCATCTTTCTTTTACATCGTTTCAGGCATAGGGCTTCTTTTTGCATGGCTGGATAAGTCTACTAAAATATATGAACTTCCCGATAATTTTTCGCTATTCCCTAATCCCGTTTTTGATATTGTTATACCCGATTTCTTTCAGCATAAATTCAATACCAATATGCTACCCGTTTTCCTATTTGACATGAATCCGGTAATAGCAATATATGTGTGGCCCGTTTTGTTTATTGCAGGGTTAATAATTTTAACCAAATGGTATTCTAAGTTATATCCTTCGCCCGGAGCAGGCATTAAGTTTTATATCCCTGTTATCATCTTGCTTGTTGTGTACATGGGTATTCTTTTACCTCAAAGAAGTGAAGGAGGAAATAAATTCACTTTGGATACTTCGGGAATGTTTGGTGGATGGCCGCACTATACACGTGCCATTAGTTATATGGATACTGCTAAAAGCTCCAGGGATTCAGCTAAACGTCAGCGGTATTATTCATTTGCAACGCATGAGTTTGAAACAACTAACAAATTGTGGCCCGGCTACCAGATAAGCCCGTATTACCTGGGAATATGTTATGATAGTGAACGATACGAGGATAGTGCGATATTGGCATTCAGAAGTGTTTTGAAGATAGACCCAAATTGTATCCCGGCCGAAAATTATCTCGGATCTATTTACTTGAAGAATGAACAGTATGACTCAGCAATACATTATTTTAACAAGATATATAAGGCCGATTCCAACAATTTGGATGTTTTACGAAACTTAGGAAAGTCTTATAGAAAGGCGGAAAAATATGATTTAGCAAATCACTATGATAGCCTGGTACTTAAAAAAAGCCATTTGTAATATAAAAGATGTGTAGCATCGTCACCATATTGGATATGTTTTCGTGTGTTCATACATGCTTATTACCAGTACTTTAAATTAAAGTAGGCGAGTACTATCCCCATTATTTATATATTTACCTTTTTACAATAAATAACAGATATAATGATATACGATTGCTTCAGTTTCTTTAATGAATTTGACATCCTTGAGATTCGGCTTAATACACTCAAAGACGTTGCCGATAAATTTGTGCTTCTTGAAGCTACACGTACATATCAAGGTAAAGAAAAGCCCCTTTACTTTAATGAGAATAAAGCAAGATATAAAGAATTTGAAGATAGAATTATTCATATCATCCTGGACGAATATCCTCCTTATGAAGGCAAATCGGCATGGATTTTGGAGCGCTACCAACGTGAAATGATTATAAAAGGATGGACAAATTGCAAGGATGACGATATCGTGCTTGTTTCGGATGTAGACGAAATCCCCGATCCGGAAATGATAAAAAAGTATAAAGATAAACCCGGTGTTTTTCTTTTTCGCCAACATGCGTTCTATTATTATCTCAATTGCCTTAACGTTAGCCAGGGGGGAGATTACAGATGGGATGGAACAGTGATGTGCAAGTATAAGTATCATTTGAAGCCAATGGAATTAAGGAAAATGAGTATCATTCACGCTGGGACGTGTGTAGATGAATTTCTTCCGCGCATGTATGCTAAGTTTAAATTCCTTTTATGGCGATTGAAACATTTTAGAAATGTTAAGCGCGTTGAAAACGGTGGCTGGCATTTCAGCTATATGGGCGGAGTGGAAAGAATCATAAAAAAGATAGAAGCATTTGCACATACCGAATACAATAAGGAAAAATATAAAGATCCTGAAAAAATAAGCGAAGCCCTGAAAGCGGGTAAAGATATTTTTGGCAGAGGGTTTGAATATAAATTTGTGCCCTTGGATAACTCTTTCCCAAAATATATTCTGGAGCATAAAGAAAAATACAAGCACTTGATTAAAGAATAAAGAGAAACCATGAACCGGTATCTTATTTTTCTTCTTTTTGCAGGAATTTTATCCATCGGGCTTAGTACATTTAAAGATTATGGCATTGCCTGGGATGAGGGCGATCAAAGACATCTTGGCCTAGTTACTTACAACTACTTCTCTTATGGACGGGATTCCCTGGAGAATTGTGCCAATAAAGAATATGGTGTTGCTTTTGAAATGCCATTAATGTGGGTTGAAAAAGGATTGAACCTGCAGGATAGCCGGGATATTTTTCTAATGAGGCATCTGCTTACACATTTGTTCTTTTTGTTAGGCGCCGTCGCATTTTTCCTTCTGATAGATTATTATTTTAAAGATAAACTGTTAGCCACTTTGGGCTTTTTATTACTGGTGACACATCCCGTTATCTACAGTCATTCGTTTTACAACTCAAAAGATATTGTCTTTCTTGCCATGTATTGTATTTGTTACTTTCTTGCTGTTGTCGCCTTTGATAAAAACAAGCTGAAATATTTTATTTTATTAGGAGTAGCCTGCGGGTTGCTTACTAACCTTCGGGTTATGGGTTGCTTATTGATAGTTTGCTTGTCTCTGTTTTTTCTCACTGACTATTTAAAAGCGTACAAGGATAAGCAGAAGAGGAAGCAAGTTGGAAAATCTTTTTTGGTTTTCTTTATACCTTCTTTACTTGTGCTGTATCTTACTTCACCTTATTTATGGCCTAATCCGGTTCAGAATTTTGCTTTTGTTTTTAAGAACATGGCTGGCCATTACAAGGTGCATGTGTTATTTAATGGTGAAAGTATTTACTCCAATGTTCCGTACTATGCAGTTACATGGTTCGGTATATCCACTCCGCTGGTTTATCTTGCTTTAGGAATAACAGGAAGCATAATTTTAGCCGTTCAATTTTTTAAAAAACCGTTGCCTTTTATCGTTGACAGGAAAGAAAGAAATATCTTATTATTTGCTATTGGCTTTTTTCAACCCTTGTTATCAGTTATTTTATTTCATTCTGTAATTTTTGATGGGTGGAGGCACCTTTATTTTATATACCCTTCGTTTATATTACTGGGCATATATGGCTTATCAAAACTTTTCAAGACGAAAGGAAAATGGCTTTATACCGCAGTTGTTGTTGTAGGGATAGTGTCATCAGTCAGTTTTATTGTATCCTACTTCCCCTTTGAAAACTCCTACTTTAATTGTCTTGCAGGTAATCATGAGCCCGAGAATCTTCGAAAAAAATGGGAACTTGATTCGTGGGGTAATGCCTACTACCAGGCGCTTGAATACATTGTAAAGAATGATACAGCTTCCAGGATTAACGTGCAAGTGGTAGGTTTGGTGGGAGAGGAGAATGCATGGCTTTTGAAACCGGAAGAAAGGAAGAGAATACAATTTACAAAAGGTATTCCCAAACCGGACTATTTTGTGAGCTGGTATAAAAATTTTCCGCTGGAGTATGATTTTAAAGATAAGGAAGTGTATTCTATTAAAGTATTGAATAGTAAGATCATAAGTGTATTTAAGTTCAACTGAAAGCAATAATTCATTTCAAAACGAATAATATTAAACCAAATATAAGTGTTGTAATTGTAAGTTTTAATGTACAGGAGTACATTAAAAAGTGTATAGATTCTATATTACGTCAGCAGGATACTGTTGCAGAAATAATAGTTGCAGATAATAATTCTAAAGACGGTACAAGGGAGTTAATTACATTACAATATCCGGACGTAAAGCTTATCGTCAACTCAGATAATACCGGTTTCTCTGCTGCCAATAACCAGGGAATCCGAGAATCTTCGGGAGAAATAATACTTTTATTAAATCCTGATACGGAATTAATAGGAACCGATGCTTTGAAGTATGCGCAAAAATACCTTGAAACAAACCCCCAAACAGCCATATTGGCTCCCTGTCTGTTGAATACAGATGGCTCATTCCAACCATCATTCTGGCATTATCCGGGTATCAAAGAACTGGTGCTCGAATTATTCTATTTGCATCGCTTAAAAAGCACAATAGAACCTTCATCCATTATTCCTGTTGAGGCTGCATCGGGAGCAGCCTTATTTTTCAGAAAATCTCTTGTAAATGAAGTCGGTGGACTGGACGAAAATATGTTCTGGATGGAGGATGTTGATTTTTGTTACAGAGCATCTCAATCGGGCAAGTCTGTAATATGGAATCCCGGCATAAAAATAATCCATCACGGAGGCAAAAGTTCGGTCGGGAATTATTCCATTACAATTCCTAACCAGGTAATGAGCCGAATTAAGTTTGTGAAAAAAAACAGGTCAAAGTCACAGTTTTATATCATAAACATACTAAGCCTTATTTTTATTTGCAGCCGGCTTTTTATATTTACCCTGGTTTCTTTTATGGGTAGAAAGTATAATGCTAAAAGAAAAGCATATATAGTGAGTTTAAATGCTTATTTTAGGTTCAATTTTAAAGGAAACGGCGCTATAGTAAAATGAAAAAGATATTAATCCTCGGCACTGCTGATTCTCCACATACCTTAAAGTGGGCTTTAGGCATTGCATCTAAGGGATATACCGTGAAAATATTTTCGCTTACACCTTATTCAGGTGAAAGATTGAATGAAAAAGGAATAGATATCCATGTTACTTCCTATGCAGGGAAGAAGAAAATCCTATATCCTCTCGCCATAGATGAATTATGGCAGGTGATAAACGATTTCGAACCCGATATAGTTCATGCACACTATGCTTCGAGTTATGGACTATTGGGGGCATTGTCCCGTTTTCATCCTTTTGTTCTTTCCGTATGGGGTAGCGATGTGTTCGATTTTCCTAAAATAAGCTTTATACATAAACAGGTATTGAAATTTAACTTGAGAAAAGCTGACAGGATATGTTCTACAAGCCAGGTTATGAAGGAAGAAATACAAAAATATACCAATAAAGATATTACTGTAATTCCATTCGGAGTAAACCTGAAGGCATTTAAACCCATGAGCGTCCATCATGTTTTTAAGCAAAACTCCATTGTGATAGGAACTGTAAAAACGCTCGAAGAGACCTATGGAATAGAATATCTTATCGAAGCCTATGCCTTATTACGAAAACGCACAAAAGAATATCCCCTTAACCTGATGATTGTTGGCAAAGGGAGCCTTACTTCTGAATTGAAAGCAAAAGTACAGGAGCTGGGAATTGAAGGCGAAACCATTTTTACAGGATATATTCCGCCGGCAGAAGTTCCTTACTATCAAAATATGCTCACTATTTCCGTGTTTCCCTCTATATACGAAAGTTTTGGAGTGGCCACCGTAGAGGCTATGGCATGTGAGAAGCCTGTTGTTGTAACCAATGCAGGTGGATTACCTGAAATAGTTGAAGATAATGTTACAGGGCTTATTGTGCCGCCTAAAAATGCAGAGAAACTTGCCGATGCTATTGAAACGCTGCTAAAAAATGAGCAACTAAGAATTAATATGGGGAAACAAGGGCGGCAACGGGTAGAAAGGTTGTATGATTGGGAAAAGAATTTGGAATCAATGTTCCATATATATGATGAATTGCTTACTGAAAAAGCCAGGTAATTATACCTGGACAGTAGTTTGTTCCATCGAAGGGACCTCAATAGCTTTCTTCTCCTTTTTTTCTATCTCAGTATGATGGCTTAGTTTATCAAGTTCAAGGATGGTTGTTTTGCCATCTTCACTTTCCCTGAACATGCGGCTGAATTTGCGATGGAATAATATCTCATGGTAAGTATACGAAGTGCGTTGCTGAACCATGTCGGAAAAAACATCATCATAGCCGCGTATTTGCGCATAGATTTCCACATCAGCATGTTTCATATCCTCCTCTGTAAATCCGCTTAATGGGCTATTCTCATCTAGCGGATGAACAACAGTCCAACTCATGGGAAGACTTTCCACCTTTTCTCTTTCTAGGGCGAGGGTATAATATCCATAGGTGGTTTCTCCGTCATTCTCCACTTTTAATCCCACATTTACTTTCACATCCACATTAGTAAGCGAGTGCTTGTTTTTGTAATTTACAAACCGGAACATCAAGGCTGTTTTGTCTTTGTATGGGCTGATGAGTGCATGTTCGCTAAATATAAGATAAGCTTGGGGCCTGGCAAAACGTCCATAAATCAAACCGGTTCCAATGGCTAAGGACAATAAACCTGTGAGTGATTCAAGTGATGCGATAATGTTTACTCCATCTCCCACAGGATTCACCCGGCCATACCCTACGGTTGTAAATGTTTGGGTGCTGAAATAGAATACCTCCCTGAATTTTACCCAGGGTGCAGCTCCTATCATTCCTTGCAATTGGTCGGTTCCTACTATCAGATAAATAGAAGTGAATAATAGATTCATTACAACATAAAATATGAGTATTACACCTGCAAATTTCCACCGTGGAATGGTTAGCATGGTTTGGAAAATGCTGAACCTGGTTATAAAGCCTAATCCTGTCTTACGAAGGTTATAACTGCCATCCTTATTCACAAATCGGCTGGAAGCAGTATCAGCTTTATTGCTGAAGCCGGTGTCGTTATTCGCTTTAAATCGGGAGCCTATTCTTCTATGCGTAGCCATTCATTTTTCACTATTGGTAACCTTATAAAACTGTAAGGTATAGTACAAATATAATAGTCTATATGTAATATACCTATCGAAAACTAAAAAAAATTGCCCATGGCGACTTACTGCAGATACTAAACCAAAAGAATTAGGCAAAAAGCTACCTGGTTTTTACTGTATTAGTATTGAGCCGGTATCCTTTTCCATGAATATTGATTATTTCAACTGAGGAATCTTCCTTTAAATGTTTCCTTATTTTAGTAATGTACACATCCATGCTTCTGCCGCTGAAATAATCGGTATCTCCCCATATATTTTTCAGTGCTACATCGCGGGGTAGAAGGTTGTTCTTGTATTGGCATAAAAGCTTAAGCAAATCATTTTCCCGGGGCGATAGTTGTTGCAGCCCTTGGGGGCCTGTTAACTGTTGCATATTGGTATCCAGCTTATATTTCCCAAATCTGAATTCAGTGGCATTTGATAAACCGTTGGTATTTGAAGTAGTGCGTTTCAGAATAGCATTGATTTTAAATATCAGCAATTCTGAATCAAATGGCTTCACGATATAATCATCTGCTCCGCACTTATATCCCGTCATCATATCATCGCGTAGCGATTTGGCAGTTAAAAACAGCAAAGGCATACCCGGCTTGATTTGTTTTATTTCAGTGGCTAATTGAAATCCATTCATTTCGGGCATCATTATATCCAGCAGGCAAATATCAAAGTGATATTTGTTGAAACCTTTAAATGCCTCAATGCCATTAGTATACCACCAGGTTTCAAAATCATTCAATTCCAGGTAATTTTTAAGCAGTTCCCCAAAACTACTATCATCTTCTGCTAGTAATATTTTTCGTTTCATATCAATCATGGAATGGTAATTCTATATAAATGCTTGTTCCTTTTCTTGGTTCCGATTCTGCTTTTATACTGCCATTATGCATTTCCACTACCTTTTTTACAAAACTTAATCCAAGCCCGAAACCCTGAATATGCGATTGCTTATAATAATTAGAACGATAAAATTTTTCAAAAATATGGGATATATCTTCTTTGCTTATACCCACTCCATTATCGGAGACGCGAATAAGTATACTATTGGGATTAGGAAACGAAACTCCTATAGTTATTACCAGGCCACCGCCCGACGAGAACTTTATAGAGTTGTCAATAAGATTGCAGAGCGCCTTTTGCCATAACATTTCATTACCATTAAGCATTATTTTCTCACGGGGGAAATGGGTTTCTACACGGGCATTTTTGTCTTCCAGTATAAGCTTGAAATCATTTACTGCATGGTGAATAGTGTTTACCAGGCTGAATGGAACAAATTTCATAGGGGGTGGCTCATCCACCAGCGAGTTCAATAAAACAGCACTCATATCTTTATTAAGCCTGGAGGTTTGTTCTTTTATAGAGTGAGCCACTTTACTTATTTGTTCCTGTGTCATTATATCGTTTTTTTCTATCAGCATGTCAGCACCTAATGATATCCCTGCTAAAGGAGTTTTTATTTCATGCGACATGTGATTGATAAAATCATTTTTTGCCGCCAGCAAGTTCTTGTGCCGGATAAGCATACGGATGCTATATAAAAAAAGGATAAGCAGGCTGATAGTCAATATGAGTGACAGTACAAAAACCCACCATATATCTGAATGAATAAATTTTAATTTCCCCGGAATATCTACAAATAACAATATATTTCTACCGAAAAGGTCATTTGGATACAGGCTGATTTTGTAGCAATTAGTAGTATCATAAAAATCAGGCTCCTTGTATACATATTTCCCGTTCGATTTCAATAGTGCAAAATGAAACACATCAGGCAGATCGTTTTCTGCTAACTGGCCTTGTATAAGCCTTTGAATGTCGGCAGGCTTTACCGTAAGCGAATCGGGGCTTTTTATATGAATCATTTTTTCTATGAGAGTATCAATATTCCCTATCTTTTCCATTCTTTCCGTTATCTGAATCATTGGATTCTCTTCGGTTTCGGTAGATGTTGAATTATTGACATACACATATCCGGAGTCAGGATTATCATAGAAGAAAAAACATTTAGACATTCTGCCCGTATTGCCCCTATATCTTTCCACCTTCAACATTGTTTTACCGTTATGGCTTAATACACTCACATTATTAGTAATATCAATAACTAAGCTATTGCCGGCGGGATGGTGTACTTCAATTTTTTTATGTGGGTGTGGCTTTTTTGTATTTAAAATGCTGTCGAAACCAATGGCATTTTGCATGAAAACAACATCTTCCTTTTGCTCAGTTTGTTTCACAACGCTTTCCAGCGATCTGTATGTTGCCGCATCAAATTGTTGGATATTTAGTTGCAGCGATCTGTGTATCCACCATGCCTGTATAACTATTATGCCGATAAGCACCAGCGCAAAAAGGGAGGTTATAATGGTAATAGTTCTGCTTTTCATCTGTTCAAATCTAAGATTTGTTAAAATAGCGTGTGCTTACTTTAACACTTCTTTAACTCTTTTTAACCGCATATTAACCAAAAACTCTTTTATATGGATATAGTTTTGCCTTAAAATCAAATACCATGAAAACATATTCTTTTAAATTAAGTTTTATTATGATGCTTGCAACTGTATCTGTAAACGCCATTGCACAATCACCTCTTTCTAAAAAAACATGCATTAAGATAGACGAAATAACTAATGGGAAAATAATAAAGATTGATACTTGCTTTATAGGAATGAACGAAGCTGAAATCCAGAAGCAGCTCAAGGCTATGGGAATAACAGATGTTCAGGACATAAGTGGAGGTATAGATTCCTTAAAATGGAGTATGAATAGTGAAGCAGGCTCAACAGACAGCACACGTAATGAAGTGATCATAGTAAATGATGACAAAAACGGAGAACCCAATAATGAGGACGTGAAAATAATCTCGGGGAAGGATGGTATATGCAATATGGTTGTCGTAGGTAAAAATGGATATGCATATACCTCTTCCACCTTTAATGATGGTAATCCTGGGCAAGCAGAAGTAATAATTAAAAAATCAGGAGGTGATAGTAACGAAACGAAAATATACATATACAAGAAAATAGAAGTACAAAATCTATCTGACTCGGATAAATTAAAAGGTCGCAATGGAGTGAGTACCGTGAACAGCTCATTTTCTAACTTGGAAATTTACCCCAATCCTGCCGGAGCTGCTCTTACTATTTCATATAATTCCTCAAGTTCCCTTCCCTTGCTGATTAATATATGCGATGAAAATGGTAAAACGGTTTATAAAGAAAAAATTAAAGAGCCGGGACAACAGGTAAATCATGTAATTTCATTAAGCGCATTTATCCCGGGTGTATACTTTGTAACCCTTGTTCAGGGAAATCAAAATGAAACGAGGAAGATAATTGTTAAATAATGTATTTGTTGGATAGACAGATTTTCCGTAATAAACCAGTTAGCTTTTACTTATTTATAAGGGCATAACATTCCGTTAACATTGCAGGCCTACCTTTGGAATACTAAAACTATTCTATGAAGTTATTCCTTACAGGCGTTGTTGTTATTTTTGGTTTTGCAGTTATGGCAAGTTTCTCAGCTTGTAACCGAAACCCTGTTATAGATGAATATACATTTGTGGTTACCGGTGATGACCGGATAGCTGACAAAGATGATTCAGCGCACCCGGAATACCATACCATCAATGCATACCAGGTAAAGCGGTTGTTTAAAGAAGTTTCAGAAATGAAACCCCTGCCTAAAATGTTAATTATAAATGGAGACCTGGTTTTGGGATATACTGATGGTGATACCGTGAAATTTGCCAATGAATTGAGGGCCTGGATAAACCTTTATAAAGAATCTCCTTTGGCAGCTACCAATGTAAAACTTATTGCCTTTGCCGGAAACCATGAAACCTGTGAAAAAATTGGTTCATCAAGAATAGGTTCTGCTGCCAATGAAAGAACATTTGTCCGTGAAATGAAAGATTATATTGCAGCAGATAATGGGCCACATTATACAGGCTTGAGACCGGGGACAGACAGCCTCATGACTGACCAACGAAAACTTACTTATTCTTTTGATTTTGGTGGCGATCATTATGTCATATTCAGTACGGATGCTGTTGACCGTGAAAGCCGCATACCTTATCACTGGCTTGAAAAGGATTTGCAGCAAGCACGTGAGAATGGAGCAAGGCATATTTTTCTTTTCGGACATAAACCGGCATGGCCTACAGCACACGCAACGGAGACAGGATTAGATGATTTCCCTGCAAACAGAGACAGCGCCTGGGCCGCCCTGGAAAAATACAATGCAGACGCTTATTTTTGTTCTCACTTTCACCTTTGGGATACTGTACATCCTCATCAGGGTAAAACTTGGGAAGTTGTTTGCGGAAATGCCGGTGCCCCTTGTCCTAAAGATTGGATAGGCCCTTATTACGGATATACAATTGTAAAAGTTTATTCAAAAGTTGATGTTACCAGCATGGGGCGCGATTTGGATTTAGATACCTATACAGAGCCACGAGATGATAAAGCTACCATGGTTCGTGCACAGTTTACAATTAAATAAGCAGACATTTCGTCTTCTGTAATATCTGCTTAGTATATAATCCACGTACATCATTTTAATTTGGAGGGGAGCTTGCATAGAGTATTTATACCCTTGTGTATCGTTTGATACCTTGCTTAATAAAAGACTCCATGATAATCATCTGTCATTGCTTGTAGCCATTGCCTCATATTCTTGAGAAAGTTAAATGAGTAACCACGAAAATGAGAATGGCCTCTAACACGCTTTGAGGTTATATTCAGCCCGATTATTTATTTCCTGTCTTCTACTCTCTCTCGGTTTATGTAGCCTAAAACATTGGTTTTTTTAAGGTATTTCAGCTCTTTTACCTGGTAGTATTGTTAATATGAGAAAAGGATATGGTGAATTTTTATGACATAAAAAACCCCTTGCTTTTGGCAAAGGGTTTTTATCTTTTAAAAACTAAACTAAACTATCTTATCAGCTTTTAGTGTTGGTTTCCTGAACCATTGCTTTGATAACAACCCATATCAACGCCTGGTTGAGATATAACAGGTGCAAAATTAGGATTCTTCACATAAGCAGTTACAGGGCTTACAATGTTTTGTAAGGGACTAAAACCTGTATATCCGATACCAATTGCAGGAGAACCGGCTTTGAGGCGGAAGTTATAAGCACTGCCTGTGACAGTTTTTCCGGTGTTAATAGAAGTAATTGCAGCAAGGCTAAATCCTTGTACTGGTTCAGGTAAAGGGAAGTTTACAAACATTGGATTGTTTGCAGTTGCCAATGTAGCTGGAGCCGGTACATAAAGGTCATCCTGATTTGGATTGCTGGTTACGTCTCTGAAATCTGCTGGCAGAGGATATTGTGTTGAAGTAGGAATTACATAAGTATTAATTGCATCCCATGTACCTGCGGTAGTAGGATAGAATTGATCAACTTCTTGAATAGAATCAGCGTAGATATAATTGTATTGGGCAACGGTATGGCTCGTGTCCGGGAAAGGAATTGAATTTTGTCCATCGCTAACACGAATTCCATTACGACAGTTTACCACAAGGTTATTATAGCAAAGCCCTTCGCCAGATTGTTCGTAGTCAATGTTTGAACCACGGCTTTCATAAGATGCTTGCCTGTATCCGCAATCAACATAGGTATTATTATACATATTGATATTACATTCAGCAAAGCTACCGCCTTTGTTTGAACATTTGGTAGAGTTAGTAGCACTGCCAATACATAGGTTAAAACACATATCACCTTGCGTTCCGTTTTTTGCATTAAAGCCGTCACCACCCAAATATCCCATTTTTTCAAGAGTATTTCTGGCCAGGTAAACGTGTCCTCCTGCCATGCGTATAGCATCATCTACAGTTCCATAAATCCAGGAATCGGTTAAAATTAAATTGCCATTAGGGTTTTGGAATAAAATACCAAATGATGTTGTGCCTGAACTTCCACCAACAAATGGTTCAGTTGTTGCAAAAGCGGCTCCTACATACTCAATATGTGTCCATTGAAGATCTAACAGCTTGCAAGATGTATCGCAGTTAATACCTGTCCATGAACCAAGCCCGTTATTCCAAGCCGGATCAGCGGTTACAGGGTTTCCAATTTGATCAATCGGATTAACGCCACATGTAGTGAAGAAGTTAGGATTGGCTTGTGTTCCAAGGGAGATGAGAACCCCTTTTACAATAATGGTTACACCTGGTTTTACACACACGGTTACACCTGGTTGGAGTAATACGGTATCTCCAATGTTAATGGTGAAATCACCCGTAAGAGTATATTGGTTGCCTGTTGTCATGGTTCCTTTGTAGGAGTTTGCCGACAAATTACCTGGAGTAATTGCTTGACCTATCTGGTAAACAGGTGTTGAAAGAGTTGTTTTCTCTGTGGAAGATGAGTTCTTCTTGCAGGAAGGTAGTAAGCCTACAACTAAGGCCGACAGTGCAAGAATAATTGAGGTTTTTTTCATGTTTGGTTTAAGATTTTGGATGTTTTTAATTTGTCGCAAAGCTCCATCAGATAGGTTACCTGAATATTTCAGCAGGGTTATCTAATTATTAAGAAGACAGGATTTTATTAAATTATTGTTACTATAGGCTGGTTCTATAAGTGCTCTTCATTTAAAATAAGAATACTTGATTCGAATTAACTTTAACTATGTTTCTAGAACGCATATCTTAATCCCATCAAATAGTTTTGTCCATAAAGTTCTTTTTCTACAAGGATGCTGCTTATGTCACCATTGTTACTGGTTTGGTCTGGAAGCCATGCTCCTCCCGGGATATTCTTATAATTGGCAGGTGGGAATATTCGGATGGTCAAAGGTGTATTCAATATGTTATTTACTTTTCCATACAGGCTTAGTTTTATTTTTTTACTTAACCTTTTCTCGAAAGAAAAGTCAAGCCTTGTCATAGGCATCTGCCATTGTTCCAATCCATACCAACGCGAAACAGCGGCTATAGACTTTCCTGTATAAACTGCTGCCACCTCCATTTGAAGCCCTATTTTCGGAGCTCTGTATATCAGCGAAAGATTGGCAATATCATTGGCTTGTCCTTGCAGGGGCTGCGTTTCATAAGCGGTTGAAAAGAGCGGACTATTTGCGGCATTTGTATAATATACTTTTTCAAGAACTGTAATGCTTGAATGGGTATAAGTATAATTGGCTGATATTCCAAAATTCCGGATGTATTTAATAACCTGGAATTCAAAACCATAATTGGTAGCGGGGGTTGTATCGTTCACTGGTTGTTCGAAAACCGCTGAAGGGCCGCTGCCGGGGACTATAGAATTTACAATAGGGTCGTAAATTTGTTTGTAAAATACGCCTGCCAATATTTCATCGGAAGGAGAAGGGAAAAATTCATATCGCAAATCGTAGTTATTGGCTGTGGAGTGAAGGATCGCCGGATTTCCGATTTCGGTATAATATTCTCCCGTTATTTGGAACGGAACGATTTCGAAAAATTCAGGCCGGGAAATAGAGGCAAAATAACTTGCGCGGATATCCTGTTTGTCCGTTATTTTGAATTTTATTTCAACGCTTGGCAGGTAATCTGTATATTGCTTTGATCCGTCTTTGTCGGGATCAGCGGGTGGTTCCTGTGTCTGATAAGCCTCATTGGTATTTTCCAGTCGTTCTCCTCCTATAATGTCTATCCTGGGGCCAAGCGAAAATTTGATCATGCCATAATAAGCGTTAATATCTTCCTGTATAGCGTATGTGTTAGTATTTTGAGGCATCCCTGTTGGGCTCACAATGGCATATGCATCAGGATTATTGTAGATAGCGCCTATGTTAGTAAAAGGCTGCTGGTTGGGGGTGGCATTAATATCGTATTCAGCATAAAAAGCGTCTCTTGATTTATCCCTGTTCATAGCCCCAGCTTTTAATTGAACATTTTGTCCGAACAGTTTTAAGCTATAGGTAAGATTGAGATATCCGCTGTAATCCTGGTCAGTATTATTCATCCACACCGTTGTAGTAGTTGAAAAAGTAGTAACCGGGCTGCCTACGCTACCTGCGAGTGAAAGGTCGGTCCAGTCAGGTGTATTTGCCCATGCACGGGAATATGCTGCAGTCCAATCAAGAGCCAGATTGTGGGCAAGGGTATCTGTTCCTTTTAATGTAGAGTTGTAGATATGCTCGTAAGTAACCTGTGTCCGTAAATCAGGGTCAAGTTCACTATTCTTGTCCGAATTAGCGGTATCATACTTCATAAGGGTTTCTACCTGGGTCATTTGTGTGTATACATTATACAGTGTTATTTTATTTTTTTTATTAAACACATAATCCAGCATCAGGTGGCCTGCACCTCTTGTTTGTTGCACATACTCTTGCCGGTTTTGAATGTAATCGAAATCAAATGTGTTATATGTCGGTCCGGGCAGAGGCTCTTGTTGGGGTTTTATAAAAAGGCCGGTAGTAAGGTTATAGGTATTTTGATAATTAGCTGATGCTAGTACGCCAAATTTTCCGCCAAAGAACCTGTTGCCAACAGTGAAGCCCGAAAAAATATCAGGCGGAGCATGCTTATCTGTAACTGTCATACCCGCTACAGGAAAATCGCTGGTTTTTGCGAGGTAACTAGGTCCGTTTATTTCATTGGGAGATTTTGAGTTTATTACACTTGTATTAAATGTGTTAAACCCGGTATTTAATAAAGATTGTGAAAATCCTGTGGCTACATTGGCATCGAAAATAAGGTGGTCGGGAGCTTCTTTTAATACTAAGTTCATCGCTCCTCCAATGGCATCTCCTTCCATGTCGGGAGTAAGGGTTTTAATAACTTCTAAACGTTCCACCATCTCCGAAGGAAAAATATCCATTGGAACGGACCTGTTTTTATAATCAGGGCTGGGTACTTTTACTCCATCTATAGTCGTATAATTGTAGCGCTTGTTCATTCCACGTATAACAGCGTATTGTCCACCACCGGTAACCGATTTTTCTGTGGTTACACCTGATACCCTTTGCAACACATCGCCTATAGTGAGGTCGGGCAGCAACTGTATTGTTTTAGCTGACATAACATTCATAACAACATCAGATTCCTTTTCCTCCGTTCTCGCATAGTTATCAGAGCCCTGATTATATTGTCCAAAAATTTGCACCTGTTTTAAGGCTACAGAATCAGGTTGCATATTAAAATCCATCGTAATTTCATCGGTCGCAGTTTGAATGGTAATGGTTTTCTCTTGTGTTTTAAAACTGAAAACTTCCGACACCAGTGTATATGTACCCGGTCCAATATCTTTTAATACATATGTGCCATCTAATCCTGCAATAGCATTAATCTGATTGTTTTCTTTTATATAAATGGTTGTGCCTGTAAGGCCTTCGCTTGTTCTACCGTCTTTAATACGCCCCCTTACAGTGGCTGAATAGGCAGAAATGAATGGAATTAGGGATAGGAATAAAAACAATAATTTCAGAGGTGAGAGGGAGGTTTTTTTCATAACGGGTTTTAGTTTTTCGGCGCAAAACTATTTTTATAAACCACCGCTTTTTTTATTCAAAACAGAAAATAGCAATAAGATAACAATCACAATATTTACTTAACATAGTTTGAATAAATCATGTAAAAAATTAGGATTAGGGTAACATTATGTTAACGTACATTACCCGATAATAACATTGCCCCTCTTTGCATTCTTTATTCTTTCACCACTTTTAAGGTTGTGTTGTATTCGCCAGAAATAAAACGCAACAAATAAACACCCGGGGCCAGGGAAATATTTTGATTGATAGTTTGACTGTTTACGGTATACTTATATTGATAAAGAAGTCTTCCGCATATATCATATACCCCCATATTTATATCCTGGCCATTTAAAAAGGATGCGAAATGCAGCACTATGGTATTGTTTACAATAGGGTTGTTTACATTAATGCTTCCCGGTTCTTTTAAGATGTTACTTATGCCTAGCGGATGCTTAGTTGCAGAAAGACTAATCATTACCGGATATTTATCGGAAAAATTGAATAGCGCGTTTATTACATTGGCAGGGGCTGATAAGTTAGTTCCGGAATTTACTGATACACCCAGCCGTTTGCCATCATTACCAATAGTGGTGTAAGAGTTTCTTATATATGAAAGGTAGTCGATATTATTAACTATCCATGGCGATATAAAAATATGGTCGTACCAACCTTTCGCGCCGCCAGTAGTTCCGCAGGAATTAGGTACAGTAGTTGAGCGCGTGGTTGTGGTAAGTTCTCCTGAACAAATAGCAGGATTGGTGCTCCAGTTAAGCGGATAGGTTAGCTTACCATCCGGGTGGAAGCAGGGATCGTCCAAAATAAAGTCAGTATCCGATGTTTGGGTAATAAATGAATATCCGGCTTCCCCCGAGCTGCGGGTATTAAAGTCGCCCATGTAAATCAAATTAGGCGTGTGGGTAAACATGGTTTTCAATTTATTCATTACAGTAGTATCCTGCCCGTCTCTTCCGGCAGATGCATCGCCTGATATGGTATGACAAAGAATTACGTATAAAAATGTACTATCGTGTGTAGCTAGCAGATATGGGTCTTTGTAGTATAACTTAAAAAGGTCTATATCTTCTTGTCCGCTGTACATTAGGGTTGTCGATACATATCCGATTTTACTGTGGTTATAAAAAAGAACACTGCCATCACCATCATTGCAACCTGATATGTCGGTAAAAGGGCAATATGAATAATTTGTGTCAAGACACTCGGCGATAATTGTATCGGGAAAGTAATAGGGTGATATTCCTTGATTATTGCTTGGATTTGTTTGCACACATGCCATTTTATCTAATCCCATAATATCGGGTTTTGCAAACTGGAAGATGGCTTTTAATTCAGGGAACATAGGCTGATATGGCCCCTGGCAGCCATTGGAATATACGAATCCGAGGGTATTGTATGCCATTACCTTAATAGTATCATTTTGGGCGGAACATGGATGGGAGATAACTGAACAGAAAAAAAATAAGCCCGAAAAAAATAGAGTAAGTGGCGTGAGTTTCGTTTTCATAAAAACTTTTGCAATTGACAATGGTTAAATAATAGTTTGTATATAATGTGCAAACATATAGCTCTTAGCACATTCACTCCGGGAGTTAATAAATTGTTAACGAAATGATAACATTTGGTTTTTTTAATAAGCCTTATAGTTGATTTACATGGAATGTGCCGTATCTTATTTTTGTAAATAATCAATAGTATAATAAGGAGGTAGTTTTTTATTTCAAGTTAATCTGTAGAGAAAGAATTTGTTAATCTGCAATTAACAATGAGATAAAATAACTGGTCTAATCTTGCACCACAAAAACAAAAACTACCAACATGAAAACAAAACTTTATCATTATGTAATTCTCTCTGCTGCGTTGGCTTTCTCAGCTCCGAAAGCAAATGCACAAACCATTATCCAATTCTGGGATTTTAATACTACTCCGCCTATCGGTGGTGCAGGAGGCGATAGCCTTGGAAATGTTACGAACGCTTTGAAAGCAAACAGGGTAGCTGCCGGATTAGATACAGGGCATAATATTTATTCCCGCCCTCAAAAGCAATACAGTTCAGGCGGACTGGATGGCATTTTAGATAATGGCAGTGCTAGCCCCAACCTTGCAGCGTATATTTATGATTTCAGCAACAGTAATGATACCAATAGTCTTGGTGTTAATAATACCTTTGTAAGAACCCGTAACCCTTCTGACAGTGCTGAAATGCTTCTTTATATTCCAACTACCGGTTATAAGAATATCACTTTGGAATATGCACTTTCCGCTTCCAGCACAAAAGGCCCAAACTATAATATCTTTTCATATAGTACCAATGGTGGATCATCTTGGAATAATCTAACCAAAGCAATGGATACCTTTAACATTGGTGGTGTGTATCGTCCTGATACTTTACAAGCTATCAACCCGGTCACCGCAGCTAGTGGATGGTACCCAGTGCAAATAAATTTCTCCAGCGATGCAAATGTTAACAACAATGCCCAATTTGTTTTTAAGTTTATGCTTGCCGGACCTAATTCAGTACTCACCAGCGGTAATGACAGGTACGACAACTTCACAGTAATGGGAACCTCTATGAGTGGTACAGGAGTTAATAATGTAACCGCTCAAGCGGCCGGATATAATCTATATCCTAATCCCGCCACAGATGTTGCTAACCTTATTTCGTATAATTACACAGGCGCCAAGGTTATTACCATATATAATCTGGTTGGACAAACAATGAGTGTAACAGAAAGCAAAGATTTGCAAACATCTATTAATACCTCCTCTTTAACTACAGGAGTGTATTTTGTAGAAATTAAAGAAGTAAATACCGGTAATAAATACACCGTGAAAATAGTAAAGGAGTAAAAGGTTTTGATTTAAGATAGAGTAAAGGCCATTTCACATTGTGAGATGGCCTTTTTCTATTATAGTATAAAGATATGCGTTAATTTACTTTCCAATCCTGGCTTACATCCCAATTGGAACGTATGTTTATTTTGTCAGGGGAATAATAAACTTGTTCAGGCTCTATGCCCTTCAGGTAATTG
>Ga0206881_10104_pt1 | contig 26670 bp, 19 predicted proteins | sample Alteio_BWOrgCont_3_FD_152867 | JGI IMG/M metagenome (GOLD analysis project Ga0206881, IMG submission 152867) | Enriched cells from forest soil in Barre Woods Harvard Forest LTER site, Petersham, Massachusetts, United States -... | ecosystem: Environmental > Terrestrial > Soil > Temperate forest >...
GCGGCGGTATGTGGAGTCTTTATCCGCATACGCCCGGCAGTTTCTGGAGCGCATCGAGAAACCGGATGTGGACCTGATCGACGGACTGGCCCCGGCGATTGCCATCAAGCAGAAGAATTCCACGCGAAATCCGCGCTCGACCGTGGCGACCGCAACCGAGATCTACGACTACATGCGGTTGCTGTGGGCGCGCTGCGGTGTGGTACATTGCGTGGTCTGCGACGGCGTAGTGAAGCGTGACACCGTGGACGAGATTGCTGCGGCAGTGCTGGCGCTTGGCGAAGGCATACGGCTGCATGCGATTTTTCCGGTGACACCAAGTTCGCGGCCTGCTCCCGCAGCCGAGACAACAGAAGAGCCTGAAGCGAAGACTCCGCGCCCGAAGAAGGCAGCCAAGAAAATCGCAAAGAAAGCCGAAGAGCCGGCGCTGACTGACGAGTTGAAGGACCGGCTGACGGATCTGCGCAAACGTGGATTCAACCGGCTGTACCAGGGTGGAAGGATTTTCGAGTTTTCGACGCCGGAGTCGCTGCTGGAGGTCAACTTTGCGTTGCCGGTGTTTGTGCTGGTGGATCGAATCGTAGTGTCGGCTGATAACCGGGCGCGCATTGTGGATGCGGCGGAGATCGGCTATCGCGAGGTGGGCGAGATCCTGTTCGAGATTGTGCCTCGTGAAGGCGACGAGGTCGAGCGCGAGCGGCTGCGCTTCTCGGCCGCATTCGAGTGCAAAAATTGTCACCGCGTGTATCGCGAGCCGGAGCCGCGGTTGTTCTCGTTCAACAATCCGTTTGGCGCGTGTCCACGGTGCCAGGGGTTTGGCAACACGATCGACTTCGATCTCGACCTGATCATTCCGGACAAATCGAAAACGCTCGACCAGGGGGCCATCGATCCATGGAATCGGCCGAAGTATCGCTCGTACTTCACCGAGCTGAAGAAATCGGCGAAGCAGCATGGGATTCCCATGGATGTGCCCTGGTATGATTTGTCGCTCGACCAGCAGTCGTTTGTACTTGAGGGGCGTGGGACGTTCGTCGGCGTACACGGCTTCTTTCAGTTGCTGGAACGCAAGAAGTACAAGCTGCACGTGCGCGTGATGCTTTCAAAGTATCGCGGGTATGCGCTTTGTCCGGAGTGCAAGGGTCAGCGGCTGCGTGCGGAGGCGCGGGCAGTGCGCGTGGGTGATGGCAAATGCTCGCGGAACATCTGCGAGGCGGCGGCGCTGACGATCCGCGCGGCGAATGAGTTCTTTCAGGGCATCGAGCTCACGCCAATGCAGCAAGAGATTGCGGGAAGCATCCTGCATGAGATTCAGCAGCGGCTGCATTTTCTCGACGCGGTGGGGCTGGACTACCTGACGCTGGATCGGCTGGCATCGACCCTGTCGGGAGGCGAATCGCAGCGGATTCAGCTGGCGACGTCGCTCGGCTCGCAGCTGGTGGGCGCGCTGTACGTGCTGGACGAGCCTTCGATCGGGTTGCACACGCGCGATACCGCCAAGCTGATCCGGATACTCGAAAACCTGCGCGATCTGGGCAACACGATCCTCGTCGTCGAGCACGACCCTGATGTGATTCGCTCGGCCGATTACCTGCTCGACCTGGGGCCGGGCGCGGGTGAGTTCGGCGGACGCGTGCTGGCGGCAGGCACGGTGGAGGAAGTCGAGCGGAACCCCGATTCGATCACGGGAAAATATCTCTCCGGGCAGCTGACGATTCCGGTGCCGACGCGGCGACGCGAGGCGGGCACGGCACGGGACTGGATACGGTTGCGCGGAGCGCGGGCGAACAATCTGCGCGGGGTGGATGTCGAGATTCCGCTGGGCATGCTGGTGGGCATCACCGGAGTGTCGGGGTCGGGCAAATCGACCCTGGTGCACGAGGTTCTCTACCGCGTGATCGCCCATCAGCTGGGGAAGACGGAGGGTGGCGATCCGGCGAATGTGTATCGCGAGATCAAGGGCGCGGAGCGGCTGAACGATATCGTTCTGGTCGACCAGGCGCCGATCGGGCGCACTCCACGGTCGAATCCGGTGACATACATCAAGGCCTTCGATGCGATTCGTGAGCTTTTTGCGGCACAGCCGGAGGCGCAGCGGCGTGGCTACGGCGCGGGGCATTTCTCCTTCAACGTGCCGGGCGGGCGCTGCGATGTGTGCGACGGCGACGGCACTGTGACGGTCGAAATGCAGTTCCTGGCGGACGTGGAGCTGCCCTGCGAAGAGTGCAGCGGGACGCGGTACAAGTCCAGTGTGCTCGAGGTCCGGTACAAGAACAGGAACATTCACGAAGTGCTGCAGATGACCGTCAAAGAAGCATTGCGGTTCTTTGCCGGGCAGAACAAGATCGTCGAAAAGCTGGCAGTGCTGGACGAGGTGGGCCTGGGTTACGTGCGGCTGGGACAGTCGGCGACGACGCTCTCGGGCGGCGAGGCGCAGAGGGTGAAGCTGGCGGCACATCTGGCGTCGGTGCGGGCGAGTGCGGGCAGTGACGGTAGGAAGCGGCAGAGCCGGGTGATGTATATCCTCGACGAGCCGACAACCGGGCTGCATTTCGACGACGTGAGCAAGCTGCTCACGGCGTTTCGCAAGCTGATCGATGGAGGCGGGTCGCTGGTGGTGATCGAGCACAATCTCGATGTGATCAAATCGGCGGACTGGGTAATCGATCTGGGCCCAGAAGGCGGCTCTGCAGGCGGCCAGATAGTGGTTACAGGCACGCCGGAACAGGTGGCGCAGTGCGAGTTCTCGCACACCGGCTATTGGCTGAACAAGGTTCTGACGGCGCGGCGCGAGGTCGCGAGCGAAGTGGTGGCGTAATGCGGTCGGGTTTTCTGAAGTTGTTGCTGTTGCCGGTTGTTCTGGTTTCTGCCGGGCTCCATGCCCAGTCGGCTCCCCTGCCACCGGGGGCGACCGCGGACGACCAGCAGCAGACAGGGCCTCTCGCCCAGGCGGAAGCGGCGATCGACGCGAAGAACTATGACAAAGCGCGGGGGCTGCTGGATGCGTACCTGTCTGCCCATTCGGGTGACGCCCGGGCGCTCTTCGACCGCGGGTATTGCGATGACGCGCAGGGGCGGACGCAGACGGCGGAGGGTTTCTACCGCAAAGCGATCGCGGCCGGCCCGAAGCAGTTTGAAGCACGAATGGCGCTGGGGCTGCGGCTGGCTCAGACCGCGTCCGAAAGTTCGAAGGCAGAGGGCGATGCGAAGGCCGAATTGGAGACGGCCGTGACGCTGGATCCGAATCCGCCGAACCCGGCAGCCAAGGCGCAGGCGTACCGGACGCTGGCCAAATTGCTTCGTCAATCCGACCCGGATCAGGCGAAACAGGACTTGATTGAAGCGTTGAAGTTATCGCCAGAAATCATAGATGACACGCTGCTTACCGCAGAGATTGCCGAAGCTGCAGGAGACCAGGCCGTGGCCGAGGAGGCGTACCGGCGCGTGCTGAAAGTCGACCCGGAATCGTCCGTGGCGACAGCCGGGCTGGCGCACCTCTTGCTTTCGGAGAAAAAGTACGCCGACGCGGAGCCGCTGCTGAAGGCAGCGCTGAGCCGGGATCCCGACGACCCAGCGCTGAATACGCAACTTGCCGCCCTGCTGGCTGCGGAGGACAAGACGGACGAGGCGGTGGCTGCACTCGAGAAGCTGCACCAACTCAAGCCCCAGGACCGGGAGATAAGTATGATGCTGGCCGACGCCTATGTGCAGGCGGAGAACTACGAAAAGGCCGATGCCGTGTACGCAAATCTGATAGCGGCGGCGCCGAACGACGCCGAATTGGCATCAGAGCGCGGCCAGGTCCTGATCCGGGAACAGAAATACGACGAGGCGCTGGAAATGTTCCAGAGCGCAGTGAAGATCAAGCAAGATGATTCCGATGCGTGGGGAGGGATCGCATTCGCGGCGTCCAAGACGGGCCAGTTCCAGCTGGTAGTCGACGCGCTTACGATGCGATCAAAACTAGCTTCGGAAACACCGGCTACTTACTTTCTATGGGCAACTGCTTACGATAATCTTCATCACAGACAGCAATCAGTGGAGTATTATCAACTGTTCCTCAAATCGGCTCTGGGAAAGTTTCCAGACGAGGAGTGGCAGGCAAAGCAAAGGCTGGCAGTCCTCGAAAAAAAGTAAGTAGCGTTTAACGTTCCCGTTGCACCCCGGGAGGTGCATCATGCGGTTCGTTCTTGCTTTCGCACTCGCTACGCTTGTCGCCGCCCCCGCGGCATCCGCGGCAACGGATAAGGTACTCGACGCCCAGCAGATTTCTGCGCTTGCCAGCAAGGCTGCGCAGGCCGCTCCTAAAGAGCAATGCTTTATGTATGCCGAGCTGGCCCACTCCATGCTGGCGCTGGCAAGCCAGCAAATGTCGGCGGGCGACAAGGCAAAGGCATCGGCTTCACTTAAAGCTGTGCAGGAATACACCGAGAAGATTCACATGGGCGTCGCGGATGACGCGAAAAAGCTCAAGAATGCCGAAATTCTGATGCGGCACACCGCCTACCAGCTGAAAGAACTGATGATGGGCGCGTCGCTGGACGATCGTCCGACCCTGGAGTCGACGCTGAAGCAACTCGACCAGGTGCAGAACGAGATGATGATGCAGGTGTTCAAGCATTAGCGGCGTCCGTCTCACACGACTTCGAATCTCCTTCGTGCACGCTGGTGAAAGTCAATCTGCAGGTTGCCACGACCAATGACGTTGCGGAATTGGTGTCGCTGCGGAACGCGGTAGCGCAGCTCCTCACTTCACAACGTGGAAACGGACATTGGTCTTATGGCGTGACCGACAAGGGCGTCTGCTTCGAGATGCAGCGCGGAACGATCTACATTGCGAGATATCGCAAACGGCTCATCGCTACGCTTACGCTGTCCACCCGGAAGCCGTGGGCTATCGACAAGAAATTTTTTAGTATGAGCAAGCGGCCGCTATACCTCACATCGATGGCGGTGACTCCGGGGCGGCAGCGGAAAGGCGTCGGCAGGCTGTGCATCGAGCAGGCACGCGAGATTGCCACACGATGGCCCGGCGATGCAATTCGGCTGGATGCCTACGATGCTGCTGCCGGCGGCGGGGACTTCTACCGGAAATGCGGCTTTCGAGAAGTGGGCCGCGCGACCTATAGAAATTGTCCGTTGATCTACTTCGAAATGCTGCTTGGCAGTGCTGCCTAGCGAGCGATCAGATCATTCTCGAATGACGCCGAAGAAACCGATCCGCGAAAGACGCGCGTGCTCGGAGACCAATGGCGCGATGGTTGGGAAGTCATGTCCGGATGTCCATCCGGCAGGTGGTTGGCCGATATGCTGCGGGTGTCAGGTACCTGAATCATTGCCGGAAGGCGGCGGGCCTGGCACCCCAGACCAGCTTGAAGCGCAACCGCAATTGCAGTTGCCGTCCAGAGCTTCAACCAGCGAGATGCCACGCTGCCTCCCTACCGGCGCGCGAGTTCGACTCGCGCATCGGTATGCCGGGTAGTGACGGAGAAGCAGGATTCGTTTCAGAGAGTGCGCTTCATTCGTTACGAATCACTCGGCGCGCAACGCCTCCACGGGATTCACCGACGCGGCGCGGCGTGCGGGGATGAAGCTGGCCACAAGCGTCGAAATCCCGAGCAGCGTAGCGACCGAGGCGAGGGTCGGGATATCCCACGAGCGCACACCGAAGAGCAGCTTGCCCATGAAGGCTGCAGAACCGATCGCGCAGGCGAGACCAGCGACGACTCCAAGAACAGTGAGCAGTCCGGCCTCTTTGAGGATTAGCTCATATACAGAACTCTTCTGCGCTCCCAGCGCCATGCGAACACCGATCTCGCGGGTGCGCCGGCTGACAGAGTAGGCAATGACGCCATAGAGTCCAACTACGCCGAGAACGAGGGCAAGGATGGCGAAGCCTCCCACCAGCCAGGCGGCGCAGCGGTGCAGGTATGCCGTCGGCGAATCGTGAATGCGCTCGCGCATTGTGACAGTGTTGAAGGTTGCAAGTCCGGGATCGATTTCGTGAATGGCGGCCGCTAATAGCGGCAGCACGGACCGCTCGTCCTGCGAAGTGCGAATGATCACGGCAAAATCGATATCCGGATCCTGATTAAAGGGAACGTACATCGCTGCACGTGGCGCGGCATCGAGCTGGCCTTCCTGAATGTCATTGACGACTCCGATGATTTCCTTCTTGGAGCCGTCGAGGTTGACCTGACGCCCGAGGGCGTTCTCACTGGGAAAATACTTTGCCGCCAGCGAACGGTTGATAACAGCAACAGGCGGCCGTGATGCGTCTTCCTGTTCGGTGAAATAGCGTCCCTGCACAAGTTCGGTACGGAGGGTGGCGAAATATCCCGAGCTTACCCTGCGGTAGACAGACTCGTCGCTCTCGCCCAGCTGCGGCCTTCCCACCACGGTGAAGACCTTAATTCCGTCGCCGTCGCCCAGCGGCGGTGTGTTCGAAAGTGTCGCCGATTCCACTCCCGGAAGGTTTTGGACCCTGGCGATGATCTGCCGCCCGAGCGCAGCCTGCTGGGGGTCTTTCCCGTATGCGCCGCCGGAGGCATCGACCTGCACCATGGCAAGACGCTCGGGCACGATTCCGGTATTGACGTGAAGCAGGTAGTAGAAACTCTTGCCGAGCAGCCCGGCGCCCACCAGCAGCACGACGGCCACGGCAAGCTCGACAATGACAAGGTTGGCTCCAAAGCGACGCCACATCACCCCCGCCGAGCCGCGTCCGCCTTCGCTCAAGCCGGCGTGGAGATCCTCCATCGGCAGCCGCAGTGCCGGCGTAAGCGAAAGCAGAAGGCCGGTCATGAGAGAAACGGCGCAAGCAAAGAGCAACACCCGCCCATTCAGTCCGAGGCCGCGGAGGTAGGGCATGGTGGCGATCATGTCCCGGGGGATGAGGCCGGCGATGAACCGCATCGTGAGATAGGCCGCACCCACGCCCAGCGCACTGGCAGCTATGGCCACGGTAAGGCCCTCGGTGACGAACTGGCGGATCAGCCGGGCGCGCGAAGCACCCAGCGCGCCGCGCACCGCCATCTCCCTCCGGCGGCTTTCGGAACGGACCAGCAGGAGGCTGGCGACATTGACCGTGGCAATGAGCAGCAGCAACGCTGCTCCGGCCAGCAGCGTAAGCAAAATAGGCCGGATATCGCCGAAGATCACATCGGTGAGAGGAGCGAGCAATGCGCCGCGGCTGCGGTTCGAATCCGGATACTGCTTCTCGAGCTGCTGTGCGATTGTCCTGATATCGGCCAATGCGGATGACAACGAAACCCGGTCTTTCAACCGTGCGACGCCGAAGGAGTTATGGCACCCCCGCATCTTTTCGCACTCGCCAGAAGCATTTAGAGCCGCCCAGAACTCCGCAGGCTCGGCCGGCGCAAAGTGGAAATCGCTCGACAGAACTCCGATGATGGTGTGGGAAACGTCATTCAGCGTGACAGTCTGGCCGATGACGTCGCGGCGGCCGCCATATCTCCTCTGCCAAGCCGAATAACTTATGAGCACCGTGCGGGGCGCAGATGGAGAATCGGCATCGGGATAAAAATCGCGCCCCAGCACCGGACCAACACCGAGCGTGTGAAAGAAGCCCGGGCTGACGCTGGCGCCAAAGGCCTCCTGCCTGCCTGTGGGCGTGCGCAACATGAAGCTGTAGGGCGAATATAAATCTACGGAGGTGAACGACTTATTGAGCTTCTTCCAGTCCAGGTAATCGAGATAGGACAGATGAAAGCGCGGCCCAACCGAGATGGTTTCAAAAAGAACCACCAGCCGCGAGGGATTCTGGTAGGGCAGCGGCTGGATGAGTGCCGCGTCTACAAAGGCGAAGATGGCGACGCTGGCGCAGATGCCGAGCGCCAGCACCAGAATTGCGGTCGCAGCAAATCCCGGATTCCTGCGCAGCTGGCGCAGAGCGAAGCGCAGATCCTGCGCGATGCTCTCGGCTCGGAAGTAGACAACTTCCCTGCTCTGCTCGTGCAAGCGCGTATCGTTGCCGAAGTGGCGGCGAGCGGCGTGCTGCGCGGCTTCACGCGTCATGCCGCCGGCCTCCAGTTCTCTGGCCTGCTGATCGCGGTGAAAGCGCATTTCCTCTCCCAGGTCGGCGTCGAACCTTTCGCGACGAACGAGAATGAGGATCTTCCTGAAGAACCGAGCGATCGTTTCCATTAATTTTTCTCCGGGATAAAGAAGCTATTCAGCGCGTAGGGCCTCCACGGGATTCACCGACGCGGCGCGGCGTGCGGGGATGAAGCTGGCCACGAGCGCCGAAAGTCCGAGCAGTAAGGCCACCGAGGCGAGGGTCGGGATATCCCACGAACGCACACCGAAGAGCAGCTTCCCCATAAAGGCCGCGGCACCGATGGCACAGGCGAGACCGGCGACGACTCCAAGGACGGTCAGCACGCCGGCTTCCTTGAGGATGAGCTGATACACAGAACTCTTCTGCGCTCCCAGCGCCATGCGAACACCGATTTCGCGGGTGCGCTGGCTGACGGAGTAGGCAATGACCCCGTAGAGTCCAACCACACCAAGCACGAGGGCGAGAACAGCAAAACCGCCGACCAGCCACGCGGCGGTGCACTGAATATAGGCGGTCGGCGAATTGTTGATGATCTGAACCATGGTGAGCGGGTTGCGCGTGCCTATGTTCGGGTCGACTTTGTGGATGCCGGCTACAAGGCCGGGCAGCACAGCCTGCTCAGCCTGCGAGGTGCGCGCAACGATTGTGAGATAGTTATCGGGGTCCTGGTTAAAGGGGTGATAGACCGCAGGCCAGATCTCCTCATTCAGCCCGCCTTCACGAATGTCGTCGACCACGCCGACGATCTCGCGCATGGAGTCAGGCGAAAGGCTCGTATCGCCGATCTTCTTTCCGATGGGGTCTTCACCGGGAAAGAATTTTTTCGCCAGCGCCTGGTTGATGATGAGAACTTTCGGCCTGGATGCGTCGTCCGTCTCGGTGAAATAGCGGCCGTTCACGATGCGGCTCTTGATGGTTGCGAAGTATTCGGAACCTACTTCGCGTTCGTTCACCTCATTGTGTTCGCCGTTGTAAGGATGGCCAAGAATTCTGATCCACGTTGTATTTCCGTTGCCGCTGATCGGTAGGCGCGTGCTGATGGCGGCCGACTGCACCCCCGGCAGCGTTTTCACCGTTGTCACAATCTGGCGGGCCAACAGAACCTGCTGCTCTGGCTTTTCGTAGGCTTTTCCGGACGCGGCGACCTCGAGAGTCGCGAGATGGTCAGGCGCGAATCCGAGTTCGACGTGAAGCAGATGGTAGAAGCTGCGCGTGATCAGGCCGGCTCCGGCCAGGAGCACAACGGCGATCGCCAGCTCGAGCACAACGAGATTCGATCCGAAGCGACGCCAGACGGTTCCCGCAGAGCCGCGACCGCCCTCAGCAAGATCGGAGCGAAGATTCGACGGGGACAGGCGCAGAGAAGGCGCGAGCGAGAAGATTCCGACCGCGAGCAGGGCGACGAGGCCGGCAAAACCCAGCACCCGTGGATTGAAACTCATGCCCTGCAGATAGGGCACGTAGTCGAGCAGATCGCTGGGGATGAGCCGGAGAAGCAGGCGCATGGTCGCGTAAGCCGCGGCCAGACCGAGGACACCGCCGGCGACCACCAGCACGAACGATTCGATGAAGAACTGGAGGACGAGGCGGCCCCGCGAGGCGCCAAGCGCGCCGCGCACTGCCATCTCGCGCCGGCGGTTTTCGGCGCGGACAAGAAGAAGGTTGGAGACGTTGACGCAGGCGATGAGCAGAAGTAATGCGGCTCCGGAAAACAGGACAAGAAAAAGAGGCCGGACGTCCCCGACAATGGCTTCGGTGAGAGAGACTACGGCTGCCCTCTGACCGCGGTTGGTATCGGGATACTGCTTCTCAAGCTGCGCAGCGATGGATTTCATGTCGGCCAGAGCCGTCGCGACCGAGACGCCGTCTTTGAGGCGGGCAACTCCGTACAGGTTGTGGCAGCCGCGGCGCTTCTCGCATCCGTTGAGCTCCTGGATGGGCAGCCAGAAATCGGCCGGTCCGCGCGGCGCGAAGTGAAACTCGCGGGGCAGCACTCCGATAATGGTGGTGGGCGTGCCATCGAGTGTGACCGATTGGCCGACAACATCTCTGCGGCCAGCGAAGCGCTGCTGCCAGGTAGCGTAGGTGATCAGCGCCGTGCGCGGTTTGGCGGCCGAGTCTTCGCCCGGACGAAAATCGCGGCCAAGAATGGGTCTGACGCCGAGAGTGCTGAAGAATCCTGCGGAGACGCGGGCGCCCATGGCAGGCTGGACACCCGAAGGAGTGTTGAGGAGAAAGCCCGCGCCGGTCCACACGTCAAATGACGAGTACACTTTCTGCATCTTCTTCCAGTCGCGGTAGTCCTCCCAGGAAAGATTGGAGCGCGGGAAGACCTGGACGCTTTCGTAGACGCCAACCAGACGCGAGGGATCCTTATAAGGCAGCGGCTTGATCAGCGCCGAATCGACAAAGGCAAAGAGGGCAACACAGGCGGCAATGCCGAGCGTCAGCATAAGGACGGCGGTTATCGCGAAGCCGGGATTCTTGCGCAACTGGCGCAGGGCGAAGCGGGAGTCCTGCACGACGCTCTCGGCGCGGAAGGAGACGACTTCCCTGCTCTGCTCGTGTATGCGCGTGTCATTGCCGAACTGGCGGCGAGCGGCGTGCTGAGCGGCTTCACGCGTCATGCCGTCGGCCTCCAGCTCTCTGGCCTGCTGCTCGTGGTGAAAGCGCATTTCCTCTTCCAGGTCCGCGTCGAACTTTTCGCGGCCAGTGAGGAAGCCAAGTTTGCGGAAGAGGCGGGCGATAGCGTTCACGGCGAGCTCCTGTGCTTCTGCAGCATTACTCTTATGCGTCCTGGAGGACGCGGGTAATGGCTACGATCATCTGGTCGAATTGCGATAGCTCGTGGCTGAGCTGCTTTTGTCCCGCGGCAGTGAGGGTATAGTAGCGGGCGCGGCGGTTGGTCTCGGTGATCTTCCACTCGGCTTTGACCCATCCTTGAAGAAGCAGGCGCTGGAGGGCAGGGTAGAGCGACCCTTCTTCGACAGTCAGCACGTCGTCGGATGCGCTCTTGATCGACAGGGCTATGCCGTAGCCGTGCAGCGGCACGCGGCTAAGGGTCTTGAGGATAAGCATGTCGAGGGTTCCGGGGAGCAGATCGGTCTTTCGGGCCATTTGGACTAATGTATAGCCTGTCTATGGATAGAAGGTCAATGGACTAAGAGGCTTTGTGACGAACAAGCTCAGGCAGAGGACGGAAGCGGGTTGCTAACAACGGGTGAGTTTTGAAACACCCCGGCAAGGGGTGGCTTACTCACGGCTGGCCTGCAATCCTGAGAAACTCGGTCAGTGTGTGCTTTGCGCTGAAGTCAGGTATTGAGAACCACTCTCGCCCTCTTCGACACGAGTCGGGAACATGCACTCGACACGCAGTTCCTGCGCAGTGATGCACTGTGGAGTGCCGACCGTTGTAATCAGCGAGAAGTAAGAGAGGCGCTCGTCGCCGCGCCGAAAAATAATAGGTAACACAGGACTCTGAGGCGCCAGCGGCGGCTTCAATTCCGCAACGTCCGGATACTTACGCAGCCTCTCCAGCAGCGTTGCAAGTCCCGCATCCACCACTTGCCCAACCGCCTCCCGCCGAACTCTCTGCAGCAGACCGGCTGCAACCTTCTCCCACTCCTCAACAAAAGGCCGCATCCCCGCCGGATCGAACATCAGGTCGAGAAGGTTGCGCGGCTTTGGTCTTGCTTCCAGATCGACAAATGAGCCGAAGAATCGCGGCGCAGCCTGATTCGTTCTAATCACGTTCCAGTGCCGGTCCAGCACCAGCGCGGGATGCGGCTCATGCTGCTGCAGCATCCGGTCGATCGCCCGGGTCACGATCGCCATCTGCTCGGCATCGATGCTCTGCTCGCTGTAGAGCGGAGCGTATCCTGACGCGAGCAGCAGAACATTCCGCTCGCGCAGAGGAATATTCAAAGCATCGGACACAATGGAAAGAAAATCCCGGCTGGGAGCGCTCCGCCCGCTCTCCACAAAGCTCAGATGGCGCTGCGAGATGCCTGTGTCGAGCGAGAGATCAAGCTGACTTTTTCCGCGCTCCTGTCTCCAGTACCGCAACAACTCTCCGAGCTGAGGAACTGCGGAAGCAGATTGCGTAGCCATTGCGCTCTCCCTTTGGTCAGAGTTGGACGGGGCCAAACTACCGCCGGGTCTTGGCACTCCGTTGTCATCCTCGCCAGGCGAACTGCTGGAATTGATCCTCTAGCGGCGGATTGGCGATGGTTCCAGCGTAGTTGGTGATCGTCGAGGCTGCCACTATGGCGATAACCTCCAGGATCTGTTCCTTTGTGAACCCGGCAGCGATGAACGAATCAAGTTCCTGTTCGCTTAAGTGTCCGCGTTTCTCGATAAGCGTCTTTGCCAGGTTTGAAAGCGCAGCAAATCGCTTGTCCACGGGTAAGCGCCGCTCCCGAATTGCGGTTGTTTCTTCAGAACTGATTCCCTGTTGGAGAGCCAGAGCGGTGTGAAATGCCACCGCATATGTGCAAGAGTTCGCGACTGCGTCTGTGAGCAGAACGATCTGATTTTCCGGCTCGGTAAGGCCCGGGCTATGGACCTGCTGAAACAGTCCAACAAGGGAGTTGATGAGTTTCGGTGAATTCGCAATGGCGCCAACGGTGTTGGGTACAACACCAAACGCCTGCTGCAGCTGTTCAAGCGCCGGCTTCGACTTCTCCGGCGCACCTGCGATCGTGTGAATCTGATAGGTCAGCATGGGATTCTCCTATGTGATCTGTAGCGTCGCAAGCAATCTGTACGTCTACAACTTCAATATCGAATGGATCGCGAGTCCGCAGCAATTACCCCGCAGGTAATCGTTTGGCACAACTGACTCGCTCTGATACGACCGGTCTTTGATCGCAAGGTTAGACACTCAGCTGCGGCCCCTTTCGGCTGGGTCCGGACGGAAACCTCGGAGTTGTGGCTCTTTTGGGGCATCTGCATCTGTGCGGCCAGACAGTAGACTGGCGGTGAGGATCGAGCTATTTCCCTTATCTTTCCAACTGATAGCGGCGGTCGACGGTGAGCACGACCGTCACCCCCGCAAGTCCGTCTCCTGCCGCCGAGACGTGGCCGGACCCCGTCACGTCACGGAAGCTGCCCGCCTACCTGCCGTGGCTGGACGTGCTTCGCTTCCTCGCATGCTTCCTGGTAATTGTTCTGCACTGCATTCCCGCAGTGCCTCCAGGAGTGGGTCATGCGGGGGTCGCGCTCTTCTTCAGCATTTCGGGCTTTCTGATTGGGCGCGTGCTGATGAACAGCGAGGCGCTGTCGTACTTCTACGCGCGCCGCTTTCTCCGGATTTATCCGGCTTATTTTGCGACCATTGCCCTGCTCGGCATTTTGGCGTTCACGCCGTTCTTCCATAATCCGGTGCTTGGCGGCCTGATCTGGCGGAATATCCATTACTACCTGACCTTCACATTTCAGCTGAGCCCCGATGGCGATAAGCTGCCGCTGTTGATCGTGTGGTCGCTCTGCGTCGAGGAGCTGTTCTATCTGCTTTTGCCGTTGCTATTTCTGCTGAAAAAGCCAGTCAGGATCGCGATTGCGCTAGCGGTGATTGTCGGACTGCTGCTGGTGCCACGCTTTCATCTGCTTCCCGACGGATCGGGGACATGGTTCCTCTTTCCCCTGAATCTCTTCTTTGGCGTCTTTCTCGCGATTTCGCAGCCGCGCCTGCGGCCGAGCTTCCCGTTCGTTGCAGTCGCAGCGCTTGCCCTTGTCATCGCCAACGGATTCGGCGGGTGGTATCAAAGCTTCGGACCGGTCAGCGCGCTGCTGTGCACGGCGACGGTGTGGTCGCTTGCCGTGTATGACGGAAGGCTTCCTCGCCTCTTCGAGCCTGTCCGCTGGATGGGCCAGCTCAGCTACGGAATCTACCTGCTTCACCTCTTCTGCGTGTCGCTGGCAGTGCGCGCTCTCGGCGGCCTGCGCGGTCATAGTGTGCTTTTCTACTCGGGCGTGCTGGCGATAACGACAGTCCTGGCGGTCTTTGCGGCGTGGATCCTGCAGATCGCCATTGAAGACCCGGCAATGAGGCTGAGGCCCAAGCTGCGGGTACATCCGAAGCTCAAGTACCTGCTCGCAGCCATTCAGGTAAGTCTGATTCCGGTCGGAGTGGCGCTGGCGGTACTGCGGCACATGCAAAAGTAATCCGGCGCCTGTGTAGCAGCAGACGCCGGATATCAGGAGGAACGTGGTCTACTTGACCACGGATTGAAAAAGCGGAGACTGCAGAAGCGCGGAGAACTGGCTGTCGGACGAGGCGAAACGAACCTGAAGCTGTCCGGCGCTCGAATCGATCGTGATGTCGTCAACGGCCTGCTTCTCGGTCGCCGTACCGCTGACCTTCTTGTACATGGCAGCAGCGTTCAGCAGAGACGAAAGCGTCGCTGCGGTGAAGGTGTCCGGTGTGGCCACGTCGAGCGAAAACTTGACACCGTTCTGGAAGCTCATGGTGTAGCGCGAGCCGAGAAGGCGCTTCTTGATCTGGTCATAGTCGGTAAGCTGCGACGCTTCCCCGAGCAGGCCGCGCATCATGTACTGTGTGCCCTTCTGATCGAGGATGCTCCACAACGGCTCGGTATCCACGCCGGCCATCTGGCCAAGCATTTCCTGGTTGGTGAGCAGATTGGGCGCAAGGCCGTCCCGTGAGTCGAGTGACGGTTTGAGGGAATCGCTCGAGCCGAAGACCATGGTCGTGGGATTGAGAAAGACGACCTGCATGCCGCTCGATCCCATGGGATACAGCTTGTTCGTGCGATAAAGAACCGGCTTGACCTTGTTCTTTTTGAAGTTGGCAAGGATATCGGCGAGCGAAAACTGCCCCTGCGCGATGCCGACAATTCTTACGTTGTCTCCTTCGCCCGTACGGTATGCCGCGAAGGCCAGCTCGTCGACGTCGTGGTTCTCATTGAAGCCGGAGCTCTTGAGCGCTTGTTCGAGCTGCTTGAGCTCGGGCGGCAGTATGCGGGACTTGAGGTCCATCGCGGCAGGCGAGTTCTGCATGGCGCGGTAATCGACGACGATGATCTGCTGAACGTCGTGGGGTATGGCGGTGCGCGCGTCGCTGTCGAGCTGCGCGGCCATGGCCATAGGGGCCAGTGCGGTGATGGCCGCCGAGAAGATGGCGCTCATTGCGAGCCGGTTCAATCTTGTGTCGAACTTCACGGATTCTTGCCTCGTATTCTGTGTACCGGGGCAGCGCGTGAAGCGCCGGTCCCTCTGGTTCTGTTATCGCTCTACTTCAAAGTTCAATCTGATTGATGCGTACGCGGCTGATTCGAGTGTCTGAGTGGCCGCAACCAACACATCTGACCTTATTTTAGACGTGAACCGGGCTGGGAAGGCGCGGGCCACGCCAGTGGATGCTCAAGTTTGCGCTCGAGGATTTTTTCCTCGGGGTTGAACTCATGGAAATGACGCAGCCATTCGCTTTCCCGCTCGGCAGCTGCTTCAGGAACCAGACCAATCAACTCCCCACGGGCAATCCGGACATTAAACCGTGCCGCCTTTTGCTCGACCTCTTGGTACACCCGGCTTAATGGCGTCTGACGGAAGTCAGTAATGTTCATGGATATCTGCGCCCCGCCATGGGCGAGCACCCCGATTGCTTTCACGCCGGTCAGCCCTCCGGCCGAGGCGCGGATTTCGCGTGCGATGGCGCGAGCGGTGGCCACATCGGCGGTATTGAGATAGAGGTTCCAGGCGATGAGAAAGCGGCGTGCGCCGACGGCACTGGCTCCCGCGGTCGGATGGAGATCGGGGCCGCCGACATCGGGACGGCGGGCGACTTCCCGTTTCACAGCGTCACGCAGGCCTTCGAATTGACCCTGGCGTACATTTTCGAGCAGCGCGCGGTCGGGGCGGGCGGCGGCAGCTTCGTAAAAATAGACGGGGATTGCGTGGCGGTTCCAGATTGCCGCTCCTGCCTGGCGGGCAAAGAGCACGCACTGATCGAGCGAGATATCGCGGACAGGTACGAAGGGTATGACGTCGGCCGCACCGATGCGCGGGTGAACGCCGCGCTGGGAGGCGAGGTTGATGAGCTCGGCGGCTCGTCCTGCTCCGCGAACTGCGGATTCAACGACCGCGGCAGGCGGCCCGACGATAGTCACGACGGAGCGGTTGTGGTCTGGGTCACGGGAAAAATCGAGCAGCGAGACACCGTCGACGGCCATGGCGGCAACGATGGCTTCAACGATGGCCGAGTCGCGGCCTTCAGAGAAATTGGGAACGCATTCGATGAGCGGTGAGGACATGGGGTGTAACCCCTCAGCAGAATGACGGGCAATTTGCCGCTGTTGTCATTTCCACCAGGTGTAACCGATCTGGAATTGTACGCTCGCGTTGACGCCCGGGTTCCTGTCGCCTAATGACGCACTGGAGATGTGGATGGCGTTCGCGGCGAAATCAATCGAGCGGCGCGGCTTCACGAAGTAGTGGAATCCAATGCCGAATTGCGGCGTGAAATTCCAGACGCTGGTGCCGCCGGGCTGGCCGTGAGGAACCAGAATGTCAGGCGGATACTTGTGCGTGGTGTAGACCAGACCTCCCGCGCCCTGCACCCAGGGGACAAAGTGGCCGCGGGGAGTCAGATTCCAGCGGAGGATGATCGGTGTGATGCTGACGCCGGTGTATGTCCCGCCGCCGTAGGGGAAATAAGCGTAGCCGGTCTGGCCGTCGTAGATGTACTCCGTCAGCCCGAGGTGCGGCGCAGGGGTGAAAGATTGCCAGTAGGGCATGACCTCAACGGCGTATTCAAACTGACCGCGCAGGATGCCGGGCAGATGCGGGTCGGTGATGACCTTGCCGGCGCGGCCTCCAGCGGAGAGAAAGCTGAAATCGGAGCGGTTCCCGGTGCCAACGCCTCCCTGAAGGAAGGCACCGAATTCCCACGGATCTTTTTGTAGTGCCGCCTTCGCTGGGGTCATCGCCGCAGGGTCGGATGGAGCAGGTGCGGTTTGAGCTGTTGAGTTGAGAACTGCAGTCAGAAACAGCGCGCTGAGGAGGCAAAAAGTTTTCGTACGCAAAGTCGAGCTTCTCCGCAAAATAAAGGCCGCCTGACCGGCGGCCCCGGTTGATGGCGCTCGCTGAGCTTAACCCGCCACTTCTTCGAGTTGCTTGGCGTCCATGTCGAAGTTCGAGTAGACGTTCTGCACGTCGTCGTTGTCTTCGAGAGCTTCGAGCAGTCGGATGCACTGCGCGGCAGGAGCACCTTCGAGCTTGGTATAGGTGTTGGCGACCATGGTGACCTCGGACATCACTGTGTCGATCTTCGCGTCTCGGACCGCCTGGGCGACAGCTTCGTATGCGCCGGGATCGGTGATGATCTCCCAGGTGTCGCCTTCGTCGTTCAGGTCGTCGCCTCCGGCTTCAAGAACGATACCCATGAGCTTGTCTTCGTCGGCCGCGTCCTTCGAGACAGCGATCACGCCCTTCTTCGAGAACATGAAGCGGACGGAGTTGGGCTCACCCAGGTTGCCGCCGTTCTTGGCGAAGGTGTGGCGTATTTCGCTGACGGCGCGGTTGCGGTTGTCCGTGGTGCAGTCGACGATGATGGCGACGCCGCCCGGGCCATAGCCCTCGAAGGAGATTTCCTCGTACTGCAGGCCGGGTATCTCTCCGGTGCCCCGCTGAACGGCGCGCTTGATGTTGTCCGCCGGCATGTTCTCCGCCTTGGCCGCGGCGATGGCGCTGCGCAGACGCGGATTGCCGTCGGGGTCGCCCCCTCCGGAGCGGGCTGCGATGGTGATTTCTTTGATGAGGCGCGTGAAGATCTTGCCGCGCTTGGCGTCCAGTGCGCCCTTCTTGTGCTTGATTGTCGCCCATTTTGAATGGCCGGACATAACGAACCTCGGAGCCCTGTTAGGTGAATTTTGCGGCGAAATGCTGGAAAACAAACCTGCTTCAGAGCAATTGCCGCAACAACGAAGTATAGCAGGGGCGAACCAGGTTTCGCTCCGACCAGGGTTGCCTAATCGTCTTCGCCGGCAGTGGAGTGCTCACGCGACGACCGCGGCGCGGGGATGGAATAATCCAGCCCTTCGCGGCTCGCAGCGCGAGTGCTCTGTCCAAGCCTGGGAGGACTGTTGCCACCGTCCTGCGTGTAGCGGCGCAGGTCCTTGAGGGTCTCGACTTTGTCGCGCGCGTACTCCGTTGCAAGGCGGGTGAGGGCGTAGGTCACGATGTCGCTGTGGTGCAGCCCCTGCATCTCGGGATCGCGGCGGAAGTTGAGCCAGAGACGATGCACCAGCTGCACATCTTCTCCCTGCAGCGTCGGCGCGTGTGGCCCGATGTGGAAGGACTGGTCCTTGCCATCGGGCATGATGACGTAGAAGGTGAACTGGCGCTTCGGCTCGGGAAGCGCTTCCCATGCCTGGCCCACATGGTAGGCCTGTTCCTGCGCCGACATCTTCGTGGAAAGGCCGGACACCAGTGCGTCAACCTCAAGGGAGTTTGCCGTCTGAACGAGCGCAGCGAAGACGTCGCCGGCGGGAACGACCAGAAGCGAGATGTGCTTGCCGAAGCTTTCAGCGACGGAGACGGCTTTGGTGAAGAGCATCTGCTCGTATTCGCTGAAGAGCTGCTCGTCGAGATATTCGGGCCCGCCGGCGCCCATCATTCGGGCGGTGAGAACGACGACGTCCTGATCGTCGGTATTGGTGCGCGACAGGGCCCACTTGAGCGCGAAGGGGTTGGCGTAATCGCGCATTGTTACCAGGACGCCGCCGGATTTGATCTCTAGTGCCGCGCGGCTGATAATGTCTGGCTGTTCAAGCTGGAAGTGCTCCTTCATCTGCTTGACGGTGACGAGCTGCTTCTTTTGATTCCGGCGCTCAGAAACGCTGAAGATGATGAAGAAAGCGGCGGCGAATGCGATTCCGCTCTCGGTGGCAACACTCTTGGTGAAGAGATTGACGATCGCAGTCGTGCCCAGAACCAGGAAGACACAGAACAGGCCAACCGGCAGCTCGGTCTTTCCGATTTTGATGTTGATAGGAACCTTCCAGCCTCGCTCGCCCTTGTACTTCCAGCGCAGGACAAGCATCGCGAGGCTGTTGAAGGTAAAGCTCCAGATGACACCGAAGGCGTACGCCTCGCCCAGCGTGATGACATTGCCGCGGCTGACGATGATGGTGAACAACTGCAGCGCGGTTACAAGGTTGATGATGCGATAGCTGGTTCCGAACCTGCGCTGAGGCTTGCGGAACCAGTCGGTCAGCACGCCGTCTTCGGCAACGCGCATGAGCACGCCGCTCGAGCCGATGATGGACGTGTTGATCGCGCCGGAAAGAATGAGAAATCCTACGATGACAACAAAAATGCGGAAAACGATCTTCAGCGTAACCGGCCCGACCACGTTCATCGCGAGACCTGCGATCAGGTTGTCGCGGTAGACAGGAATGCGCACCGAATCGGGAATAAGCATCACCGCGAGCAGCGAAACGATTCCGGTGAAGACGAAACTGTAGATGGCGATGACGATCGCGGCGCGCTTCAGGTTCTTGAGCTTGGGATGCTCGATTTCGCGATTGACCTGGGCAAGCGTTTCCTCACCGCTCATGGCGAGGATGGAGTGACCGAAGGCCATCAGGATACCGAAGAGGCCGAGGGTAGTGGCGAGCTTCGATCCTCCGAGGAATCCGAGCGCTTCCTTCGAAAAGTGCAGGTTGGATGGTGTGGGCAGCGGCGGCAATTTCGCGCCGACGTGGATGGCCGACCAGATACCCCAGCCAAGAAGCAGAACCACCATGATGGTGGTGATCTTCATAACTTCGAGGGCCTTGTCGCTCGACTCTTCAATGCCCTTGATGTTCTGCCACCAGTAGAAGATGGTGACTGCGGCGCAGAAGACCGCCGAGGTTCCATTCACCGGGAACTGCCACGCAACATGATGCGGGCCAATCAATGCCGCGGGGAGCCATCCGTGCAGGGCGCCCACATTCATCAGCTCATTCATCAGGCCGGTGATGTATTGGCCGGCGGAGACGCCAGAGATCGGCCCCGTGAGGATGTAGTCGAACATGAGCGCCGACACGCTCAGCTTGGCGAACGTTCCGCCCAGCGCCTCCTTGACCACGCGGTAGACTCCGCCGCGGGTAAACATGGAGCAGCTTTCGACGTAGACCGCGCGCACCGCGAAGGAGAAGAGCATGACGCCGAGGATGAACCACGGCGCGGCCTTGCCGACAGCCTCTTCAGCGATGCCTCCGGCGTAAAAGGCGGATGACCCGAGATCGTTGAGAACGACTGCTGCCGCCCGCCAGAAGGAGATGAAGGTGAGCATCACCGAGGAGGCAACAACCAGTCTCACTCGGTTGGACTGCGGGGCGGAAAACGTTTGTCCAGCGGGCATGAAGTGTGGGCGTTTTGCGGGTCAGAACCGGGCAGTTTCCATGACCATCTGCGTCCTGACGCTCACGGCTGAGTGTATGTCTGATCAGCGACGGCGTCAATGAGAGAACGCGGCCGATGTGATCGCTAATCTTCCCCGAGGAGTTCGCCCAGATCTTCGATGAAGCTGAGGATCACGACGATGGAAGAGCCCGCGAGTCCGATAAAGAACAGAACCGTTAGGAAATGCATCGCGAATTGCAGAAAAGCGATCACAGAGGGATTGTATCCCACCACGAATCCTACGACCGCAGGTGCTAGACTCAGCTTGGAATGCCCGTGATTTCCACCCGGACACCCGTCGCGAGCGCCACCGCCGCGCGGCTCGCGCCCTCGATCATGTTGGCGCTCCTCTCCGGTTTTCTCCTCAATCTTCCCTTCCCAATTGCGGGTCCCCTGCCACCCTGGCGGGCTGCGTTTGCGTGGATCGCGCTGGTCCCGATTATGTACACGCTGCTCGATCCTAAGAACGCTGCCCATCCCCGGTATCTGAAGCGTAGCGCTCTCACGGGGTATCTGTGCGGCATCTTCTGGTACATCCTCAACTGCTACTGGATCTACCACACGATGAACCTCTATGGCGGGGTTCCCGCGGCCGGAGCGGCTGGAATCGTCGTTCTTTACAGCATGGTGCTGGGGCTTTATTTCGGAGTGTTCGGGCTGGGTATCGCTTTCCTGCGTAGGGCGTCAGGTGGCGCAGGGGTGCCACTGATTGCCGCACCGTTCCTGTGGGTGGCCATCGAGCTTGCGGCTTCGCGCATAACGAGCGTGCCGTGGGACCAGTTTGGATATTCGCAGGTCGACAACTTTCTGTTGACACGGCTCGCTCCCTGGACAGGCGTTTACGGGATCTCGTTTGTGCTGATGGCGGTGAACGCATTGTTCGCGGCAGCACTGCTGTCGAGGTCGATCCACATCCGCCTGCGGCTGGCCGTGGGCGCAGCGCTGGCGGCTGTGCTGATGCAACTAGGAACCTGGGTGCAGCCGAAGCCTGTTCCGACGCAGGCGCTGTCGGTGCTATTGCAGGCGAACTTCGACGTTCGCGAAAACAATGACTGGACGGGCGACGAGTGGGATCGGAATATCGGACGCTTCTTAAGCCAGAGTGAGAACACTCGCACGCCGTGGTATCAGGGAATGCCTGATACCGGGAAGCCTCTGCAGTACGAGTTCAGCGGCGGGGCGCACAGGCCGCAGCCAATTTCGCTGATCGCGTGGCCGGAGTCGCCTTCGCCGTTCACCGAAGGCGATCCGCGATTTCAAGCAGCGATGCGTCAGCTCGCTGCGTCAACCGGAGCGGGGATCGTGGCGGGGAATCCAACGGCTGCGTGGGAGATCGCGGACTCCGGCGAGCGCGTGCTGCGCGAGTACAACTCGGCGTCGTTCTTCTCTCCGCAGGGCGTCGTCGGGCGATACAACAAGATCCATCTCGTCCCGTTCGGCGAATATGTGCCTTACCGCGATCTTTTCTTCTTTGCGCATCACCTCACCAGGCAGGTCGGCGACTTCTCTCGCGGGCGTGAGCGAACCGTATTCACGGCGAATGGGCATAGATATGGTGTCTTCATCTGCTACGAATCGATCTTTGGTGACGAGGTGCGGCAGTTTGTGAAGAACGGAGCGGAGGTATTCGTGAATATCTCCGACGACGGCTGGTACGGCGACACAAGCGCTCCCTGGCAGCACTTGAACATGGCGCGGATGCGCGCGATTGAGAATCACCGCTGGATATTAAGAGACACGAACACCGGCGTTACAGCTTCCATCGATCCTTACGGACGCGTGGTGCAGAGTTCACCACGGCATGTCTTCACTTCCCTGCCGGCGATGTATGGCTTCTACGACGACCTGACGTTTTATACGCGGCATGGCGATGTCTTTGGGTATAGCTGCTGCGTTGTTGTTCTCGGCGTGTTTTTAGCGAGTCTGCGGAAGAAGCGCTTCTCAGTTTGAAGAAACCCTCTCCCAGGGCTGCAGAACTCTGACCGACGCCATGCCCGCGGCGGTCGCAGCCTGGATGCCCATCTCGGTGTCTTCAAAGACCAGGCACTTCGCTGGCGCGACGCCGAGACGTTCCGCGGCCAGCAAAAATGCCTCCGGGTGGGGCTTGGCATTTTTGTAGTCGCCTGCGCAGACCAGCGTTTCGAAGCGGTCGAGCAGGCGCAGCGTTCGCAGCGACTTGATTACGCTCTCGCGGGTGCTGCCCGAGACTACGGCGAAAGGAATCTCTCCGTGGCGCGCCTCGATATGCTCGACAACTTCGGGGGACCGCCTGGAGTTGCGGCAAGACCTCGTAATAGTAGGCTTCCTTGCGCGCAGCCAGAGCCTCAACCGGCATTTGCAGCCCATGCTGCTCGTTCAGCGACTGGATGATCTCCACGACTCGCATGCCGCCCCAGGCATAGAAGGTACTTTCCGGAAAGTCGCAGCCCCACTCGCTCAGCGCGCGCTTCCATCCGATGTAATGCAGCGGCATAGAGTCAGCGATTGTGCCGTCACAGTCAAACAGATATGCCTGGAAGGACCCGGCAGGCAGCGTCAGTTTTCTCGAATCAGTCATCTCTTCCATCTTCCCACAGAGCGACGGGCCACAGAGGCGACGGCTTGCTCGCCTGTCGGCTGCGCATCGTCTTGCTAGAATAAAAAGAAAAAGTCAGGTCCAAACACGTGCTAAACGATCTCGAATTCGCTTACACTCCCGTGCGCGATAAAGTCCGCGACCTGCGGGAGTATCTTTGACGCTCCCCGCCTTAAGTCTGAACTAGCCACGCTTGAGCAGAAGCTCTCCGACCCGAACCTGTGGTCGAACCCGCAGCTTTCGCAGCCGCTGATGCGTGATCGCAAGCGCATCGAGGCGCTGCTCACGGACGATGCGGAGCTGGACCGCAAGACCAGCGATGTCGACGCGTATTTCGATTTGGCGCGCGAGGGCGAGCCCGTCGAGGACGACCTGAAGCGCGAGATCGATTCCCTCAACAGCTTCGCCGAAGAAATGGAGACGCGCACACTGCTCTCCGGCGACACCGATCAGCTGAATGCCATTGTCGTGGTGCACCCGGGCGCGGGCGGCACCGAAAGTCAGGACTGGGCGGAGATGCTGATGCGCATGTACCTGCGGTGGGCCGAGCAGCAGGGCTTCAAGGCGGAGATCAACGATATTCTGGACGGCGAAGAAGCCGGGATCAAGTCGGCCACCTTCACCATCACAGGCGATTACGCCTTCGGACTGCTGTCGGGCGAAATCGGCGTGCACCGGCTGGTGCGCATCTCTCCCTTCGACCAGGCAAAACGGCGGCACACGTCGTTTGCGTCGGTTTTCGTGTCTCCTGAGATTGACGACTCGATTCAGATCGACATCAAGCCGGATGATCTTCGCACTGATACCTACCGCTCAGGCGGCAAGGGCGGCCAGCACGTGAACACCACCGACTCGGCGGTACGCATCACCCATATTCCGACCGGGATCGTGGTCGCCTGCCAGAACGAGCGCTCGCAGCACAAGAACCGCGAGAGGGCGATGAAGATGCTGCGGTCGCGTCTCTACGAATACGAGCTGGAGAAGAAGCGCCAGGCGACAAAGAAACTTGAAGACTCGAAGCTGGACATCAACTTCGGGTCACAGATCCGGTCGTATGTGCTGCAGCCCTACCGGATCGTCAAGGATCATCGCACCAAGGTCGAGTTCGGCGACGTAGACCGCGTGCTTGACGGCTATCTTGCGCCCTTTACCCGCGGATACCTGCTGATGCGCCGGAACGGCGGAGTGCCGGTTGGCGTGGATGCGGGAGACGATCTGGAGTAGCGCCGATATTACGTGTTTTGGATCATCCTCAACGACGATCGATGGAGGTTCGCTAGGGAGTGGTGAAGTGGTTGACCGTTCCCTTTATTCCATCGCTCTTGCCGTTGGCCTGAATCGAGTCAACTGTGTAGTAATAGGTCGTCTGTGGTTTGAGGTTATCAAGGCGCACGCGAAATACCGTCGATGAATGATCCGGATTCAACCGAATCGGAGATTTGGCCGTCTCGGTCAGGCTGTGTGGATCGGTACCATAGTGCACGACTCCGTAATGCACCGGGGATCCGCCGGGATTATTCGTTGTCCAGCTGATGATCGTCAGATACCCCTTGGCTAACTCCATCTTAGGCCCCTCGATGATTCGGACCCCCCGAGCTTCTGGAGTGATCGGACTTACCTGGGCGCAGAGGCGGCCGCTCAAAACCGCGATCGCCAATAGGACAAACGCTCTGCTCATGTTCCCTTACCTACAGACAGATGATCATCCTTTGCTTTCCGTCATTCAGCGTTTCGCTACGGTATAGACGGGCTCGGGACGGGCGCAACGCCGCAGATAGCGGATACGCACGGCGGTAGAGACGGAGTCGGGATCAGGTGCTCATTGCCTTGGGTCGCAGCCGAGCCGCCCTTCATGCAGGCACCCGTATAAGTATCGCTGTTGAGATAAGGCCGCGTGAAACCATCAGACAATGTTTCCAGGAAGGCGACGATCTGGTTTTCCTCCTCATCCGTCAGGCCAAGATTGCCGGAAGTCATGTCAATATTGTTCCGCACCTCCGGCATGGGCCAGCAGTCTACTTTTTCCGTCGTTCCCTTCGGGCAATGCCCGGAAGTGACCGGGTACGCGTATTTGTCGCGCGTGTTGTAGAAATGCACGACCTGCTTCAGGCTCTTGAAGTAGCCGTTGTGAAAGAACGCTTTCTGGAAGTAGGGGCCGGGAGCTTCAGTAGTGGGACATTGTGGCGGTGTCGAGGCCACGTCCCGCACGCTGGACACCTGCATTTGGCCGTCGACAGTGGGCGCGTATTGCTTCCAGTTCACGTTCGGGTTAGGGCCGGAACCGAACGCGCTTCTGAGGAAACTCCCGAGTCCGAGATCTCTGTAGCCGAAGCCGTAAGGATTGGCAATGAACCCGTAGGAATCCGGCTTGGTCTGATAGTAGAAGGCATCCCCGGGGTTCAGCGGCACGCCCTCATTTGCCGAGCCGAAGCAGGTGAACAGAGGATTCACCATGGCCGCCGCGCTGGTGTCCGCCTGATCTGATTTCAGAGTGGTTCCTCGTCCGTCGAGGTGGCATGAATTGCAGTTGCCCTTGCCGTTGAACAGTTTGAAACCGGCCATCTCGTCTGGAGTGAGCGTGTATTTACCGGCCAGGAAGGCGTCGAATTTCGACGAGAACGCGCTCACCTGCACGGACTGCTCGAATGAATCGATGGACTGCGCCCAGCGGTCATAAACGATATTCGCGCGGGTTCGGTCAGCCGCACTGAGAGGAACCGGCGTGGTGCTCCCCGCAAACATGGCGGCTCCTGCCGGAGTTGCGCAGATCCGCTCGGTCTCGCCTGGGAACTTGATATCGAACGAGCCCTCGCCCCATACCTGTTCGAAGAGAGGTCTGTACACGGCCTGGGAAAGCCGAAACGCTATGCAGGCAGTGTCAGGGAAACCCATTTCCTGAGTGTCCACTGGAGGACCCTGTGCCTGCTCCGCGTCGGGCACCCGCAGCTTGTATCCGGTTGCGCGTGAGTCCCAGAAGTTGCCACCAAAAAACAGCCCCTGTACCTGGTTGTATTGGAGTACCGGGAAGAATGGTGCATACGGGTGTCGTTGCGGCGTCCGCTTGCCGGCCCGAAAGTGAACCGTTCCCGGAAACGCGACCATTGTCAGGTTGACCGAGGGGGTCGGTCCGCTGAAGCCAGCGTATGGCATGTGGCAAGATGCGCAAGCCAGGTTTTGGCCCGGCGAGATTTTGTTGTCGTAAAGCATAAGCTCGCCCAGCGTTTCTATTGCTTCCGTCCCGGTATTCTGAAGGATCGGCGGCTGACCTGCCAGGGTCGGGTGACCTAAGGTTTTCCAGCGCGCCAACGCACGGGCTTCGATCATATCGACCTCCCGTTGAACCCGCGCTGTTTCAGAACTCAAGTCTGCCGGCAGAATCCCCAGGGGATACGGGTTGTAGACCGGTGCAGACGCGGCTGCACTCCGTTCGGATTGTCCGCTGACGATGTGAGTGGAGATGGACACCGCAATCACGATCGTCACAGAGGCCACAGCCAGCGCTATCAATCTTGTCTGTCTCATCACGAACCCCCTAAAGCCGGCGTTTCGACAAACGGCGTGGAAGCCTTATGCGTTTATCGGCATCATGATGACAACGGATTCC